>Ga0335397_10007288_pt1 | contig 14108 bp, 12 predicted proteins | sample MAT04_FD_205740 | JGI IMG/M metagenome (GOLD analysis project Ga0335397, IMG submission 205740) | Freshwater microbial communities from Lake Fryxell liftoff mats and glacier meltwater in Antarctica - MAT-04 (spades assembly) (version 2) ...
ACATGGGCGCCGAACGGTTCTTCAACATCAAGTGCCGGATGTCGGGCCTCGCTCCCGACGCCGCGGTGCTCGTGGCCACCGTTCGCGGGTTGAAGGCGCACAGCGGCAAGCACACGATCGTCGCCGGTCGGCCGCTGCCAGAGGCGATCCTGGCCGAGAATCCCGACGAGGTGCACGAAGGCGGCGCCAACCTGCGCAAGCAGTTGGAGAACATGCGCATCCACGGCTGCACGCCAGTGGTGGCGATCAACGTGTTCCCCGGCGACCACCCCGCCGACATCCGTGCGATCGAGGAGATCGCCGCCGAGTTCGGGGCCCGTTCGGCGGTGTCCACGCACTTCTCCGACGGAGGCGCCGGAGCGAAGGAACTCGCGCACGCGGTCGCCGACGCAGCCGAGGAGCCGAACGAGTTCGAGGTGCTCTATCCCGATGACATGTCGCTGCGCGACAAGATCCACACGGTCGCCACCAAGGTGTACGGCGCCGACGGGGTCGACTACACGCCGCTCGCCAACCGTCAGATCGACAACTACGAACGCAATGGATTCGGGAACCTGCCGGTGTGCATCGCGAAGACGCACCTGTCGATCTCGTCCGACCCCACCCTGCGCGGCGCACCGACCGGATGGACGCTGCCGGTACGCGAGGTGCGGGCCTCGGTCGGCGCCGGTTTCGTGTATCCGATCTGCGGCGCGATGAGCACCATGCCCGGCCTCGGCGCGTCACCCGCACTGCAGCGAATCGACATCGACGCCGACGGCAACATCGTCGGGCTGAGCTGACCGCCGGCACGTCATGGCGTTGTCACCGATCGACGCGTTGCGCGCGCTCCACGAAGAACTCTGGGATCCCGAGCGCGGCATGGACCGCTACGCGCCGGGCGTCGTTCCCGGCGTCGACATCTCGGCACTGGATCTCCATGCGGTTCGTGAGACGGCGAACGGGGCATTCCTCGACCTGCACGACGGCAACGTCGAACGCGCCGTGATCGCACTTCGCAATGTGTTGGCGTTGCAGTATCCGCTGTCGGATCGACCGTGGAGCGCGACGTTCCCGACGTCGGCCGAGCAGCCCGAACCGCCGGGAGACGACGCTGTCGAGTGGGTGCACTACGACCCGAACTGGCGCCAGTTCCTCGGTGTCACGCTGGCGTTGTGTGCGATCGTGCACGGCCCGTCGTTGCCGGACGACGTGAAGGCCGGGATCAACCTCGCGCTCGAACGGTGTGTGGCCGGTGAGCCCGACGACCGGATCCCACGCTGGTACACCAACCCCAACCTGATGCACGCCTGGCTGCAGGGCCAGGTCGCTTCCACCACGGGCGATCGGATACTCCGTGCGGCCGCCCACAACCGGCTTGCGGTGCCGATGGAACGGCTGCTGCGCTACGGCGACCTCGACGAGTACAACTCGCCCACCTACGACGGCATCGACCTGCTGGCCATCGGACTCTGGGCGCTCTATCCGCCCACCCAGGGTTTCGCCGACGCTGCGTCGACCATGCTCCCGCAGATCGGCGCGCGGATCTCGACGCTCTACCACCAACGTTTCGGCACCTCGTGCGGGCCGTACATCCGGGCGTACGGATTGCAGCCGACGGACTACGTGTCGTTGTCGGGATTGCTGTACTCGGTGTGCGGCGAATCGGCCGAACGGGTGCTGCCGTCGCCGATCACCGCCGACACCGTCCACGTCCACGACCTCTACTTCCTGCCCCTGCTCGAACATCTCGCGCCGGTGCTCAGGCCGCATTTGCAGCTCACGCCGGTCACCGTCGAGCGGCACCACCTGCAGCGCTTCGGCACCTCGGTCGCCGAGAGTCTGCTGCGACCCGACCTCGCCGTCGGCTGGGACACCGGTCGCCGCCACGAGGCGTCGCTCGATCAGTACGTCCCCTTCACCGCCCACGTCGCGGAGGCCGATGGGTCGACGACGGCATTCGGCATCATGCTGCCGCCCGAGACCGCATGGGTCGACGTCGAACGCTCCGGCGACCTCGAGTTCGTCGTGCGCGCAGCGGGGCGTGCCGGGACGGTGGGGCTGCGGTTGGTCGATGCTGCGGCGGCCCAGATCGACGAGACGGTGATCCGCATCGGTCGCGTCACCATCGAGTTCGACGTGGCGCCCGCCGAAACGGCGGACGGATCGACTCACGGCAGGCCCGAACTCGACCTCACGTGGTCGGCCGGGTCGATCGTTGCGCTGATCTCGATCACCGGCTGAGCAATCTCCTGCCATCGATCGCAGCCACTTGTCACTGGCGTCGCGAACGCTCCCGTGATCTGCGTAGCGGACGGGACGTGAGCCGAATCGCGAACTCGCTCGCCCGCACTGGCATCGGCACGAACGGGCCGTGGCGGCTGAGCGGCACGTCATTCTCCACCACCAGGCGATAGGCCACGTACGCAGCGATCATGCCGTGCGTCACCACGAGACACCAGAAGAACGCCGTCTCGCCGAACGACGCCATGATCGCTCCGGCGATGATCGGGCCGAGCACGGCGCCGGTCCCGTTGACTCGTAGCGACGTGCCGCTCGCCCCCATCGCCGTGCCGGGCGGCGACCGGTCGAGGGTGTGCGACAGCAGCAGCGAGTAGAGCGGAAACGTGAGGCCACCCAAGACGAAGATCACGGGGAGTGCCGCGGTGTTGCCTTCTGGGATCACGCCGAGCAGGACGGCCGTCGACGCCGCCGCCACGGCGACCACGAAGATCACGCCGCGGCGTGGGAGGCGGTCCGACGCCCAGCCGATCGGCCACTGCATCGCAAGCGCCCCGAGCGACGGCAACGCGACGAACGCTGCCGTCATCCCCGGCCCGAAACCGGCGCGTGTGGCGTAGACCGCCCCGAGGCCGAGCAGGATGCCGTGCGACGCTCCGACGAAGAAGATGCCGATCATCCCGGTCGGGGCGGTGCGGTAGAACTCGCGCAGCTTCATCGTCGGCGACACCCGCACCGGCGGAGCATCGGTGGTGGCTGCCAGCGCAATCGGAACGAACGACATCGACACCAGGATCGATGCCACCACGAACAGCGTCGCCCCATTGGTGTCGCCGGTGGCGATCAACAACTGCCCGACGCCGAGACCACCCATCGACACGATCATGTAGACCGCAAGCGTTCTGCCACGGGTCCGTGGTGTGGACGCATCGTTCAGCCACGATTCGACCACGACGTACAGGCCGGCCATGCAGAACCCGAACACGAACCGCAGCACACCCCAGCTGAACGGGTTGACCCACACGAAGTGGATCAACACCACGCACGACGCCAGTGACGCGAGGCTGGCGAACACCCGGATGTGCCCGACGTCCGACAGCCACTTCACCACGACCACCGGCCCGAGCAGGAAGCCGGCGAAATAGCACGCCATGACGACGCCGCTGGAACGCACGTCGAAGCCTTCGTCGACCATGCGCACGCCGAGCACGGCGAGGTTGAGACCGTTGCCGACCATCAGCATCGAAACGCCGAGGAACAACGTCCACAACGCCACGCCGCCGCGTACCGCCGGATGCACGTGCTCGTCGTGCTCCGACTGCGGTTCAACGTGGGGTTCAGGGTGAGGTTCGGTCAGCGCCACGCGGCGCGCACACTACCGACGGCGACAAATGAAACCGGGGGCGAACCCTCCGATTTCACCTCGATCGGCCGCGAAGCCGATCGAGCTGGCGCTTGTCGCGTTTGGTCGGTCGGCCGGTGCCGCGATCGCGTTGGAACACGGGCACGTCGTGCTCGCGTGCCGGAGGTGGCGGGCTGGAGTCGACGAAGCACTCGACGGCGACGGCTGCACCGACACGCTTCACGATCAGCCGGCTCACTTCCAGGATCCGCTCGCGATCGTGGAGGTACGCCTCGACACGATCACCGACCTTCACCACGGTCGCCGGTTTGGCAGCCTTGCCGTTCACTTTCACGTGCCCGCCCCGGCACGCCGCAGCCGCATCGCTCCGCGTCTTGGTCATCCGCACCGACCACAACCACTGATCCACACGCGCCGTCTCGATGCCGACCAGCCTCCCACACCGACCCCCAGCCACACCCCCCCCGGCCAGTCACCCGAGCCAACCCACCCCGAAATGGCGCGCCAGCGTTGCGCTGAGCGCAATGCTGGCGCACAGTTTCGGGGTTGTCTCGACGTGTGGCGCGTTCAGGGATGGGGGGCGGGGAGTTGTTGGGTGATGCAGTGGATGCCGCCACCGCCGCCGGCGAGGATGGCACCGACGTCGAGGGCAACCACCTCGCGGCCCGGGTACTGCTCGGCGATGAGGGCGGCCATGTCGGCGTCGGCTGCATGGCCGCACGTGGGCATGAGCACGAAGCCGTTACCGAGGTAATAGTTGAGGTACGGCACGACGACCCGTTCGGGGCCGTCGCCGCGGTCGATCTCGGCGAACGGGAGCACCGGCACGGTCACGACATCGAGTGCTCGACCCCGCGCATCGAGTGCTCCCTGCGCGACCCGCCGGTCGACGTGGAGTCGCAGCCAGTCGGCTTCATCCGGATCGTCGCAGCCCTGGAGCACGAGCCGACCGGGCGCCGCGAACGCGGCGATGTTGTCGACGTGGCCGTCGGTGTCGTCATCGAGCGCCAAGCCGTACGGCAACCAGATGGTTCGCTCGGCACCGAGTTCGGCACGCAGCATCGCCTCGATCTCGACCTGGGTCATCGTCGGATTGCGGTTCGGGTGCATGAGGCACTGGGTGGTGGTGACGAGCGTGCCGTCGCCGTCGCCGGTGATCGAGCCTCCCTCGAAGACCATGTCGATCGAACGGACCGGATGGCCCGCTGACGTCGCAAACCGTTCGGCCGCTGCGGCGTCGTCGGCGTAGGGCAGGAACTTCTCGCCCCAGGAGTTGAACTTCCAGTCGGTGGCGACGCGCTCACTCGCGTCGTCGAGCACGTAGATCGGCCCGGTGTCGCGGAACCACGAGTCGTCGATCGCCACCTCGATCACCTCGACGCCCGGCCCGCACATCGCCGCCGCCCGCTCGGCCGTGCGCGATGCGGCCAGCATGGTGACGGGCTCGAACCGGGCGATTGCGTTGGCGACCTCGGCGTGGGCCGCCTGCGCGTCGGCGTACAGCTCGCCCCACATGTCGGCGCGCACCGGCCAGCACATCGCCGTGCCCTCGTGCTGCTCCCACTCTGCCGGCAGCCGAGTCATGGCGCGTCACTTCTTGCGAGCGATGAGCGAAACCCGCACATGTGGTGTGTTCGCTCATCGGCAGGACGGCTCAGGCCCCGCACCCGCACGAGCGATGAGCGAAACCCGCACATGTGGTGTGTTCGCTCATCGGCAGGACGGCTCAGGCCCCGCACCCGCACGAGCGATGAGCGAAACCCGCACATGTGGTGTGTTCGCTCATCGCTTCTCGGATCACGCGCAGGGCGGTTCACGGTCGACCGATCCCGTGCTGGCCGTCGAGGGTGACGATCGGGCCGTACAGCTCGGGGCGGCGATCGCGGAACAGCCCCCACGCGGCGCGCTGGTTGCGCAACTGCTCGCGGTCGAAGGTGGCGACCAGCACGGCTTCGTCGTCGCGGCCGGCCTCGATGACCTTGGCGCCGGTGTTGTCGGCGATGAACGACGACCCGTAGAACGTGATCTCACACGTCCGGCCGACTTCGCGCCCGATGCGGTTCGACGCCACGAGCGGCATGAGGTTCGCGCCGGCATGCCCTTGCATCACCCGCTGCCAGTGCCCGCTGGAGTCCCAAGTGGGGACGGGCGGTTCGCTCCCGATCGCCGTTGGATACAGCAACAGCTCGGCGCCGAGCAACGCCATCGACCGGGCCGACTCGGGGAACCACTGGTCCCAGCAGATGCCGATGCCGATCGTGCCGTACATCGTGTTCCACACCCGGAAGCCGGTGTCGCCGGGGCTGAAGTAGTACTTCTCGGTGTAGCCGGGGCCGTCAGGGATGTGGCTCTTGCGGTAATGGCCGAGCGTGGTGCCGTCGGCGTCGACGACCACGACCGTGTTGAACAGTGCCTGGCCGGCGCGTTCGTAGACGCTCAAGGGGAGCACCACCTCGAGCTCAGCGGCGACGCCAGCGAAGTGCGCAATCGTCGGATTACCGTCGAGTGGGCGGGCACGATCGAGGTGTTCGGGCAGTTGGTCCTTGCAGAAGTACGGACCCTCGAACAACTCGGGGATCAGGATGATCTGCGCCCCTTGCGAGACGGCGTAGCGCACGAGACGTTCGGCGGTTTCCACGTTTGCGTCGAGATCGTCGACCATCGCCATCTGCAGGGCTGCAACACGGAGCTCGCTCATCGCCGAGACGCTACTTCCCGACGTCGCACTGGACGTTGTGAGCAATTGCGGGTCGAAGGCCGGGGTGGAAGGTCGGGGGGGGAGGGGGCGGTCAGTCGTCGGTCAGGGCCTCGGCTCGTTGCCAGGCGGCTTCGAGACGATCGAGACGCTCGGTTGCACTGGAGCGCAACGCGGTCGAGACATCGGCGACGAGCAGATCGAGCAGCGCGAGCGTGCCGACGTGACTGTCGAATGGTCCCGCCGAGGCGGCCTCGACGACGAAGGAATGATCCGCAGCGCGCGCCAGCGGCGACAACACGCTGTCGGTGATCGCAACGACGCCTGCACCGTTCGCGCGTGCCTCGCGTTGCGCGTCGATCAGCCAGCATTCGTAGCGACGCAGGTCGAGCACGACGATCGTCGCCTCGGCGCCGACCAACGCCAACGTGCGCACGATGTCGATCGGATTGCCATCGAGTAGACGGCACGCGGGTCGCAGCTGTTCGAGGTCGCCGACGAACTGCATCGCCACACCACGAGACGCAACACCCGACAGCACCAGCACCGGGCGCACCGTGTCGGCGAGCAATGCAACAACAGCGGAGAGCGTTGCGGGCTCGACGCCCTCGAGGGTGCGCTGGATGTTGGAGATCTCGGCGGCGAGGTGTCGGGTGAGCAACGCCGCTCCCCCCGTTGCCGGCTCGTCGCGTATGCGTTCGGCGGCAGGCCGCAGCTGCCCGGTCAAGTCGCGGCGGATCGACGCCTGGAGTTCGGAGTACCCCTCGTAGCCGAGCTTCACCGCGAAGCGCACCACGGTGGCCGTACCCGCACCGGCCGCTGATGCGAGGTCGGCGACCGTCCCGAAGGCGACGACCTGGGGGCCGGCGAGGATGGTTTCGGCGATGCGTCGCTCGGACGGCGTGAGGCGTTCGGCGTGTTCGCGCAGCCGCTGCTCGACCTCCATGGACGACCACCGTAGTGGGCGACCTGGTTGCACGAACGAGCCGATGATTCACAGTGTTCCATCCCGCTGATACACTGGCACATCCGTTCCAGTACGTGATCCGAGGAGGCGACCATGTCCACGACGAGTGCAACCACCACACACTGCGCTCCGGCAACAGTCGACGCCTCCGAATGGGTGCTCGGCACCGAACCCGCCGGTCAGCTCGACGAGGATCTGGTTCGTCTCGCCGCGCTCGGCGCCCGCGACCTCCCCGTCGACGTCGACGATGCGGTCGTGCGCTTCGCGTCCGGGTCGCACCGTTCCGGCGCACTCCTGATTCGCGACGCGCCGATCGGCGACCTCCCGCCGACACCCGCCACACCCGATTCGCCCGTCGACAAGGACCTGGCCACAGAGCTCGCACTGCTCACCGTCGCCCGTCGCCTCGGCCAGCCTGTCGGCTACGTGCCCGAACACGGCGGCCGGATCGTGCAGAACATCGTGCCCACCCAGACCGACGCCGACAGCCAGACCTCCACGTCGTCGCGTTCGAACCTGATGTTCCACACCGAAACCGCGTTCCATCCGTTCCGGCCGCGCTACCTGCTGCTGTTGTGCCTGCGCGGCGATCCGGCCGCACACACGACACTCGTGTCGGTACACGAACTGATGGACCGCCTTCCCGACGACGTCGTCGACGTGATGTTCGAGCCTCGCTTCCGCACGGCGGTCGATTCCAGCTTCCTCGGCGGACGCAGCAACGAACTCGGCGTCGCCGGGCCGTTGATCAGCGGCACTCGCGCCGAGCCGACGTTCGTCTTCGACGCCGACCTCACCGTCGGCATCGACACCGAAGCCGACGATGTGCTCGTGCAGGTGCGCGATCTGATCGGGGAGATCACGACCTCGGTGGTGCTCGTACCAGGAGATCTGCTGGTGCTCGACAACAACGTCGCCGTACACGGCCGCTCGCCGTTCACCGCTCGCTTCGACGGCACCGACCGTTGGCTACAGCGTTCGTTCGTGGTCACCGACCTCGCCCCGAGCGCCGGTCAACGCACCGGCCGCATGATCACCACCGAATTCGGCCACTGACCTTCTCGATCGGCGGCGAAGTGTCACATCAGGCCCGGCACCGTGTGACGGTTCGCCGTGTGACAGTTGGGCGAGGTGACAGTTGGGCGAGGGGGATTCAGCGTTCGAGGAGTTTGCTGCGGACGATCTCGGTCTCGGGGGAACTCAGCGGACGGTTGGTCTTCACCCGAACGGTGACCGTGTCCGCAGCGACACCGTCGCTCGCGTCGGGTTCGTGGGTCTCGATGTCGCGCAGGAACACCACACCGGTCAGGCCCACATCGTTCGATGCGTCGGCCAACCGTTCGAGAACTCGCTGTTCGTCAGCGGCCGCCCAGTCGTCGATGGGCACCTCGATGTCACTCACGGCGGGCAACTGCGACAGGTTCGTGACCGCCTCGACCGTGTGGTGCCCGGCGTGCCAGGTGGCGCCGTCGGGGGTCCGGAGCCGGATCGACGCAGAGCCGATCAGGTCCACGGTGCCGCACACGTCGGTGCCCGACACTCGCAGCACGACCTCGTCGCCCACGGCGTAGCGATCCTCGAGCAACGCTCGGGTACCACCGAGGAAGTCCTTCACGAAGTCCTGGGCGCTGAGCGCGAGGGCGAGGCCCACGAAACCCGCGCTCGAGATGGCGAATGCGAGATCGACCCCGAGGATCTCGAGCGCAGCGAAGATCGCGAACATGAAGATCACCACGGTGACCAGACGCCCGAGCATCCGAGCAACGGCATCGGCCCGCTGACGCCTACGGACGTCGGCCTGACCGTCGTCGCCGAGCCGATCGAGGCGAACCCTCCAGGTGCCGTCGGAGCGTTGCGCCCGACGGACCGCTCGACGGGTGAGCCCGCGAATCGTCGTCCGAGCGAGCCACGACAGGCCGAGAGCGATGGGGAGGAGGACGATGGCCTCGGAGATCGAGGCGAACCAGGTGAGCATGCGTTCCTTGCGACGGATCGAATATTACGGTTGTGTTACGACGTCCATCCTGCCATGGCCACGCTGTGCGACAACGTCGCCGTCGATCCTCTGGATGTGACATCGCTCACGTGGCTCACGTGTGGCGCGACACAGCGTCGAACAACCGTGCGATAGCGTTCGCGCGTGCCCCCGGCCAAACGTCCCGAACCGATCGCCTTGGGATGGCGCGAATGGGTGGCACTGCCCAACTGGGACGTGGCCCACATGAAGGCCAAGGTCGACACCGGCGCCCGCACCTCGTCGCTTCACGCCTTCGGGCTGGAGTGGTTCGATCGCGACGGAAGCCCGTGGGTGCGGTTCGAAGTCCACCCGTGGCAACGCTCCACCGCCGACTCCGTGATCGCCGAAGCACCCGTCGTCGCCACCCGCGACGTCAAGAGTTCTTCCGGCGACATCGAACACCGACCGGTCGTGCACACCTCTGTCGTCCTCGCCGGACGGGCGGTCACTGCGGAGGTCACACTCACCCGCCGCGACGAGATGGGGTTTCGGATGCTCATCGGACGTGAAGCCCTCCGCCATCGGTTCGTCGTCGACCCCGGCGTGTCGTATCTCGGCGGCCGACCGGACAGGTCGGTTCGCCGCCGCAACCGCGGTGAACCAACCGGCGCGACGTCGCCGGCCGTCACCCCCAGCACCACCAGCCGCCACACCACCGCCAGCACCAGCCGCCCCACCCGCTCGTCCAAGAGGTCCACGTGAAGCTCGCCATCCTGTCCCGAGCGCCACGTTCGTACAGCACCAAGCGCCTCAAGCTCGCTGCACTCGAACGCGGCCACCAGTGCAAGGTGCTCGACACGTTGCGTTTCGCGATCGATCTGTCCGGCGACGAGCCCGACCTACAGTTCCGCGGCAAGCCGCTGTCCGACTACGACGCCATCATTCCCCGCGTCGGCGCATCGATCACGTACTTCGGCTCCGCCGTGGTGCGACAGTTCGAACAGATGGACGTGTTCACACCGAACACGGCCAACGGCATCACCAACTCGCGCGACAAGCTGCGCGCGATCCAGATCCTGTCGCGCCACGACATCGGGATGCCGAACACCGCGTTCGTGCGCGACCGCAAGGACGTGCTGCCCGCCATCGAGCGCGTCGGCGGCGCGCCGGTCGTGATCAAGCTGCTCGAAGGTACGCAGGGCATCGGGGTGATTCTCGCTCCCGACAAGAAGGTGGCCGAAGCGATCATCGAGACCCTGCACAACACCAAGCAGAACGTGTTGATCCAGGAGTTCATCGCCGAGAGCAAGGGCCGCGACATCCGCGCCCTGGTCGTCGGCGACCGCGTCGTCGCCGCGATGCGTCGAACCGCTCAGGGCGACGAGTTCCGCTCGAACGTACATCGGGGCGGCACCGTCGAGGGCGTGTCGCTGGACGCTTCGTACGAGCGCACCGCCGTACGTGCCGCACAGATCATGGGACTCCGTGTCGCAGGCGTCGACATGTTGGAGGGCAACGACGGACCACTGGTGATGGAGGTCAACTCGTCACCCGGGCTCGAAGGAATCGAGCGGGCCACCGACCTCGACGTGGCCGGCGCCATCATCGACCACGTCGACAACCAGGTCGCCTTCCCCGAACTCGACGTTCGACAACGACTGTCGGTGAGCACCGGCTACGGCGTCGCCGAACTGCTCGTTCGAGAAGCCGGCGACTTCGTCGGCAAGACCATCGGCCAATCGGGCCTGCGCGACCGCGACATCACCGTGCTCACGTTGCATCGCGACACCGATGTGATCCCGAACCCGCGCGACTCACGCGAACTCGAAGCGAACGACCGGCTGCTGTGCTTCGGCAACCTCGAAGAGATGCGCGACATGATCCCTGCGCGCCGGCGCCGACGAGCACGCGTTCGCAAGCTGCCCGAACATCCCCTCCCCGTGTCGGACTGACCCGCACGGCTTCGCCGCTGTACGGTTCGACCGTGGATCACGACGTCGACCTCGATGACATCCTGGCCGCTCGCCACGTGATCGCCGCCGTCGCCAAACACACCCCGGTGATCAGCTCGCTCACGTTGTCGGCGGGCATCGGCGGCAACATCGTGCTCAAAGCCGAGAACCTGCAGCGAACCGGGGCCTTCAAGATTCGCGGCGCCGTCAACAAGGTCGCATCGCTCGGTGACACCGCGTCGCTCGGTGTCACCACCGGCAGTGCGGGCAACCACGCTCAGGCGCTGGCGTTCGCCGCGCAGCACTTCGGCGTGCCGTGCGAGATCTTCGTGCCGGTGGGTGCGGCGATCACGAAGATCGACGCCTGTCGGGCGCTCGGTGCCACCGTGGTCGAACACGGCGCTGCGCTCGCCGAGGCCGTGGCAGCGGCCAAGGATCGTTCGAGTACCACTGGGATGACGTTCTGTTCTCCGTTCGACGATCCTGCTGTCGTGGCCGGCCAGGGCACGCTCGGGCTCGAACTGGTCGAGGACATCGACGATCTCGCTGTCGTCGTCGTCCCCCTCGGTGGCGGAGGGCTGATCAGTGGCACGGCGATCGCTGTCAAGTCACTGCGGCCCGAGGTGCGCGTGATCGGCGTGCAAGCTGCCATCTGCGCTCCGTACGCCGGCGGCACACCGGCGGACGGTCCAGTGGTCACGCTGGCCGACGGGATCGCCGTCAAGTACCCCGGCGAGATCACCGGTCCGCTCGTCGAACGATGGGTCGACGAGATCGTCACCGTCGACGAGGACGCCATCGCCGACGCAATGGTGTTGCTGATGGACCGAGCGAAGCTCTTCGTCGAGGGCGCCGGCGCCGTCGGGGTGTCAGCGCTGCTGTCGGGGGCGGTCACGCCCAGCAACAATGGCTCCACGTGCATCGTGCTGTCGGGTGGCAACGTCGACCTCGGCGTGGTGCCGAGCCTGATCCGCCGCCACGAGAACAGTGCCGGGCACCGATTGTCGGTGGTGGCCCGCATCGACGACCAGCCGGGATCACTCGCCCACCTCCTGGCTGTTTTCGCTGATGGCGGCGCCGACCTGATCGAGGTGCAACACGTGCGCGAAGGTCTCGAACTCCACGTTCGCGAGACCGGCATCCACGCCACCTTCGCGGTGCGCAGCGGCAAGCAGGCAACCGCCCTGATCGACTCGGCGAGAGCCGCTGGCTACGAGATCCGCTCCAGCCACTGGTGACATCGCGCACCAGCGAACAGGTCCGGTGAACGAGGGCCCCGTCAGCGGCAGACGCTGCAGCGGACGTCGGCGGGGACGTCGCCGTCGACCAGCGTGGTGAGGAAGTCGACGAGGCGCACGCCCTCGACCTCCAGGTCGTAGAACTCGTCGCCCATCACGATGGTGTGAGAATCGCCGGGGGCCAGATAGGACGCCACCTGCGGGCCGGCTGCTTCGATGTCGGCCTCGGTCCGGACGATGAACGACACCAGGTCGGCGGCGTCGATGCCGGCGAGACCGGCGAAGGTCGTCTGCACCTGGTCGAAGGCGTAGTCGAAGCGGGCGAACGTGATGTCCGGATGCTGGGTGCCGGCTTGGACGTACAGGCCCGGCATGCTCAACTCCTCCGGTGTGAACCCCACGTTCACCGGCCAGTCCGGGACGTTCTCCAGCACACCCCACAGTGCACCGATACCGGCGTTGAGGGCTGGAATGTCCGGGTACCCAGCCGAGCTGTCACCGAAGGTGATGATCTCGGTATCGGGGAGAGAGTCGGCGGCCAGCCCAGCGAAGAGCGGCGTGGGGATCGACCCCGCGCTGGCGCCGACAACCACGAGTTGCTCGACGTCGGGGTAGTCGGCAACAACGGTCTCGAGCCCCTTCATGGCGTTGCGGAAGCCGTTGTGGTCGATCGTCACCGAGTCGGAGTATTCGATGATCCTGTCACCCAGGTGGACGTCACCAGTGCAATACGGAACGTAGACGATCGAGTGGCCGGCGAGCGGATTCTCGGGGTTCGTCTCGTCGAAGATGCCACCGAAGTCGGGTGCCTCGCCGATCGTGAGATTGCGGGTGAACGACAAGCTGTCGGGCCCACAGGTCTCGGCGCTGAAACACGCCCCGCCACCCTGGAAGAACAACACCACCTTGGTCGGGTCGGCCGGGCGTTCCCACAACTCGAACTCGCTGCCGTCGGAACACCTGCAATCGTCGCCGCCGGGAATCGAGATCCAGTCGCCGACGATGCCGGCTGCGGTTGTCGTCGGGGGTGATGTCTCGACGGTGGTCGTAGCCGCATCCGTGGTGTCGACGACCTCGGCGGTTGCCGGGGCCGGCGTCACCGGTGATCCCGTCGTTGTCGCAGGCGTCGAGGTGTCGGAACCGGACTCGGCATCGCCGGACCCAGCGCAGGCGGCGACGAGGATCAGGGCGACCACGACCAGCGGGAACGACGTCGACTTCACGACTACATCATCGCCCGCTGTGGGCGACATCGACCAAACCGGACGGGTCAGACCGCCCGATACGCAGCGTCGAGACGCGGCCTGCTGGCGCCGTCGACCATCACGGTTCCGTCGTCGACCAGCTTCACGAGGTGGGCGAGGACGCTGCGGCGGGCGGGCTTGTGCAGCTCTCGACGAACGGCGACGTAGAGGTGCTCGACCATGGCGGGAATGTTGTCGAGGCCCGATCGCACCGCAGCGAGCACTTGGCGTTCTCGTTCGAGTCGGTGCTCGATCAGTTCGGTCACGAAACGGGATGGATCAGCAATCGGCGAGCCGTGTGTGGGGATCGCCACGTCGTCGGTACGGCCCGCAACGATGCGCAGCGATTCGAGATACGCCGTCATGTCACCGTCGGGCGGCGACACCACGGTGGTGCTCCACCCCATCACGTGATCGCCGGTGAAGATCGTGCGGGTGGTGCCGTCGTCGAGCGTGAAACACGTGTGGTTGG
>Ga0335397_10007289_pt1 | contig 14108 bp, 10 predicted proteins | sample MAT04_FD_205740 | JGI IMG/M metagenome (GOLD analysis project Ga0335397, IMG submission 205740) | Freshwater microbial communities from Lake Fryxell liftoff mats and glacier meltwater in Antarctica - MAT-04 (spades assembly) (version 2) ...
ACAGGAACATCTCCCGAACCCCTCCCGCTCGCGAGGTCCTCCCGGCGCCATTCGAGAAAACCCCTTTGTACGGACTATCCGTCCCTCGGCCTTCCTCGACGTCACCGAGTCGGCTGTCAGTTGGCGATTGCCCGAAGCAGCCAGTAGCCAGCGCCCAAGGCCAGGAGGACCAGCCCGCAGATCCAGATTCGTACCCAGAACGGATTTGTGGCGTCTTGCACCGTGGACGTCAGCATTTCGGGGATCGACTTCTCCGGCGTTTGCTTGTCGGGTTCTACGGCAACCTGGATCCTCTGAGGTCCAGACGAATGCTCCTTGAGCAAACGAGAGGCTTCCTTGAATGCAATGGTGTTCTCACTGCCGCCATGGCGAGGCACGCCCTCGAATGTTGTCTCACCGAAAAAGCGCAGATCCCTTCCCTCGTAGCGCAGCAGCGATTTGAGCGCCTGTGGATTACGCCTCAACTGGCGGGCAACCTCGTCGATCAGTTCGCGCTGGGGCGAGCAGTCGAGGTTTCCCTCGCGATCATCCGAGCCCCACCGGTAGACGGAATAGGCGAAGAAACGCGCCTTGTCCTCTTCGGGAAGCATTCGAAAAACGCGGTCGTAGAGTGCTCCTTCGCCAACGTATGGACTGACGTCGAGCCCGTGCGCACGGGCGAATTCCATCAGACCTGGATCCGGGTCCCCCTCTTTGTCTACCGTCTTGCTGATCAACTCCGACATCGCGGACTTTGTAATATCTGCCGGGAACGCCAAGCCGAGAGCGCCGGCGTAGTCGCGCTGCCGATCCGTTGCAAGTTCAGGAGGCTTCTCGACCCTTGCCGCTGTCGAAACTGGCTTGGGCTTCGGGGCTGCTGCCAGCGTGGCCAGTCCTTTCGCCGAAATGACGAGGCCATTCCCATTGGTCTCGACTGCCTTCGTCCTGTCGTGCCGCTCGACAAGGCGGTTCTCAGTCAAGAAATAGCGAGTCTGCGGCGACAGAGATCGAGTGCCCAGCCAGGGCATGTTGTGGCGATCAACCGTTATCGTGCCGCCATCGCGTAGAGCTTCGAGGATCTCGCGCTGCGCTTTCGTGAGCCGGATTGACTCGTCTTTCATCGTTTTCTTGGCCTGGCGCTCAACCATGAGCACCGCTGCCGAAGTTTTCAAGCGTCCCCAAGTCGAGGGGCGACAATTTTCGGCTCATGACACCAGCCCATTGCCGCCGCCTCCTCGACCGCTTGAGGGTCTCCCCGCTCAAGAACCCGGAGCCACCATCGACTCGTCTCGGGGACTGGTCGGCCGGCGTGCCGGTGGAGTGGCTCGCGCCGAAGGTCAAGTTCACCGGTGAGGCGCAGCTCGATCGCCTGCGCCTCGAAATCACGCGCAAGAAGGATTGGTTCGGGCTCGAGGGCGAAGTGACGGTCGATGACCGCCGGGTGTCGCTTGCCGCGCTGCTGGAAGCTGCCCGCGCACGGCGGCGCTTCGTCAAGCTGGGAGAAGGCGACTTCGCGCAGCTTTCCGAGGCGATGCTCGAGGCCCTGGCCCCACTGGCCCATCTGGGCGCGCCCGGCGCCGCGACGGAACTGACGCTGGGCACCGCGCCTTTGATTGAGGCCCTTGCGCCGCAGCTGGAAGCGCTGAACGCCGCGAAAGAATGGACGACGCTGATGACGCGGCTGACCGAGGCGAAGTCGGCCACGTTCGAAATCCCGCGCGGGCTCAAGGCGACGCTGCGCGACTACCAGGTCGAGGGTTTCGAGTGGCTCTCGCGCCTGGCGCAGTGGGGTATCGGCGCCTGCCTCGCTGACGATATGGGCCTGGGCAAGACGCTACAGGCGCTGGCGCTGCTGCTCTCGCGGGCCAAGAAGGGGCCGGCGCTGGTGGTGGCGCCCTCATCCGTGCTGCACAACTGGCGCTCGGAAGCTGAAAAGTTCGCGCCGTCGTTGAAGCTTGCGCTCTTTCACGAAGGTGACCGGGCGCTCGCCGAGCTCAAAGCAGGCGACGTGCTGGTGGTGAGTTGGGCGCTGCTCGCCCGCGAGGCCGTTTCCTTCGCGCAGGTGAAGTTCTCGACGGTGGTGCTCGACGAGGCCCACGCCATCAAGAACGCCGACACGCTGCGAGCGAAGGCTGCGCATCGGCTGCAGGCAGATTTTCTGGTGGCGTTGTCAGGCACGCCCATCGAGAACCACGTGGGCGAGCTGTGGAGCCTCTTCAGGGCGGTGATGCCTGCGTTGCTGGGCAGTGAAGAGTCGTTTCGCAAGCGATTCGGCTCGGGCCAGAAGGAAGCGCTCGAGGCGCTCTCGAAGCTGGTACGGCCGTTCGTGCTGCGGCGTACCAAGAGCGCCGTGGCCAAAGAGCTTCCGGCGCGCACCGAGCTCGAGGTCGTCGTTCCTCTCTCTGCCGAAGAGCGCGCTCTCTACGATGACGTGCGGCTCGCGGCGCTGGCCGAGCTGGGCGACGTCACGGGCGACTCGAAGCGCTTTGACGTGCTGGCGATGCTGACGCGCCTGCGGCTGACGGCGTGTCACCCCAAGCTGGTTGATGCCGGGTGGAAGGGCCCCACCTCGAAGCTGACGCGCCTGCTCGAGCTGGTCAAAGACTTGTCATCGGCCGGGCACCGCGCACTCGTCTTCTCGCAGTTCACCAAGCACCTGGCGTTGGTCGTCGAGGCGCTGCGCGCCGAAGGCCTCACGTTCTCGTACCTCGACGGGCAGGTACCGCTGGCAGAACGGGCGCGCAGGGTCGAGGTCTTCCAGGCCGGGGGCGGCGGAGACGTCTTTCTCATCTCGCTCAAGGCAGGGGGCACCGGACTCAACCTGACTGCGGCCGACTACGTGATTCACCTCGACCCATGGTGGAATCCCGCGGTGGAAGATCAGGCGTCTGACCGCGCGCACCGCATCGGGCAGGCCCGACCCGTCACGGTGTATCGGTTGATTGCCGAAGGCACCATCGAACAGCAGATCCTCTCGCTTCACCGAGACAAGCGAGAGCTGGTCGACGCGCTGCTCTCGGGCGCTGACACTGCCGGCAAGCTCTCGACGACGCAGCTGGCGCAGCTGATTCGCTCGAGCTGAGAGTTCCACCTTTGAAGCCATGACAACTGGTGATGCGCCCGGCAGGAGCAACGGAGGCGGCCGGGGTGGCAGCAGCCCCAGGAAGCCTCGGCGGCAGCGAGGACTTCGTTGTCATCGACCGCGACAACAAACGCCAGCACCTCTCATCACTTCGTTGCAGGACGGTTGAGCAGAGGGCCAGTGGTCCCATCGAAGCGAGCGCTGCCGGCGCGTTGCGCGTGCGCGGCGGCGGATCGGCGCCGGAGCCGTCGCCGCTGGACGCGCCTTGAATCGAAGAAGTGAAGGGCTGGGGCCTGCCCGCCTCGCTGGGTAGTTCTGCCACGGCGACAGCGCCAGAAACGACGGCTGTCTGCTCCCGATCACGAGCTGGCGCTGGCTCGCCCTTTGCTTTTTCCGGCCCTGATCGCCAACAAGCTTCAGCCGCGGCACGCGCTCGTCGCCCTCGCGATCGGGCTCGCCGTCGGAGTGGTGAGCGAGCTGCTCGACGTCGGCCTGATCGTCCCGGCCGTGATGAACGCCCGCTTTGGTCACAACATCTGGGCCGAAAACGTTCCCCGCTTCTGGGGTTGGGTCGCGCACCTTGTTTTCGGCGTCAGCTTTGTCGTCTTCCCATGGGTGCGAAACCGCCTGTTCCGCAACTCGCCTGTGTGAAGGGCTGACTCGGACCTGGTCACATTGAAGCCCAACGATGACAACGGAAAGCTGCCGACCGCTCAGCGCCCCTTTCGGGTGCTGGTGATCGCCGGATCCGAGCGGCGCCAGTTCGGCTGCGCCGCGATTGACTCCAAGGCGCGCTCGCTGATGTTTCGAATGGCCGATCGGCTGCCGCAGGAATGGGAGATCGACGTCGAAGATCTCGGCAACGTCTGGAAGCGGGAGCAGATCAAGACCTGCAACGCCTGTGTCTCGACCTCGATGGCGCTCTGCGTCTGGCCATGCAACTGCTACCACAAGAACGACTCTGGCCAACCGGACCTGATGTGGAACCTCGATCTCTACGCCCGGCTCGATCTCGCCGACGCGTGGGCGATCATTGGGCCGGTCAACTGGTACGCCCCGACGAGCAACCTGAAGGCGATGTTCGACCGGCTGGTCTGCATGAACGGGGGCAATCCGCGAGAGGCGACGATCAAGCACAAGGATCCCGACCTCGCGATCGCCCTCGAGCACTCACCGGCATGGCAAACCATGAGCCAGAACCACCTCGAGGGCCGATCGGCAGCGTTCTTCAGCTACGGCGACAACGGCGGCGACGAGCTGGACGAATCGGGGCGGCCCAAGATGCTGCGCCACCGGGAGTACTTCGAGCCGAGCGACGAGCCGTTCAAGCAGATGCGCAATGCGTACGCGCCCCTGGTCTGGCAGTGCCGCTACGGCGGAATCGAAGTCCCCGATCCGCTGTGGCGCTACGAGGATTCAGGGCGCGGAAAGAAGTACAGCGACAACCAGGCCGAGCACATGGTTGCAGATCCGAAGCTGCTCCCAAGCTTTGACGAGTGGACAGATGCGTTCAGCACGCACGTCGCGGCGAAGGGAAAAGTCGAGCCGGGCGAGCACCGCGCCTACGGCTACAAGCCTCCGTCACACTTCTGGGCGGACATGTGGACGAAGTGGCGCGCGCTCCGGATAGCGTTGGGCTTTCCGAACCCCGGCACTTCGCCCGCGATCCAGCAGCAGCGTGGCCTCAACCGCGATGTGACGGTCCTCTACAAGAAGGGCGAGGGCGACAAGCTGCGCGGGAAGTAGAACTCATGTACCGACGTCGCCGCGCTTCAGCAAGAGGACGCCCGACGACGCGACGAGAACGCCCGGCAGCGTGACGAGCTTGCCACGCTGCGCTCGCAGCTTTCGCAGCTCGTCGAGACGATTGCGAAGCTGGCCCTCGACGTCGCCGACGTCGTCGAGGAGGAGAAGTTGGACGTCGTCAAAGAGCACCAACGCCGCCGGGTAGTGAAGCCCACCACGTGCCGCTGCCGTGAAACGTGACCCGCTTCACCCGGCCTCCCGTAGCCGCCGCGCCGTCTCGCCTCGATGGTAAATGCCGCTCACAAAAGGCCCTCGAAACATCCCCTTCCGCCGGGGGAGAACCAGGCAAGGGGTCACCGTGTCCAAAAAGCTGATCGAGAACCGTGCTGCTGCACCCATCGCCGTCCCGAAGCCGGTGGTCGTCGCGAAGGCCGCTCCGCTGCCGAAGCCGCTGAAGAAGAGCGATGAGTTCTCGGTGGGCAAGGCGCGTGCGCTGCGCGAGCGGGTCTCGAGGTCGATGCCCACCACGGGTGGGACGGCCGCCGCTTCGACCCTGGCGCCGATGCGGGTCGGAGCCTTCGGCGCGGTGTCGAACCTTTCGTCGACCGTCGCCACGACCTCGGCCTCCGCTGTTCAGGCGGCCTACGCTTCGGGCGGAGCGAAGGCCGCCGCGATCGCCCTCGAGATTGAGGTGAAGTCGCACCCCAATGAGGCCACCGAGATTCTGCGCGCCGCGCAGCCGACGATCGCGAAGATCGCGCAGGACATCGGCCGCGACAAGGGCAACGACGACAACGTGCAGACGCTGGTCTCGCTCTCGGCTGCCGCGAGCTCGGCCGGCGCAGCAGGCACCGAGCTCATCGCCACCGAGCTGGCGGCCACGATCCCCAATGGAGACCTCGAGCGCATCGACGACGGCCTGACCCAGGCGATCGTGGCCGGCGGTGAGCCGGACCTCGCGCTCAAAATCGCAGAGCTGATGAAGGCGACGAAGCCCGGCGGCGCCGAGGACGTCGTCGACGCGGTGGTCGAGGGCATCGACAAGCTGCGCGAGGACTACACCCACGCGGCCGACGACTACGCCGCGCTCGAGGCGCGCCTGGCCGGCGATCTCGCCTCGCTCGGGCCATCGATGACGCCCGATGAACGCCAGAAGTACATGGATGCGTTCTGGGCGACCCCCGAGCGCGCCGCGGCCAAAGAGAAGGTCGAAGACCTCGCCGATCGTCTTTCGTTGGCGCTCGAGTCCTCGGGCCCGGCGCTCGAAGCGGCCGCCCTCGCGGGCCACGAAGGAGCGGGCGAAGCGCTGATCGACGCGTACGAGCAGCTGGGCCGCAGCCCCGAGCACGCCGCCGAGGCGATCACCTGGGTCGGACACGTCGGCTCGAGCCCGGACCTGTTCAAGAAGCTCGACGACTTCGGGCACGACGACCTGAAGACGCGCTTCAAAGAGAAGCTGCTCACGAACGCGATCCCGCTCGCGCAGCAGCAGATCCTCGCCGCGCACGTCGACGACCCTGCGAGCACCGCGGCGCAGAACGCGCTGCGTGAGTTCGAGGCGCTGTTGGGGCCGGTGGCGAATGCCGAGGCGTTGGGCGAGGTGGCAACGGAAGTGAAAGCCGCGCTCGAGCAGACGCGCGCGTTCGTGAACGGAGACTTCTCGAGCGCGCAGCAGCTGGCCGACGCGTTCGACGACGCGAGCCCTTTCACCCAGGCGCTGGGAGTGGCGGCGATCAGCCAGGGCGTGTTCGGGCAGCCCGAGGGCAGCGATGGGCTGGCGACGCTGGGCCGGGTCATCGGCGGCACCGGCACGGGCCTGAAGCTCGCGTCGCGGTTGCTCAACACCTTCGCCGGGGCCGCGAAGTTCTCGTCGAACTTCGGCAGCTTCGCCGCGAAGATCGCTCCAGGGCTGGCGTTGATCGCCAACGTGATTCAGCTCAAGGGCGACATCGACAACCTGCGCGACGACCCGAACGCGGGTGAGTTCATCGCGGCGTTCGGCTCGTTGATCGGAGCGGCGGGCGGCGCCGTCTCATACTTCTTCCCTCCAGCCGGAGTCGTGCTCGGCCTCGCTGGCACCGCGCTGCACGCGATCGGCGATCTCGTCAGCAACCTGATCACCGGCAACGAGAAGCGCAACGAGCTGCTCGACGATCAGGCGCACCTGCTGGAAGCCGCCACGGGTCTGCAGTTCGACGCGGCCCGCGAGATCGCCCGGGCCCAGCCCCGTGCGCTGGCCCGCCTCGCCCAGCTGGGCGTGAGCCCCGAGCAGATCCGCGCGCTGGCGCTGGAAGACAACGTCGACCTCGGCAGCGCCGAGTCGTGGGTGGCGATCAAGGCCGCCGCGCTCTTCGGCCTGGAAGGCGCCGAGGTGGCGACGGTGGTCGACATGCTCTGCGGCGATGGGCGGTTCACCTACGCCGAGAACCCGCTGACCTGGGTCTTCACGACGATGGAGAACGTGGGCAGCGAGGCGGCCCGCGCCCTTTGGGACGACGAGAACTTCGGCCCGATGCAGGTGCAGATCCTCGACATCCTCCGCCGCGAGAATCCCGAAGCCGCGGCGTACCTCGAGGCGCACCGTGGCACGCCCGACATCGACGTCTACGGGCCGTTTTCGTACACCCAGTTCGAATAAGAGTGCTCCCTGGGCTTCCGTGGTTTGTGCCCGCCCGGCCTGTGTATAAGGGCGAGTTCCCCCTCTCTCGCCTGGAGCTGGTCTTATGCGCATCCTCTCGCTCGCCGCGTCGGTCGCCTTGCTGTCGTCCGCTTGCGGGAAGCCGCCGACCCCTGAGGAGCTCGCTGAGCAGACGTCGACCGATGTGGACAACTTCTGGCAGGAGGCCGTCGCCACCGCGCGCATCACCAACACGATGACGGTGCGAGACGAGCTGTTCACCACCCTCGAGGGGCTGCAGCGCTACCCGTCGTCTTCCCGGCCGGTGCTCCCTGACTCGTCGACGACCAGCGACGCCTTCGCCGACTTCAAGGTCCTCGCGAAGCGGGTCTTTTCCCAGGCCAACCTCCTCGAGAGCGGCGGCACCACCGCCCGCTTCCGCATCTCTGGCAATGACGTGTGCACCCCTCTGCGCGGGAACTTCAACGTCGACACCACCTGCGTGAAGAACGTCGACAGCCTCAAGATGGCGATTCGCGCGGTCGGCGGCACGGCGGGCGTGGATCTGACCTTCCTCGTCAACGACACGATCGAGGTGGGGACGGTGCAGATCCTCAAGGGCGTCAGCGTCAGCGCGACGGTCGACCTCGCCAACGCCCGCGCGGCGAGCGAGTTCTTCAACAGCTCGCTGGGCATGGAGTCGCCGTTTCGAAACGTGACCTTCGATGGCACCGGCAAAGTCGAGGTGAAGCTCAAGAAGTTCGGGCCCTCGGACTTCGAGGCGAGCGTGTCCTTCCTCACCGCGCTCACCGGCTCAATCACCGACAACCAGGGCTTCACCAGGTCAGGCGCCTCGGCAGCGCGCAGCCCGGTGTTTGCGCTGCGCATCGAAGGGCCGGCGAAGAGCGTGACCACCACCGTCGACGTCGGGGCCAGCGAGTTCCGGGGGCTGTGGTCCGACTTCTTCGATGACAAGCTCAAGAGCCCGATGTTCTGGGCCTTGTCAGGGGTCGGCGTGAAGGCCGCGGTGAAAGACGGCGGCGCCCGCACGGCGACCATCTGGGTAGGCGGGGGCGGCAACACGCTGAGCTTTGGAAACGACCAGGTCGTCTCGTTCACCCTCAACCCCAACGCGCAGAACCGCTTCGATCTCGACTTCTCGACCGGCTCGAGCGGCCTGTCGGCAGTCACCGTGCGCCCCGGGATCCTCGCCGCGCTGGCCTTCAACCTCCAGCCAGTCGCCGCCGCGGGCTCGATGAGCATCGACCCGGCGATCCTCAACGCGACGTATTCCTATGACCTCGCGTCGTCTGACAACGCGCCCAAGCTCGAGTTGACGAAGCCGACGATGATGCTCGACGCCTCGTGGCGGCTGACCAACGGGAAGCTCACCCTCTCGGGCAGTGGCACGCCCCGGGTCTTCACCGGGCCCCAGTGCGTCGCGTTTCGCCAGTCATCGCTGTCCACCGGGATGAATCCGCTCCTCGATTTCTGGATGAAGTGCGAGGAGTGCACCGCGGGGCAATGTGGCGGCCTGAGCCCCCAGTCGACGTCGTGCAAGAAGTACGTCAGCTGCTACGAGGCGACCGGCGGCACCTTCGGCTCGCTCGCCAGCACCTACGGCACCAACGGCACCTGCTGGACGAACACCGCGGCGACCGCCAATGCCTGCACCGAGGCGTGCATCTCGGCGCTCTCTGCTCTGCGCTCCGCGCATCCCAACGCCACCGCCTGTTTCTAGAGCACCGGCCGCGGCTGACGCGAAGATCAGCTCGCGCGCCGCGACCTCCTAAGCCCCTGCCCCCCTCGTCCCCTCGTCGGAAGCGGCCAACGAGATGTGCATCGTCGTGCCGAGGCCGAGCGCGCTCTCGACTCTGACGGTGGCACCCATCGTGCGCAGCAGCCCCAGCGACACCGCCAGACCCAACCCGGTGCCATCGCCCTGGCGCTTGGTGGTGAAGAACGGCTCGAAGATCCGCCGCTGCGTCTCCTCGGACATGCCCTCTCCGTTGTCGATCACCCGCAGGTCCACCCGCGGGCCATCGACCGCGACCCGTACATCGACCCGCCCGTCGGCACGCCCGTCAGGGATCGCTTGCACCGCGTTGGCCAGCAGGTTGGTCAGCACCTGGGTGAGAAGATCTTTCTCCCCGACGACCCAACAGTCTTCAGGCACGGCGAGAACGATCGGCACCCTTCCCCCCTGGCTGCCGAGGACCACCCCGAGCGCCTCTTCGACAGGCTCGAGCAACCGCACCGGCGCTGCACTCGTCACGTTGTGGGCCGCAGCGCGCCCGGCCGTGAGCAGCTGGCGGACGATCGAGCCGATGCGGCGCATCGACGCGAGCGACTCGTCGATGCAGGCCTGCGCCTCGTTTGTCATCACGCCAGTCTTCAGCTCGGCCCGCAGGTAATCGAGGTTCGCGACCACCGCGCCGGCCGGGTTGTTGATCTCATGGGCCACGCCGGCCGCGAGCTGGCCGAGCGCTCCCAGCTTCTCGGCGCGCATCAGCGCCAACCGCGCTTCGTCGAGCTCGCGCGTGCGCTGGAGCACCCGCCCCTCGAGCTCGCGGCTCAGCTCGTCCAGCGCCCGGGCCGAGGCAAGAAACCGCTGGGTTACCGCCACGCCCATCGTCACCACGCACAGCAGAAAGCCGGGCCCCAGCAGGTAGGGCAGGTTGGCGACCCCGCTGCCGGCGATCGCGTCGTTGATGCTGGCCAGCGAGATGGCCGCAAGGGACAGCGTCGCCCACCCAGCCTGAGGCTGCCGATTGCGCCAGGCACGGAACAGCCGCGCCAGGGCGACGTTGAGCAGCACGCAGAACAGGCCGAACAGCACCCAACCCACCTGGGTCGTGATCGCGTCGTAGTACGTGATGTGAGCCCACGGGAGCGGGCGATAGGCGAGCTCTCCGGTGTAAAGCAGCCCCGGGACAAGGGTGCTCGTGCTCAAGACCAGCGCCGCGAAGATGAGCCAGCGCTGCGTGCGGGCGTGCTTGATTCCCAGCGTCACGCCGGTCAGCCCCAGCCAGGCGACGCTGTGGAGGCCGGCAAAGAACAGGCTCCAGTGCGCGAAGGGCACACGCCAGCCCGATGGGACGTCGATGGTGGTGATCGAATCCAGCGCTTCGTAGAGAGCCGCCGAGAGGACGACGAGCGCGAACCAGCGTTGGTCCTTCCACCCCGGGGCGGTCGAGAAGCCGAGCGCCAGCGCCCCGACGCCGAGCCCCAGGCACGCCACGGTGACCGAGATGACGAAGGGGAAGTTCATCGCGCCAGCGAAAGCGTTTCACTCTCTGTGCCAGTGGATCGGCCTGCGCTTACTGCAAGCCCCCCGGGTGCTCACCGACCCAAAGGGTGGGTTGCTACCGACGGCGACCGAGGGCGCGTCGATGTTAATGTCTCAGCGTGACTGCAGCGTTCGAGAGGCTCGCCCGGAAGTACTGCTGGTGGATGAGTCCCGAGGTCGCATCCTCTCGTCCTGAAGTGCTGCTGTGCCAGGTGATGCAGTTGGGCACGTGGGAGGATTTTCGGCTCGCCCGCGAGCTTTTTGGGGAAGCAGCGATCAAGGACGCGCTGCTGCACGCGCCACCCGGAATCCTCGACAAGCGATCCTGGAATTTCTGGAATCTCTTCTACGGCAGCGTCCCCATCCCGCCGATGCCCGTTCGCCCGCTGCCGTGACTCCTCTCTGCGCGCGAATGGACATCCTGCCGGCCTCGCAGCGCTCGCTGTGGTCCGACCTTGCGTCCGTCCCAAAGAATTTCGTGTTGTATGGCGGAACCGCAATCGCCCTGCGGCTCGGCCACCGGACCTCAGTGGCCTTCGACTTCTTCTCATCCGACCCACTCGATCGTCGCGCGCTTGATGCCAGCGTCTCCTTTCTTGCCGGTGCCCAGGTACTTCAGGAACAACCCGACGCGCTGACGGTCTCGGTCGATCGCGGAGGGCCGATCAAAGTGTCGTTCTTCGGGCCCATCGGTTTTGGCCGGGTAGGGGAACCGCAACCGACGACAGACGGCGTGGTTCGGGTCGCTTCGCTGCTCGATTTGTCGGCGACGAAGATCAAGGTGCTGCTTCAGCGAATCGAGTCCAAGGATTACCTCGACCTTGCGGCCCTTCTTCGAGAGGGTGTCTCGTTGGAGAAGATCCTGAGCGCTGCTCGCACCCTGTTTGGTGAGACCTTCAACCCGCTGGTCGCTCAGAAGGCGCTGGCATTCTTCGAGGGCGGCGACCTCTCGTCGCTCGATCCGAAGACGCGGGACCTGCTGACCGCCGAGTCAGTGAGGGAGTTCGTCGTCACTCAGGCGTCCTGTACCTCGAGCGCAACGAGCTCTTCATCGCTGCGCTCCCCGAGACTGACCCGAACCAGCACGCTCTCGTCGGGGCAGGAACTGGGCGGCGAGGGGCGCATGTCACTTCTTGGTTGCGAACAAGGTCCAGGCCATCAGATCGCCCGCCTGTGCCTGGACGAGGAGCTGATGCGCGACGATGTAGTTCAGCGCCTTGGCCCGCACGACGGTGGTGGTCAACATGAACTCGGGCACGTCGCGTTGCTCGAGGTCCGCGGCGGTCACGATCGTCCCTTCGGCGAGGTCCTTCGCGGCGACCACCACCGGCACCAGCTTCCAGCCTGTGGTCTCGACCTCAACGTTCGTCTTCTCGCTCGCGCCATTGCGGGTGACGGTGATGGTGGTTCGGCCCGCCTTCTTTCCGGTGACCGTCACCACCCCTTTCGCGACCGCGACCGTGGCCACCGACGGGTCGGCGCTCTGGGCGCTCTCGCCGGGCCCGGCGTTCGTCGGCCATCCGGGGAAGAGCTTGAGGGGCTCGCCGGACCCAACCGAGGTTCTTCCGTGTGTGCATGATGGCTCCTGCTTCAGGAGACACGCCTCGCCGCTCGCATTTGCGTCGGAGCTCGAACATTTCTCTCACGGCGGCGACTCAAGCAGCCGGTGGAGGCTGACCGACATCTCGGCATCGGCTGCGCGCATGACGCTGTCGAGCTCGGCAGAGGGCAGCTGGAGCTGCGCGGCGAGGTGCTCGCGGGTCGACGAGCGCAGGGCAAGTCGAACCTGCTCGAGCCAGCGGGAAACGGTCGAGGTGTCCTTCTGGTAGAGCGCGCCGATGCGCGCCAGGGTCAGGCCGTCGAGGGTGTGGAGGCGCAGCACGTTGCGATCGCGCACGGTCAACGCGGCGACCGCGGCGGCGAAGGCCTCTTTAAACGAAGCCCGGTATCGCGCGCGCATCAGCGCCAGCTCTGGGTCGGCGGTGGCTGCCTCGACGTCGGGCGGTGACGGATCACTTGAAGGCGCAGTCATGGGGTGGCTTTGTCGGTCGCAAGAGTACGGGCTCTACGGGGCGGACCCGCGCGGCCGCGGCAGAGCTGGCTGTCGCGCTGCGGTGACGCCTTGAGCCCGACGCTGTTCGCCACGCCGACGCGGAAGCAGCAGTGTGCCGAGCATGAGAACCGTGGTCCTCGTGCTGAGCCTCCTCGCCGCACCCGTTTTCGCTGCCGACGTCTGGGACGCCCCCTTCCCCGGCGTGCGCCACCTCCACCGAACCGGGCCGAACAACCTCAACATCCACGCAGCGGTGGTCGACCTCTGCGCGGCGGGCGTCTCGGTGCGCCACACCGCGTCCGAAGAGCGCGCCCAAAGGACCTCGGCCTTCGCCACGTCGGTGGGGGCGCAGCTCGCGATCAACGCCGACTTCTCGTGCCGCCCGGTCGACGTCGGGCCGAACAGCCCCTTCCTGCCGTGCCAGGGCCGCCAGGCGTACACGACGTACGGCGTGGCGGCGCACGCGGGCCAGGCGTGGCCTTCGACGTTGAGCCTCGACGCGATGCTCGCCTTCGGCGCTGACCGCGCGCAAATCTTCGACGACGAAGAAGACCAGCCTTTCGCTCCGTGGATGTCCGAGGTCGCCAGCGGCCATTGGTCGCTGGTGCGAGACGGCCTCGCGCTGCCGAACGACTGCCCGATTGACCCCAGGTCGGCCCTTGGCCTCTCGAAGAACCACAACCAGCTCATCCTCGCGATCGCTGACGGCCGCGGCGTATGGCGTGGCGTGACCTGCCTCGAGATGGGGCAGCTCTTGATCGAGCTGGGCGCAGATCGCGGGTTCGCGCTCGACAGCGGCGGCTCGACCACGATGTGGATGGAAGGCGCCGGCGTGCTCAACCACCCGTCTGACGGCACCGAGCGCGTCGTCGGCTCTCACCTTGCGATCTACGCGAAGGGCGCGGGTCGCCCTGCGTTCTGCGAGCAAGCGCCGATGCGCTTCAACGCAGGCGCGCCGATGCCCGCGGTCTCGCCTGTCGGCCCACTGGGCCGCTTCACCGCCGTCACCCCGGTACGCCTCTTCGATACCCGCGCGGGCGGCACCTCGTCCGCGATCACAGGGCTGACCCGCGGCGCCGACGGTCGAGTCGCCGCCCAGTCGACCTTCGGCTTCGAGGCGTTCGGCAGCTTCGGAGTCCCCTCGCAAGCGACCGGCGTCACGCTCAACCTCACGTCGGACGACGCGGCCGCCCCTGGCTTCGCGACCGCGTGGCCGGGCCAACTGCCATTGCCTTCCGCGTCGACGGTGAACTTCGCCCCCGGTGGCGCTTCCTCGAACACCACCTCGGTCGGCCTCGACGCGACCCAGCGCCTCAGCGTCTTCACCCACAGTCCGACCCAG
>Ga0335397_10007291_pt1 | contig 14106 bp, 15 predicted proteins | sample MAT04_FD_205740 | JGI IMG/M metagenome (GOLD analysis project Ga0335397, IMG submission 205740) | Freshwater microbial communities from Lake Fryxell liftoff mats and glacier meltwater in Antarctica - MAT-04 (spades assembly) (version 2) ...
TGATCAGAACCACGGACCGTGGTCATCGGCACCAGGACCATTTCGAAAGGTTGTGTGGCCGCTTGGCAATGTGTCGAGGTTGCGTGAGTCGGGTGCCCGGCTTCGGTCGTCGTTTGCGTGCCCGTGGTTCCCAGCGTCCAGGACGGTCGCCGACACGATGGTAAGCAATGGTCGTCAGCATCGCGTCGATCAACGCCGCGCGATTCTCTGGCCGGGCCGCTTCAATCTTCGGAGCGAAGGCCATTAAGGCCTGCTTGGCTCCTTTGGAACTCACCTCGCGAGGTTCGATGTCGTTCTCGTTAGCGGCGATGCCATGACTGTGCGGAGCACAGTTGTACGCCAGCAGGTGAGTCCAAATCTCTTTGTGAACCATCTCTGGCGTCTTGCAACGCAGGATGTCCATCTGCATGGTCGACTTAATCATGCGGATATCGACTTAGCCGCCCCACCGCCGTTCAAACAAATCGCCGATCTTATTCCCGTCGATCGAAGTGTCGAGAATCGTGGTCACGACTTTGAATTGCTTGACGCGGTTGTTTTTGTCGCGGGCGTCCACGGCTACTTGCCGCATGACGAATTGCTTGGGGTAGGTCCGGTATTGCGCTCTCGTCATTCCGTGCGGTTTGTTGGGGCGCTGCCGAACGAGGGTTTCATCGCCATGAGGTCTACTGGCGGCTGGGGATACACCTTTTAATTCTCTGGCGTGTCCGGCATGGAGACGCTCGAACCATCGACAATAAACACGGATCGACCGTTCCACTTTCATTTGTCGGCGGCGTTTGCCTGTAAGTCCTGGGCCGTCCGCCTGGCCAACGTGGACAGTACGCTGGTGAGAAGACGACTCCTTGCTGTGCAGTAGCTGGCCGTATTGGGCGAACACACCGAAATGCCATTGGTGGCACGAACGGCAAACCGTCATTGTGCGCAAACCTGCGGCGCAATTCGTCAAGTGTCGCCACAATCAATCCTTCCTCTTGTGGCTGGACTCGTTCGGGCCCCAAGCGCTTTCAAAAACTAACATGCATCGTAGACATGCGGACAAACGGCAGTGTCAAACCCATGAGATGACTGCACTGTTGGCAGGCGAATTGCATGCCATTGCGAGTGAGTGGGAAACTCCTCACGAAACAGAACCTGATCGTGTGGCCGCATCGCGGTTGCGACTGCACGACGATGCTTAAGCTAGTGCCATTCGTCTAAGCGACCGACGAGCGCTGGGGACGGGTGTTTCACTGCGGAAGTCGATGTGACCGGAGCAGTGAACCATGCACAACGTCGCTCGGGTCGGTCTCGCCGGAGCAGCTTTCGGGTAAATTTTGGCAGCTTTGACAGAGTCGAGGAGTGGATCGCCGGGGCATGCAATGACACCGATGAGTTCCGAGTCTCGAAGCTCACCAACGTTGGACTCATTGCATTTTCAAAGACCTGGCTAATTGAACGCCACGAACAGTGAGAGAATCAGGACGCTTAATGCGGGCGTCGTCTTTTTGAGTGCGTCCCCAATTTTGATGTGCATCCCTACGGCACCCAGCATGAGTAGAGCCATTCCAATTGCGGCGGGACGCAGCAGCTCAGGTCTCCAGAAACTCAAGAGCAGGGACAATGCGAGCAGTACTTTAAGTCCGCCGATAACCCACATAAACCACACCGGAAGTCCGTAAGCGGCAAACTCTTCTTGCATGTTTTTCGCTGCGCCGCCCCGATAAATCGTCGCCTTATTGAAACGCAATAGCCAAACGTTCAAAATCCCCAGCGCGATGATCAACTGGGCGATACTGCGGATACACTCCATGAGCTTTCCTTTGTTGCTGACTCAAAACTGCCGACGATTCGCTGAAAACCAGACCGTATCCGAATTCTCCAAATTCGTGAATTGGTTGCAAGTGTCGGGTGCCATGTGCTTTCCCGAATGAGAAGTCGGAGAACAGCAGATGAGAATTTTTCTTTTTGGAGAGCGAAATTGCCTTCCGCTGAGCACTCCGGAATACGTCGGTCTGATAGCAGAAGTTCTCTCGAGCTGCTAAGAGTTTTGATTCGTCTTCTGACACGTCTCGCATGCGTACATTTTTCGGTTGCCCAACAGCCAGGTTACGATCCTGGTGCCGCAACGGCGACAATTGGATCGTTTGTAGACATTCAGCCGCTCCGAAGAATTCAAACGACTTAGCGGTTTGTCGAAGAACTGGCGGTCGACGGTGATGATGCGATTGTACTTCACTCCGATTTTGAGCAAGTCAGTTGTTAACTTCCACAACGAATCAAATTGCTCCCGCGAAAGCTCGTGGGTCGGAGTCTCCGGATGAATTCCCAGCAGGAATAAAATCTCCGCTCGGTACACGTTGCCGACGCCCGCGATCACCGACTGGTTCAATAGCACAGTCCCGATTGGCGATCGACTGCGGCAAATTCGCTCCCACAGTTTTTCGGGACATGCATCTTCGCTGAGCGGATCCTGTCCCAGCCGACCCTTGATCGCGCGGAACTGTTTGGTATTGATCAATTCGCAGCACGTCGGCCCGTTCAAGTCAAAGGAACGTTCCTGACCAATCATACGTACGCGCACCGCGCCCCGCGGCTCGGGAGCCGGATTCTTGTGGACTCGAAATTTTCCGTACAGCCCGAGATGCACATGCACAATCTCCTGCGAGCTCCAGTGATAAAACAAATGCTTGCCGTGAGCCGTCACGTCCTGTAACAGGTTGCCATCGAGCCTCTTTGATTCCTTTTCAAACCGTCCTTGCGGCGAGCACAGATTAATCAGTTGGCCTGCAAACCATCCGCGATGATCACGAGCAATCCGGTGAATCGTGTGTCCTTCAGGCATCAGGTTTGACTTTGTACGGGGAGATTTAATGGAAAAGACGGATTGGCCATCAGGCTGCAAGGCGATCTCTAAAACAATTTCAATTGCGATGCTGTCGTGTTGTGTTTCATTGAGAGCGTTCCAAGGATCCTGCCCGCAGCTGCCATGCCGCTAAGAAAAGCGCCTTCCACGCGCGGGCCGCCAGCCCAGTCACCACAGGCCACGATGCCTGATTCGGCGTCGAATAAGCATCGGTCTCTCGGCGGATCGACAGGAAGTGCGAACTTCCAGCGATGGGCTTGCAGGTGAAGCGGAGATTGCGGCGGGATCCCTGAGTCGTGCCAAAATCTGGCCAGCAGCTCCCTCGCGACTTCATCCGCCTGGCGTTCCCAGTTCTCCGCCGTCCAGTGGTGAGCCGCGTGCAGCACAATATGTTCGGCATTCGTTGAACGATTGGGTTTGGTGCTGTTGCGCGCAACCCACGTGAGCGCAGAATCGTGAATGAAAGCGCCGACCCAGTCGCTGGTAACAGGCCGTTCAAACGACGCCATGACGGCCCAGCAGGGTTGCATCTGAATCTTCGAAATCGGTTGAGCGAGTTTCGGAAAATCGACAAGCAAATCAGCCGTTTGAGGTGCTGGAGCGGATACGATCACAAGCTCAAACGTGCCCAGCATTCTGCCAGCTTCGTCCGTCAAACGAATCCCTTCCTCCACAGATTCAATCTTCCCGATTTGAGTTTGCGTCTGAACATTCAGATCGCTCGCCAAATGTTTGCAAACGGCATTCATCGACGGCGATCCGACGAATCGCTCATTCGTATCTGTTTTTTCAAGCATCTTGCCGTGAGTGAGTTCCACAATCTTCTGAGGCGGATCAGATTCAAGATCCGGCCAATGTGCGACAACGCGTTGCTGCAACCAGGAATTAACGTAGCGGCGAAATCCGGGATCGCGGGCCGTAAAGTATTGAGCTCCATGGTCGAAGCTGATATGACCATCGACTCGACGGCTCGACATTCTCCCACCAACGCCATGGCCTTTGTCAAAAACTATGACGGGTAAACCATGATCAGCCAGTGTTCGAGCCGCAATCAATCCAGAAATGCCCGCACCAATCACCGCGACACGCGGCACAGGATCAAATCGAGGTGTCGCAACATGTGTCCGGTACGAATCGGTGTCCAGCCGCTGCGCATGTTCGCTGGTCGAACGCGGCCGTACCGTCCCAAAAACTTTCGTTTCGGGTTCGAAAGGGCGATCAAACTGTCCCAGGCACCACAGCAATCCGCCGAATGACGCGGGATCACGCCCATCCAGCGAGTAACGATGATTAAGATCGATTAATATCTTCAATGCGTCTTGTGGCAACTTCGTCCAATTCAAAATCGCTTTGCCCCACGTCATTCGGACGTTGTTATGGAGTTCTCCCTGCATCAGCAGAGACGTCTGTGCTGCATTCCAGAACGCATCCTTTGTTTGAGCTCGGGCCAATTGCTCCCAGGAATAAAGTTCGTGACGCGGATCGCCCGCATGCGTCTGCAGTGTCGCTTGCGCCCAATCGGGAAGTGCGGACCATTGGTCGTGATCGGCCCTATGAAAGCAAAACACATACGCCAACTCGCGCCAAATCAGCAATTCGTCGAGATACTTCTCGCTGCCCGCGCTGTTGATCCCTGCTGCCTCCCGCGCGATCCGCATGGGCGACACCATGCCGTAATGCAGATAAGCGGACATGCGACTCACTCCATCGACCAAAGCGTTGTTTCGTCGAGCTGCATAACGTCCCAGCCCAGTCTGGATGAATCGATTCCAGCGAGCGTAACCCGCGTTCGAACCACCTTGTGTGTCAACCACCGGTCCCACGGAATGGTCGATCTCACAGCGAGATACCAACTCGGGTAAATCAGCCGCCTGCAAATCAATCGGTTGGAACGAGAGCGTGCTGACATCAAAGGGGCGCACGGCAGGATTTTCATCCGGCCATTCACGAGTCAGCCGCTCGGCGTATAACTTCTTTGTTGCACTTCGGAACTCGAATGCTCGCGTGTACTGCTTTTTCAGCAATCGCATGGGAACCACGCAGGCCGTGTCCACGCAAATCACAGGCGTGGCGACTTGACTGACCAACGCGCGTAGGAATCGACGCGGCGGATCGACCGGCATCTCCTCAGTGACAACCAGCGTTGCTTGTTCGGCAAGAATCACGAGGTGCGAGCCACAGTCGTCGCGAGTCGCCAGATGAAAAACGTAACTTATGCCGCGCTGCAGCAACTGCGTTTGCACATCACGCGCTCCTTCCAGCATGAACATGTGATGCCGGTCAGACGCGTAATCGTAATCCTGCGAAATCGCCTGATAAACCAAAATCGGCAAACTTTGTTGATCGGCAATCCTGATGGCGACCTCCAAAGCAGGATTTTCATCCGCCCGCACGGCAGTCCGCATCCAGTACAGTACGAAATGTCCATTTTCATTCGTGCGTTCCGCATGAACGCGGATTCGCTCCGAAAGATGAGCGGGCAAATCTGCCCATTGATGATTTAGCATTGGGGCCAGGGTTCGAAATTCGGGATCGGAGTTAAAAAAAATTCGTTAAAACAACTATCCGGGAACGGTCACGAAAGGTTGATCGCCCCAAATAGGCTAAGCGAAGGATCAGATTCGTCGATGTTCAAAGACTGATCAGCAGTCAGATCGGGATCCTTGCTGACGATGGTTCGTAAAAGAACAGCTTGAGGAAAATGTGTACCGCCCGATGTCCCACAAGAAAACCAACTTGCCGGAAAAAATCTGCATTGTTTGCGATCGGCAGTTCAGCTGGCGGAAGAAATGGGCAACGGTTTGGGACGAAGTGAAGTTTTGCAGCGAACGGTGCCGCAGACAAAAAAGTAAGCGAAGTTCAAAACCAGGATCGCGTTGGCAGAGAAGCAGGGTCAAATCATGCCATCCCAAAAGGCTCAACTTCAGCCAGAACAAATCGACCGCATCATCCAGATGGCATGGGAAGATCGGACCACGTTCGACGCCATCCGCGTGCAGTTCCAATGGTCCCCCGGTCAAGTAATCGAACTCCTGCGATCGAATCTCAAACCGAGTTCTTTCAAGCTGTGGCGGGCCCGCACGGCCGGTCGAAACACGAAGCACTTAGTGAAACGCTCCTCTATCGTAGGGAGGTTCCGCTGCCCAGACCAGCGCGGCTAAGAAAAATGCTCCACCCATGATGTTGCCGCAATTCAAGACTCAGTGCTGGTCATTCGGATTGCTCTGTCTAGAACTTCGCGGGGAAGCGATGCACTGGTTCTTTCCTGACGCTGAGTCAAGACCTCGGGCGGAAAGAAGCCCTGTGTGCTCAAGCTTTTATTCTCGAACAATTCAAAGTTTTCCTCACTCGAAAGCAAAACGATGTCCAGCGTCACTGAACAAATCATTGCGGAACTTAAGGTCGCCTATTGGATGGAACTGGAAACAGTCACGAACTACATCGCCAACTCTGTAAATCTGGATGGTGTGCGCGCCGAGGAAATCAAAAAGGCACTTCAGGCAGACGTCCTTGAGGAACTCGCTCACGCTCAAATCCTTGCTCGCCGGATCAAGACGATCGGCGGCAGAGTTCCGGGGAGTGCAGATTTCAAGTGCAATCAGGCTTCATTGCAGCCCAAAATCGACACGAGAGACGTCGTTTCTGTGATCAAAGGGGTGATCGATGCCGAAAATTCAGCGATCGCTCAGTATAACAAATTGATCAGGCTGTGCGACGGGATTGACTACGTCACTCAGGACCTTTGTATCACGTCGCTTGCAGACGAAGAAGAGCATCGCCGAGACTTTTTCGGGTATCTCGCCGAGTACGAAGGCGACGGTTCCAGTGTAGCGTGACGCGTTTTGCTTCAGCCTGCTAGATGAAGCCCCGCTCAGGCTCAGTAGCCATTGCCTGAAATGCCACATGGCCTGTTGGGAGAGCACCAACGGTCGTACGGGCGACCCGCCAAGGGGACAGGCACCGGCGCGAGCGGTCTCGAAGACAATGAAATCTTAATCCTTCGCAAAGAACGACACCCGCGTGAACCCGGTTCAGAACATGATAATCCAGGCACCCGAAGGTGCTCATCTTCGTCTCACCATAACAGAAACATATTATCCGCAGAGCTCGAATATCAATAAACAATTCCTGACACTGTGTGTCCGTCGATTCGCTGGGTTGCCCCATACACCGAATACGATCCGCCCCATTTGTTCGCGGATCGACAGGAGGGGGGACGATTTTGCGGGACGGGGTAGACCACCGAGTGCCGGTTCGGATCGGCAGCTGGCTGGGCGGAGGTCGATCCGCCTTAAACGGGTGCGAATGTTTGAGTTTCGCCATGAGACGTCGCGACGACTGACGGAGTCCAGGGAGTGGACAACAACTTGCGTTCGCGCAACGATTGGTTGAGATATACAAATAAGTGACGCATGACATGGTGATTGTCGTTGGTGGCCTGGCCGGGCTTTGTTGGGCTCTCCGGCTCAAGCAGGGTGGCGATAGCTTCCTGATTTCGGAGGCATCCGACGGAGGTCGTCACCGAAGCAGACGAAGATGTATTTGAGTAGGGACGCAAACTAGTGGTTTATGAACTCCAGATGAAGGAAACGTAATAATGCGACTCAGCAAGTCTGTTCCCAGCAGTGATCTAGGCCCCATCGCCGATCTAGTCATTTCCACCAGCTTCGATTCGGTGATGGTGACTGAGGCTACCGCGAAAACTCCTATCTTGTACGTCAACGAGGCTTTCACGCAGTTGACCGGGTACTCCTCCGAGGAAGTGTTAGGCAAGTCCCCTTCTCTGCTGCAGGGCGCAGACACCGATCTCGCCGTACTCGATCAACTCCGTAAAGACCTGGAAGCCGGCAACAACTTCGAAGGTACGGCCACTAATTACCGCAAGGATGGCACGCCTTTCACGATGCATTGGCGGGTAGCATCAGTTCGATCCGAAAAGGATGAAGTTCTCTACTTCATCGCGGTGCAACGTCGAGGCTGACCAGCGAAAGCCAGTCTTGAAACCGTGCTGTTCGGTCGGCTCTGATCAATCATGCCTCCCTCCTGGCCGCGGACGGACTGGCCTGCGCTCGGCGGGACCGTTCAGAACAATAACGGACGCGGTGCCATTCTCGCGCCCACTTCTTCCGCCAATGGAATGGTTTGCCGCAGGTCACGCATATCCTGGCATTGTTCTCAGATTTACTTTTGCGATGTGCCATTCAAGATTGTCGTGAGGGCTACGTCAACGGATCGATGGGGCTGATCCGCCTTCAGCCGCACATTGGCACCATTGATGGTTCCGGTTCGTCCTGTCCGCTCTGCAAGGATGTGTCGTAGGCGGAAAGCAAATTTCTCAATCCACAGGGCAGGAATCCGATAATTAAATGACGATTTTTTATCTCAAGTTGTACCTCTGTACGCTTCTGCTCTTTTTAGCCATCGACATGGTCTGGTTGGTTCTGGTCGCTCGTGGATTCTATCAGAAACATCTCGGCTTTTTGATGCGGAGCAACCCCAACTGGTCAGCGGCTGTCTTGTTCTACCTGCTGTTCGTGGTTGGCCTGCTAGTCTTCGTCATCGTACCCAGCCTGGAAACTGGTTCGACGAAGAAAGTGCTGGTCCTCGGAGCCTTGTTCGGCCTGATCACGTACGCCACATATGACTTAACCAACCACGCGACGGTCAAAGACTGGCCGTGGGTCGTGACGGTGGTGGATCTATTGTGGGGCTGTATCCTTGCCACTTCGGTCAGTTACATGGGATTCGTCGCTGGCAAGTGGTTGCGATGAACTGCCTCAGACCCAACGACGAGACAGGCAACAAGGCGTACTTATGAATGCTGTTGGACAGAAGGGTGATGATGAACACCGGTGAACCACTCATTGATAGCGATCCCAACCCGGATTCGCGTGAAGCATCGAATGTGGCTGTCCGAGCGCGCATCCAATCCTTAGTGAACGAACAAGCCTATGCGGTACTGTGCGTTCAGGGGGGAGGCCAGCCCTATGGCGCGCTGGTCGCGTTTGCGTTTTCAGCGGACCTGCGGCATGCGGTTTTTGCCACCCCGGTCACCACTCGCAAGTACCGTTTGTTGAGCGAGTGTGATCACGTCGCCCTGGTCATCGACAATCGGTCAGGCAAGGCGGGTGAGCTGATGGAGGTCGAAGCCGTGACCGCTACAGGGCGTTCGCAGTTGATTGCACGAGGGCGCGAGTTCGACCAATGGGCCGAATTGCTGATTTCTCGGCATTCTTATATAAAATCATTTGTACGTGCGGAGACTTGTGCGTTGTTTCGCGTCGATATTGTACGTTTTTTGCACGTCGCGCGATTCCAGGAGGTCCGCCAATGGATCCCGACCGCCCACTCCTGATACCGCTTGACGCACAAGGCGTACCTGACGATCAGATCCTTGGCGGCAAAGCGGCGAAGCTGACGCAACTCACGCGGGCTGGTTTTAAAGTGCCAAGGGGTTTCTGCCTGACAACCTGGGCCTATGAAGCCTTTGTCATCGATGCGAAGATTACGGCGTCGATTGACATGGAACTCGGCCGCAAATCGATGGACGATATGCGGTGGGAAGAAATCTGGGACACAGCTTTACGCATTCGATCGATGTTTCTAACGCAGCCACTCTCCAAACTACTGCGTGTAACCATCGCAGAAGGCCTAAAGCTTTTCAACTCTTCCACGCCGCTCGCAGTTCGTTCGTCGGCCATCGGTGAAGACTCCGCCGGCCACAGTTTTGCCGGTTTACACGAATCGATTATTGGAGTCCGCGGCAAGCGAGCCGTAGAGGATGCAGTGCGTCTGGTGTGGGCCTCGCTGTGGTCCGACGCGGCCTTGCTTTATCGTCAGGAACTTGGCCTGGACCCGGCTCGAAGCCGCATGGCAGTCGTTGTGCAAGAGATGGTCGATGCCGACTGTTCAGGCGTCGCTTTTACGCGTGATCCTCGAGACATGCGGCAAGACCACGCAATCATTGAGTCGGTTCCCGGGCCATGCAGTTTGCTTGTTGACGGATTGGTGGATCCGGATCGCTGGGTATTGAATCGCGCCTCACAGGGCGTCATCAACTGGATGCCAGGCCAGCGCGAAGACACGGACAACAAACCCCTCCTGGAGCCTCAGGATCTTAAAAATATCTTGCAGACGTTGCTTTCGGTCGAGCAATTATTTGGCTGGTCGCCTGACATGGAGTGGACGGGCCGCTCTGATTCATTCGCGGTTTTGCAGGCTCGTCCCATCGCTACTGCCGTGCCCGACGAAGATGAAAAACGAAGCTGGTATCTTACGCTGCGGCCTGGCGACGCTCGTTTGAAAGAACTGCGTCAGCGTATCGCAGGACAACTTATCCCAGAGTTGGCAGCGGCGGGTGAGGCGTTTGCGGCCGAGCGACTGGAACGGCTAGACAATCAGCAGTTGGCCGATGCGATTGAGAAACGGAGCCAGTCACTCGCCAAATGGAAGAAAATTTACTGGGACGAATTCATTCCGTTCGCGCACGGCGTCCGTCGGCTTGCTACCTATTATAATGATGCGGTACAACCGGATGACCCCTACGAGTTCGTCGGCCTGCTTCGGAACCAGCCGTTGTTGGCGGCTCAACGAAACAGCGTCATCAGCGAGCTTGCTCAGCAGCTGGAATCGAATCATGCCGTCCGGTCGGCTGTCGAAGAACTTCTGGCGAAACATGCCGATTCAATGCAATGGGCAACATTCCGCGATGAGCTGCTGGAAAGGGAGGGGGCCGCAGAGGGGTTCGTCCAAAAATTTGACGACCTGCAGGAACGATTTCTCGACGTGACGTTTGACAACGAGCGGCTACGTGACCGTCCCGGACCTCTGTTAAGCAACCTTGTCGAGCTGTCCCAGCACCCGAATCCATCCGCAGACCATCGCGGTTCGCTGAGCAATTCTTCTGCAGAATTGGAGGAGAAGCTGCTCGCGGCCGTCGGCGCTGAGCGACGCGCCGAAGCGATGGATGTGATTGAAACTGGGCGCGTGAGTTGGCGGCTTCGCGACGACGATAATCTGCTTGTTGCCCGCCTGGACAGCCAGTATCTGCGTGCTCTGGACGTGGCTGCCAAGCGCCTTCGAGAATTGGGGAAACTGACCGGCGACGGTCATATTAACGACTCATATCTCGCGCGGCTCGTTTGCGGGCTTCGCGAGCCGTCGACTGATTTAATCACGGTCGAGGACAGCATGAAGTCTGAAATACCGAAGTTCTCTGTGAAGCCGCCGGGCCAGACACCTCGGCAATTGATTGGACAGCCAGCTTCACCGGGCCTCGCGACCGGTGTGGTTCGCCGCGTCTCCGGGCGCGACGACTTAGGCAAGTTTCGAAAGGGCGAAATTCTCGTCTGCGATGCGATTCAACCGACGATGACCCACCTCGTCCCGCTTGCCGGTGGTATCGTCGAACGACGAGGAGGAATGCTCATTCACGGCGCCATTATTGCGCGCGAGCTTGGGATTCCCTGCGTCAACGGTGTCCGTGACGCGGCGGAGATCCTGCAGAACGGCGACCTGGTAACCGTTGACGGTCATTTAGGAATCGTCACCGTCGGAGCGGCGGACTTCGACTTAGAAATGCAAGTCTGAGGCGTGTGATTTCTCATGCCAAGTCAGTTGAAGTCGTTATCAACGGCATCCCAAGGACTGCTGAAGTCAAAACGTTTTCAACCGGGGCATTGGGTTGGTATCTGAGTGGCAAGGGCAATATCAAGATAGGCGAAAAATCAGTAAGCTTCCAGATCGGGATGAACCTGACGATTTTCGGTTCCAGGGAGTCGTTGACGGAATAGGGACGAAGCGATCAATGGATATAATCGAAATCAAGGACGGAGGGTTACTTCTCTACGACACTGCTTTTCTGCCGTCCAACATTGCTGATCGCTACTTACTTGAGTTGCGAGATCACTGCCCGTGGGAGCAGAAACCGGGGACCTTCGGTTACATGCAGCCCCGATTGATAGCTTCATACGGCGATGCTGGCGTCACTTATCGATATTCGGGCGTAGATTATGCTGCTCTTCCGTGGACCACAACTTTGCTGGAGATCAAGACGAAGATCGAAGCGGTTCAGGGTGAGTACAATTACTGCTTGCTGAACAGGTATCGCTCAGGATCGGACAGCATGGGCTGGCACGCTGACGATGAACCAGAACTGGGCAATGTGATTGGCTCGCTGTCTCTGGGAGCCACTCGAAAGTTTCGAATAAGGTACAACGTCACCAGAGAGACGCAGACATTTTTGGCTGGCAATGGCACTCTAATCATCATGGCCGGAACAATGCAGCAATTCTGGCAACACGAAGTACCAAAGACGAAGCAGAATGTCGGCGAAAGAATCAATCTGACTTTCAGAAAGATCTCAACGCAATGATCGCGATGTCGGAATGTCTGGTAACTGTGGGTGTGATGGTCAGCGTGTTGAGCACCGGTTGCACAAATGCTGTGGACGAACCGCAATTCAAGATCACGATACAGCCTGACAACGACAAGGTTGAAGTCAAAGTCGCAAGGGACACGACCATCTGTATGCGTAAAGTCGCGAGTCGGGCACCTCCACACATGCAGGCGCCGCCGACCAGAGTGTGGCCGGCGGCGATTGCTTTGTGGGCTCAAGGTCTGAGCGAAATTACTTCGGCATCAGGACGGTGTCGATAACGTGTATGACACCGTTATCGCAGACGATGTCTGCAGTCACGACGGTCGCACCACCAACGTGGACCTTGCCATCAGCGACCTTGATGTCGACCGACTGGCCGTTGACGGTGGCTGCCGACTTCATCTTCATAACGTCGGCAGCAAGGTGCTTGCCCGCAATAACATGATAGGTGAGGATTCCGGTGAGGGTGGCTTTGGCTTCGGGCTTCACCAGCGACTCGACCGTACCGGCGGGGAGTTTTGCGAAGGCAGTGTCGGCCGGTGCCAAAACTGTGAATGGCCCCGCACCCTTGAGAGTTTCAACGAGCCCCGCTGCAGTTACGGCGGCAACAAGCGTTTTGAATGAACCCGCACCGACTGCGGTATCTACAATATCAGCCATGAAAATATCCTTTGCAGATTCAGCACCCAACGTTTTACTGGAGATCGAAATGACCTGTGAAAAAGCTTCACATGTGCGCTGAACTACTGAGATGGTAGACCGCTTCGCCAAAAAACGATTTCAAAACATGAAAATGCGCGGCCACGAGCGGAGGTGGAGACGATGTGCCTGGGTCGGCTGAGGCGTGAAGGGCGATGGAACTTGGCCGGCAAGACGCTGCAGTGGCTTCGGAGAGATGGCAGGACGGAGTGCCGTCACCGGGCGCATAAGGCCGCGTGAAACACAAGAAAATATTAGGAACCGTTTTTGGCAGGAATGGAGAAATCGGTTCCGCTCTGCGTTTGTTTCTCCTGCAAAAAATGTTCGTTCAAACAACTTTCTCGCGGATTGAAGTTGCGTGTCGCCCTTCACGCGATTTTTCCGCCTGATCTTTCACGATCAACGCGACTGTGGCGAGCCACCCCGGTCGCTGCGTAATTGGCCAGCTCGTGTGCGAATGTCACCCATTTCCTGAGGCTTCTCTCGCATCTTCGCCACGTTGCTCATCGGGAACTTCATTTGCTGATTGTCTTTCAGAAGATCAAAATGCCGGTCCATAAATTCCCAGTAGAGGGTCGTGGATGGGCAGGCGTCGTCGCCAACTCACTTCTTGTAATCGAAGCGACAGCCTGAGCAGAAGTTACTTCATCTTGTTAATGTAATTTCCGCTGGAACAGTACGGCTTTGAGCCCACGATGCCGCCGTCGCCGTACTGGCTCATGCCCAGCGTATTCGGAAGTGACACGCAGTCGATCGCATCCAGATACATTGCCATGTGCCACTCGTGGAGATAAATGTCTACAAGAGGCCGATTTTGTGCAGAACTCAAGTGGCGGCGACCCAGTTGTCCAGTTGCAAGCCGGGCACCTTGGCAAACTCGCGGGTGTTGTTGGTGACCAGCAGGACCTGCAGGCTTAGCGCGTGGGCGGCGATCATGGTGTCGAGCGACCCGATAGGCGTACCACGGCGCTCCAGGTCATCGCGCAAATCGCCATAGATCCAGACGGCTGCGGCATCGAAGGGCAAAATGCTCAGGGGTGCCAGAAACATTTCGAGCGCTTGGCGGTTGCGCGGTGGGCCACTTTTGGCCACACCAAATGCCAGCTCTGCGGCCACCACGCTACACAGCCCGATGTCGCCCATCCGGTATTGCTTAAAGCGCGCCAGGGGGTTTGGCGTTGAT
>Ga0335397_10007294_pt1 | contig 14103 bp, 11 predicted proteins | sample MAT04_FD_205740 | JGI IMG/M metagenome (GOLD analysis project Ga0335397, IMG submission 205740) | Freshwater microbial communities from Lake Fryxell liftoff mats and glacier meltwater in Antarctica - MAT-04 (spades assembly) (version 2) ...
TCAACGCTTGTTCCGTAACGAAGTACAGCCCCGTCCACGACGGGCACACCATGTGGCGAAGCGTTTGACGCCTCCACCGTCGCGGCTAGCCGTACATCAGCCGCAGAGTAAGGAGAAGAGGGGCGCCCAGAGGGTGCCCCTCTTCTGGTTGCCGTCGGCACACGATTTTGTCGTTCCTGTCGCGGCCCCGACCTCCAAGAGTGTTTGTCTGCCCCACGACAACTCCAGGATGGGCGAGGCTGTTGGGAGAGAACTCGCTCTGATCATCGGGCTTCCATCGTTTCGCACCGGCTGTGCCGTAGACGGCGAAATCGATGCCTTCGTCAGCGGATCATCGACTGAACTCAGACTCACTCGCGTGTCGCTGAATTCGCAAGTGATCGGCTCCTCATTTCGCACCTGCCACCGGACTCCCCGACCAGCGACATTGCAGCGACCGTCCAGTCACGAGTCGAATTGGCAAGTTCTCGCCCGCACCCAACTTCTTGACGGTTCGCACCCGATTCTCCCGTTCTTGTCGCGAGGGGGACCTCGAAGGACGGTGGTCAGCGAGTGACAGGAACGAGAACTGGGCTTGCGCTCAGCAAGGGGACGGTAACGAAAGTGGCGCGAGGGAGAAGCCTGACCGTGGCACGCCCGTTCACGGATGGCATTCGGGGGCACGCGCCGCTCTTTCTCCATTCCTGTCGCGGGCCTGACCTCCAGAAGTAGTGGTCAGGGCCGCGAGAGGAATGAGATGCGGCACGCTGACCGGTTGACGGCCGACGCAACCGCACAATCGGCTGTGAACCCAGGTAGGTCCCATAGGGGCTCGCACGTGGCCGCTGGTCGTCGGAGTACAGTTCCTGCGGTCGGCGGTCGATTCGCGATGACGCGCAGGAGGACATCTGCAATGAGTGGCAGGGCGGACACGTCTGTGGTGGATGTTGCCCGCAGTCTTCGCCGCAGCGCACTCTTCGCCGAGGTTGCCGACTCGACGATCACCTCGCTTGCCGCTGGCGCGCGGGTACGTCATGTGCCACGTGGGGCCTTGTTGATGATGGAGGGCGATGATCCGTCAGCGGTGTACGTCCTCACCGACGGATTCCTTCGTGTGTTCACGACCTCGTTCGATGGAATGGAGCCCACCCTGACGGTGCTCTTCCCGGGTGACCACGTCGGCGAGCTGGGCGTGATCGACGACGTTGTCCGCTCGGCATCGGTGGGAGCGCTACGGGCCTCCACGGTGATCGACCTTCGACGCGACACGTTCGTGTCGGCGTACGAGAGCGACGGTGCCATCTCACGGACACTCGTCGGGCACCTCGCACATCGGCTGCGGTCGACGTCGGAGCGCTTGACGGATCTCACGATCCTCGACCTGGGGGCTCGGTTGGCGAAGTACCTCGGCACTGAGGCCGAGCTCGCTGCCGCTCGAGGGTCGAAGCGATTCGAACTGTTGCTCAACCAATCCGAGCTCGGGCAGTTGCTCGGCGGCGCACGGCAATCGATCAACCAGGTGCTCGCGGTGCTGGAACGCGACGGCATCCTCAGCGTGGACGGGCGGCAGGTGACGGTCGTCGATGCACAACGACTGGCGCAGCGGGCCACGCTGCGCGGGTAGGTCGGCGATGACTCCCGTCGATCATCGTCCATACAGCGCCGGGCTGACCCGACGATGCGCGAGCGGCGGGATGGCAGCCAGTATCGATGCAACCCTGCTGTTCGCCGATGTCTCGGGTTACACCGCTCTGACCGAACGGCTCGCCGTGTTGGGCCGCGCCGGAGCGGAGGCGGTGACGGCCGCTGTCAACCGCTGCTTCGAGCTACTCGTCGGGTGCGTACTCGACCAGCAGGGCGACGTGCTCCGGTTCGGCGGCGATGCGCTCTTCGTTGCGTTCGAGGGCGACGATCGCTTGGCGCGTGCGCTGTCGGCGGCTGAGGCGATGCAGCGCGTCATCGCCTCGCTTCCTCCCGTCGAGGTTCCCGGCGGAACCGTTCTGCTCCGCCAATCGATCGGGGTGCACGACGGTCGTGTCGTGATGCATCGGTGGGAGGGCTCGTGGATCGAGGTGATCCCTGTCGGCCCGGCGGTCAGTGAGGTGTTGCGGAACGAGGCCGCCGCTTCCGCAGGTGAGGTTGCGATCAGCGAAACGGTCGTGGCAGCGCTGCCGGCGAGCCGTGTTCGTCGCGTTGCCGATGGCAGCGCCAGGCTGCGACTTCGTCGCTCCGGGGACACAACGAGCGTCGCCTCCGTCGATCGGTTCGACACGTCAGCGGATATCACCGCAGCGCGGTCAGTGCTCTCTCAAGCGCTGCGATCGGCAGTGGCGACCCCCGGTCTGGCCGAACACCGGCCGGCAGCCATCGGGTTCATCGCCATCGGAGGTGTCGATGCCATGTCTGCTGACCACGCTGTGCTGTCGGCAGCCATCGACCCGGTGCTCACCGCCCTCGACGAGTTGGCGCCGACGATGGGCGTGCACCTGCTGGCGACCGACGTCTCGGTCAACTCCGTGAAGCTGATCCTCGCTGCCGGTGTGCCCACGACGCTCGGCGACGATGGCGAACGCCTGGTCGAGACACTGCTGCGCGTGTTGCAGGTCGGCGCTGGTCTCGATCTACGGGCCGGCGCACATCTCGGTGTCGTGTTCGCCGGTGACGTCGGGCATCCAAGCCGACGCACCTACACGGTGATGGGTGATGCGGTGAACCTTGCAGCACGGCTTGCCGCCCATGCGCCCCGTGGTGCGCTGCTGGCCAGCCGCGGTCTGATCGAAACCTTGCCGACCGGCACACGAGCCGATGAGGTGCCACCGATCACCGTGAAGGGCAAGCGCTCCGCGCAACACGTCGGGATCGTGCGCAGCCTCGGTACTCAACCGCAGGCTGGTGCACTGCCGCGCGACGCGACGATGCACGGTCGGGCAAACGATGTCGCCCGCCTCGTCGAATCCATCGAGCACAACGTCGTGACAGATCTGATGGCTGAACGTGGTCTGGGCGCGTCCCGACTCGTGCGGGAAGTGACGGAACGCTTCCGGCGCAACGGTCACCAGGCCATCCTCACCTCTGCCTCGGTGGCCGACCGAACGGCGCCGCTGCGAACCTTGCGCCGCGTCGTCGAGCAGTTGGGCGGGGGCGACGCATGGCGAGTTCTCGACGACGAACTCTTGCGCTGGGCGGGTTCGGCAGCATTTGATCCGTCCGCTACGTCCGCCCACCAATGGCTCGAGAAGATCGATGCGATCAGTCACCGGCTGATTTCGTGCTGGCCGAGGAACGCGCTGCTGGCCATCGACAACGCCGACTCGATGGATGAGGCAACGGACGCGGTCCTGGCCGTCACGGCATCCGTCCTGCGGACCAACGGCGACGGTCGTCGCCTGTTGCTCGCAGGTCGATCTCCCCATACCCACCTGGGTGCTGTGACGGTCGTACTGGCGCGGCTGGACGATGCCGCAACCCGAAGAGTCGTCATCGATGCTGCTGCGTTGCCGCTCAGCGACGCGCAGATCGACGCCATCATCGACGCTGCGTCCGGCAACCCTGTCTTTGCTGTCGAGCTCGCCCGCTTGCCGCCCGGCGCGGAGCTGCCGCCCTCCATCGAATCGCTGGTGGCGGCTCGCATCGACCGACTGCCGTCGCCGCTGCGGCGCACTCTTCGCGAGATCGCAACGCTGGGCAGCGAGGTCGACTTCGCGGCGGCAGCCGACATCCTTGGCGTCGACGCAGAGGCGCTTGCTCGACGGCTCAGCGCGCAGCAGGTCCCGGTCGAGTCGACGGAGCACGCCTTTCGCATCGTTGATGAGACGCTGCGGGCGATCGCCGAGGCAGGACTGCCGGTGGCGCGTCGACGTCAGCTACATCGGCAGATGGCCACCTGGCTGGAAGGCCGCGCCGACCCTCGTCCCGGGGACGTTGCCGCCCATTGGTTGTCCGCGCACGAGGACTCGGGCGTGATGCGCTGGGCGCCCACGGCGGCCGTACATGCCCGCATGGTCGGCGCCAGACAGACCGCGGCGACCTGGCTGCAGGCAGCGATAGCTGCATCGCAACGGACGTCGGCGCCACCTTCGGCGATCGCCGAGTTGGCCGAGCAACTGGCGGCTGATGCGCGACTCGCTGGAATGCCCGACTTGGAGGCCAGCGCACTCGAGGTCCTGGTGGACGTCGTGGATCCTGCTCGTCGTGGCGGCGTCCATGTCGACCGTGCGGCGAATGCGCGTCGGCGCGGCGCCACGCGGTCGGCAGCTGCGTTGCTCAGTCACGCGCAGCGGCAGGCCCCCGACGACGATCGTCATCTCCTCAGCCGGGTGCTCGTCGAACGTGCATGGCAGGCCGTTTGGCGGGCACAGTGGGCGAAGGCTGCGAAGCATGCGGAAGGCGCGCTTGTCGTCGCGATGACCTGCAGCCCTGTCGATGCCGCCGTCGATCACGAGGTTGCCAGCGAGGCGTGGTCCGTGATCGAGCAGGTTCGCAACGCAACGGGAGGTGAGGGGGGCCACGAAGCAGCACTCAAGGCCCTCACTCACGCGCGGCTGGCAGGCGACCCGCGACGTATCGGCATCGCCATCGGCAACCTGGCGATGGCGGCAGACAGCCGCGGGAACTGGCAGGAGGCGGCACGCGGGCACCGCTCTGCCCTCGACCTCTTCCGTGATGCCGGCGATGTCGTCAACGCAGCGGTGAGCAGTGTTTCGCTTGCGTCGATCCTCGTCGAGCTGGGCGACGTCGACGAGACCGAGCGTGCGGCCCTCGACGCGGCACGCACGTTCGCCGCCGCAGGTGTGCTCGACGGTTCGCTGCAGATCGCAGAGAGCTTTGTGCTGCGGGCTCGCGTTCGGCGTGGTGGCCTCTCGGCCGAGACGCTCGACGCACTGCTCGATCGTGCCGGTGAGCTGGTCGTCGAGATCACGGGACACGATGAGGAGATCGGTGCATTCCACGCCTGCGGCCTGATCGAGATGCGACTACTGGCGGGCCGGATCCAGGAAGCGATCGATCAGGCACGTGCGCTGCTGGACGAATCAGAGCGGTTCGGCTCGGATCACCTCGTCCCCGCCATGCTGCGCCGAATGCTCGTCGTGGGTCTTCGACTGCAGGGTGACCCGCAGTGCTCGCCGATACTCGACGATGCGCTCGGCCGAGCCCTCAGATCGGCGATTCAGCCCGAGTTGGCCGCGCTGATGGCAGTCCAGGCGGCGCTCGGTCTGGGATCTGGCGATATCGACGACGAGCGGGATCAGCGTCTTGGTGTCCGTTCACGGCCGTGGTTCGGCCCTCTCGGCGAGCGGACCGTTCCACGAGCCCCGCGAGCGTCAGCGATACCGCGGTCCGCCAGGGCCGACCCCGATGACCGGGACGTCGCAGTTCACGGCTGGTGAGTCCGTGATGAAGCAGTTCAGCGCTGAGCGGGTGGTCTGGGTCGGAATGTCGGTGACGATCTGAAACGCAATCGGTCGTCCGTCGGCATCAATCCAGTAGGTGGTCGGCCCGGTCACAACTCGGTTGCCGAACTTGCAACGAGCGACCACGTCAGCGATCACCGTTTCCGAGCTGAGGCCGCGGGCGAACGGGGCGGTGCCGAGCAACTGCTCTGCCCGGGTTCCGAAGACCCAAGCGCTCTGGGGGTTGGCCACGGCTCGCGTCGAGCGATAGCTACGGACGAAGGAGTAGGCAGCGTCGGAATCGGTCCGAACGATCGCTCTCCCCGGCAGCGGCACCAGAGCGTCTCCAGCAGCGTCCACGAGCGCTCCGTTGATCACGTTCGTCGGCCCACCGTAGCCCCACAGCACCTTGGGTTCCAGGGGGAAGCCACCCTCGGAACATGTCGTCGAGAGGCCGGAGACGGCGAAGGCCACGGTGGCTTTCGTCAACAAGCCACTCGTGTCGCGCACCTGCTTGCCGACCGTGAAGATGACCGACGGGATCTGACCTGCGGTTGCCTGAATCGTGGCCGACCGCTTGGGCGTGCCGGCCGCACACGAGGGCGTGGAGGGCCCACTCGTTGCCGAGACGGTGGTGGTCAGGCCTGGGTCGGCGAGGTCGGGGACCTCGACCGTCCATGTCGCCGCGTCACCGGCGGGCACGCTCACGGCGAAGGCGCGAGCGACCGACCCCGGCTGTAGTTGCTCGACCTGACCGCGGTTGGCAACGGAGCTCTCCCCGGTGAGTGTGACCGTATTGCTGTTGGAGCCGACCAAGGCGTTGACGCGCTCTGAAGAGTTGTTCGTGTAGCCGAACCAGACAGTCGACGTTGTCGGACCCGGCACCACGCAACTTGCCGCCACCGTCGCGGCCGGAATCGGTGAGATGGTCGTGGACGCCGACTTGTCGATCGGGGCAGTGATGTCGCCACCGCCCGCACCGGCGGCGGCAGGCGCGAGCCCACCGACACCAAAGGCAGCCAGCGTCACTGCCGCGACCCTCCGGCTCAGACGTCGTGACGAGTGTGCATGCATGGTTGCCCTCTCCGTGGCCGAGGCCGATGCCGTCGTGTCATGGACACGATCGAACGTGTCACGTGATGAGCGTACTCTCCGGTCCTGGCTGTCGCTGTCAGCTGCCTGACAGCCTCAGGGATGAGAGCCGGGCGATCCGAACTCGACACTGACGGTTCGTCAGATTCGGGTTGCAGGCGAACCACCACGCCATGCCGGGCATGCTCAGTCCCGCCTTCCGGAATGAAGGGCACCCAGTTCGCTGCGCGGCTGGGTTCATCGAGAGGGTCGCACCATTCAGGATCACTTCGCTTTGGCCATTCTTGTCGCGGGCGTGACCTAGAAGACTGGTTTTCAGACCGCGACGTGAGCCGACACCGATCGTCGGACTGCGGGGGCACCGTCTGCAGACTCGCTGTCACGCTCCGCCGAGTTAGATCTGGCTTCGGCGGCGCGAGGTCAGGACTGCGCCCACCCCCACGGCAAGAGCGAGAAGGGCAACCCCTGCAGTTGGGCCGGTGGTACCGCCCGTCGCAGGAATCCGGAAATCGACGGTCGTGAGCGGCAAGGTCGTGGGTGATCCTCCGATTGGCAAGGTCGTGGGTGATCCTCCGATTGGCAAGGTCGTTGGTGACCCTCCGACAGGCGCGGTCGTCGGCGTAGTGGTAGCCGGCGGCGCGGTCGTCGGCGGCACGGTCTCGGTCGTGGGCACGCAGCTCGGGGCAACGAACGTGTCGTTGATCAACGTCACTGCTCCGGTGAGCGCCATGGCACGGCCGTGAACCGTCACCGCACTATCCAGCGTGATCGAGGTCAGCGCCAGAATGTTGCCGACGAACGTCGAGCCGCTACCCAGCGTCGCGGAGCTGCCAACCTGCCAGAAGACGTTGCACTCGGACGCGCCGTTGATCAGCGCAATCGAGCTGCCGCTACTGGTGATCAGCGTCGAGTCGGTCTGGAAGATGAAGACGGCGTCGGGATTGTTCTGGCCGTCGAGCACCAACTGTCCGCTGAGCGACAACGGTGCCTTCGCGGTCGCCGCGTGGACGCCGGGGAGCAACGTCTGCCCGACCAGGTCGGGATTGGTCTGCGTAAATTCGACGCTGCGACCAGCAGCGTTCACATAGGCAGTCGTGAGGTCGGCCTGCGCGACCTGCGACGTGGGGCCACCGGCGTCGATCGTCCCCGGCGCGGACACCGTGCCCGGCGGAAAGCCCACGACTGAAGTGCCCGGATGCAGACCGATGCTCTCTGCGAGCACACTCGGTCCCACGTTCGTTACGGTCGTGGCTGCGAGCACGGAGTACGGGCCGGCGGTGGCCAATGGAACCGTGGCGACAATTCCGGCCTCCGCGTCGTCGCTGATCGTGGCAACGGACAGCGTTCCAAGGGCGAGTACCACGACCACGAGGCGTGACCTCACGCGTCGGCGCCGGCGTGGTGGGTTGGGGATGGGAAAGCGGATCATTGGGTCTCCTTACGTCGTCGTCGGGGTCCGGCGGCCATGCCGCATCATCTGCGGAGAAGGCCCTTGACCATCGCGCCTGCTGACGCAGGGTTGGCCGTTTTCCAGGAGCAGGGAGTTTCCCGTCCTGCCCTGGCCCATCTGCGCTGGAGATGGACCCAACTTTGCTGTACCCCGAAGGGGCAGCGATAAACGCAGAATGTGGGGAATTGGCCACAAAAGGTCCGAGATTCTTTGCAGGCGAAAAGTGACAGGTCGAAGTGCATCTTCGCTCCCACTTTCACGGGTACCGCTAATGTGACCCGACGAGCACCCGCTGCTCGGAGCGAGCGACAGGAGCACGAATGACGAATCGATTGATGTACAGGGTCGGCGCGGTAGTGCTGGCGGCAGGACTTTTCGGTGCATGCAGTTCCGACAACCCCACCAACGGCGGCGGTGCCACGCAGCAGCCCAGCGGCGACACAATGACCCCGGTCGACCCAGCGGTCACCACCGGCGACGCCGGCACCGATGACGCGGGAACGACCGCCCCCGCAGGCGACACACCTGCCGCCGACGACCTGTGCAGCGTCATTCCCGACCTGGCCACCATCGAGGCTGCCATCGGCGAGGCTGTGAAGGATCCGCTCGGCATTGGAGATGCCGGCTTCCAGCAGACGTGCACGCTCGTTCGCAGTGTCGATGACTTTCCGGGCATCACGTTGACCCTGGTTCCCGGCGGCACCATCGCAGGTCAGATCGAGTTCGCCAAGACCAACTTCAACATCGACATCGTGCCGCTGGACGGTGCTGACGGTTTTTACGCCGGCGAGGGCGACAGCGTCTACTGGGAAGGCAACGGAAACCGCTACCAGGCCAGCGCCACGCTCAGCGGCGACGGCGACGCCCGAGCCGCCTCGCTCAAGCTGCTGCAGGCCTGGCTGGCGATGTGAATCGTTCGTGACTGGCTCGGTCAGGGCACCAGCACGCTCTTGCCGGTGACCTTGCGGTCGAGCTGATCCTGCAGGGCAACGGCGACGTCGTCCAATGCGTAGGCGGTGGGTTCCACTGGGTGGAGCTCACCGCGCGCGATGGCCGCCAGCACGTCGGTCAGCAGTTGCTCGTTCTCCGCCTGATGGCCGCCGACCCAGCCGCCCCAATCGACTCCCGTCACGCGCCGGTTGCGCAGCAGGATCTGGTTGGCTGGCAGTCGCGGAATCTCACCGGCGGCGAAGCCGACGATCAGTAGCTGCCCGTCGTCGAGCAGGCTGCGCAAACCGGCCTCGGCCAACGCACCGCCGACCGGGTCGTAGACGACGTGCACTCCTCCACCACTGAGTTCCTTCGTGCGGGTCTTCACATCCTCCGTCGACGTGTCGATCACGGCATCAGCCCCGTGGGCAACCGCGATCGCCCGTTTCGACTCGGTGGACGCAGCAGCAATCACATGCATGCCCAGCGCGTGGCCGACATCGACAGCGGCCAGCCCCACGCCGCCGCCCGCACCCAAGACCAGCAACCACTGGCCGGTCTGGGCCTGCGCCCGATCGTGGAGCGCGAACCAGGCGGTGCCATAGCTCTGCACGAACGTCGCAGCCTGGCCATCGGTCATCGCGTCGGGTGTTCGCATCACACGCCGTGCGGGCCACAGCACCTCATCGGCGAACCCGCCGAGCCCTGTACTGGCGAACACCCTGTCGCCGACGGCGTGCACTTCAACGCCGTCGCCGACCTCGGTGACCACGCCGGCGATCTCACCGCCGGGAACGAACGGCAGCGACGGCTTGATCTGATACAGCCCCTGCACGAACAGCCCGTCGACGAAATTGACCCCGGTGGCGGTAACTGCGATACGCACCTGGCCCGGGGCGATCGGTTGCGACGGGCGCTCCTCGATCTTCAAGTTGGCCACCGGTCCGAAGCTGTTGCACGAAACGACCTTCATGACCATCGACCGTAGTGCGAAGCTGTGAGTTCATGCGGCTCGAACCATTCACCCTCACCGGCACTCACGTGCAACTCGAACCTCTCACTCGCTCCCACGGGGCCGACTTGTTGGCGGCCGCAGACCAGGACCGCAGCACCTACGGCTACACGCCGGTCCCGACCGATGAGGCAGCAATGGGCGGCTACATCGACTGGTTGCTGGGTGACGCCGAGCGCGACGTGGTGGTGCCGTTCGTGCAGCGCCGTCTCTCCGACGGCGCCGCCGTCGGATGCACCCGCTTCCTGAACGTCACTTGGTACGCAGGGCGCGACACGCCGGCAGAGGTGGAGATCGGTGGCACCTGGCTGGCGGCGAACGCGCAGCGCAGCGCCATCAACAGCGAGGCAAAGTTGCTGCTGTTGAGTCAGGCATTCGAGCTATGGAAGGTCTTCCGAGTGGCCATTTGTACTGATGCGCTCAACCAACTCAGCCGTGAAGCCATCGAGCGCCTGGGCGCGCAGTTCGAGGGCATCCTGCGTCAACACCGACCGAACATGGGCCACCTCACCGAGCCCGGCAAAGCCCGCGACACCGCTGCGTACTCCATCCTCCCCACCGAATGGCCCGCCATTCGTGCCCGCTTGAGGGCGCAGCTCGATGGTTGACGAACGCCCGGTCATGGTGATCACCGGCGCCGGCCGCGGTATCGGTGCCGCCGTCGCTCGCGCTGCTGCTGCGCAGCGCTATCACCTCGTCCTCGACTACTCCGTCTCTGCCGACGCGACTGATGACCTGGCCGCCGAGATCCGCGAAACGGGGTGCCGCGCCGTCACCGTCCAAGGCGACGTCAGCGACGAGGCCGATGTGCTGCGCATGTTCGACGCCGCCGACGAGCGGTTCGGCCGTGTCGACGTTCTGGTCAACAACGCCGGCATCGCAGGTGGCTACGGGCCGCTCGAGATGGTCACTGCCGACATGCTCGCCCGACTCTGGGCGGTCAACATCACCGGCCCCTTCCTGTGCAGCCGCGAGGCCGCTGCGCGCATGCGCACCGACAGCGGCGGCCATGGCGGCAGCATCATCAACATCTCATCGAAGGCAGCCGTACTGGGCGGCCCCAACGAGTGGGTCCACTACGCAGCCTCGAAGGGCGCGCTCGACACCATGACAGTGGGACTGTCCAAGGAGCTGGCCAACGTCGGCGTTCGCGTCAACGGCGTTCGCCCCGGGCTGATCGAGAGTGACTTTCACCAGCACGCGCCGCCCGGTCGCATCGAGCGGATGGCACCGATGATTCCGATGGAACGCAGCGGTAGTGCGGCCGAAGTTGCCGGTGCAGTGCTGTGGCTGGCGTCCGCCGAGGCGAGCTACGTGACCGGCGCATTCATCGACGTCACGGGTGGCCGCTGAGCGCTCAGCAGCAGGCGGCCGCCGTATGCCGCCACCGCGGCAGTCAACAGTGCGAGCGCGAGCACCGTCGGTGGCAGCGACTGCGGGCCGACTCGGTCGAACAGTTGCCCGACAATGAACGGCATCAGCAAGCCACCGATACCGGACGCGGCGACGATGGCCGATGTGTTGCGACCGCTGAGCGCCAGGTGCGACTCGGCGAACGCCAACATCGACGCGTACTGCGGTGCGACGGACAGACCGAAGAGCAGTGTCACGATCCACAGCAGCGGGCCTGGTCCGTCGAAAATGACGAACAGCACGGATGCAGCTACCGACATACCGGTGGTGATCGCAACCGTCCAGCCCGGTGTGACGTGACGGGCGGTCCAGATGGCCGCCACTCGACCCAACGCGAACCCGAAGCCGAACATCGACGTCACGCCAGTCGCGGTCCCTGCGTCGCCGTACTCGATCTGTTCCACGTACGTGTGAATCCAGTTGATGAAGCCGGTCTCCATCGCCACGTACGCGAAGAAGAATGCACAGACCACGGCGACATGCATCGTGCGCGCGCCACCGGCGTGGCTGTGCTCGACAGTTGCCAGACGGGTACGCACCGGGGAGAGGTGAGGCAACATCAGCGATGCGCAGACGGCGGTCAGCGCAGCCATCGGCAATGCGACACCCCACACGGAGTCGAAGAAGTGCAACGAACGGTTGACGAGAATCGGCGTCACCATCGCACCGAGGGCAAAATTCAGGTGCAGCGCGTTCAACAGTTGGCCGGGGCCATCCGGGCGGCTCCACATCACCAAAGTGTTGCCGCTGACATCGCACAGGCCGCACGCAAGGCCGAGAACGGCGAATGCAAGCACGAGGAACAGCAACGACGGCGCAACCGCAATGAGCGCGATCGACACGGTGGCAACCGCCATCGCCGTCACCCACCGACGATGCCCGCGGCCGGTGTCCAGCCCGTCGCCGGCGAAGATCGAGCCCGCGATGTACCCGGCGGACTGACCCACGAACACCCACGCGATGCCGCCGTCGGTGGTGTGCACGCGGTCGCGAAGGTGCGACAACGCGGGCCCCGCCAGGCTCAACGCGATACCGATCAGCAGGAAGCCGGCGAGGTACGCCGGCACCGGCGTTGCGCGCGAGCGTGCCCGCATCGTGTCATCAGGTTCCGGCTGCATCGTGAATTGAATCTACGCAGCAGATATGGTCGAGTTCGCATGCAGGTCGTGGTGGTGCTCGCCCATCCCAATTCGGACAGCTTCAGCCACGCCATCGCCGACCGGGCGTGCGTTGGTCTCCGTGGCGCGGGCCACGAGGTGCATGTACTCGATCTCTACGCAGTCGGATTTCGTGCAGCGATGAGCCTGGCCGACCACGTTGCGTACCACGGCGACAACCCGGCCATCGACCCGATGGTGGCCGATCATGGCGCGCTCGTGCGGGGTGCAGATGCGCTCGTGTTCGTCTACCCCACCTGGTGGAGTTCGCTACCGGCAATTCTGAAGGGCTGGCTGGAACGGGTCATGGTCCCCGGCGTCGCGTTCGTCTTCAACGACCAGGGCAAGGTGCGGCCGGGGCTCAACAACATCCGCCGCATCGTTGGCATCAGTACCTACGGCTCGCCGCGCTCGTACGTGGGACTCATCAACGACAACGGTCGACGCACTCTCACCCGCGCCCTGCGGCTCAACACCGGCCTGCGCACCCGCGCGTCATGGCTTGGTCTGTACGCGATCGACAATGCCACAGCCGAGCAGCGAAGTGAGTTCCTCGACCGCGTCGAACGCAAGATGCGTTCACTGTGAAGGTCCACATGCCATGAAGGTCTACCTCGTCTATTGCCATCCGTCCGAGACGTCGTTCACTGCAACGGCACGAGACCGCGCGCTCAGCGGCCTGCACGGCAACCACGAAGTACGCAGCACCGATCTGTACGCCGACGGCTTCGTGCCCGAGCTGTCGGCATGGGAACGCACCAACCACCTGTCCCCGCCGGACACCAAGCCGGAGATCGCGGCGTACGCCGAGAATCTCCGCTGGTGCGAAGCATTGGTGTTCGTCTACCCGACTTGGTGGGCAGGGCAACCAGCGATGCTCAAGGGGTGGATCGATCGCGTCTGGGTGGCTGGCGTTGCGTACGAGCTACCCGAGGGCACCAACCGCATCCGCCCGCTGCTGCACAACATCCGACGACTGGTGGTGATCACCAGCCACGGTTCCAGCAAACTGATCAACACACTGGAAGGCGAAGGTGGCAAGCGCGTCATCACCCGCTCGCTGAGGGTGCTGTGCAGTAAGAGGGCGCGCACCAAGTGGATCGCGCTGTACGCCATCGACACATCGTCCGACGCACAACGCGCCGCTCATCTGGACCGGATCGAGAAGACGATGCGCAAGCTGCGCTGAGGCCACTCCTCAGGTTCGTTCGAACCGCGTGACCACTTCCACGTGCGGCGTCTGCGGGAACAGATCCAGCACCGTCGACCCGGCGTGGCGGTAGCCGTGGGTAGCGAGCAGTGTGGTGTCGCGCGCCAGCGAGACGGGGTCGCAGCTGACCAACACCACGACCGACGCGTCGGTAGCGGCCAGCACATCGGTCGCTGCTCGGCCGAGACCGGCACGTGCAGGGTCCACCACCGCAAGGTCGACCGGCTGCGGCGTCCACTCCTCGAACGGCGTCTGGAACACGGTGGCACGGTCGCCGAGGTTGACCGCCGCATCGGCGCATGCGGACGGCGAGCTCTCGACCAAGATGGCCTCCTCGATGCCCAGCGTCGCCGCGAACAAGCCAATTCCTCCGTACGCATCCAGCAGCGGGCCGCGCAGGTCCCGTAGCGAGTGGCCACACATGTCTCGCACGGTTGCCACCAACAGCTCGGCGGCGGCGGGACCCGACT
>Ga0335397_10007296_pt1 | contig 14103 bp, 13 predicted proteins | sample MAT04_FD_205740 | JGI IMG/M metagenome (GOLD analysis project Ga0335397, IMG submission 205740) | Freshwater microbial communities from Lake Fryxell liftoff mats and glacier meltwater in Antarctica - MAT-04 (spades assembly) (version 2) ...
AAACCGATGATCCACCAGACCGGGCGGTTGAAACCGCGTCTATACAAACAAAACCCACCTCCGTGGGTTGAAGAATGGGCGGTTTCAACCACCGTCTGATCTGAACTGTATTATGTTAAAAACCGATGATCCACCAGACCGGGCGGTTGAAACCGCGTCTATACAAACAAAACCCACCTCCGTGGGTTGAAGAATGGGCGGTTTCAACCACCGTCTGATCTGAACTGTATTATGTTAAAAACCGATTATCCACCAGCGGCAAAACTGCCCATAATTGCGATCGACAAAGCCAAACCGGGCAACAGCAGCACTACTAACATCAAAGCATCGTGCGAACTCATAACTTTCTCCTGATACCAACGTTCGACATCCTATCACACGCGCCCAGATTTCGCCACGTTCTTAACAATTAAAACCGACATACAGATTCAGGATTGACAGGGCAAATCTTATTCACAATCGGATTTCCGCGCAAGTCAAGCGCCGTCAACCTTTGCAAAGATTGCAGCCAACTGATATCAGAAATTTGATTGTTGTACAAATCGAGCAAAAATAAGTTATTCAAAGCTTGCAGCGCCCCGGCATCCGAAATCCGATTATTGAATAGATAAAGTTGAGTCAAATTAGTTAACGATTTCAGCGAACTGATGTCTGATATTTGATTGTTACCCAGGTTGAGTTCAACTAAATCAGTTAAATCTGCCAAAAAACTAATATCGGATATCTTGTTTTCAAATAAAACTAATTTTTTTAAGTTAGTTAAAGTTTTTAGCGGAGTTAAATTAGAGATTTTATTCTCGAACAAAAACAGCGTGTGTAGATTTTTCAAGGAAGCCAGCGGGCTGATATCCGATATTTTGTTTTTGTAAAGATAGAGAATTTTGAGTTCAGTTAAATTTGCTAAAGGAGCGAGATCGTAAATTTGATTTGTGTAGAGAATCAGCGATTTTAAATTAGTTAAAGCTGTCAAAGAACTGATGTCAGATATCTTGTTGTCAAACAAGACAAGTTCGGTAAGATTAGTTAAAGCAGCTAGGGGACTGATGTCTGATATTTGATTGGTATCAAGAACGAGTCTAGTCAGATTAGTGAGAGATGAAAGCGGGCTGATATCTGATATTTGATTGACATCCATTACCAGAGTTTTCAGTTTAGTTAAAGATTGCAGGGGAGCGATGTCAGATATTTGATTGCTGTCGAGTATGAGACTCGTAAGTTGAGTAAAAGATGAAAGGGGACTAATATCGGTAAGTTGAACTTGTTTGAGGTTGAGTTCTGTTATACTAGAAAGCAGTTCGTTGGCTCGATCGCACTCGGCAGTATCTGATATTTGCAACAGTATATCTACGGTATGTTTAGCACCGGGAGAGATATTTTCTTTATGCTTGCACCAATCGGGAAAATTACTATAAGTTGTTGTCATGGAATTTGAGATTTGGGATGTTAAATGTCATTCCTGAACGCATCAATACCTTCACAACCTAGTTTTCTAAGGTTCGTAGTGCGGACTTTAGTCCGCTTTCATGCTGCGGACTAAAGTCCGCACTACGAACCTGTTTTAGTGCGGTTAATCGATCGCACATGAGATCAGTCTTAGATTTGGGATCAGTATAGCAACTATTTTTAATTTGTGAATTAAATTTTGGGCAGATTTTGATAAATTTTAGCAAAAATTGTGTAAAGTAATCTTAACAGCCTTGATTGTATCGCATTTTGCAGGAGCAAACGCCAAATTATGACACCAGAACTAATTTTCAATGTGGGTAATCTGTTTGTTTTACCTTTCTGGGCAATTATGATTTTATTACCCAACTGGGGAATTACCAGAAAAGTGATGAATTCCTTTATTCCGTTTGCGGTGCTCGCCCTCTTGTACATATATTTATTTGGTAGCAGTCTGACGGCGGAAAATGCGGCGGCTTTGTCCAATCCCAAGCTGGCAGATATTGCTAAGTTTTTGGGAGAAGAAACGGCGGCGGCTACGGGATGGATTCATTTTTTAGTCATGGATTTGTTTGTCGGGCGATGGATTTATTTGGAAGGACAGCGGACAGGAGTTTGGACGGTTCATTCTTTGGCTTTGTGTTTGTTTGCAGGGCCGATGGGATTGCTTTCTCATATTGTAACTGCTTGGATTACTGCCAGGTTTTTTCCGAATTCTGAGGCGGCGGCAAGTGTTACTCCGGTTTAGGGAGAGGGTTTATTAATACTTTCGATGTCAATCATCGATTGGTAGACGCAGTACCTAATTATGTAGGGTGCGCAGTGCGCACCTTACCGCTATAAGTACGGGTGAACTCGCGACTACAGAATTTTAAGAAATGGCTAGCGGCAGCACTAAGCGGGCGACAATTGCATTATTTTCTAACATTTCCAAGGCAAATTCTCCCCCCATTAAGCGTACCGCTCGCTGACAAATTAAAAGATTTTGCACGATCGACCTATTATGTGACGAAACGGCCAGTATATCGTGGTGGGAACCGCCGTTGAAAGCTGCAATTAACTGTCGATCGCACTTTCGGCCACTATCGATCACAGACAACTCTAACAAATCTTCCCCCAAAAGCACAGAGCGAATCTCAATCTTGTCACCAACTCCAGAACGCCTGCAAGCCAACGCCAGCAATTCGCAGAGGATCAAATCCAGCTTGATGCTGTCAGCGCGAACGCTCAAAGTCTTGCCCGCAGGCAGCGACACAGTAGCCTCCGTGTTGACTTCCAGCAAGACTTGCGACTGTTTGACCGCCGGGGCCGCGCGATCGAGCGATCGCCTCAACCAAGCGCTCACAGCCACCGCATCTTGTGCGAATTGCAGCCGCCACTGTTCGTGTTTCAGCATCAAATGAGCAGACCCCAAAGCATTGCCCATTTGTCGCAAAACCTGTTGGTAGCGCAAAGTTTTCAGAGCATCCTTTTGTTCCTTCGCCGACTGCAAAATCGACTGGCTCAACTCCCCCAACTCCTTCATCCCCGCTCCCACAGTGCGGTAAAAATCCTCGAAACGGCGCAGCTTGTACCAGTTGAGCATCTCCAGATCCAATCGCTGCGACTCAGTGGCAGATTGCACCGCCAAATACCTATGCCACCAAGCCAACTGAGACACCATCGAACTCAGTAAATTCACCGACAACTCAGACCACTGGCGGCCCGGAGCGTCCGCAACCACCACAATGCCCGTCGGAGCGTGTTCTGGGGCTGTCTGCAGTGCCACCGCCAGAATTTCGCCAATTCCCGGACTGCGGAGCCACCGCTTCGTCTCCAGCGGGACTTGGCTCAGGTTCAGTTGCAGCAAGCCTCCTCGCGCCAGGGTTTGCTGGATCAAAGCATCTGTTTGCACGGGAATCACGGCATCGGGATTGAGGGCAAATACGGGATTGGCCGCTACCGCTGCCGAGATTGAACCCGACTCCAGGCCAGGATGCCAAGTAATGATGGCTACTAAAGGACAGGAAATTGTCTGGGAAATTTGTTGGGCAAAGTTACGATCGAGCTTTTGCAGCGGCAACTCAGGGAAAATCACCGGCGAAGCAGATTTCTGTTGCCCAAACTGCACCACGCCAGAATGCTGCAAAACCGCTAAACCAGATTTGAGCGATCGCGAGAATTGCTGATATTTGTCGATTTGGGAACTTTGCAGCCAAGAGTGCAAAATTAATCCTAGCTGTTGGCTAACTATTTCAACCAATTCTCGCTCCGCGCGCTTCCAAGTACGAGTGGCGCTGTGCCCGACAACCAGCAAACCCTCGATCGATTTTCGATTTTCGATGGGCGATTTGGGATTGCCGTTTTCGGACTTTGCCTTTTTCCCCCTAGTGTTCGATGCCAAAAGCGATCGCACCCCCGACTCCGCCAGCACTCCCCGCCAAGCCCCCAACCGCCCGTCTTCCTCCCAATTTTCAATCGCCACAGGTTCCCCGCACTCTTGCAACAGCCCCCTGTCAGCCGCATCGAGAGCTTTGAGCGGCGAAGGCACTGGCCTGCGGTTGCGGGGCTGATTTTGGCAGACAATTTCAAAGCTATTTTGTTCTTCACCGTACAGCAACAGCAAAAAATATTCGCATTTGAGCCGAGAGCACAACTTTTCGGCAGTATTTTTCAAAGTCGCCTCCCAGTCAGCATCGCTGTAGATGGCGCGAGCAATACCGGCAGTTAAATCTCGATCGAGCTGTGTTTGCTCAATCTTCTCCTCCATCTCCGACAGAGGAGCAGTCAAAGCCACCAACTCCGCCACTCCCCGCAAGTAATGTTTTTCATTGTCTTGCCAAATCCGTGGCTCCGTCGCTTCCACGGCCAGAAATCCCAACAATTCGCCTTCGGAAACAATCGGCGCAGCCAACAGAGAGCGAGCGCGAATTTGCTGCATCAACCGCCCAGTCAGCTCAGTTTTCAGGGAACTGTGAGATTCACCAATCCAAACCATTTGTTCCCCAGTCAAAGCCTGATAAAATTCGCCCAAGTCTTGCACCGTGATCCCCGAAGCCTGTCGCCCAAGGCCCAAACCCGGAGACACTTGGCGGTTGCTGACTCTGCGCCAAAAATAGCGCCGCTCTGCCTCGAACCAATAAACATTAGTCCGCGCCGGCTCGATAAATTCATGGGCTTGTTCTACTACCGCTTGCAAGTATTGATCGAGCGATCGCAATTCCCGCAACTGCGAAATCAGCGCGAATAGAGACTCATCCGGGCGTTTGACTTGTTCTCGCTGCCAATCTTTTTCTATTTGATAAAGAGCAGTTGCCAGCGATCCAAATACCATCGCCAACTGCGTTTTTTCCTCCGACTTTGGCGACGATCCCCACTGGTCTGTCCCCAGCAAAATCACGCCGTAGCAGCGGTCTTTGTAGCGCAGCGGAAACAGAGTCGTGCCTTGAACGTTGAAAGTTTGAGCTGCTTTGCGCCATTCTCCCGCTCTGTTTTCCGATCGCAAATCCGGGACTCCCACCGGGCGCAGTTGAATCACCACTTGTTCGAGCAAATCCCCCGGATTCAGGGCAAACCGCTGTTTGAGAAAAGACAAGTCGCCGTTAGGAGTCATGCCGCCTTTCCCGAACAATCGGTGAGCTTGTCGATCGTACAACCCGATCCAAATCAACCGCCAATCAAATTCCGCCTGCAAGTAACCCAGAGTGGTTTCCAGCAGCACTTCCACATTCTCCTCTTCTCGGAGAGTCTGGAGAACGCGCTCCAGACCCGCCATTTGTTCGTCTAAATCCTTCGGTCTTTGCTCATGCCCCATTTCCCAACTTCCCCACACCTTTGTCCAATTTCAAATTACCAACTTAAAAAATTTAAAAATTAAAATGTAAAACAATCAACCTATAATATAATCGTCTCAATTATGCTTCAATCTCAAACATTAGATAAAGTCGATCGCAAGTTAAACTAAAAATCTCCGCTTCGCTGTCGGCTCCTGAATATTTTTATTGGCCTTCTAATTTCTCATTTGTCAAGTGCCCCAGGACAAGTCATTGGATATATATCGATCGAGCGTGCGCCCGTTGTTGTTTTCCGTATTGAAAACCGACGCCGAGTGGCTGCACAACCGCACTCTCCAAATTCTCGAATTCGCAGCCAGAACCCAGTCAAACCCAGCAACCAGCCAAATGCTCTGGCGATTGCAAAAATCTTTGGGAGTCCAAGATTCTCGCCTCGAACAATCGAAGTGGGGAATAAGCTTCAAAAACCCTGTCGGCTTGGCCGCCGGATTTGATAAAAACGGCCAAGCAGCAGACATTTGGGCAAATTTTGGCTTTGGCTTTGCCGAAATCGGTACAGTCACCAGCCAAGCGCAGCCGGGAAACCCCCAACCTCGCTTGTTTCGCTTAGAGGCTGACAGCGCGGCCCTCAACCGCATGGGCTTTAACAATCAAGGAGCCGCAGCAATGGCAGCCCGGTTTGAGGCTTCCCAGAAACAGTCAAAATTCGAGGCCTCACGTCCCATGCCTCAGTCTCCTTTCGCCTTGGGCATCAATCTCGGTAAATCTAAGGTAACACCGTTAGAGCAGGCAGCAGCCGATTATTTGGAGAGTTTTAAGCTGCTCAAAGATTGGGGGGATTATTTTGTAGTCAACGTTTCCTCTCCGAATACGCCTGGATTGCGATCGCTCCAAGATGCTGCGGGGCTTAGCACAATTTTGGAAATTTTGCAACAAGAAAACCGGGGAATCAAGCCAATTTTAGTCAAAATTGCGCCGGATTTGGAGACGGAGGATATCGCATCAATCCTCGACATCGCCAAAACCTACCAACTAGCAGGAATTATCGCCACAAACACCACAATCCGGCGCGACGGATTGAAAACCCAAATATTGCCAGAAACCGGCAAACCAATCACCGAAGAAGCCGGCGGAATTAGCGGAATACCAGTGCGAGGGCGATCGACAGAAATCATCCGATTTATCTGGCAATATACAAAAGGCGAACTACCCATAATAGGAGTTGGCGGCATTTTCACCGCCGCAGATGCTTGGGAAAAAATCGCCGCCGGCGCGAGTTTAATTCAAGTCTATACCGGCTGGGTTTACGAAGGGCCTTGGATGGTGCGCCGAATTTTGGAAGGTTTGCTGCAAAAATTAGATGAAAAAGGATTTAATTCAATTTCCGAAGCCGTTGGTTGCGAAAATATTAAATAATTCCTCGTTACCAGGCTCTGCCTGGTAATGCAGATCCGAAGGCTCTGCCTCTGCTTACCGGATACAATATAAATTCCCCTCGTTACCAGGCTCTGCCTGGTAATGCAGATCCGGAGGCTCTGCCTCTATTTACCGGATACAATATAAATTTTCTGCATCTTATTAAAATCAGAAAAACAATTATGAGCGGACAACAAACAGGAGATCCCAGCAACACAATGTCAGGCAGCTTGCGGCTGGCAAAAAACTTAGGTTTCGAGCCCAAAACAGTGATAGATGTCGGTGCGGCATTGGGAACTTTTAACCTTTACGAAACCTTTCCAAATTCGCGCCACTTATTAATTGAACCCATCGCCGAAAATGAACCTTATCTCGCCAAAAATTGCCGGAAACTCTGAGCTTTATGAAGTCCCAAGGATTCGCAGCTTACGATATTGTTGATTTAGGATATCGTCCGATTGATGCAGCATTGTGGCAAGTTGACATGGCTTTTGTCAAAGAATCTGGTCGCTTTAGAAGAGACAGCCATTACGCGACAGGAGAGCAGGATATCGCAGAAGTTAACTCATATCTCAAAGCTGATCGGGAAAATTTAATCAAGCATATTGAAACTCATTACAGCGAGCCTGTAGATCCGAAACCGCAGGTTAGTCAAGCTGTTTTGAGCGATGAATATGTGATCATTTAATAAGCTCAGGACTTATGCACGAACTATCTGCGTTTATCTGTGTCAATCCGCCTCACATCTGCGGTAAGCCTTTCGAGCGAAGATTTATGCAATTTCTCTTCTAATATCTGCCGGCGCACCCTACAAACTGCGAACCAAAGCTTGCTAACTTAAAAAAGGTATATTGACTACTTCTCCGGCAATTTCTCCTAGTTGCACTTTTAGCCCTGGGCCGCCGGCTTTTGTGCGGATGTAAGCAAGACCAAAAAAACCGGATTCGGTTTGGACAAAACTGGTGAGTTTACCGACTTTTTCTTCTTTGATTGTGATGATTGTTCCGGGTACAACCGCGCCGCTCAATTCCACGCCCCAAAGTTCCTGTTTGACTCCTTTGTAGGTGTTCAATCGGGCAATTGTTTCTTGACCGATGTAGCAGCCTTTGTCGTAGGAAATGGTGTTTGACAAACGGGCTTCTAGGGGGTTGTAATCGTCGGTGAGTTCAAAATCGGGGGCGGGGCGGCCTTGTTCGATTCGCAGTTGTTCCCACACGCGATCGCCCATCGGTACGGCCCCAGCTTTGACTAATGCTTTCCACAAGTGGGCTGCATCGCTGGCTGGCGCAATTAATGTGTATCCGGGAGTGGCTAAACCGCTACCAACAGCAACTCGAACGCCTCCTTTATCTTCCTCTTGGTAAGGGGGAGAAAGAGGGGAGTTTTTGATCATTTTGTGAGTAGCGTAGGGTTGATTTTCCAGTTCGCTAACTCCGAGTTTTTCTAATAGTTGATTGCTTTCCGGGCCGAGGAGACTGAAAGCGACTGTTGTATCGGTTAAATCTGTTAATTCTACGCGATCCATTGGGAAAATGTAGCGATCGAGCAATTCGAGCAATTGGCGGCGGCGGTTGGCTGAAACTAGCAGTATGACAGCATCTTCTGTAGCATAGGCGGTGGCGAGGTCGATCGTCCGGGCGGTAGATGTGACAAAAACGGTGTCGCAACCTTGACCGGGCTTGAGTATGTTAAAGTTATTGGTGCTTTGATTGTGCAAGAACCGCAGGCGATCGCTATCAGAGATTTGAATGCGTCCCCAGTGAGTGCGATCGCACAAAGCTACACCTTGTTTAGTTGCTACGATGGCGGCTGCGTCGTTACCAAAACTAACGGGGACTGTTTCTGTGGTTGTTAACTCTGCAAAAGTAGCGCCAGCGGCTGCTTGAATGTCGTGCAATTCTTGAATTAGCATAGGATTTTAGATTTAAGATCTTAGCGTGTACTGAACCATTTATGCTTAGTTTGAGTTGGCGATCGCACTCGCCGGGCATAGAAACCGGGTTTTTTACAGAATCTTCGGACTGTAACCAAGTATTGTCGTAAAAAAACCCGGTTTCTGACTACCCATGACTACTGACTACTGACTGAAATTAGCAAAAACTTCTTTTATTAATTGACTCGCTTTGGCATCAAGACGATTCCAGTCTACATCGCCAGTGTCCTCGTCAATTAAAAGAGTGTCAATTATGACTTCCTGGCTTTGCATTTGAGTGTGGGCTGGCTGGTAGTTGACAAAACAGACTTGATAGCAAAGTTCCCAAATATCGACGGATCTTTGCTCGCCTTGATGCTCTAAAATTAGTTGATAGCCGGGAATCGGAACCTGCACTTCTTGATAAGTTCCTGTCCAGACTGACTCCTCTAGTTGTTTGCGGATGTTGTCGAGCACTCGGATCATGGCGGGCTGCATGAGCAGTTCAGCTTGCTTCCAGGCGATCGGGCTAGTTATCTTAGGCTTCATATACATGATTCTAAAAAGGAAAATCAATTAATTAATTTTCCTGCATCGGGTGCCAACTTGTGAGACATCCGCCGCAAAATGTTAAATTTGGTTCAAAAAGACTGGGCGGTTGAAACCGCGTCTATAAAGACAAAACGCACCTCCGTGGGTTGAAGACTGGGCTGTTAAAATTACGTTACCTTCTTCAGTCCGCGGAGGCGGACTTCGTTTCAGTAGGCGCGGTTTTAACCGTACGTCCGATCTTTAAGCCCTTGCAAACACGTTTAAAATTGGGTATGGGCGATGTAGGATTTGAACCTACGGCATCCTGCGTGTAAAGCAGGCGCTCTACCACTGAGCTAATCGCCCAATTGCGCTTACAGGGACTTATCATATCACAGTATCCCAGAAAGATCAACTAAAAAAATCATAAACTTTCAATGCCCTCTGGCCGCACGCACGATCAAATAACCCTGTGGAGTTTGCCCTTGGTGGCAGGCCTCACCTTTGGCCATACTCAGAGCAGCAATCTGACTTTGCTCGTTTCCGGCAGCTTCCTATTCGGCGGGCTGATGTTTGGCCCCGATTTGGACATCTACTCCTGCCAGTATCAGCGCTGGGGATGGTTCAAGCCGATTTGGCTCCCGTACCAAAAAAGCCTGCGCCACCGCTCTGTTTGGTCTCACGGCCCTCTGATCGGCACTGCTTTGCGAATCTTGTACCTCGCGATCTGGATCGCGGTTGTCGGAGCGTTGGGATTGACAATTGCCGAAAAAATTGGCAACTTAGCCGGAAATTGGCAGGATGTAGTTTTCAGTTATGGTCGATCGATCTCCGAACACTATATCGAATTCTTAGCCGTCTACATCGGTCTTGAATTGGGCGCGATGAGCCACTATCTGAGCGATTGGGGTGGCTCGGCTTACAAACAGTTCAAAAAGAAAGGATTCAGCGGGTTGCGCCCTCCTCAGACAATTAAGAGGCGCAAAATCAAAGCTCCCCGCCGCACGTCTAGCAAATCTAACAGGTAGGTCATTGCGAAAAAACAATAGTATTTTGTCGGGGCTCTTTTAGCTAAGAATCTATGATACCAGCCAGTTTTTGAAGGCAAAACCCGCCCTCCCCATCTACTGTTTATTTGTACCCACCTACTTAGGTAAATTTTAATGTCAAATTCCCACAGTCGATCGCTCGCTGCACTCGAAAACTTGATAGAAGTTGTGGCGGCGTTGCGATCGCCCGACGGCGGATGTCCCTGGGATTTAGCCCAAACTCCCCAAACTCTGATTCCTTACATCATCGAAGAAGCCTATGAAACCGCCGACGCGATTCGCAAAGGAGACAAAAGTGCGATCGTTGAAGAATTGGGCGACTTACTATTACAGGTAATTTTGCAAGCACAAATTGCCAGCGAATCCCATCAGTTTACCTTGGCCGAAATTGCTGCGGGCCTTACAGAAAAACTGATTCGCCGCCATCCCCACGTCTTCGGGGATGTGGAAGTCAACAGCGTCGATGAAGTCAGGGAAAACTGGGAAAAAATCAAAGCAGTAGAAAAAGGTATAACTGCTGAAAAGCCGCCAACTTTAGCCTCGAAAATGAGCCGTTACGCCAGCACTTTGCCTCCCATTGCCGCAGCGGTGAAAATCTCTCAAAAAGCTGCGGAGGTGAGTTTTGACTGGGACAGTGTAGACGGTGTTTGGGATAAGTTTCACGAAGAAATGGCAGAATTTGAACACGCTCTCAAACACGAGGACAAGGCGGCGCAGGAGTCGGAATTGGGAGATATTATGTTTGTGTTGGTTCAATTAGCTCGCTGGTACAATTTAGATGCGTCGGCTGCTTTGCAGGGAACGAGCGATCGCTTCGTGCAGCGGTTTGCTAAAGTTGAGGCTGCGTGCGATCGGCCTTTATCGGATTATCCGCCCGAAGAGTTAGACGCTTTGTGGCAGCAAGCTAAAGCTTTACTGGCAAAGCAAAAGTCTAAAACCCTCTAAAAATCATCTGCGTTTCTCTGTGTTTATCAGCCATAATCTGCGGTTTATGTATCATTCAAATATTTATGCAAGAGGTCAAATTTGAATATGACTTACCAAAGAGTTTGTGAAACAATAGAGCCTGAATCCCTGGAAGTTAGGAAAGAAATCGCTCTATCTGTAGCGAAAGAATGTATCCAATTGCTCAAGGAAAATTACGCAGCAACAGAGGTCATTTTATTTGGCTCCTTGGCTGGCGATAGTCCTTGGCATTGGGCCTCGGATCTAGATTTGGCCGTCGTAGGTATCTCAAACGCTCAATGGTGGAAGGCTTACGGCGAATTAGAATCTTTGTGTCCTGGTTGGCTGAAAGTAGATTTGGTACAGTTGGAAGATGCTTCACCTCAGTTGCGCTGTCGGATTCTCAAAGAAAAACCAATGCCAAATAATATATATTTAGCTCTCAAAACTCGCATTGAAGATGAGATGATTAGAATCGACCAAACTTGGGCGGTTGTGGAAACAGTATTGGCACAAGCTGGTACAGTAGGAGAAATTTTTATGACTCCTACTTTGGCCAGTTACGTCAGTGATTTGTATGCAGGATTTGAAAGAATTAGTGAGCGAGTAGCTGTTACCTTGGATGGAGGTATGCCTCGCGGCGAAAATTGGCATCAGGAGTTGTTGCGCCAAGTCGCGGAAGCGGGTGGCAAAAACCGTCCTCCGCTATGGCAGGGTTCCATATTGTTGGAACTTGATGATTACCGAAAATTTCGTCATTTAGTAGTGCACAGATACAAGGTCGATTTGCAGGGCGATCGCGTGTTAGAGTTGGCACAGCTTATGCAGCCCTTGTTGGTGAGGGTGCGCGCTGCGGTGACGGTTTTTAATGAGTGGCTGGAAAGTCAGGCCCAAGAGTAAGCTTGAGAAAAGATTGCATTCAATCGTAAACTATCCTAAAATTATCTGCGTTTACCTGTGTTTATCTGCCTGACATCTGCGGTTTCTGTATCAACCAAAGACTTATGAAATCTTGTCTTTTGTTGTACTCGCAACTAACGCGCCGCAATCTACTCCTCGTAAAGCTTCGCGTCGTTGTACGGGGGATGTTCGCAGGCGATGTAAAGGGCGTTTGTTGGTTCGAGGGGTTGATTTGTCACCGGATCGATCGGCTTGAGGACAAAGCATAACAGAGAGAGCGATCGCCAGTCGAGATTATCCAACTTCCCGCGTTCGTAACGGTTGACTGTCGCGGCACTGATACCGACATCCTTCGGTACGGGTTGATTTGTGGCTGTGAACAGGGCCTCTTCATAACCCTTGGTTTTAAACTCTGTTTCGCTAACAGACCAACCTGTTGTCTGTCTTGCAGCCTTTAACATCTTGCCCAAACGCATCCGCCCCGTCTCAGTGAAGCGAACGGGACGCAATTCTTGCAGATTGTCTACCACAGCTTTGTTATAAAATCCTGACATTTTTTCTACCTAGCTTAACCCTCAAACTATCACAGCATCAACGATTGAGGGTTGCACGAGCAACATTTGAGCTTAAATTTAAGTTGAAAATAATTTTTACACTTGTGCAATGAGACTGTTATACGATAATATGTAATTAAGTCTAAACAGAACTTGCATCTCAATCCCTGAGTATACAGCCATGACACCACTATTTCGCCGCATCCAGCCCTCGAAAAAGCTCCGCATCAATGTTCGGTCGATCGCCCAATTCCTCAAAATCAGTCAAAATCTAATTAAGCGAGTCGAATCCTGGGCTTACGTGGTGTTTGTGCACCGGCGAGATAAAGGCGGACTATTTATCTCGTACCGCAGGCTGGAAGAATGGCAAAATGCTATCGCCCATCAAATCCAAACTTGCCCCACCCTTAGAGAACTGTCGCAACTCAAAACATCAATTCAGTACGACACCCGGAGATTCAAAAAACAATATCTTCAAAAAACCCTTGACTTTTTAAATCAAATGTGTATTGAAAGACAAGACATTCTCGAAATTTGGGAAAGCTCAAACAGCATTGCTTCCTAGCAGAAATCAGGCAGATTCCCTAACAATAGCAACCGCGCCCAACGGTGAAGAAGCTGTTAATTGCTCAAACATGAGTTCTTATATTACTGATTCTTCTTTTTTCTATCCGTTACATCCATTACATCCGTTACATCCGCTACAAAATCCGTTGCCGAACTTCCTTCTGGGAAAACAAAAGCGAAACATTTGCGAGCAATTGCGAGACAAAATCGCCCCAAAACTGCCCGCGAATGCTCCGCCACATCCACGAAAACAATCACCAAAGCAATTAAGACATTGCTTGAGCGATATAATCAAAATAAGGAGCAGCTTCCTGAGCGTCATCCTGATTGAGCAAAGCCAAAGAAGCTTCCTTCAAACAGCGGATAGCTTCGGCCATGCCAGGAACAGGAACGCCCAGAGAATTGTACATTTCCCGAACGCCAATCAAACCGATACTTTCAATCGGCTCTTTGTCACCGGCCAAGATACCGTAGGTAATCAGGCGCAAGTACCAGCCGTAGTCGCGCAGACACAAAGCCCGTTCGCGCTGGCCGTAAGCATTGCCTCCAGGGGAGATAAAATCAGGGCGTTTTTTCCAGAGTTTTTTGCTAGCTTCTTCAACAATTTTTTTCTCACTGTCAGACAGCGCAGTAGCAATACGCACCCGCTGTTCTCCCGTCTTAAAAAAATCATTGATGCTTTGGAGTTCGCCGGTACTGGGATAACGAAGTTCATCGTCGGCTTGGAGAATAAATTGGCTAACTACGCTCATTGTTATTCAAAATTTTTGAGGATATTTGAGGAAAAGATTAATTGACATTCCCATCTCTTAAAGATGAGATTCCTGCTTGGGCGACTTACCTTGCTGCTAACATTAATCAATCTTAGAAGTAGATAGTAAATCTCCGCAAGCGTTATGCTTAGTGACTAAGCCAGTTTCCTTGTGTCCCAAGGTACTGGGGGGAAATTCAAAAACTGCGATGCAAGAGTTTGGATGTCGGCAGACATTTGGACTGTTTGACGAGTTTTGGCT
>Ga0335397_10007299_pt1 | contig 14100 bp, 6 predicted proteins | sample MAT04_FD_205740 | JGI IMG/M metagenome (GOLD analysis project Ga0335397, IMG submission 205740) | Freshwater microbial communities from Lake Fryxell liftoff mats and glacier meltwater in Antarctica - MAT-04 (spades assembly) (version 2) ...
ATGTAATCCACAGATTGCTTAATCCGAGGGCTTTGGCCAAACCTTCACTCTCATAGGTTACCGGAGCCGAAGAACCTTTCAGCATGCGGCCTATTGGCAGCCAGTCAGAAAAACGGTAAAAACCATAAGAATCATCCTTAATATTAATTTGTTTATTCGCATATATTGCCCTGATCAAAGCTGGCTTTTCTTCATCTGGTGCATCGAGCATCCAACCGGTATCTTTAAAGATTTTTCCTGTTGTCAGGGATTGAAGCATATAGTTGGTTGGAGTGAAAATTTCTTCCATGGTGGATTTCTTTATTAAGTGGCAAATTTAAAGAAATCCTTGAGATTGCGGATTTAGCTTCGCTGAACTCCGCTTCGCTCCGGTTCGGATTGCGGCACTTCGGATTTCGGATTTCGGATTTCGGATTGCGCCACCAACAACTTCGCTAACCCTAAAGCGTGAAATAGGCAGCAATGACCAACATAGTACAAAAAAAACCTGTTAATCCTGTTAATCCTGTCTGAAAATAAAAATGCCGGATATTCCTGACGATTAATTGGTTGAGGGAATAAAATAGGTTTAATCAGATAACAGAAATCATTACAAAGAAAGTCTTTAAGTTTTATGTGAAGACTAAGAAGTAAGCAGGGACACTACAAGTCGCATCCCTGCTTTGTTTTCGGAAACGATGCTTTGTCGTAGCCGTATTCTCATATCCTTTATCTTTACTTCTCAAAATAAACCAAATGATACAATTCACCCTCGAGGCCCCACACGAATATATTCAGTTAAATCAGTTGCTTAAGCTTTTAAACCTTGTTGAAACCGGTGGGGAAGCCAACCAGTTTATTACCGAAGGCCGGATAAAGGTGAACGGCACGACTGAATTGCAGAAGCGGAAGAAACTCAGGCCGGGCGACCAGATTGACTTTGAGGGGGAAGTTATCCTGATAGCCTAAAAAAATTGAAAAGATACCACTCCTGCTTTGGGGTTATCTGATATTATCAGATAACTACCTAAATTGAGCGATTTATCGCTGCACTCCAATTGCTCAACTTAGTTATTAATTGTAACAAAACGTCTGTTGGATTGGACAATCTAAATTTAGTGTGTCGTTCATCATTATTGTCCTCTTGCGTTCTACCCTAATGCCAAAACTCCTAAGATATATATTATATCTACATATTTAGCTATTTCATTTTATAGTGATATTTTATATCTTTTTATATTATTAGGGCAAATGATAAATAAATATTTATACATTAGCAAAATCATCAGGTACTGCGTATAATTTTTTAACATTATGCTTTCCGATAACCCTGCTACCTACCAAATCTGTTGCCCCTATATTAATACAGGGGGGGGTATTTAGCTGTATATCAACAAGTTGTAAAATATTTATATTATCCTGCCCATTGCCTTTCTTTTCCGGCACCGGCAAAACTTTCCCATTTGCTGATTTCAGGTTATTTGCAGCGGTTCCCCCCTTAGTAAAACCACTTATTGCAGAACTTCTTTTTAAGGTGTGGTGTTTAGGGCCCCAATACCAGGGTAACGCTAAAATTCAATAATCCTAACACCTATATCTCTAAAAGGAAACACTTAATAGAAACATTATTTCTTAAAAACGATTATTAAAAATGATATTTATGAAAACCTCAAATTACAATTTACACTGTAAAGTCAGAAAGTTATTTAATTTTCTTTTATTGGTGGCCACTTTATTATTGACACCAACACTCACAACCGCCCAACACTGGATGTCACAATTCGGACACCTGGGAAATTACTACCTTATAAAAGCTGCTGCTGAAACGTACTTTAGCCAGGACACCAGCCGCATCAGTAACAAATCTTGTGGATTCAAAGATTTCAACCGCTGGATGACCTTTATGGAATCGAGGGTTGATGGGAATGGCTCATTATCAACATATAATGCTGCTTTTAATGTTGCCAGAAATCAAATATTAGAGTCGGATGGAAACGACAGGATTTTTACTGAATGGCAACCTTTGGGTCCTTCTGTAAACACACATGCCACCCAGGCATGGTTAGGATTGATTACATCAATCTGGGTCGATGAAACAAACTTTACAACTATTTATGCTGGCAGTAACACTGGTGGCCTTTTCGTTTCTTATAATGGGGGTGGAAACTGGGACTGTTTAACAGATCGGTACATGGTTACCGGGGTAGAATCTATCGAAAAAAATTCGTTAGAACCAAACACTATTTATATTGCAACTGGTTTTAATGCATGGGGAAGGGAGTATGGTGTTGGTGTATTGAAAAGTACGAACAATGGTGTAACGTGGAGAGAGACCAATCTGAATGCGCAATCGTATCCTAAAAGTTTTACAACTAAAACAATTCAGAATCCCATACATCCTAATACCCTTTTCGCTTTAGTTAATTTTGAGTCACATGAGAAAGGTGCAAAAATTCTGAGAACATACAATGGTGGGGATGACTGGCTAGAAACATATGATATACCAGAAAAAATTGCGCAAGATGAACTGTTTGAGATCGACATTCATCCAAATGATACTTCAACCTACATTGTAAGTGGAAGCGTTTTCCTCACAACAAATGACAATGGTGTAACATGGGCAGATAACACAAATAGAATAATTGACATTTCAACGCATAGTCTTATAAGGGCTTCAACTGCATTTCATCCAACAATTCAAGGGAAAATAATTGTAGTTCTGGAAAAAAAGAATATAGCTACAGGAAATAGTGAAAAAGACCTGCTTATTTCTACAAATAATGGATTAAGTTTTAGTTCAATAGCAGGAAATGTTAATTTGATGAGTTACGGATATCAGAAAATGGAAATTGAATGGTCAAAAATGTTGCAGGACCATTTCTATATGGGAGGATGGTATATAGGTAAATACCGTTTGTTATCAGGAAATACTGTTGAGACCATTCAGATTGGCATTCCATACCATGTTGACATCAGAGAAATGAAAACCTATAAAGATGCTTCTGGACAAGGTTTTATTTTTCAGGGGAATGATGGAGGTATTACAAAAGGTCTAGAAACAACTACAACTGTTACTTGGAGTGATATTAGCAAAAATGGTTTAAATATCACTCAGTTTTATGGAATTGGAATTCCATCGAACAATACTGATTTTATTTTTGGTGGTACACAGGACGGTAATTTTGAGCGTTTTAGCAATGACGCCTGGGACAAGCCACAGGGTGGTGATGCTGGTGAGGTAATTGTGAATCAACAAACGAATGATACCTATGTTTATCGGGTAGTCTTTATGGATGGTAACAATATTATTAAAAAATTTGGTGATTCAGGTACAACCCCGTTATTTAGTGTGGAAAATTTAGATCCAACGAGACGAAATGACGCACCATTAGAAAAGGGGAATAATTACCAAACCTTTTATTTTGGAGGTACGGAGGTATATCGAACAACGAATGATTTCACCAATATTCAGAAGCTATCAAACTTTCAATCTGGAGAATTCGCTCAATATAGTCATAAGTTAAAAACCATCAGGCAAGCGCCCTCCAATAGCAACATCATATATGCAGCACGTGAAAATCCGCATTGGAACTGTGTTTTGGATGAATGTGACCGCCGAAGATTGTTTAAAACAACCAATGGCGGGATAAATTACAATTGGACTGATATTACTCCAACTGCCCCTGAGTTTTCATTGCATGATGTCGGTATTTTTGATATAGCCGTTCATCCATCCAATCCAAACCTGATTTATATTGCATTAGACAGGAACGTAGCAGGTAAAAGGGTGTTTCGCTATAATAATGGTGTATGGACAAATATTTCGGAAGGATTACCCAATGTACCGGTTAATTGTATAAAATATTATAGTAGAGGAACTACACTTAACGAACTTTTTGCCGGTACAGACCTGGGGGTGTATTACCGTAATGATGTAATTAACCGATGGATCCCCTTTGGCACAGGACTGCCTTTGGTAAGTGTTTCTGATATTGAAATTAATAGATCTACTAAAGAGATTGTTGCAGCAACCTTTGGCAGGGGCATCTACAAAGCCGACCTGTGTTTTGACCCGCAGGAGATTAACCCGACTTATGTAGAATCCACCCAAACATGGGACGACAAGGTTTTAACCAATGATATAATAATAAACCAGGGTGTTGTTCTCACAATAACCGGTACAGTTGAAATGCCCCCTACAAAACACATTTATATTCAAAAAGGAGGGCTCCTTATCCTTGACGGTGGCAAAATAACCAATGCCTGCAAAGATGAGCAATGGGGTGGTGTAATAGTTTACGGATCATCAACAGGCCCACAAACCCTGAATTATCAGGGAATGGTAGAAATTAAGAAATATGGTACCATTGAAAATGCACAAATTGGGATACATTGTATAAATGCGACCAATGAAGAAGGTGGAAGTGTCGGAACCTCAAAATTAGCAGGCGGTGGTATTGTTCTTGTCGATAAAGCCTGGTTTAAAAACAATTCTGTGTCAGTGGTTTTCGAAAAATATACCCAAAGTTCAGCAAGCAGGTTTAAGTTATGTACCTTTGTTATTGATGATGAACTGTTCCCTGACGCAACCTTTAATTATTTTGTGCGTCTGAATGAAGTAAATGGAATTACCTTTACAGGGTGCAACTTTGAAAATGGGAAATCATATAATCCTATCATTGACCGTGGTAAGGGAATTTACAGCAACAATTCTTTTTTTATGGTTGATCAATATTGTACAACTCCATGCCCATTTCCTCAAAAATCCAAATTTAATGATCTTCATTACGGAATCTATGCAATTGGACAAAAAGCTGGCCGAACATTTTCTGTGGTCAATACAATATTCAATGATAATGAAAGTGGTATATATGCCAATGCCATTGACCTTATGAATGTTAAAAGCAACAAGGTTTTTATGAAGGGTAATAATCCATCAGTTTTTAAACCGGAAGTTGCGTCTGGAATATATCTGGACAAGTGTTCCGGTTATATTATTGAAGAAAACGAATTGTGGACAACCGAAGTTGCAGCTTATTTTACCACTTATGGCATCTACATTAACAGCAGCGGCGAAGCAAACAATACCATTTACAAAAACAAGTTTTACAACAATTCTTATGGTATAACCTCCCAGGATAAAAACCGCAATAAAGACGGAAGTGCCGGGCTAAGGCTTAAGTGCAATGAGTTTAATAATGTAAAAATGGATATTGTTGTGTTGAAGAGCGAACCAAATGCACCTCTAATGGGTATTGCCAGTAGCCAGGGGGCAAATGGAGGTACCTGCGATACACCTGCCGGAAACCTTTTCTCTAATCTTGCACCTTCCACAGGGTATTATAGCATCCATAATAGTGGGGAGTTACTTTATTATTACCACCATAACCCAAGTTCTCACCCAAAGGTAAGACCAAGTGAAGTAACGGAAAACACTGTTACAAGGATGCCAACGCCATGGAATTATTCGATTAACTGTTGCCCTCCAAATTCAACTGGAGGAGGCGGAACCTCAATCATAGATGGAGAAATCGCAGCTTACAAAACGGAATCTATAAATACTTCAGGAACATTAAATACATTAATTGATGAAGGTGAAACTACCGATAAAGTCCTTGAAGTTAATCTGGCTTCACCTTCAGAAGCCCTTGAGGTTAGAAATTCAATATTACAGTATTCCCCTTTTGTTTCCGACACCGTGCTTAAATCATCCATCTACCGCGAAGAATTGCTTAATAATGCAATGCTGCGTGATATAATGGTTGCTAACCCTCATAGCGCCAAATCTGAAACCCTTATGCAGGATTTGGATATGCGACTGGAGCCCATGCCGGACTATATGAAGGATGAAATCTTGGAAGGTATATTTGTTCTTTCGGCCAAAGAACTGATGGAAGCGAAACGTGATATGGAAATGCAGTTTTACAATTACGGATTTAACCGCTTACTATCGGCTTCTTTAACAGACACTATTCCGGTTCCTTCGGATACCTTGATTGCCTTACTAAATGCTGACGGTAGCGCCCGTTCATTAATGCTACAGGCGTGGATTCTTTTTGAGGCTGGTGATACAATTTCAGCATTAAACAGGATGGAAACTATCCCCACCGGAATTACACTAAATGAACAGGAACTCGCTGAACTTACTGAACAACAACTATTCATGCAATGGCTATCTGCGAATCCCGGTATGGACAGTACAGTCTTTGAACCTCTGAGCAATTTTGTTGAGAGCTCTTCTTCTTTAGTTTCATGTGCTGCCAGTAGCATCCTGGTTGCCAATAACCTGCAGGAGTATAACGAGCCTTACTTAGTTCCTGATCTCACCAAGAGTTCTGAAATAAGTAAACCAATACCCAGTTCAATCCGGAATCAGACTCAAATGATCAGAGTATTCCCTAATCCCGGTAAGGATTATGTTATTATTGAATATAACTTTGGAGATAATTATCCCTCAGGCACTTATGAGATAGTTGACCAAAGCGGTAGGGTTGTAAAAACAGGCAACCTTGGTCGTAAAACCGATCAGGTTGTACTTGACACCTTTGATTTTACACCCGGCAATTATTACATAAGTCTTATTTCAGCCAGCACAAATATTGCCAGCACAAGATTTGTGATTTTTAAGTAACATCTCTAAATACAGCAAGCAGGGAAGAAAAATGTCTGCCCTGCTTGCTTTCTTAAATTTGAAAATATGAGAACCTTCTTTCTAATACAGTTTTATATTGTGTTTTGCCATAGCAATATAATTGGCCAACCTTGGGAAAAAATATATGGTGTACCAAACAGATATGATGAATTTAAAAATATTTCTGAAACTTATGATGGTGGATTTATCCTGCTTGGAGCATATGACTATTACCCGGATACCAGAGGTTGGTTGATAAAAGTCGATATAAATGGAAATATGCTCTATGATTTAACTATTGGATTAGGTAGTGGCTTTGACCAACTAAATCTTCCAATGTCCATTTGCCAAACTTCAGATGGTGGATATATTATCTGCAATGCACAACAGCCCGACTATTTTGGGGATATTGGCATCAATAAACTGGATGCTTGCGGAAATCTCGAATGGTGTAAAGTATTTAATACTCCAAATGAACCCGACTGGGGTATTAATATTCAACAATTACAAGATGGGGGGTACATTATGGTAACCATTGGGCATGGTGGACTTGTAAACAACCCTAAGATACATCTTTTCAGGTTAAACTCGACTGGTGAAGTACTCTGGAAAGAGCCATATGCCTTAACCACAAATCACCCGTATATAAGTTACAATGAACCCTATGATCTGGTTGTAACCCCGGACGAAGACTTTTTTATCAGCGGCTTATGTTACTGGTGCGATGATTCAGTAGGTACCGGTGGGGTAAATAACCGATGCAGGTTAAAAACTATGGCTATTCTTGCCGACAGCAGCAGGCTGGAAGAATGGGTAAGTGTATATCAGGCAACTGACACCTTAGCTTATTCAATGGCTGGATGGGCAACACAGCATGAAAGTGGTAGTTTCTACGTTGGTGCAGTAGATCGAGCCACCGATGCTGCTCCATCAATTTTATTAGTATTGGATAGCCTTGGAAACTATGTGCATGATTCCATGCCACAGTTTCCCATGGCAGGTAATAAATGGGTGGAGGGATTTATGGTAAATCCCTCCTTTACCTCAGATGGCCGGCTTTTTACCAATATTTTGTATGCAGATAGCACAAACTATTTTCCCGGTTGGTTTGGGCTCCATGAGTTGGATTCGCTGGGCGGCTGGCATAATTCGTTTATTCACCCGACAGCCCATGCTGAATCACGAATAATGGTTACTTCTGATGATAAAATCGTCGCTGGTGCAGTGGTTGGCAGTGGGATTAATCAGGACATCATCCTGATGAAATTCAACACCAGCCTTGAGTACGATAGCATTTACACCGCCCCGCGGGTGTACGATTACCTCTGCCCCGATCCCATTGTTTCAAAAACCATTGATTTAAGCGATTGCGAGGTGATTGTGAATGTGGAGGATATCCCTACCCGCAAGGAGTATGAGGCCCGCATCAGCCTGATACCCATAACCCCGGCGCCCAACCCGGCTAAGGATTATGTGCGCTTTTTGCTTGAAAACACGGAGCACCATAAGAACATTAGGGTTGTTTGCTACGATATTTACGGCAAGCAACTGGCCCAAATGCCCGTTAATTCAGGGGTAAATGAAACCGGGCTGAGTATTGCAGGCTGGCGGCCGGGACTGTATATGGCGGTGGTGTATTCGGGCAATAAGCAGATGGGTAAGGCGAGGTTTGTGGTTGAGTGAGGCTTTTGATGTTCTTTCGGGTTTCACGCAAGGACGCAAGGACGCAATTTATTCAATGACTTTTTAAACATAAAATTTTCACTATAAGGCAGAACCACTCAAAGTAAAATAATTTCAATAAAATCTTTGCGTCACTTCGACAAGCCTGTCTGCCAGATGGCAATCAGGCAGGCTCAGTGCATCGCTTTGCGTCTTCGCGTGATTCTTAAATCCACTTTAATATGAAAAAAACAATCATACTTCTTTTCTTTATCGCACTTTTCGGCATTACCCGCGCCCAGCAACCCATTGATTCACTGTATCTTTGGGTTAACTTTCAGGATGAGACCATTCTGGTTGATATCCCTGACGCAACCTTTAATTATTTTGTGCGTCTGAATGAAGTAAATGGAATTACCTTTACAGGGTGCAACTTTGAAAATGGGAAATCATATAATCCTATCATTGACCGTGGTAAGGGAATTTACAGCAACAATTCTTTTTTTATGGTTGATCAATATTGTACAACTCCATGCCCATTTCCTCAAAAATCCAAATTTAATGATCTTCATTACGGAATCTATGCAATTGGACAAAAAGCTGGCCGAACATTTTCTGTGGTCAATACAATATTCAATGATAATGAAAGTGGTATATATGCCAATGCCATTGACCTTATGAATGTTAAGAACAACAAGGTTTTTATGAAGGGTAAAAATCCATCAATTTCAAAACCGGAAGTTGCGTCTGGAATTTATCTGGACAAGTGTTCTGGTTATATCATTGAAGAAAATGAACTGAGGACAACCGAAGTCGCTCAGTATTTTACCACCTACGGCATCTACGTCAACAGTAGCGGCGAAGCCAACAACACCATCTACAAAAATAAGTTTTTCGACAATATCTATGGTATAACCTCCCACGATAAAAACCGGAATAAAGATGGAAGTGCAGGTCTTAGGCTTAAATGTAATGAGTTCGCCAATGTAAAAATGGATATATCTGTTTTTAAAACAGAGCCTACTGCCAGAGAAATGGGCATTGCCAGTAGCCAGGGGGCAAATGGAGCTACCTGCGAAACACCTGCCGGAAATCTATTCTCAAATCTTGCACCTTCAACTGGCTATTATAGCATCCTCAATGATGGGGAGTTTGTAAATTATTTCCACCATATCAGTACAGGTAATGACCTATGGTATCCAAAAACTATAACTCTAAGTTCTGTTAATAGGCAGCCAACTCTATGGACTTATTCGATTAACTGTTGCCCTCCAAATTCAAATGGCGGAGGGGGAACCTCAATTATTGATGGAGAAACCGCTTCATATAAGGGGAATGCTGCTAGTACATCAGAAACTCTGCATGCACTTATTGACGAAGGTGAAACAACCGATAAAGTGCTTGAAGTTAATCTGGCTTCATCCTCAGAAGCCCTTGAGGTTAGAAACTCAATATTGCAATTTTCTCCTTTTGTTTCAGACACTGTACTCAAATCATCCATTAACCGCGAGGAATTGCTTAACAACGCCATGATCCGCGATATTATGGTTGCCAACCCTCACAGCGCTAAATCGGAATCCCTGATGCAGGAAGTAGATATGCGTCTTGATCCCATGCCGGAATTTATGAAAGACGAAATTCTGGAAGGTGTGTTTGTTTTGTCGGCTAAAGAATTGATGGAAGCCAGAAGGGATATGGATATGCAGTTTTACAATTACGGGTTTAACCGCTTGCTTTCAGCTTCATTAACGGATACAATACAGGTTCTTGCCGATACCCTTATAGCCCTTCTTGCTGCGGACGGAAGTACTCAATCTTTGATGATACAATCATGGATATTGATGGAACATGGTGATACAATAGCCGCTTTAAACAGGATGGAAACTATTTCATCAGAAAACACAATAAGTGTGCAGGAACTCGCAGAACTTTCTGAACAACAAGCCTTAATGCAATGGTTGGCTTCCAATCCACATATAGACAGTGTAGATTTTGAGATCCTGAGCAATTTTGCTGAAAGTTCCTCGACCATTGTTTCGGCTGCCTCCAGTAGCATTATGATCGCCAACAACCTGCTTGAATACAACGAACCCTACCTTGTTCCCGATTTAACCAAAAGTGCTGAGATAAGTAGAACAAAACCTAATTCAGTCCAAAAATCAAATGAAACGATCAGGGTATTTCCTAACCCGGGAAAGGATTATATTACCGTCGAATACAACTTTGGGGATAATCAAACCTCTGGTTCTTATGAGATTGCTGACCAGTCCGGTAAGATTGTGAAGAAAGTCAATCTTGATCGAAATACTGATCAGGTTATTATAGACACCCGAGATCTTAAATCCGGCAATTATTACATAACTCTATTATCTGGGAGCAATAATGTAGCCAGTACAAGATTCGTAATTTCTAGGTAACCTTATTAACAATTAGTTGGCTGGGCTGTTAAATTTAACAGCCCAGCCAACTTTCTAAAATTATTACTATGAAAGTTTTACTTCTGATACAATTCTCGCTGCTTTTTTTTCTTAATAATACTCTTGGCCAACATTGGGAAAAATTTTATGGTGTTTTAGGCAGATTTGATGAAATTAGAAATTTATCCGAATCTTACGATGGTGGTTTTGTTTTAATTGGCGCATTTAATTATTTTCCAGATACCAGAGGTTGGTTGATAAAAGTTGATATAAACGGTAACAAGCTCTATGATTTAATAATAGGATTAGATAATGGTTTTGACCAATTAAATCTTCCTTTATCAATAAGCCAAACATCAGATGGAGGGAATATAATATGCACAGGTCAAGGCCCAGACTATCTGGGAGATATAGGCGTTATTAAACTTGACCCTTGTGGTAATCTGGAATGGTGTAAAGTATTTAACACTCCGGAAGATCCTGACTGGGGTGTGGAAATTAAGCAATTGCAGGATGGAGGTTATATATTTTTAACCCAGGGTTACGATTATACATTTAATAATCCAAGGACTCATTTATTCCGTTTGAACTCAGTCGGTGAAGTTTTGTGGATTGAACCTTATGCCACAACAGCCAATCACCCCTACCTTAGCTACAATGAACCTTATGATTTGATAGTAACCCCGAATGAGGACTTTTTTATCAGCGGCTTGTGCTATTGGTGCGATGATTCTGCTGGTACTGGTGGGGTTATTAATGATTGCAGATTAAAAGCTATGTCTATTCTTGCCGACAGCAGCAGACAGGAAGAATGGGTAAGTGTGTACAAAGCAACCGACACGTTAGCCTATTCCTTAGCCGGTTGGGCAACCCAGCATGAAAGCGGCAGTTTTTATGTAGGCGCTGTTGATCAGTCCATCTGGCCAAGTTCGCTACCAAGACTACTTAAGTATAATTTAAACGGAAATCTACTCGCAGATTCACTTGTTAGTATTCCTATGATTGATAATAAGTGGGCTGAGGGTTTTATGGTGAATCCATCCTTTACCGGCGATGGAAAATTATTTGCATGTACCCGCTTTGTAGATGAAAACACACCTTACCCCGGTTGGTTTGGCTTGCATGAATTGGATTCACTGGGTGGCTGGCACAATTCGTTTATGCACCCTACCGCTCATGCAGAGTCCCGGATTATCGTATCTTCTGATGATAAAATCTTAGCCGGTGCAGTCGTGGGTAGCGGTTTGGATCAGGATATTATCCTGATGAAATTCAACACTTCATTAGAGTACGACAGCATTTACACGACACCCAGGGTGTACGATTACCTCTGCCCCGATCCCATTGTTTCAAAAACCATTGACCTGAGCGATTGCGAGGTAATTGTGAATGTGGAGGATATCCCTACCCGTAAGGAGTATTATGCACGTATCAGCCTGATACCCATTACCCCCGCGCCCAACCCGGCAAAGGATTATGTGCGCTTTTTGCTCGAAAATACGGAGTATCACCACAATATCCGGATTGTCTGTTACGATTTGTTTGGAAGACAATTGGCCGAACTGCCTATAAACTCTGGTGTAAATGAAACCGGGCTGGATGTGTCGCACTGTCGGCCAGGCTTGTATATGGCTGTGGTGTATTCGGGCAACAGGCAGATGGGCAAGGCGAGGTTTGTGGTGGAGTGAGGCTTTTGATGTTCTTTCGGGTTTCGCGCAAGGACGCAAGGACGCAATGAGGATTTGATGTTCTGACAGGTTTCGCGCAAAGACGCCAGGACGCAAAGATAATTTGATGTTCTTATGTTTTTCACTCAAAGACGCAATGACGCAAAGAATATACAATGAATTTTAATCATTTTTTTTCACAATAAGGCAGATCAACTCAAAGTAAAATAATCTCAAATAAATCTTTGCGTCATGGCGTCTTTGCGTGATTCTTTATTCACTTAACAAAAGAAAATAAACTATAATTCAACAGAACCACACAAAGTAAAATAATCTAAAAAAATCTTTGCGTCTTCGCGTCTTTGCGTGATTCTTTAACCCAATTTGTTATGAAAAAAACAATCATACTTCTTTTCTTTATCGCACTTTTCGGCATTACCCGCGCTCAGCAACCCATTGATTCACTGTATCTTTGGGTTAACTTTCAGGATGAGACCATTCTGGTTGATATCCCGGATGATTACTTCAATTACCGGACCATTGTTCCGCAACTGCCTTCGTTTGTGGCTGTGCGGAAGTTGAATATGCTTGTGCCGCCACTACCAAAGACAGAGGCCCTACTTCAGACCTTCAGCAACTACCTTGTCCAAAGCTCAGCCCCAACCGACAACTACCAGCGCCTCGACTGGCTGCGGGTGATGGTTTTGTATATTTACTTCAGCCAGAACGATGTAACGAAATTGCCTCCGGAGGTTTTGGTGACACTGGAGAACTGGCAGACGGCACCGGAAACCTACATTATCCGTGGAGAGGCGGAGAAGGTGGGGAAGTGGTTGAAAATGGCAACAGTAAAATAAATTGTCAATTTAAGTTTTACAGAATTAAACCCGAAGCCCACAGGATTTTTAACGGTTAAATCAGTTTATAAGCTCCGGGCAGGTGATAAAATTGATTTTGATAGGCAGGCCGTTCTGATCACAAGTGAAAAGCAGATGTGACCATTCTTCCCTTTTTTGTTAATTCTACGAGGATAATAATTATTTTTGGATGCTGATCCGGGTTATAGGGACACAACATGTCGTGTTCCTACCTGAAAATACAACTGCTTCTTAAACTGTTATTCACTGTTTTCCATGCACGATGACCTGTTGTTGCTCGATTCTATCCGGCTGAATTTCAGCCAGGCCAGCCTGCACCTGATGAATATTTCGATCGGATTTATCATGTTCGGGGTGGCATTGGGGATTAAATGGGAGAACTTTAAGGATATTTTCCTGAACCCGCGCACTATTATCATTGGACTCAGCAGTCAGTTTCTGGCTTTACCTGCTGTTACTTTTCTGGCAGTCTGGTTGCTGGGTGGATTTATTACACCTTCTGTGGCATTTGGAATGATCCTGGTGGCTTCATGCCCCGGTGGAAATATTTCAAACTTTATTTCCAGTGTTGCCAAAGCAAATGTCGCATTGTCAGTAAGTTTAACAGCAGCAGGAACAGTATTGGCGGTAATTTTCACCCCGCTGAATTTCGCCTTTTGGGGAGGGCTCTATTCCACCACGTCACCCCTGCTGAGACCTATTCACATCGACCCATTCGATATGTTTAAAACCGTTACAATTCTATTAGGATTGCCTGTGGCTGCAGGCATTATCTTCTCTCAAAAACTGCCGAAAATCACCCGGATTATTCATAAACCGATTGAAAAAATTTCCATATTGGTTTTTGCGGCTTTTGTTATCCTTGC
>Ga0335397_10007300_pt1 | contig 14100 bp, 13 predicted proteins | sample MAT04_FD_205740 | JGI IMG/M metagenome (GOLD analysis project Ga0335397, IMG submission 205740) | Freshwater microbial communities from Lake Fryxell liftoff mats and glacier meltwater in Antarctica - MAT-04 (spades assembly) (version 2) ...
GTCCAAGCACTGAAGATGATGAGTACGCCGCGTTGGCGGAAAAGTACGGTGTCACCTTCGACGAAGACGACGACGAGTCCGACGACTGATTCTCACTGCGCGGCTACCGAGCCTGGTCCTCTTCAAGAACCATGGCTCGTATGTCCTCGCTGAAAACCTCCCAAATTCGCAACGTCGCTCTGGTCGCCCACGTCGACCACGGCAAGACCACCCTGGTCGACGCACTGCTGCGTGCCACCGGCACCTTCGCTGCTCACCAGGCCGTCGTCGATCGAGTCATGGACTCCAACGATCAGGAGCGCGAGCGCGGCATCACCATTCTTGCCAAGGCCGCATCCATCACGTGGAAGGGCACCAAGATCAACCTGGTGGATACGCCTGGCCACGCCGACTTCGGTGGCGAAGTAGAACGCGCGCTCACGATGGTCGATGGCGTGCTGTTGCTGGTCGACGCTGCTGAGGGCCCGCTGCCCCAGACCCGCTACGTGCTGCAGAAGGCGCTCGCCCGCAACCTGCCGGCCATCGTCATCATCAACAAGGTCGACCGTCAGGACGCCCGCGCCGACGAAGTGCTCGACGAGGTCTACCAATTGTTCATCGACCTCGATGCCGGCGACGAGCACATCGACTTCGAGATCATTTCGGCCATCGCCCGCGACGGCAAGGCCATGCGCGGCATCGGCTACCCCGACGACGACGCCGACTTGGGGCCGCTGCTCGACACCATTCTGGAAGCCATCCCGGCCCCGGAGGGCGACATCGACGCGCCGCTGCAGGCCATGGTCACCCAGCTCGATGCCAGCGAGTACCTCGGCCGCCTGGCAATTGGCCGCGTGGTCAACGGCGTCATGAAGCGTGGCGAGACCGTTGCCTTGCTGGAGGAAGAGTTCGCCGAGGGGCAGCCGCCGCTCAAACGCCGTCTTTCGCAGCTGATGGCCTTCGAGGGGGTCAGCCGCAACGAAGTCGAAGAGCTCAGCGCTGGCGACCTGTTCGTCGTCGCCGGTTTCCCCGAAGTCGAGATCGGCGACACCATCGCTTCCGTGGTCGACCCCATCGCGCTGCCCCGCCTCGTCGTCGACGAGCCGGTGCTGCGTATGACGTTCGGCGTCAACACCTCGCCGCTGGCCGGCAAGGACGGCAAGTACCTCACCAGCCGCCACCTCGTCGACCGTCTCAACAAGGAACTGCTGGGCAACGTCTCCATCAAGCTGTTCGAGACCGGCACCCCCGACGTCATCGAAGTTGCTGGTCGTGGCGAGCTGCAGTTGGCCGTCCTCATCGAGTCGATGCGCCGCGAGGGCTATGAGCTGCAGGTCAGCCGGCCCGAGGTCATCACCAAGGAAGTCAACGGCAAGAAGTTCGAGCCGCAGGAACGTGGCGTCTGCGACGTCCCCGACGAGCACGTCGGCACCATCACGCAGGAGCTGGCGCCTCGTAAGGGCCGCATCACCGATCTGCGCACCGGCGACGCCGGCCGCACCATCGTCACCTTCGAGTGCCCCAGCCGTGGCCTCATCGGTTTCCGCTCGTTGCTGATGACCGCCACTCGTGGTACTGCACTGCTGCACCAGCACCACATGGGCTGGATGCCGTGGGCGGGCGACATGCCCGACAGCCGTGGCGGTGCCATGGTGTCGGACCGTATGGGCGTCACCACCGGGTACGCACTCGACAAGCTGCAGCTCAGCGGTGGCTTCTTCGTGCACCCCGGTGAGACCGTGTACGAAGGCATGGTCGTCGGCGAATGCTCGCGTGAAGACGAGATGGTCATCAACGCAGTCCGGGCCAAGGAAAAGAACAACATCCGTACGCACAGCCACGATGATGCGGTGAAGCTGCCGGCACCGAAGATCCACACCCTCGAGACCGCGATCGAGTGGATCGCCGGCGACGAGCTGGTGGAAGTCACGCCGAAGTACATCCGCATTCGTAAGCGCCACCTCGGCCTCGAAGAGCGCCGGAAGTCCAACAAAAAGGGCGGCTGAGCCTCGCTCGGCGCGACATTCCTCACGTCTGGGGCACTCCATAAACGTACGTACTTCTGTGGTGTGCCACAGACATGTTTCACGGATCAGAGCGACAGTGTCAGCGCCTCCAGTGACTGAGCGACGACGTAGTCCGGGTCCTGGACCACTTGGCTGTAGGTGAACTGGACCACCATGAAGCCATCGAGCTGCAGTCGGTTGATGCGCTCGGCGTCGTGGCGCATCTGCATCTCGGTGCGGTGATACCGGTACCCGAGTAACTCGACAACAAGCCGCGTGTCTGGGAACCGACAGTCGACTCGGATCAGCCGGTCATCTCGTTTGGCGACATTGGCCTGTGTGGTTGGCCGCGGCAGACCGGCCCCCACAATCAGTTCGAGGTAACGCCGTTCGAGCCATGAGTGTCCGCCACGCGACGCTTCGACGCCTTCGACAACTGCCAGCAGCTTGGGGATGCCGTAGCGGCCGCGGCTACGCAGTTCGACGATTCGCCGATGGAGAAACTCCTCCGTAGTGAGGCGGTCGCGCAACGCACCGTCCAGTGCTGCGGTCAGAACCTTCGGCTCGCAGGTCGCGGCCAGGTCGATCAGCGTGCGCGTTGGCGACGTCACAGCTAGGCCGTGCACGGTCTCGCAATCGATGGGCGGCAGGTACAGCGTGCGGTGCACGTAGTGCCCGACACGCTGACGATTCGTTCCGCGCTCCACAACGAAGTGATAGGGGCGTTTCAGCGTGAAGCTGTCGAAGCCGATGAGCGCGGCAGCGGTGGGTTGAGCGCAACGGGCTGTAGGGCCGAGGCCGGCGAGTTGCTCACTGACCTGCTCATATCGGCGAAGTGAGATTGGAGGGTTGATGCCTCGATGGTCAATGAGAAAGGGTCTCGTGCCATACGACGCAGTCAACCGCCAACCAACGACATCCGGGCAGTGGTATTTACGAAGGTCTTCTCGTCAGCACCTGGCTCCGTGGCACACCACAAACGTACGTACTTCTGTGGTGTGCCACGGAAGTGTCCGACGGCGTGAGGTATGCGTCTCGGGCACACCACAAACGTACGTACTTCTGTGGTGTGCCACAAAGGGTGCGGCGCGACGCGGGCGGAGAAGAAGCGGCGGTTCAGGGGCGAAGTGCCGGGTGAGGCAGCGGCGTCCACTTCGGGCGCTCTAGCAGCTCGACCAGTTGCGCGTGGGCCTCGGCGCCGACCATTTCGATGATCTCGTCGCGCAGGTACTGATAGGTGGGCACACCGCCGACGAACGCTTCGTCGGTCTCGGTGCACCACCAATGGAACTCGGCGCCGCCTGGGCCCCAGTCGCGTCGCTTCCATTCGCGCAGCGTCGACGTGACGTAGCCGTGATCGTCGGTGGTCTCCTCCAGGCGCAGCGGAAGTTGCCAGCACACGTCGGGCTTCCAGTCCATCGGCCGCTCGCCGACCTCGAGTGCTGCGATGTGGAACGCGCACCCGGCGCCGCCCTCGAACCCAGGTCGGTTGAGGAAGATGCACGCATCGTCGACCAGGCGAGTTGTGGTGACGCCATCGACGACATCGAAGATGCCGCCCGCCTTGCCCTTCTTCTTGAACTGCCAATGGCGCTTGCTCAGTCGGGCCGACGACTCGACAACCGTCTGTACGTCGGCGTCGTCGATGAAGTGGGCGCCATAGCTGCAGCACCCCTGCGACAACTCGGTGGCGTCTTCATCCAGCACACCCTGGCAGCCGTTGCCGAAAATGCAGCTCCATCGACTGCGCAAGAACGTGGCATCGAACACCCACGTGCGGCGGGTGTGGTTGTCTTCGAAACTGATCCATTCATGAGTGTCGATCGGCACGCTGTCGTTGGGCATCGGTGGCGACGCTAGCAATACGCGGTCAATCAATACACAGCGCCGGAAACAGCGTGCTCGGTAGGCTTGGCGAACCATGGGCACGCCACCACAAACCGCCGATCAGCTTCGAACTGCTTTCCTCGATTACTTCGCAGGAAAGGGTCACGCAGTCATCCCTTCGGCCAGCCTGATTCCGCACGACCCGACGGTGCTGTTCACGGTGGCGGGCATGGTGCCCTTCAAGCCCTATTTCGTCGGCGATGAAGTATCGCCCTTCAGCCGCGCTGTCAGCTCGCAGAAGTGCGCCCGCGCCGGTGGAAAGCACAACGATCTCGACGACGTCGGCCGCACCAAGCGCCACCTCGTGTTCTTCGAGATGCTGGGCAACTTCAGTTTCGGCGACTATTTCAAGAACGAGATCATCCCATGGAGCTGGGAACTGACCACCGAGACTTTCGGCCTCGATGGCGACCGCCTGTGGATCACTGTCCACGAGAGCGACGACGAAGCCGAAGCGATCTGGCACGAGCAGGTCGGCGTGCCGATGAACCGCATCCAGCGCCTGGGCGACAAGGACAACTTCTGGCAGATGGGCGACACCGGCCCGTGCGGCCCCTGCAGCGAGATTCACATCGACCGTGGGCCCTCGTTCGGGCCCGACGGTGGCCCCTTGGTCGACACCCATGGCGACCGCTACATGGAGTTCTGGAACCTGGTGTTCATGCAGTACAACCAGGCGCCCGACGGCAGCCGCACCCTGCTGCCCAAGCCCTCCATCGACACCGGTCTCGGCCTCGAGCGGATGCTGTGCTTGCTGCAGGGCGTGGACGCTGTGTGGGAAACAACTCTCATGCAGCCGCTCATCGACCAGGCCTGTAGCCTCACCGGCCGCAGCTACCGCGCCGGCGATTACGAGGATCGGGACAGCTTTGCGATGCGTGTTCTGGCCGAGCACGCCCGGTCAGCCGCGATGTTGGTCAGCGACGGCGTGTTCCCCAGCAACGAAAACCGCGGGTATGTGCTGCGCCGCATCATCCGTCGCGCCGTTCGCTACGCGTACCTGTTGGGTACCGAGAAGCTGGTCATGCCCACGCTGGTCGATACAGCCGTCGATGTGATGGGTAACGCCTATCCCGACGTGCTGACCAACCGCGACTTCATCGTCAACGTGCTCACGCGTGAGGAAGAGCGCTTCCGTCAGACGCTGAAGACAGGTTTGGTGATCCTGGAAGACGAGCTCATCACGCATACCGATTCGCTGCCCGGGAGTACAGCCTTCCTGTTGCACGACACCTACGGCTTCCCGCTGGAACTGACACAGGAGATTGCCGGCGAGCGTGGTGTGGCTGTCGACAACGCTGGCTTCGAAGTCGAGATGAAGACCCAGCGCGAGCGTGCCAAGGCTGGTCGCAAAGGGACCGCGACCGACGACGATCGGCTGGATGGATACCGCGAGGTTGTGGAGCAGCACGGCGTCACCGACTTCGTTGGGTACAGCGACGAGACGTCGCGGTCAAGCGTGGTGGCTGTGCTTCCGGGCGAAACGCTGGAGGACGGCACCGAAACCGTCGAGATCTTCCTCGACAGCACACCCTTCTACGCCGAGGCCGGCGGTCAGGTGGGCGACACCGGCACCATCCGCACGGACGGCGGAATCGCCCATGTGCTCGACACCACCTATGCGCTACCTGGCCTGCGTCGTCACATCGCCCGCATCGACAGTGGTGAGATCCTCGTTGGCGACAGCGCAACCGCCTCAATCGACGTTGCTCGTCGCGACGCGATTCGTCGCAACCACACCGGCACCCACCTGCTCCACCATGCCCTGCGCAAGGTGCTGGGCGAGCACGTGAAGCAGGCCGGCTCCCTGGTGGGGCCCGAGCGGCTGCGGTTCGACTTCAGTCACTACGAGGCGGTGACGGCCGACGAGATTCGCCAGATCGAAGACATCGCCAACAGCGAGACACTGGCCAACGCTCCGGCCCGCGCCTACGAGACCACCAAGGACGAAGCGACTGCGCTGGGTGCAATCGCCTTCTTCGGCGACAAGTATGGCGACGTCGTCCGGGTGCTCGAAGTCGGCAATTCCATCGAGTTGTGCGGCGGCACGCACGTGCGCGCTGCGGGCGACATTGGCGCCATCAAGGTGATCAACGAAAGCAGCATCGGTAGCAACCTGCGGCGCATCGAAGCCACCACCGGCGAGAACACAGTGAAGTTGCTGCAGCGCGACAGTGCTGCCGTGGCGGAAGCCGCTCGCCTGGTCGGCAGCCCGGCCGACGAACTGGTGGTCGGCGTGCAACGCCGGCTCGACGAGATTCGGTCGCTGAACGAGGAGCTGAAGGTGTTACGCAGCAAACTGGCGACGGGCCGCGCTGGTGAGTTCGCCGCCGCTGCTGTTGATGGCCGCGTCATCACGCGTGTCGATGGGATGAGTCCCATCAATCTACGTGACCTTGCAGTCGCGATTCGGCAGCAGACCGGTGTCGAGATCGTTGTTCTCGGCGGAGTCACTGACACAGGTGGCGTTTCGTTGGTCGCGGCCGTCAAGCCGTCCACCGGCATTGTTGCGGGCGACCTCATCAAGGAGGCGGCGAGGTCCGTCGGTGGTGGCGGTGGCGGTAAGGGCGACATCGCTACTGCTGGCGGCAAGAACCCGGAGGGGCTCGACGAGGCGTTGCGCCTGGCCGGCGCTGCAGCTGAAAAGGCTGTCGCCGGCTGAACATGCGGGCGCTCGGCATCGACCTCGGCTCCAAGCGTATCGGTATCGCGATCAGCGACCGCTCCGGCACCATCGCGTCGCCGTTGACGATGATTCAGCGCTCGGGTTCCCCGCGCCGCGACCACGAAGCCATTCGAAAGCTGGCCATCGAGGAGGAAGTCGAGCTGCTCGTCGTTGGGCTGCCGCTCAACATGAATGGCAGCTCTGGGCCGCAGGCGAAGGCTGCCGTCGCTGAGGCGCGGGCCTTGGCTACGGTGGTAGGCGTGCCGGTCATCACCTTCGACGAGCGCCGTACCACGGTCACAGCGGACAGAGCGCTGATGGAGGCAGGCATCAGCGCGCAGGCGCGGCGCAAGTTGGTCGACAAGGTGGCCGCCGCGGTGATCTTGCAGACGTGGCTGGATTCGCGGGCGGCGCAGCAGTGACTGGAGCAGGTGGATGACGTACGTCGACGATCGCTCGTGGCACCGCGATCCGTGGGATGACGCGGACGTCACCGATGCGCTCGTGGTCGAACGCCCACGTCGGCAGCGGCGGCCGTTCAAGTGGATCATGTGGCTACTGTGCTACCTCGGTCTCGCAGGCATAGTTGCGGTTGGCGTCGCAGGCCTCTGGTACAGCCAGCAGGTGAATCCAAAGGGTGATCCCGGAGCGCCCATCACGTTCACGGTCAGCGCCGAGGACACGCTGGAAACGGTCAGTGAACGGTTGCATGACGAGGGACTGGTGGAGAGCGCCGAGGTCTTCCGGTTCTACGTCGACCACCATGATGGGTTGGTGCTGATTCCGGGTTACTTCCGGCTGCGCCTCGACGACCACATGGGCAACATCATGCGCATCCTGCGAACGCCTCCATCCGAGACGTTCACCAAGGTGACCTTCCCCGAGGGGTACACGTTCGAGAAGATGGGCCGGCGGCTGGAAGAGAAGGTGCCACGCCTTTCTGCAATCGACTTCAACGTTGCGGCGACAGATGGAACCATCAGGTCAACATGGTCGCCGGATGGTGTCGACAGCCTTGAAGGCCTGCTGTTCCCCGACACCTATCAGGTCTCCAACGGTGAGAGCGCCGGCCAGATGATCGGACGCATGGTCAAACTGATGGAACGCGTCGGGCGCCAGGTGAACATCGAGGAACGCTCGCTCGCAGTCGGTCTCGATCCGTACCGGGTACTCATCGTCGCCAGCATGATCGAACGCGAAGCTCGTGTGCCCGAGGACCGTGCAAAGATCGCGCGCGTCATCTACAACCGACTCTATTTCGGGGTACCCCTGGATATCGACGCTGCCTTGTTCTACGGCCAGGACCCTGCGTTGTCGTTCAGTGATGTGAAGGCGCTCGACACGCCGTACAACACATATCTGCACACGGGCCTGCCGCCGACACCGATTGCGAATCCCGGGCGCGCCAGCATCGAGGCGGCGCTCAACCCGGCGGCCAACCCTTCTCAGGGCGACCCGATCTGCGTCGGCCTGGCCAAGGGTGCCCCTTGCGTGTACATGTACTACGTGTTGGCCGACGAGGACGGACGTCACGTGTTCTCCGCGACATTGGAACAGCAAGAGGCGAACATCGAGATCGCTCGACAGAAGGGCCTGCTGTGATCACTGGCGCCACGCGCGTCGCAGCGGTCATCGGCAGCCCGGTACGCCACAGCCTGTCGCCAGCGCTCCACAATGCAGCGTTCGCGCAGCTCGGCCTCGACTGGGTCTACACGGCCTTCGACGTCTCGCATGGGGAGGCACAGGCGGCCCTGGACGCAATGCGCACGTTCCGCCTCGGTGGCCTCTCTGTCACCATGCCCCACAAGGAACTGGTGGCCAGCGCGGTTGATTCGCTCGACCCCGCCGCCGCTGCCTTACGTAGCGTGAACACCGTGGTGCCGCAGGCCGATGGTTCGCTGAAGGGCTACAGCACCGACGGCGCTGGTTTTGTTGCCTCTCTCGCCGCCGCTGGCGTGGTGGTGGCTGGTCGTAACGTGTGCGTGCTGGGGGCCGGTGCAGCTGCCCGGTCCATCATCGACGCACTTGGGCGCGACGGTGCTGCACGCGTTGCAGTCGTCAACCGCACCGCCGCGTCGGCCGAGGCCGCAGCATTGCTGGGAGGCGCTGCCGGCGTCGTCGGCGACATCACAGATGTGGGCGACGCGCACATCGTGATCAATGCCACGTCGGTTGGCATGGGCGGCGACGAGATGCCCTGCGACCCGTCGTGGCTGCGCAGCGGCCAAGTGGTGGCCGACATCGTGTATCACCCACGCGACACGGCGCTGCTGCGCGCCGCTCGGTCTGCGGGGGCGACTTTGGTGGAGGGCCTCGGGATGCTGGTCCACCAAGCTGCGCTGCAACAGCAGCTGTGGCATGGGCATTTCCCCGACGTCGCGGTGATGTCGGCTGCTGCAGAGCAGGAACTGGCCGCGCGCCGTCAGTAGCGCGCCAGTATCCTGCCAAGGATGCTTCGTTACCTGACTGCCGGCGAATCGCACGGGCAAGCGCTTGTCGTCATCATCGAGGGCCTTCCTGCCGGCTTGTCCCTCACGGTGGACGATATTCAGCCCGAGCTCGCTCGACGTCGGCTCGGCTACGGTCGCGGGCCGCGTCAACGGTTCGAGATGGACGAGCTGACGCTCGTGGGCGGCGTTCGTCACGGTCGCACCCTTGGCTCGCCGCTGGCCATCGAGATCAAGAACAGCGAGTGGTTTCGTAGCGACAAGTGGCATGAAGAGATGTCACCGGCGCCCGGTGCAACGAAGGATCCGCTGACGTCGGTTCGTCCAGGCCACGCCGACCTCGTCGGTATGCAGAAGTACGGCTTCACGGATGCGCGCGATGTGCTCGAGCGAGCCTCTGCGCGCGAGACCGCCGCCCGCGTGGCGGCCGGTGCAGTTGCAAAGAAGTTGCTTGCCGAGTTGGGTATGTCGATCATTTCTCACGTCATCCAGATGGGTGCCGCACGTGCCACCGCCGGTCTGCGCCCTCTACCGGCAGACCTGGAAGCAGTCGATGCCGATGAGGTCCGCTGTTTCGATGCCGCCGCCTCGCTGGCAATGATCGAAGAAGTCAAGGCCGCGGCCAAGGACGGCGACTCCCTCGGCGGCGTCGTCGAGGTCTTGGGCTACGGCGTGCCAGTGGGCCTCGGCAGCCACGTGCACTGGGATCGCAAGATCGACGCAGCGCTGGCACAGGCCGTGATGAGCATCCAGGCCGTCAAGGGCGTAGAGATCGGCGACGGGTTCGAGGTTGCCGGCCGCCGAGGCAGCAACGCTCACGACGCCATTGTCTGGGATCCATCGCTCAACGATGGCAAGGGCGACTACCGCCGCCAGAGCTCGCTGGCGGGTGGTACCGAAGGCGGCATCACCACGGGCGAACTGCTGGTGGTGCGCGCTGCGATGAAGCCGCTGGCAACGCTCAACCGGCCGACGCTGAAGACTGTCGACGTGGTCACCAAGGAGGCGACGGTCAGCTTCAAGGAACGCACCGACGTCACCGCCGTCCCGGCCTGCGCTGTGGTCGCCGAGACCATGGTTGCGCTGGTGCTTGCCACCGAGGCGGGACGCAAGTTCGGTGGCGACAGCATCAGCGAGTTCGTGCGCAATGCTCAGTCATTCAAGGCGACGCTGCCGTGAAAGACGTTGCCGTGAAAGACGTTGCCGTGAAAGACGTTGCCGTGAAAGACGTTGCCGTGAAAGACGTTGCCGTGAAAGTTCAGCCGTGATCAGGGCTGACGAGCACCTGGTGTTCGTCGGGTTGATGGGCGTCGGGAAGACGACCGTTGCTCGAGTGGTGGCCGATCGGCTGGGCCGTCGAGTGTTCGACAGCGACGCGATCATCGAGAGCCGATACGGCCGTACCGTGCGTGAGATCTTTGTCGACGACGGCGAGGCAGCCTTTCGCGCACTGGAGACCGAGGTGTTGCTGGAAGCATTGGCGTCGGCCGAGCCGTTGGTGATCGCCGGCGCCGGGGGAGTGGTGCTCAGTGAAACCAACCGTACGGCGCTGAAGGAATCGGGCGCGAAGGTCGTGTGGCTCTGTGCTGATCCGGCGACGCTGGTCGATCGCGTGAAGAGCGGCGGGCATCGTCCGCTGTTGGATGGCGACTCAACAGGTACCTTGCAACGCATGTTCAACGAGCGCGAAGCCCTCTATCGCGAGGTTGCCGATGCAATCGTTTTGGTCGACAACCGGTCGGTGAGCGACGTGGTGGAAGCGGTGCTGCGATGATCACGGTTCGGGTGCCGTTGGGTGACCGCAGCTACGACGTGTTGGTGGGTAACGGAGCGCGCAGTGAACTGGCTGCGCTACTGCCGCGCACGGCTCGGCGGGCCGCGGTGGTGACACAGGCAGGCGTTCCGCTCGACGTCGACCCTGGTCTGCCGTTCGAGCGGTTCGAGATCGGTGAAGGCGAGCAGCACAAGTCGTTGACCACCATCGAGTCGCTGAGTCGAGGTTTCGCCCGCATGGGTCTCACGCGCAACGACGTGGTCATCGGTGTCGGCGGAGGAATGGTCACCGACGTTGCCGGTTTTGCAGCGGCCTCATGGCACCGAGGTGTTGCGGTCGTGCATGTCAGCACCACGCTGGTCGGCATGATCGACGCGGCGATCGGGGGTAAGACCGGTGTCAACCTGGCCGAGGGCAAGAACCTGGTGGGGGCGTACTGGCAGCCCAGCGGGGTCATCTGCGATCTCGACGCGCTGAGCACGCTGCCGCCTCGTGAGTTGCGCTGCGGTCGCGGCGAGATGGCGAAGTACCACTTCCTCACCGGTGACGATCTGTTGGCGATGGGTGAGGCGGAGCGGATTGCCCGCTGTGTGCAGATCAAGGCCGACGTGGTGGCGAGCGACGAACGTGAAGGCGGCCGCCGAGCGCTGCTCAACTACGGTCATACGCTGGCCCATGCGTTGGAGATCGAGACTGGCTACGCGATGGCCCACGGGGAGGCAGTCGGCATCGGTCTGGTGTACGCCGCTCACCTTGCTCACCAGTTGGGCCGAATCTCTGACGATCGGGTGCAGCAGCACTACGACGTCGTCGGCGGCGCATACGAGTTGAACACGGCCTTGCCGGACGGGTTGTCCGCGCAGCGCATGGTGGAGCTGATGTCGCGTGACAAGAAGGTGCTCGATGGCGGATTGACCTTCGTGCTCGACGGTCCGAACGGTGTCGAAGTCGTCGCCGACGTGCCCGCGGACGCAGCCCTTGCTGCCCTCGCCTCTATGCGGTAGGTCCGCTCCGGCGGTGGTCATGCACTTCACCGAACAATCGGTGGGGAAGCCGTGCTCGGCAACATATCCGGCATGCTGGTGAGATGACACCGCGGATCCAGACAGAGCGATTGCTACTGCGAGAGTGGCGCGAGACCGACAAGGTTCCGTACGGCCTGCTCAATGCGGACGCCGACGTGATGGAGCACTTCCCTTCGGTGCTCACCTCCCTGCAGAGCGATGAGATGGTCGACCGCATGGCGGCCGGCTGGGAGCTGCGCAACTTTGGTCTGTGGGCCGTCGAGCGGAATGACAGTGGCCAATTCATCGGCTTCGTTGGGCTCTCGGCGCCCGGCTTCGAAGTAGCAGGTGTCACGCCGTGCGTCGAGGTTGGCTGGCGCCTGGCCAAGCAACACTGGGGGCACGGATTCGCACCCGAAGCGGCCATCGAGGCCCTGCAGTATGGCTTCGAGAACGTTGCACTGCCCAACGACGAAATAGTCAGCTTCACCACCACCAAGAACCTCAAGTCGCAGCGAGTGATGCAAAAAATCGGGCTGCGGCTCGACCCAGCGAGAGGGTTCGACCACCCACTGACCAAGGGCTGGCGCGGTCAACGGCACGTCGTGTATTGCATTGATCGAGCCACATGGCAGGCGGGCGTGGCACGATAGGGCCGTGGCCATCATCGCCCTGCTTCACGGACCAAATCTGAACCTGCTCGGGCAGCGCGAGCCGAACATCTACGGCAACGCCACGCTCGACGACTACGTCGCTGTCGTGACCGCAGCGGCGGAAGCCTTCGGTCACGCGGTCGAGGCGCTGCAGACCAACCACGAGGGTGTGCTGGTCGACGCCATCCACGTGGCTCGCAACCGAGCCGCCGCCATCATCATCAACCCTGGCGCGTTCACCCATTACGCCTGGGCCATTCACGATGCGTTGGCAGCATTCGAGGGCCCGATCGTCGAGGTGCACATCTCCAACCCCAACGCCCGCGAGCCGTGGCGCCACACCAGCGTGGTCGCCCCGGTGGCGACGGGTTCGATCATGGGGCTGGGCATCCAAGGGTACGAACTGGCAGTACAAGCGGTCGTCGCCAGGCTGGCATGAATCGCGTCGACCGTGTTCGAGAGCGCCTCGCAGGGGCCGAGGTCGAGGCCTTCCTGATCAGCGACCTCACCAACATTCGCTGGCTCACCGGGTTCACCGGCTCGAACGGCTGGGTCGTCATCGGTCCCGATCAGCTCACGCTGGTCACTGACGGCCGATACGGCGATCAGGCGGCACAGCAAATGGCGACCGCCGGCGTCGTGGGGCAGGTGCTCGTCGGCGTGACGGGAGCTGCAACCCAAGCCCACCTCGTGGCGGCCACCCATCCGTACCGAACCACTGCGTTCGAAGCGGCCCACGTCAGCTATCAGCAGCATGCCACCTGGTCGGCAGCATTCGAATCTGTACTCTTGCCCACCTCGGGCCTCGTCGAGGGGGAACGGCGCACCAAGGACGACGCAGAGATCGAGGCGATGGCAATCGCCTGCCGCATCGCCGACCGAGCGCTCGCGGAGGTCGCGCCCACGCTCGGCGACGGCCTCACCGAGGCCCAGGTGCGCAATCAGCTGGAGATCCGTATGCGCGAGCTGGGCGCTATTGGCCCCAGCTACGAAACGATCGTCGCCACCGGCCCGGTCAACGCAGCACTGCCGCATCACCGGCCCACCGACACGCTGATCGAACTCGGCCACACTGTCATCGTCGACGTCGGCGCGCTCGTCGACGGTTATCACAGCGACATGACCCGCAGCTTCGTGGTCGGTACTCCCACCGCCCTACAGCAAGAGCTCTACGAGTTGGTGCTCGCGGCGCAGGTCGCGGGCGTGGCCGCCGTCGCTCCCGGGCTCACCACCAAAGAGCTCGACGCAGTGTGTCGCGACACCATTGCCGAGGCGGGTTACGGCGACTGGTTCACCCATGGCACCGGTCACGGGGTGGGCCTCTTGATCCATGAAGACCCCTTCGTCAATCGAGCCGGCGAGGCCATATTGCAGGTCGGCGACGTAGTGACCGTCGAGCCGGGCGTCTATCGTGAAGGTTTCGGCGGCATTCGAGTAGAAGACCTGGTGGTTGTCACCAGTGCAGGATGCCGCGTTCTCACTTCATCTCCGAAGGATTCACCGTGCCCGCCATCTCCACCAACGATCTGAAGAACGGCATCACGCTGGAAATCGACAAGGTCCTGTATCAGGTCGTCGAATTCCAGCACGTCAAGCCGGGCAAGGGCGGTGCATTCGTTCGCTCGAAGCTGCGCAACCTGCGCAACGGGGCCGTCATCGACAAGACCTTCAACGCCGGTGTGCGT
>Ga0335397_10007303_pt1 | contig 14095 bp, 8 predicted proteins | sample MAT04_FD_205740 | JGI IMG/M metagenome (GOLD analysis project Ga0335397, IMG submission 205740) | Freshwater microbial communities from Lake Fryxell liftoff mats and glacier meltwater in Antarctica - MAT-04 (spades assembly) (version 2) ...
GTCGTCGCCACCAGCACGCGCACCTCGCCGCTCGCGAAGCGCGCCATCGCGCGGTGCTTCTGCTCTGCCGGCAGGCGTCCGTGCATCAGCTCGACGCCCTGCGCCGCAAAGCGAACCTTCAGCGCTTCGAAGGTGCTGGTTGCGTCGCGTAAGTCGACTTCTTCCGATTCTTCGACCAATGGGCACACTACAAACGCCTGCCCGCCGGCGTCGAGCGCGCGCGCGAGCTGCACGTACGCTTCTTCGCGGCGCACCTCCGGGTACGCGCGCGTCAGCGGCGGACGTCGCCCCGGCGGCAGCTCGTCGATCACGCTCACATCGAGATCGCCGTAGAGCGCGAGCGCCAGCGTGCGCGGGATGGGCGTCGCGGTCATCACCAGCAGATGCGGCAGGATCGGCCGCGCGTCCGCACCGCCGCTCTTCTCCACCAAGCGCAGCCGTTGCGAAACGCCGAAGCGATGTTGCTCGTCGACGACGACGAGGCGCAGCCGGCGAAAGACGACGCCCTCGACCAGCAGCGCGTGTGTGCCCACCGCGACGTCGAGCGTCCCTTCCGCGAGCTCCTTGCGCACGGCGCGCTTGTGCGAGACACGCGCGCCGCCGACGACCAGCGCCATGCGCAGGCCAAGCGCTTTGGCGAGCGGCTCGAGCGATCGAAAGTGTTGTTCGGCGAGCACCTCGGTCGGCGCCATCAGCGCGGCCTGCGCGCCCGACGCGACCGCGTGCGCACACGCGAGCATCGCGACCGCGGTCTTGCCGCAGCCGACATCGCCCTGCAGCAGCCGCCGCATTGGCGCGTCACGCCCGAGGTCGCTCGCGATCTCACCGATGACGCGCTCTTGCGCGCCGGTCAGCTGAAACGGCAGCGACGCGCGCGCGCGGGCGACCGGTGCGCGCGCAGCGACGAGCGGCTCCGCCCAAAGCCCCGCCTCTTCGGCGCGGCGCGCATGTAGCGCGAGCTCGAGCAAGAAGAACTCCTCGAACGCGAGCCGCGCGTGGAACTGTGTACGGCCTTCGTTCCACGCAGCGAGATCCGCGTCGTCGAGATCGCCGGGCGGGTCGTGCAGCACGCGCAGCGCGTCGACCAGATCCGGGATCCGCTCGCTGCGTCGCACGTCTTCCGGCACCGCCTCCGGATAGGTGTCGGCGATGCGCTCGACCGCTGCGCGCGCAGCTCTCGCGACGATCTTCGGCGCGACACCGGGGATCTCCGGATAACGCGCGGCGACACCGACGTGCGCGTCTTCTTCGCCATCGAGTCGCAGCGAGTCGGGGTGCGACATCGACAGCACGCCGCGATATTCGTCGACGAGCCCCGCGAGACGAAAGCGCGCACCGCGGACGAAGCGCTGCGACAGCCCGTACGGTGCCTGAAACCAGATGCAGCGCAGCACGCCGACGCGGCCACCGCGCTCTTCTTCGATCGGCTCGAACGTCACCTCGACGAAGCGTCGCCGCCCGCCCCCCGCGCGCGTCGCCCCGACGATCCCGACGACGACCTGTCGTGGCCCCGCCGCGAGCTCGCCGAACGGCGTCGTCTTGCGCTCGTCTTCGTAGCGACGCGGCAACAGCAGCGCGAGCTCACCGACGGTCTCGATACCGCGCCGGCGCAGCGCCTCGCCGACACGCTGCCCGATGCCCGTGATCGACTCGACCGGCCGATCGATCGGCTCGAGCGCGCCGGCGCCATCCGCGGCGATCGCCTGCGCTTGCTTGCGCTGCCGCGCCGCATCGCGTCGCACATCTTGCGGCGAGCGCGCGCGCTTCTTGCGCGGCGATTCACCCGTGCCCGTGCCCGTGCCAATGCCCTCGCTCGACGCGCCATTCGTGGCCGTCGGCGAAGCGGGCTCCGACGCGCGCTGCGACTTCAGCTGCGACAACACGCGCAGCGCGCCCGCTGCGGCGACGAGCACCGCCTCGGGCGTGCGCGCTTTCGCGAGGCGCTGGGCTGGAGACGTCAGCGTCGCCATCGACTCCGCGCTTGCCAGCGCGCTCAACGCATCGGCGCACTCATGCACACGCTCGGGCGTGGCGCTCCCAGGCTCCGCGACGAAACGCGAGAGCGCAGTGAGCACCCGATCGACGACCTCGCTCATCGGCGGCGCTGCGCGCTCAGGGCCACACGAGCGGCTTCAGGACCAGCGGATCTCGAGGACCTCGTACGCCTTGATCCCGCCGGGCGCGCGCACCTGCACCTCATCGCCAACCTCGCGGCCGATCATCGCGCGTGCGACGGGCGAGGTGACGGAGATCGTACCGCGCTCGAGGCTCGCCTCTTCGGGGCCGACGAGACGGTACTCGAGGATCTTGCCGGTGGACGCCTCTTCGAGCTTCACGAAGGCGCCGAACTTGATCTTCGTGCCGCCAAGCACTGCTACGTCGATGATCTCCGCGCGAGCGAGCTTGTCTTCGATGTCCAAGATGCGTCCTTCGATGAAGCCCTGTTTGTCTTTTGCGGCGTGATATTCGGCGTTCTCGCGCAGATCGCCGTGCTCACGGGCCACGCCGATCTCCGCGGAGATTCTTGGTCGCTCGACGTCCTTGAGGTGACGGAGCTCGTCCTTCAATGCCGTGTGTCCCTGCGGCGTCATCGGCACCTTGTCCATAGCCCGGCTAGGTACACCCCTGCGAGGACGCGGGCAAGCGCGCATGTGCAGTCAACGCGTCACGCGCGACGTTGCAGTGCTCGCGCGCTCAGCGGCGCGGCGTACGAGGAGCGGTCTCGGCTGCGAGCGCAGCGTCGTGAAAGAGCGTCATTTCGAGCGCGCCCGGGCCGCGGTTGAACTCGTAGCCGTGGCGGCCGCTCGCGACGAGCAGATCGTGCGGCACGCGCGCCTCACGCAGCGCGGAAGAAAACGCGCGCGCGGCCGCGAGCCCGCCGTCGCCGTCGCTGGTCACGACGCGCAGCGGCTGCGAATGCGCCGCCGGTCGCGCCTGCGCCGCGCGCACCAGCGCCTCGATCGCCGGCGGATCGATCGCTGGCTGTAGTGCGCCGACGACGCCGAACGTCTCCGGATGTGAAAGGCCGACCTCGAGCGCGAGACGCCCTCCGAGCGAGACGCCGTCGATGCCCACGCCAGAGCGCTCACGCGCCGCCGGAAACTCAGCGCGCACCGCCGCGAGCACAGGCCCCGCGAGCCAGTCGCCGTAGCCACGCATCGCGTCGGAGCCAGACCCCGATGCCAGCAAATTCGGCGTATACGGCGTGACGACGAACAGCCCGCGAAATGGGCGCGCGCGCAGCTGCGCGTTCACCGCAGAGAGGCGCGCATCGCTCACCAGACCGCCGTAGTCTGCTCGGCTCACGCGTCCGCGCATCAGCGCGCCGATCGCCGCGTCGAGCCGATAGTCGACGCTCCACGCGACACACGCGCGGTCGACCGCCAGCGTCGCCTCGTGCGCGCCGTGCAGCGCGACGAGCACCGGCCAGCGCGCGTCGGTCGGGACCTCCGCCGCACCTGCGCGCCGCGGCCACGAGACGAGCACGCGCTGCGCGGGACGGCCAAGCGCCGCCGCGACGTGCAGCACTCGATGGTGCACGAACGGCGAGCGCGACTGCGTGCGCCCTGGCACCGGCAAGAGCGCCGCTAGCGCGACGAGCGCAAACGCGAGCAGCGAGGTGTTGACCAGCGCGACGCTGCGCTGCGATCCGTTGATCAGCGCGAAGCAACGCCGCGACCCGCGCGTCAGCAGCGGCACGGCTCAGCGCTTCGACGCCGCCTGCGCAGCGAGCTGCGCGGCCTGCTGCACCTGCACGGCGCCGTGATACTCCTGCAGCGAGACCAGCTCGAGCGCGCTCTCGCGCCGCGACTCGATGGCGCCGACAGCTGCGGCGGCCGCGGCGATCGTCGTGAAATACGGCACGCCGGAGACCAGCGTCTGACGCCGCAGCGAGAAGCTGTCGCGGATCGACTGCGCGCCCGACGACGAGTTCACGACCATCGCGACCTCGCCGTTGCGGATCCGATCGACGATGTTCGGTCGGCCCTCGGTGACCTTGAGCGCGCGCTCGACCGCAACACCCGCACGCCCAAGCGCGGCGGCCGTCCCGCCAGTCGCGCAGATCGCGAAGCCGAGCTCGGTGAGCCGCAGCGCGATCTCGCACGCCGCGGACTTGTCGTCGTCGCGCACGCTGACGAACACCAGGCCGGAATCCGGCAGCCGCGCGCCGCCGGCCAGCTGCGCCTTGAGGAACGCCTGCGGGAACGTCGACGCGATGCCCATCACCTCGCCCGTCGAGCGCATCTCGGGCCCGAGGATCGTGTCGACGCCGGGGAACTTCGCGAACGGGAACACCGACTCCTTCACCGCGATGTGTCGCGTGACGATCTCTTTGGTGAAGCCCTGCTCGATCAGCGTCTTGCCCGCCATCGCCTTGGCGGCGACCTTGGCGAGCGGGACGCCGATCGCCTTCGACACGAAGGGGATCGTGCGCGACGCGCGTGGGTTCACCTCGATGACGTAGACGGCGCTGCCGCGCACTGCGTATTGCACGTTCATCAGGCCGACGACGCCGAGCTCCAGCGCGAGCGCGCGCGTCGCAGCGCGAATCGAGCCCTGCACCTCGGGCGGCAGCGCATGCGCCGGCAGCACGCTCGACGAGTCGCCGCTGTGAATGCCGGCCTCTTCGATGTGCTGCATCACCCCGCCGATGACGACCGTCTTGCCATCCGCGACGCAATCGACGTCGACCTCGATCGCGTCCTTCAAGAATTCGTCGACGAGGATGGTGCGCGACTCCGCGTCTTCCACTGCCTCGAATGCCTGCGTCATGTAGCGCGCGAGATCGGTGCGCGAGTGCACGACCTCCATCGCGCGTCCGCCGAGCACGTAGCTCGGCCGAACGACGACCGGATAGCCGATGCGATCGGCGATCTCGAACGCCTCGCCGATGCCGCGCGCGATGGCGCCGCGCGGCCGACGCAGCCCGAGCTTCTGCAAGATCTCGTCGAACTTCTCGCGGTCTTCAGCGCGATCGATCGCCTCGGCGCTCGTCCCGAGGATCGGCACGCCAGCGCGCGCGAGCGCCATCGCCAGCTTGAGCGGCGTCTGCCCGCCGAACTGCACGATGACGCCCATCGGCTTCTCCACTTCGACGATCGCCATCACGTCCTCGAACGTCAGCGGCTCGAAGTAGAGGCGATCCGACGTGTCGTAGTCGGTCGACACCGTCTCCGGATTGCAGTTCACCATCACCGTCTCGAGGCCGAGCTCGCGCAGCGCGAAGGCCGCGTGCACACAGCAATAGTCGAACTCGATGCCCTGGCCGATGCGGTTCGGACCGCCGCCGAGGATCAGCACCTTTTTGCGATCGGTCGGCTCCGCCTCGCAGCGGTCGCCCCACGTCGAGTAGAGGTAAGGCGTCTTCGCCGCAAACTCGGCCGCGCAAGAGTCGACGCGCGCGAAGATCGGTCGCACGTTCGCGGCGAGGCGCATCGCGCGCACCACGCTCGTCTCGAGACCGGTCACGCCGGCGATGCGTGCGTCGCTGAGGCCCATCGCCTTCGCGTGTCGCAGCGTTGGCGCCGCGAGCGTTCCGCTCGCCTTCACCTCGGCGGCGAGCGTGCGCTCCTCTTCGACGATCTGCCGCAATTGCTCGAGGAACCAGCGATCGATCGCGGTCGCCGTGTGCAGCTGCTCGACGCTGAGCCCGACGCGCAGGCCATCGACGATGTGCCACATGCGATCGGCGATCGGCGTCTGCACGACCTCGAGGATCGCCTCGCGCAGCTCGGCGTCATCGGCCGGCGGCACGCCCTCGGCGAGGCGCGGCACGCGGGTGAACGGCGTGCCCTTGTCGCGCAGCGCGCGCAGCTGCTCGGCGAGCGCGCGATAGTCGACCTTGTCGCGCAGCGAGACCAGTCCCTCGCGGCCGATCTCGAGGCTGCGCGCGGCCTTCTCCACCGCTTCCTTGAAGGTGCGGCCGATCGCCATCGCCTCGCCGACCGACTTCATCTGCGTCGTCAGCCGCGGATCGGCGCCCTCGAACTTCTCGAAGGTGAAGCGCGGCCACTTCACCACCACGTAGTCGATGCTCGGCTCGAACGCGGCGCTCGTGCCGGTGATGCCATTCCGCAGCTCGTCGAGCGTGTAGCCGACAGCGAGCTTCGCCGCGATCTTCGCGATCGGATAGCCGGTCGCCTTCGACGCGAGCGCCGACGAGCGCGACACGCGCGGGTTCATCTCGATCACGAACACGCGGCCATCGTGCGGGTTCACCGCGAACTGGATGTTCGAGCCGCCGGTCTCGACGCCGATCTCGGAGATGATCGCGCGCGCCGCGTCGCGCAGGCGCTGATATTCCTTGTCGGTGAGCGTCATCGCCGGCGCGACGGTGATCGAGTCGCCAGTGTGCACACCCATCGGGTCGAAATTCTCGATCGTACAGATCACGGCGAAGTTGTCGGCGCGGTCACGAATGACCTCGAGCTCGAATTCCTTCCAGCCGATGACGCTCTCTTCGATCAAGCACTCATGCGTCGGGCTCTGCTGGAACGCCCAGCGGATCGCGACGTCGAACTCCTGCTTGTTGTAGGCGATGCCGCCGCCCGAGCCGCCGAGCGTGAACGACGGCCGCAAGATCACCGGAAAGCCGACCTCAGCCGCCGCAGCCTCGGCGTCTTCGATGGTGCGCGCGACGCGAGCCCGCGCGCACGAGAGGCCGATCTTCTCCATCGCGGCCTTGAACAGCTCGCGATCTTCCGCCTTGTTGATCGCCGCGACGCTCGCGCCGAGCAGCTCGACGCCATGACGCTCGAGCGCGCCGCTCTTGGCGAGCGCGAGCGCGAGGTTCAGCGCCGTCTGGCCGCCGAGCGTCGGCAAGATCGCGTCGGGCTTTTCGCGCGCGATGATCGCTTCGATCACCTCCGGCACGAGCGGCTCGACGTAGGTGCGGTCCGCGAACTCCGGATCGGTCATCACCGTCGCCGGGTTCGAGTTCACGAGGACAACCTCGTAGCCCTCTTCCTTCAGCGCTTTGGCGCCCTGCGTGCCCGAGTAGTCGAACTCCGCGGCCTGTCCGATGACGATGGGGCCCGAGCCGAGGATGAGGATCTTTCGAAGGTCGTCGCGTCGGGGCATGGCGTGGCGGCGTTACCAGAGCGCGGGCAGCACCGCAAGCCGTGCGGCGAGGAGCGACGCACGCACGAGCGTTCGGCGACACTGACGCGGTCGCTCAGCGACGCTGCGCGAGCGCTTCACGCGCGGCGAAGCTGCCGCAGCCGCTCAGCGACGCTTCGCGAGCGCTTCACGCACGGCGACGAGCAGGGTCGCGCCGCGTGCGCCGAGCGCCTCGAGCTCCGCGTTTCGCACGCCCGCAGCGTCGGCGCCGAGGCGGACGAGCACGCCGTCGCGGCCGAGCGCGTGCAGAAAACGCTCGCCCCACTCGACCAGAACGACCGCGTCGTGTCCGACGCGATCGACGAGCCCGAGCTCGAGCAGCTCGTCGACCGAGCGCAGCCGATAGAGATCGGCGTGGACCAGCAGCGCGCGCGCGGGCAGCTCGTGCACCAGCGCAAACGTCGGCGAGGTCACGGGGATATGCGCCTCGACGCCGAGCGTGCGCGCGATCGCACGCACCAAGAACGTCTTGCCCGCGCCGAGGCCGCCCTCGAGCACGACCAGGTCGCCCGACGCGAGCGCACCCCCTAGCGCCGCACCGAGCCGACGCGTCGCGCGGCGTGTCGGCAGCGGCACGCGAAGGTGGGGAGTCGCGGCGTCCATCGGCCGCGATTCTACGCGGGCGCGCCGAACATGCGTGGCAAGATGCGCGGCGTGCAGCGCTCCTCCACACGCGCGGTCGGCGCGACGTCGCTGCGATTTGCGGGCAGCAGCGGCGTGCTCGGCGTATGCGCGCGCGGCCGCAGCGCGCTTGACCGAAGTGTGATCGGTCTGTGCTCTCTCGCGCTCGCTGCGCTCGCCTTGTGCGCGACGCGCCGCGCCGCAGCGCAGGACCGACCCGCGAGCGATGCAGCCGTCGTGGCGCCGCCCGCGCCGACCCCAACGCGCTACGCCATCGAGGCGAGCCTCGACCCGACGACGCACATCGTCGACGGCACGCTGCGACTGCACTGGGTCAACGAGTCAGCCGCGCCCGCCGTCGACCTCTGGCTGCACCTCTATCTGAACGCGTTCGCCAACGACGACACCGTGTTCATGCGCGAGTCGCGCGGGCAGCTGCGCGGCGTACGCAACCCGGGCCGCGGTCGCATCGAGGTCACGTCGCTGCGCACCGACGCCGGCGTCGATCTCCTGCCGCGCGCGCGCACCGATCTGATCCGCGGCGATGCGACGCAGATGCGCGTCGTGCTGCCGTCGCCTATCGCGACCGGCGATGCGATCGATCTGCGCATCGTGTTTCGCTCGCACCTGCCGCCAGTGTTCGCGCGCAGCGGCTACGTGCGGGACTTTCACATGATCGCGCAGTGGTTTCCCAAGCTCGCGGCGCGTGAGCCGAGCGGCGTTTGGTCGAGCTTTCCGTATCACGGGATGGGCGAGTTTTACTCGGACTTCGCGACGTACGAGCTCGCGCTCTCGGTACCCACGGGCTGGGTCGTCGGCGCGACGGGCGAGCAGACGTCGGAGGAAGTGCGCGGCGGGCGCGTGGTGCGCCACTTCCGCGCCGATCGCGTGCACGACGCCGCGTGGGTCGCGTGGCCGCACTTCCGTGAGCGCGCTGTCACGCACGAGGGCGTGCAGATCCGCATCCTCTATCCGCCGGGCCACGACGCCGCCGTTCCGCGCCACGAGCAGGCGGTGCGCGAAGGGCTCACGCGGCTCGGCCGCGCGTTTGGCCCGTATCCCTACCGCACGCTCACCGTCGTGTTGCCTCCGCGCGGCGCCGATGGAGCTGCCGGCATGGAGTATCCGACGCTGATCGTGTCGGCGGGCCCGTGGATGGATATGCCGGGGATACACACTCCAGTGCCGGAAGACGTCACTGTGCACGAGCTCGCGCACGAGTGGTTCTACGGCCTCGTCGCGTCGAACGAGGTCGCGTGGCCGATGCTCGACGAGGGCCTGACGCAGTGGGCGACGAGCCGGGTGCTGGCGGATCTCTACGGAGAGTCGCGCTCCGCTGTATCGCTCCCGGGGCTCACGCTGTCGAACTTCGAGCTGCAGCGCCTGTTCGCGCTGCATGGCCGCCCGGTGCCGGCGCCGGGGCTGCCTGCGTATGCGTTCGACGACACCAGCTATGGCCGCTCGGTGTATCTGCGCACCGCGCTCGTGCTCGAGACGACGCGACGCAGCTACGGCGCGGCGCGCTTTGATCGCGCGATGGGCCACTACGCGCGCGCGCAGCGCTTTCGCCATCCGACGCCGGACGATCTGTTCGCGAGCTTCGACGGCGTGTTCGGCGGCGGCTTCTCCGATCGCGTGCTGCGCCCCGCGCTGATGCGTGGCGAGACCGCCGACGCGCGTCTCGTGCGCCTGTCGAGCGTGCGCAATTCTGCTGGCGCGTACCTGACCGAGATCGAAGCGCAGCGTGAGGGCACGCTCGCGCTGCCGCTGTGGATCGAGCTGCGCGGTGAGCACGGCGAGCGTCGCCGCCTGCCGTGGGCGCCCGGCGTGCCGCGCTACCGCGCGAGCTTCACCGCGCGCACGCAGTTCACTGCGGCGCTGCTCGACCCGGATCGCCACAACTTGCTCGACGCCGACGCGCTCGACGGCACCATCGCGCACCGCAGAGCGCCGTCACGCGCCGTCCTCTCGCGATTAGTCGCGCTGTTCTATGCGATGATCGCAGCGGTTGGCGCATGAGCGCAAAGCTGCTTCACCCGCGCACCGAGACGGTCGGCGCATGAGCCCCATGCTCGCTCGCGTGCGCGGCGCATCCGTCGGCACCTTCACGGTCTACCTCTGCGGCGCGCTGCTCGCGCTCGCACCAGCGATGCCGCTCGCCAGCGCGCTCGAGCGCGCCGTAGGCGACCACCCAGATGGCAGCGGCGCCCTCTACGCGCCCGGTGGCATCTGGCTGATGGAGGCGTTCGCAGCGCTCGGCGGCGCATGGGCGATGCTGGCGAACGTGACCATCGTCGTGCTGCTGCTCTCGCTGGTGTTGGGGCCGCTGCTGCAGATGACGTGGCTCGCCGCGCTGCTGCGCCGTCAGAAGCTCGCGGAAGCGCTCGCGGCTGGCGCGCGCCGGTATTTCTCTGCGATCGGCGTGTCGATCGCGCTCTCGCCGCTACTCGGCCTGGCGCTGCTGCTGCTGGTGGCGGTGCCGGGCCTCGTCGGGCTCGCGGTCGCGTCCACGCCGAGCGATCGTACGCACGATCTGGCGCTCCTCGCCGCGTGCGCGCCTGCGCTCGTGATCGCAGCGCTCTGGGCCACCTGGCACGACCTGGCGCGCGCATCGCTGGCGCGCGGCGGCGGCGTGCTCTCCGCCGTGATCCGCGGCGCCCTCGCGACGTTCGAGCGCAGCGCAGTGCCGGCCTACCTCGGCTGGCTCGCGGTCGGTGCCCTCCTCGGCCTCGCCGCACAGTTGCTCGGCGGCGCGCTCGACATCGGCGGAACACTCGCGTCCTTCAGCGTCCTGATCGTCACCCAGTTGCTCGCGCTCCTGCGCACCTTCATCCGAGCACGCTGGCTCGCAGCCGCCCTCGAACGCGTTCGCTGATTTTGCCCTGCGCGCGGCTTTGCGCTGCGCGCGGCAGACGGAAACGAAACGGGCGACCCGTCTAAGAGGTCGCCCGAATCGAACGTCTTCAGCTGGTCAGGCGGCGGTCAGAAGCCGCCTGAGAGCGAGCGCCCCCGCAGCGAGGCGCGGGAGCGTACGCCCCGGTACGTGACCAAGCCGAGCGAGGAGGTAAGCCGCTCTCAGGCGGCTTCCGACCGCCGCCTCAGCCGCCTTCGCACGGCACGGCGATCAGCCGCCTTCGCCGCCGGTGGCTTGCAGCACGAACGGATAGTTCACGACGACGATGCCGCCGCCTTCAGGTGCCGGGAACGACCATCGCTGGACTGCCCCCGCGATGCACGTCTCGACCGGCGGAGAGCCCATGTCGGACGCGGACACGGCAGCCATCTGCACGGCTCCGGTCGGCGAGATGACGAACTGGACGCTGATGCGGCCCTCGAGGTCAGGACGCTGATTCAGCTGTTGCTCGTAGCAGAAGCGGACCTCGTTGATGTGCCGCTGGATGACGCGTCGAATGACTTCCTTCGACAGCGAGCCGCGGACGTCGGCATTGCCGGTGCGGATGCGTGGGACGCGCGCGCTGCGACCCGAGAAGCCGCCGGCGCCGCGGCCGTAGCCGTTGCCTTCGCCACCACCACCGCCATGACCGATGGTGCCGAGGTTGCCGAGACCGATGGTGCCTTCGCCGGTGCCACCGCCGCCGCGACCCGTGCCGCGCAGACCGAGACCACCGAAGCCGAAGTTCTCACCAATCTGGTCGCCCATGAGCGCACCGAGCGCGCTCATCGCGTCGTTGCCGAGCGCCGAGTCACGACCGAACGGCGAGGTCGGCGAGTTCCAGGCACCCGTCGAAGCACGAAGAACACCGAGAATACCCGCCGTGCGCGCCTGCTCACGCGCGGCGTCACGCGCCATGTGCGGGTCCTGATTGCTCGCAGGTCCCTCGATGCCGTAACGGTTCTTGGTCTTCTTCGCGTCGTTCTTGCCCATCTGGCCTTCGTCACCCTTGTGACGCTTGCCCTTGCCGCCCTCGTCCTGGTTCTTGTTCTCTTCTTGCAGCCATTCCGGCTGCTCCTCTTCCTGCGTCTCGGGCGGCTCGATCAGGTACTTGGCGTACCGCGAGTCGGCCGTGAGCAGCTCGAGGCTCAGCGAAGAGCTGTTCGGCGGCATGAAGTACATCAGCAGGAGGAACGCCCCGTGGACGGCGATCGACACGCCGGTCCAGAGGTACGACTTCCAGTCGATGCCCGAGCCGGTCTTGCCGACGACCTTGCCCGCCTGCACCGGCTTCACGAGGAAGGTGAGGCCCTTGTAGGCGACCTTCGCCGTGGCGCCGGCCGGCAGCGGATATTGCTGCGCACCGGGGAACTGCCCGCACGGCTGCAGGCGTCCGCCAGCGGCCATGTCGGCGAACGACATCGACTGACCCGCGACGGTCACGTCGCCTGTCGCGCCGTTCGGGATGACGACGGCGACGCCCCCGCCAGCCTGCACGACGATCGGCAGCCGATCGGTGCCGAGCACGTCGCTGCCGATGAGGTAATCGGTCTTCGGCGCGCCCTTCCCGGTGGCCTCCTCGCCGACGTAGAAGTCGCGCGGCGGAGAGAGATGCGCGACGTGGAGCACGCTCGAGTCGCCCCACATGATGACGACCTCGACAGCCTGCGCGCCAACCTCGACCTCGTCAGACGAGACGGCCGGGCCGCTCGCGACGATGCCGTAGCGGATGTTCTCGTCACCTTCGGCGGCGACGGGCGCTGCGACCGCGGCGACCGGTGCCGCGAACGGATTCGCCAGGCCCGCAGGCGGCGCAGCGAACGGATTCGCGAGCGACGCGGCCATGGCCGGCGCGGGCGCCGCGAACGGGCTGGCGACTGGCGGCGGCGGCGGTGCCGCTGCGACTGCCGCCATCGGCGGCGGTGCGGCCGACTGCGCCGCGACAGCCGCCGGTGCGTCCGTGTCTTCGGCAGCGCCGATCTCGACGACGACACGCGTCCCGCCGAGCATCACCTCATCGCCGCTCTGCAGTCGGGTCTTGTTGACCTTCTTGCCGTTGACGATGGTGCCGGAGGCCGAGCCGAGATCGATGATGAAGATCTCGTCGGGCCCAGTCACCTCGATGACTGCGTGCATGCGCGAGACGTTGTCATCATCGATCCGCAGGTGGCTCGACGGGAGCTTGCCGACCTTGATGATGTCCTGCACCAGCTTCTCTGTGCGGACCAGATCTTCGCCTTGGAAGATCTTGAAGGTCATCGGAATCTTCGTGGTCACCGTCCGCCTCCGTCGGGGAATCAGAGCCCGCTCTGCGCGCTCCATTCCACCGGCTTGCACCTTCGATCACGTCCCGTCCGACGCGCAGAGCTCAGCAGAAAACTGAGCCCCGAGAGACGTCCGGCGTGGCAGGCGTTCACCACCTGCGCACCCTCTGACAGCACACCACCGCGAGAGTTCCCGCGGTGCTCTACATTGACCGCAACGCGAGACGTTCCCGCGCTGCTCCGCACCGCGCCCCGCTCACGCAGGACGCGCGGGCGCTCTACAGATTCTCGACCGACTTGAGCATCTCGGGGATGAAGTGCTCGCGGATGCGGATGAGCGAGTTGCGCTGACCGCGACGACGCACGTTGAGGAGCTCACCATCAGGACGCACGAGGTCGCCGGTGACGAGATCGTCTTCGAAGTCGTACGTGGTCGCGTCACCACCGCCGCCCGCTGCGGGCGCGTCCTGCGCGGACGCAGACACGGTGACGAGCATGGTCAGAGCTGCGAATACTGCGAACAGCGTGATCTTCTTCATGACCTTAGCCTCCGAGCGGGGTGGGCGCGTAGCTTGCGAAGTGTAACCGTGGTGCAGAGTCGCGGTCAATCCTGACGCGCGGTGGCTCACTGCGGCGCGGGTGCCGGCGGCGCCGGCGTCGGCGTCGGCGCTGGTGTCGCTGGCGTCCCAGCCGCGGCTTGCTGCGCGGCCATGCGGCGCTGGATCTCTTCCTGCGCGCGCTGCAGCTCGGCCATCTCCGCGCGGGTCGAAGCGACGATCTCGATCTGCTGGAGGAAGCCCGGACGGCACTGCGAGGTCGAGCGACGACGACCGCGACGCGCGCGCTCGAGGTTGCAGCGACGCGTCACCGAGGTGACCACTTCGGCGAAGCGTGGCGATCGACCGGCCTTCGCGACGAACGCCTCGTACTGCGTCTTGGCCTCGTTCAGCACCGTCTCCGCGCCGCCGCGGTAGTTGTGGTTGATCAGCGCGAGATTGAAGAACGCCTCGGGGCGGTTGCCGTCGATCTCCTTCGCCTTGTTGTACTCGGCGACGGCCTGATCGAACTGGTTGAGACCGCGCAGCGCGGCGCCGAGGCCGAGGTGCGCGTCGTAGCTGCGCGGGTTGAGCTCCACCGCGCGCTCGAAGGCGCGCTTGGCGTCTTCGTAGCCGCGGAAGCCGATGACCATCGTGCCGAA
>Ga0335397_10007306_pt1 | contig 14095 bp, 9 predicted proteins | sample MAT04_FD_205740 | JGI IMG/M metagenome (GOLD analysis project Ga0335397, IMG submission 205740) | Freshwater microbial communities from Lake Fryxell liftoff mats and glacier meltwater in Antarctica - MAT-04 (spades assembly) (version 2) ...
GTTCAGCGGGCATTGCATTATCTAAACCAACATTGCCACCGGACAAATTGTTCCAGCTTATACCTTCGGCTTGAATCATTCCACTGTTTCCAGCAGTTGTATCAAGAGCCGTTACCGCCACTGCCGGACCTGATTTGGTAATAAATGAATATGAAATCGTTCTGTATTTCATACCTGAGGAAACAGTTCTCGCATCACTGCGCACGCGCAATGCCTGAACCACTGCCCCGCCAGGTAATTTTAAACTTCCCCAGGCATCAACCACAACTGTTTCAGTATTTGTCGAAACCACAGTAAGAAAAGGTAAACCTTCAAATAACGTAGTTGATGTACTGGTATAATTATTTGTCCATTGCGAATTAAAAGTTAACGGTAACTTCATGGATACAGATGCCGGGCTGTTTATATTTGTCATAGTCATCGACATACCTTCCGCAGCTATACTAAATCCCATCCCCTTCATCAGGTATTCATTTGAATTTTGTGTGTAATGCTGCCATACCACTGCACTGCTTCCCTCAAAAACTGATTCGAAATTGAAAACAACATTCGATGTGGGGAAGTTAGTTGTATAAAAAGGCGATGCCGACGGCACAACACTTGTCATCGAAAACGCAGTATCCGAATGGAGTGCCGAAAAATCCCAGTTGGTCTGACCTAGTGATCCGATATTAACCATCAATGTGGTTGAATCGATATGACTGGTAATAACTTTGCCAACAGCATTCATAGCCGCAGCATCTGCTGCAGTAATTGTGATCTGAGCCTGCGAAATGGTAGTAATTCCGGTAAAGGCTAAAAAGAAAATTGAAATTTGTAGAAGTTTTTTCATGGGATCTCTTTTTTAATAAGTGATTAAATTAAAAACAAAGTCCTACTGGTTTGGTTTTAAGTAATTCCCGGGTAATGCTGTAACGAAGGTTTCCACAGCGTTTAGCATTAAAATGTGGAATGGGTTATAAAGCATATAAAGTCAATTGAACAGTTTTTAACAATGATTCGGAATATATGTTCAATGACAATTAATTCTGTTCACAGCATTCTGCTAAACTGTAGCTGTTTTTACACAATAATTCAAACCCGAATAAAAAAAAGGGGAAATCTTATTGCTTCCAATCAGATTTTCGAAGAAGTTTTCGGTTTTTAATGCAGCTTTTTTCGAAGATTAACTGTTTGAAAGTATGTATGGGTTTTAAAATTTGTTTTCAAGTATTTTCAGCATCAGGTTTTTCAGGATAGAAAGGATCACCAGTTTTTATACTCAGAAGGCGTTAATCCGAAAGTTGCTTTCGAAATTTCTGCTGTTAAAATTGCATATTCAATTTGCTCACGAACTCCTCTGTTTTTCCACTCCCCCGTTAATTCTTCACGAATGGCAATACTACGCATGCGTTTTTCAATCCAGTCATCGGGATACCCTTTTAGTTTATATAATTCGCGTGTGCGTTGTGCTGCCAGTTCCGGATTTTCAATTTCATCGAGCCTGTCGGAACCAACCTGAGCCAGCCATTGTTTAAAGGGTTCAGCTTTTGGGGAAGGAATGGACTGAATAATACGCAAGGAGTCCTTTTGTATCCGAAGCCTGAATTTTTCGTTTTTTACCATCGGCAGCCTCCATTTCAATCAGGGGACAAATTGTCCCCCAGTTGGAATTTATTTCTGCATCACGTTTTTTCATATTTTTGATGTAATCCTTAAACATCAGTTGTATCTGTTAATAACTGAACTACATCCTGTACCGAAAAATACCATTTTTGAGCTCCTTCGCTCCACACCGGGATAAATATTATTTTGATGTGCTGGAAAAACAAAACATAAGTTTATATTCTGTTCTTTGTTTTTTTTCTTGTTAAGGTCTAGGCTTACTATAAATTTCACACAGATGTGCGACTTGGTAAGGCTCGCAAAACAAGGCCTAAAAGCTTTTTCCTTATCCGGGCAGCACGTGAGGCTGGTGTTTTGGTACGCACATGCCCGCGCTGTTTACCTTCGTCAACATCTGTTGTGAAATTTCTATTAGGCCGATCCCTACACCCTGAAAATTAGCCAAAAAGCCAAACCATTGTTCCGCTATGTTGCCATAAGAGGAAGCTCTCATAGAAGGGACCGGCCTTATAAAAATGCGCCTGCGGTTCTTAGCCAGAGGTATGTGCGAACTGCATGTGCGTAGCAATACACAGCAAGGCAAAACAGTCAGGATTTGTTGTAATTTTCCATGCCTTGTATTGCGAGGAGATACCTTTGGCTTAGAAACGCCAGCATTGTTTTACAGCCTTGATTTTTGGGTACTTTTTGATCAAGCAAAAAGTACAAAGAGATAAACATTAAATCAATTTTCGAATGAATGCATGGAATTATTATGATGCATTAACCTTTCCAGCACATCAAAATAATATTTAGTTCCACACCGCCCTTAATTGCTTGCTTTCGAATAATTTTATATGGCTCATGATTCACCGAATAATTTTATTTCAAAAATACGATTTCTAAATGATATTGCTACTATCAATAGTTGAATTTCACCTTCTTATCGCCTGTCATGAAGTGAAATTTTATTGTCTCGAAGAAACGAATTACATATTCCTCCTATACTGCCCTCCCACCTCAAACAATGCTTTTGTAATTTGCCCCAGCGAACAGTATTTTGTAGCTTCCATAAGGCTTTCGAAGAGATTGCCACCATGAAGGGCATTCTCGCGTAATTTATGAATCTGGTCGTTGGCTTCGGATTTCCATGTTTTGTGCAATTGCTCCAGCATAGCAATCTGGTATTCCTGTTCGGTTTTGGTGGCACGTATCACATTTTTGGGGATAATGGTAGGTGAGCCTTTGCTTGAAAGAAATGTGTTTACACCCATAATCGGGAGTTCACCGGTATGTTTCATGTGTTCGTAATACATTGATTCTTCCTGTATTTTGCCCCGCTGGTACATGGTTTCCATGGCGCCAAGTACACCTCCGCGCTCGTTAATGCGGTCGAATTCGGCTAACACGGCTTCCTCAACCAGTTCGGTAAGTTCCTCTATGATAAACGAGCCTTGTAGTGGGTTCTGGTTTTTGGTAAGTCCCAGTTCATTGTTAATAATCATTTGTATGGCGATGGCTCTTCGCACCGATTCCTCAGTTGGTGTGGTTATTGCTTCATCGTACGCATTGGTATGCAGCGAGTTGCAGTTGTCATACACAGCATAAAGCGCCTGTAATGTTGTACGAATATCATTAAAATCAATTTCCTGTGCATGCAGCGAGCGCCCTGAAGTTTGAATATGATATTTGAGCATCTGCGATCGGCTGCCTGCCTTGTAAAGTCCTTTCATGGCTTTGGCCCAGATAAGGCGTGCCACTCTTCCTAAAACTGAATATTCGGGGTCGATGCCGTTGGAAAAGAAAAATGAAAGGCTGGGAGCTACCTTGTCAATAGCCATTCCGCGCGAAGCGAAATATTCGACGTAAGTAAAGCCATTGGCAAGCGTAAAAGCAAGCTGCGTAATAGGATTAGCGCCGGCTTCGGCAATATGGTAACCCGAAATGGATACGGAATAAAAATTCCGTACGTGGTTTTCGATAAAGTATTGCTGTACATCACCCATCAGCCTCAGCGCAAAATCGGTACTGAAAATGCAGGTATTCTGCGCCTGGTCTTCTTTAAGTATATCAGCCTGCACCGTGCCACGCACATTGGTAATAGTATCGGATTTAATTTTTTGATAAACATCAGCCGGCAATACTTGGTTGCCGGTAATTCCGAGTAGCATCAATCCAAGCCCGTTGTTGCCTTCGGGGAGTTTTCCCTGGTAGGCCGGGTGCATGGTACCGCGTTGCCGGTAAATGGCTTTGATTTTGTTTTCAGTTTCCACTTCCAGGCTATGTTTCCGGATATATATTTCGCATTGCTGGTCGATGGCTGTATTCATAAAAAATGCCAGCATGGCCGGTGCCGGGCCATTAATGGTCATTGAAACGGAAGTAGCCGGATAGCAAAGGTTAAAGCCGGAATAGAGTTTTTTGGCATCGTCGAGACAGGAGACTGATACTCCTGCATTGCCGATTTTCCCGTAAATATCTGGCCGCCTTCCGGGATCGGCACCGTACAAAGTTACCGAATCGAATGCTGTTGAAAGCCGTTTGGCCGGCATTCCCAGCGAAACATAGTGAAAGCGTTTGTTGGTGCGTTCGGGTCCGCCTTCGCCGGCAAACATTCGTGTGGGATCTTCGTTTTCGCGTTTGAAAGGAAACAAACCGGCAGCAAATGGAAACTCGCCCGGAACATTTTCGGTCAGACACCAATACAAAATATCGCCCCAATCCTTGTATTTGGGCATGGCAATTTTCGGAATGCGCAAGTGCGACATCGACTCGGTGAAAGTTTGTACTTTAACTTCCTTGCCACGGACAAGATAGGTATAATTGTCTTTTTTAAGATGGCTGACTTTGCGTTGCCAGTCATCGAGGAGCTTTTTAGATTCGGGAGCGAGGAGTCGCTGGGTTTCCTTATATAGGTTCAATAATTCTGATAACAAGGAGAGGGGAGACAAGGAGATAGAGGGATCAGCGGAGGGTGAAATGCCAATGCGATTCAATTCTTCGGTGGCGATATGAAGTCCATAGAGTCGCGTGGCAATGGCAGCTTGTTCGCTTGCCCACTTATTATAATTTCTGACAGTTTCGGAAATTTCGCTGAGGTAACGGACACGACGTGGTGGAATAATACCGGCAATATGCAGAGCATCATCTTCAAATACAAACTGCGAATCGAAGTGAGCCTTGGTTTTAGCATTTAGAATATTGATCAGTTCATGGTATAAAAGGTTTACACCATGATCGTTAAACTGCGATGCCATGGTTGCAAAAACCGGCAGTTTTTCGGGATCGGTGTTAAACAGCATACGGTTTCGGGCAAACTGCTTGCGCACATCTCGTAACGCATCCTGAGCACCACGTTTATCCGATTTGTTGAGTGCAATAATATCCGCATAATCGAGCATATCAATTTTCTCGAGCTGAGTGGCGGCCCCATATTCGGGTGTCATCACATACATGCTCATATCGCAGAAATCCACAATCTCGGTATCCGATTGACCGATTCCCGAAGTTTCAAGAATCACAAGGTCGAAACCGGCGTTTTTAACCACGCAAAGTGCTTCTGCAATGTATTTTGAAAGCGCAAGATTAGCCTGTCGTGTGGCCAGTGAACGCATATAAACTTTTGGCGTATTAATGGCATTCATCCGGATCCGGTCGCCAAGTAAAGCTCCGCCAGTTTTTCGCTTCGAAGGATCTACTGAGATAATTGCCAGCGTTTTATCCGGAAAATCATCCAGGAAACGCCTTACCAATTCATCCACCAGCGACGATTTTCCGGCGCCACCCGTACCCGTAATACCAAGCACCGGAGTTGTACTTTGTGTACAACCTTCTTTTAACTCCGACAATAGATGTTTAACTTCCGAATGGTGGTTTTCAGCACCTGAAATAAGCTGTGCGATAGCGTGATAATCCCTCTTAAATATATCTTCTTTCGTAACTCTGATATCTTTACCGGTAGGAAAATCTGATAATTCGACCAATTCGTTGATCATTCCCTGTAGTCCAAAATGGCGGCCATCGTCGGGCGAATAGATCCGGGTAATGCCATATGCATGCAGTTCTTCTATCTCCTCCGGAAGAATAACACCTCCCCCGCCACCGAAAATTTTGATATGGCCGCAACCTCGTTCCCGCAGTAAGTCGCAAATATACTTGAAAAACTCCATATGCCCGCCCTGATAGGAAGTAATGGCAATGGCCTGAACGTCTTCCTGAATGGCGCAATCCACAATTTCCTTAACCTGCCTGTCGTGCCCGAGATGGATCACCTCCACACCTGTGCTTTGCAGTATGCGGCGCATTATATTGATGGCGGCATCGTGGCCGTCGAAGAGTGCGGCGGCGGTAACAATTCGGATGTGATTTTTTGGTTTATAGACTTCAGTTGTCATGGTGGTATCGGTAAGATACATGCAAATATAGGATATTTTAGATATATTGTGTTTTTAAACGTTTTTTTAGTGAAACTTATTGGAGTTATTACCATTTAGTACCGAAGTATTCTGCGTATATAAAAGCTACAGAAACCTTGTATTTGTGGGGATCTGACAGGAATAAAAAGCGGCAGAAAACAATGTCAGTCATTGATCTCTGCCGGTATAAGTTGTATTAAATAAATTTGCAGGATTTACCTACTCTCGAGGATGGAGTCAGATACAGATATCGGTGGATTTTTCAACTTTAAACCAGATGTAGTCATAATTAAAGTTCCTTCGTCGCGCGCATTGTCGATAAAATCGCTGTAATTGGAGTGCCGCCTGAGAGGTTCATCAATTTCAACCATAGTATTGATTGGAATCCCTATGATTACATCCATTTTCTGATACCGCATCCCATCGGTGTGCGGAAACATAAAGTACGGATTAAGCGTAACCAAAGTATCTTGGAGCTTATAACTGTATGCAATATTTCCGGCATATCCTGAAGCCTGCGACTCCTGCCAGGCAGATGCGGATTGTATAACCGTAACGAAAAGGTTGTCAGCAGGCACAGGACGGATACTCAGATTAATTCCACCCAGAACATAGCTGACATTCAAAGGCAAGGTGTCGCCTGCCAAAGGCAAAAAATATTGTCTGTGATCATTCGAACCTGAAGCCAGGTGAATGTGATTTGCTTTCATCACGATGCTTTGTCTTTTGGTTACCGAAGCCGTTTTTTCAGATGAACGTGCATACTGGAAAATTGCTCCCACTCCTGTCAGAATTCCGGCAACCAGCAGCAGAACGAAGACAATTACAACCTGCCAGCGCAGCGGAGGCCATTTGAGCAATAACCGGAGGCCTGTGTAAATCAATAATCCGGTGATGGCAACCAAAAGAAGTATTATGGTAATGTACATAAGCCATCGCACATCAGGTCCGGGCACGAGCCATTGAAGTGCATTAACAAGCGTTGTTGTGTCGAGCTGGTAATCATTCATATTCATCTGTTCCCTAACCAGCGATGCTGCGCTGATACCAATAAACATAGCTATTACTCCAAGTAGAAACGTAAGCCCGACTAACCTGCCGAGCAGGTGAAAAAGAAAGGCAAAAACCCTTGCAATCACTTCAGTTACAAACCGGATTAAAGTTCCCAAAGTTTGTAAAACGGTATTTCCTGTTTTCTGAATTCCCGTGCCAGCCGAAGCAATTTCATTACGCAATGTATTGATATTGATACTCTGACGTTGCATTTCCAGTTTTTCGGAAGTGGTTTGGGCAACCGGAAGGATAAGCCACAAAACAACATATACAATTATTCCGACTGCATAAAACAATGTGAAAGCGGCAAAAATCAACCTAACCCAAACAGGATCGATGCCAAACCATGCGGCAATTCCTGCTGCAACACCACCAATCTGCCTATTCGATGGGTCACGGTAAAGTTTACCCAGTGTTTTGACTCCCGGTGTTTGTTTGGGTTGTTCAGTTTCCGAATCCGAAAGCTGAGCGGGCTCGCCCATGCTTGCAATTACGTATTCTATATGTTTCAGGGTAATAATAGATAGTCCTTGTTCTTTTTGAAGTTCAAGAAGCTCTGCTATACGCATTTCGATATCAGCAATTATTTCGGCATTTCCCTGTTCGGCTGCAAAAAAGTGACGTAAGCGGCTGATATAATTGTTGAGGCATTCGTACGCATCGTCATCGATGTTAAAAATACGGCCACCTATATTTACTGAGAAGTTCTTTTTCATAATTACAAAGTATTTGGTATTTCTGATGATTCTGTTTGATTATTAACGGCAACCAATGCACTTACGGCGTTTACGAGTTCGTCCCATCCTGAGCGCAGTTCAGATAGAAATGCAGTGCCTTCGGGCGTTATTGAATAATATTTGCGTGGTGGCCCCGAATTGGATTCTTCCCAGCGGTAACTGAGGAAACCTTCGTTTTTAAGCCGGGTAAGGATAGGGTACAAAGTCCCTTCCACCACGATGAGGTGCGATTGTTTGAGTCGCTCCAGAATATCTGATGCATAGGCTTCGCGGCTGCTTATGGCCGCAACCACACACATTTCGAGTACGCCTTTCCGCATCTGTGCAATTGTTGAATCTGCTTTTTCCATGTGGAGATTATTTGAATGATGTGGCAAAGATAATACATTGAATAGTACTATGCAATACATAGTACTAAAGAATGCAACATATATTTAATAATAAATTTTATCACATTGTATTATAGCGTTTTATAATTTGTATTTTTTTTCAATTCATTTGAATAAAAATACTGTATTCTAATTTGAGCTATAAAACATATCAATCTTAGAAACACATTATAATTCATTTTAGCCAACAGATATTCGGTTTCAACCCTTCTAATGAACTACCAGAAAACTGCAATAATTAATTTATTAAAGCTTTTTTATTGCCAAATGCGAAATTGGTGCTTACTTTGCAAACGCATGGAGTTCTTTGACTACTATTTATTCAGATCCGGATTATCGGATTAAAAGGGAACCGTGTTAAAATCACGGGCTGACGCGCAACTGTAACTCTGCTTTTGGTTAAACAGAAGAAGCGTTTACGGCAAAAACAAACCACTGTTCTGGCAAACCGGGATGGGAAGGTTGCTGTAAACCAGAGAAGCCAGGAGACCTGCCTGATATTTTTTTGATTGCTTTCGCGAATTGAAGCCTGATCAACATTATAATTTCAGAAACAGATTTCGCACACTCGTATTAATCAGCCTTTCATTCAGGTTGATGATAATCGTATTTGCCATGTTTTAAACAATATATTTAAAAATCAATAAATACAGCACCTAAAATAATTTTGCATCAAGGCTATTTCGTTTCGGTAACCTTGAACTGCATTTTTGAATTCAATTCGTATGAAAAAACTGATTCTGAACTTTTGTGTTGCCTCAATACTTTTGCTAACAATATTTTCATGCAACACCTCACAGCAGAAGCCTGCCGAAAAAAACGAAAAGCTCAGAATTGTTTCCCTGGCACCATCCATTACCAGGGAAATTGTTGATCTGGGGCTGAAAAACAACATTGTAGGTGCTACTTCTTACTGCGAAATAACGAAAACCATTAAAGAGCTGGTTATTGGAACGGCCACGGAGGTGAATATTGAGAAAGTAATACTGCTGAAACCTGATATTGTTGTAACAACGGCACTTACTGAACCCAATATCATCGAATCGCTCCGGAAAAACGGGATAAATGTTTACCTGGTGTCAAAAATGCATTCGTTCGGCGAAATCTGTTCGCATTTTAAAGAACTTGGCAAACTGTTGGATCGCGAGGCAGTGGCCGACAGTATTATAGCTGTGTCTGTTAAAAAAATCGACAGCCTTAAATCAATCATTCCCGCAGGAACCAAAAAGAAAAAAGTTTTCTTCCAGATCGGCGCCAACCCTATTTTTACTGTGATTCCAAATACATTTATGAACGACCTGATAACCATGTCGGGATGTGAAAACATTGCCTCCGGTTTCACCAAAGGAACCATCACCCGCGAAAGCGTGTTACAGCGCAATCCTGATGTTATCTTTGTGGTGACAATGGGGATTTTGGGAGAAGATGAAACTAAAGCCTGGCAAAGTTACAAGGATATGAGTGCCACCAAAAACAGTAAGATATTTGTAGTTGATTCGGATATGGCTTGCACACCCACTGTGCTGTCATTTACCCGTACTTTTGAACAGGTGGTGACGAACATATATTTCTGAAAATAAAATCTGAGCATCGGATTTACAGTTGCGGTATTGAAATATTATGTTAAAACTGAATTGAAAATTCTAACATGAAAAATAAACACCTTCGCCGGGTTGTCTGGATTACACTGCTGCTTATTTTGCTGGCCGGTGTTATGCTGCTAGCTCTGGCAGTAGGCGAAACGAGTTTTTCAATTCTGGAGCTGGTGCGGATACTGAAAAGCAAATCCGGTATGGAATACTCCATTGTTTATAATATCAGGTTGCCAAGGATACTTTTGGGTCTGGCAACCGGTGGAGCGTTGAGTCTTTCGGGTGCTTTGCTTCAGGGCATTTACCGCAATCCGCTTGTTGAGCCTTACACGCTCGGAATTTCGGGCGGGGCGGCACTGGGAGTTGCAGTTACTATCGTTTTCGGATTAGATCTTTCGCTGGGTACTTATTTGCTTCCCTTTTCGGGATTTGCAGGCGCACTTGCTGTTGTTTTCCTGGTATATTTCCTCGCCATAGGAAGAAGCAATTTTAACATTAACCGTATGTTACTCATAGGAGTAATGATTAGTTTTATGGCTTCGTCGGCTATGATGCTTTTAATGGCAATTACTTCGGCCGAAAACCTGCACAGCATTATATACTGGATTATGGGCTCGCTCGACGAACCGGATATGATCCTGATCCGAACAGCACTTATTTCGTCCGTGGCAGGCTTGGTGATTTCGTACCTGTTTGCCAATCAGCTTAATGCCCTCAGGCTGGGGGTTACCCGGGCCAAACACCTGGGTGTGAATACCGACCTTACCATCCGCATCCTGTTTATAATTGCATCGCTGCTCACAGGAATATGTGTTTCTATAGTTGGAGTAATCGGATTTGTAGGGCTTATTATTCCACATTTAATGCGTTTGCTTATAGGTTCCGATTATAGGATTCTACTGCTAACCTCGTTTATCGGAGGCAGCATTTTTGTAATTGCCTGCGACCTGGTTTCTCGTACTATCATTGCTCCTAACGAATTGCCCATAGGGGTAATTACCGGAATGGTTGGCGGGCTGGTGTTTATTGTTGTTTTAAGCAGATCCAAATTCAAGATTCAGTAATTATGGATAATTTCATTCTTATCGATAAGCTGGTGTGCGGCTACAAAACAGGATTCAGGCTTCAAGGCATTTCTACCCAAATTTCCCGCGGTTCGTTTACTGGCATTGTCGGCCCTAACGGATCAGGCAAAACAACACTTTTCAAAGCAATTACCGGGGAAATAGCTATAATGAGTGGTAATATACTGCTCGACAAGCACAATATTTCGGACATGACCTCGAAACAAAAGGCTCAGAAAATGGCTATTGTTACCCAGAATACCGAAATCGCAGATATGAGCGTGGAGGATTATGTATTGCTGGGACGAATGCCCTACAAAAAGCATTTTCAACTTATTGACAAGGAAAAAGATGTTGAAATTGCCCGAAAATACATGAAGCTTACCGGGGTACTTAAATACAAGGACAACCTGATGAACGAACTCAGCGGCGGGGAACAGCAGCTTGCCGCCATTGCCCGTGCATTAACCCAGGAACCGGATGTTTTGCTGCTCGACGAACCAACTTCTTTTCTTGATATTTCGCATCAGGTGCAGATACTCAATCTGATACAGAATCTGAACGAATCTATGAGCCTCACTGTTTTAATGATTATTCACGATTTGAACCTTGCCAGCGAATACTGTGATTATCTGCTGATGATGAGTAATGGCAGTATTTATACCGAAGGCACACCGGAAAAAGTGCTGAATTACCAGCATATTGAAGATGTTTATAACACGGTGGTTTTTACACAGCAAAATCCATTGTCGAAAAAGCCGGCCATTTTCCTGGTATCGGAGAAACTGTACAAATCAGCAGGAAAGAATCTGTAATCATAATCTTCGTTGATGCAGGGAGAAGGGGGAGCGTGTGAGATGGGGAGAATGGGGGATTAGAGATGGGAGAAACAGCGAGGGGCAAATACTTCGGCCTGACCACTCATTTCAGCAATATTTCCTTATGAATTCGCTAATTTTGGAATTGCGGGTATTCTTAAATCCATAAAAAAAATATTTTCTACGCTTGCAAAAAGATTCTCATAGTCAGGGCTTGGTTTTTTCATGATTACCGAGGCAAATGTGAAACCCAGGTATTTCGCAGCTACAGGCAATGCAACTTATGTTTCATGCTGGGGCGATGTTTCGGACTGTTCGGTTGGGCTGAAACTTATTTTATATCATAAAATACAACCTAGGCAGATCTGATACCTGTTTCTTTTTCAAACATAATCTATTCCGAAAACAGCATATCCATTGTTAAATCATTGTGTACCAAACCTCCGTAGTACGTATTATTTTCAACGCCAAAAGTGGTAATCATCGTCAGGAAAATTGATTTTCGCGTTTTTGTGTCGTTTTTAAAAAAAGCAATTTTATTCCGTAGCTCTTCAGCATATTGCTTTGTGATGATAAATTTGTTGATCGAAAACTTCATTTCGCAGAGATTTATTACCTGATCCCTGCGATCGATAACAAGATCAATCTGAGCACCATTGCCATCCGATCGGCTTCGCCACGATGAGATTTTTGTCTCAACACCCGATATTCCAAGTGCTTTTTTTATTTGCGGAGCATGGCTCATACATACCTGTTCAAAAGCATATCCTGACCATGCTCTGTTCCTGGGGCTGTCGATGGTATTCAGCCAATTATCCTGATCCTTCAAAGATGTGTTTTGAATGAATTTCAGGTAGAATAACGAATACATATCACTCAGTTGGTAAAGACTTTCCCTGCTTTTTTTACCGAAAGGAACGTACCTGGTAATGAAATCACATTCTTCCAATTCGGTGAGCAAGCGTGTAAGGCCGCCACCGTTTGATATTCCGGAAAGGGTTGAAATTTCATCCCGGGTCAATCCTTTCGCCTTAGTTGACACCGCTTTAACTATATTTACATGCCGTTCTGATTTTTGAAATAGCGATCTGAATAGATTATCAAATTCTGTACGGAGCAGTCCGTTAGCCGTGAAACATTCCTGCTCAATAATCTGTGTGGCACTCTTCCCCTTTTCGACAGTGTCCCAATAATAAGGCACACCTCCCATTACCATATAGATTTGAACAATCTGATAATGATCGAGTTGCACATCCTTCTTTTGGAGAAATTGGCTGCATTCGAACATGGTAAAAGGCTCTAGCCTGATCCGTTGTGTTACCCGGTTGTGCAATCCGCCTTTGTTGTTAATCAAGGTATTTATCATCCATGAAGTGGCTGAACCGCAAACGATTAAAAAGATATCGCTTCGGGCTGATGCCCAGCTATTCCAGAAATGCTCCAACGCCGGGATGAAATCAGAGTGCATGGTATCGAACCAGGGCAGCTCGTCAATAAAAATTATCTTCCGGCTGTTTTTGGATTTTTCGGTAAACGAAATTAACTGCTGAAAGGCAAACTGCCAGTTTACCGGGGCTTCCCATTCGGTTTGAGGATCCTGCCTGCGCAGTGTCAGGTTGAAATTAATCAACTGCTGCTGCATACTCACGTTGGCCATGCCGGTAATGTGAAAGGAAAAATTTTCCTGGTACAGCGACCGGATTAGAAATGTTTTCCCTATACGCCGACGGCCAAACAGTGCCAGAAACTCCGATTTGCCGGATGCTTCCAATTTTCGGATAAGCTTTATTTCCGGGCCACGGCCTACGATTTCGATCATACCTGTGCTTTTATTCTGGCTACAAATATAATAAATATCGTGTTATTGTATGAAAACAATTTTATAATGGCTATAAAGCACCATAAAGTAATAGATATAGCCAAAGTAAACATTACGATTTCTTAGTGTATAACTCAACTATTTTTAGAATTACCTCTGTGGCTTTCACCATCGATTCCAAAGGAACATATTCCATTTTCCCATGGAAATTATGGCCGCCGGCAAAAATATTAGGACAGGGAAGCCCCATATACGAAAGACGTGCGCCATCGGTACCTCCGCGGATGGGAACTACTTTCGGGATTATTCCAAGTTGCTCCATCGCTTCCTGGGCCGTGGCAACCACATGGTAAACCGGCTCAACCATTTCGCGCATATTGTAATACTGGTCTTTCATTTCGAGTGTGAAAGAGCCTTCGCCATAACGCTTGTTCATTAAATCGATGCAATCTTTAAAGAATTGCTTTTTAAGCTCAAATTTTGGCCTTTCGTGATCGCGTATAATGTATTGAATAAAAGCGTTTTCAACGGAACCTTCCGTTTTAATCAGGTGGTAAAAGCCTTCGTAATCCTGAGTGAATTCCGGACGTTCGTTTACGGGCAGCAGCGCATTGAACTCCATGG
>Ga0335397_10007307_pt1 | contig 14095 bp, 14 predicted proteins | sample MAT04_FD_205740 | JGI IMG/M metagenome (GOLD analysis project Ga0335397, IMG submission 205740) | Freshwater microbial communities from Lake Fryxell liftoff mats and glacier meltwater in Antarctica - MAT-04 (spades assembly) (version 2) ...
CGACGGCCAGTTCAACGTGGTCTGGAAGACGCCCGGCCCGGTGAAGGCCAAGCCGTGGTCGCCGTATATCGAAGGCAACGACAAGAAGCCCGACGAGCCTGCGAAGAAGTAGGGCGCTCGCCTGCTGCGCGTCCCGATCTGGGGCTTTGCAGTGCGCACCGTACCGAAGTACGGTTCCGCGCTTCAAGCCCCACCTCGGGCCGCTCGCGACGGCGATCACCCTGCTTCTTGACGATTGCTTGCGAGTCGTTGTCAAGACGTTGCAGACTGGGCATTGAACAGGGTGCCCAACCTACCGGCTCTTTGCATGCTGATACGCTTCCTTTTCCTCGCCCTCACCATCCTTCTCGTGCCCTGTGCACACGCCTTGACGGCTGCCGAAGCGCGGGGCATCGCCATTGGTGAAACCGAGGCCCGCATCGAGGCGCTGAACAAGGCCATTGCGACGGCGGACGACAAGACGGCCGCTTTCCTGCAGGCGCTGGCGGACGACGCGGTGAAGTTTGCGGGCGACAAGGTGTTCGTGGTGCGCGATGGCAAGGGTTCCGACCCCGTCACCGGGGTGCCGCTGGAAGTCCCGGACACGGCGGAGGACGTCATCAACAACAACATGATGCGGGGCGAGCTCGAAGCTGCGCAGGCGGGACTCAAGCTGTTCTCGAAAGACGAGAAGCAGCGGCGCGAGGGCATCAAGGTGCTGCAGGGGGAGAGTGACGAATCCAAGTTGCCGCTGATCGAGAAGGCGCTGGCGGCCGAGACCCACCCGCAGCTCAAGGACCAGCTGGGCCTGATCCGCTCGGCCGTGCTGCTGGGCAGCAGCGACAAGGCCAAGCGCCTGGCCGCGGCGACCGCCCTGGCCCAGAGCGGCCAGAGCAGCACCAAGACCCTGTTGCTCGAACGCCTCAAGGTCGAGGACGACCCGGAAGTCAAGGCCACCCTGGCCGCCACGCTGCGCACGGTGGAGGCCTCGCTGGCCTGGGGCGACAAGCTCGGTGCCATGTTCAGCGGCATCAGCCTGGGCTCCATCCTGCTGCTGGTGGCGCTGGGCCTGGCCATCACCTACGGGCTGATGGGTGTGATCAACATGGCCCACGGCGAGCTGATGATGATCGGCGCCTATGCCACCTATGTGGTGCAGGGTGTGTTCCAGAAGTACCTGCCCGGCGCGTTCGACTGGTACCTGCTGGCGTCGGTTCCGGTCGCCTTCCTGGCCTCGGCCCTGATGGGGGCGGCGCTGGAGCGCAGCGTGATCCGGTTCCTCTACGGCCGCCCGCTGGAAACACTGCTCGCCACCTGGGGCATCAGCCTGATGCTGATGCAGTTGGTGCGCACCCTGTTCGGCGCGCAGAACGTCGGCGTGGAGAACCCGTCGTGGATGAGCGGCGGCTGGCAGGTGATGGGCAATCTCTCGCTGCCCTACAACCGGCTGGTCATCATCGGTTTTGCGGGCGTGGTGCTGCTGGCGGTGGCGCTGCTGATCGGCCGCACCCGGCTCGGCCTGTTCGTGCGCGGCGTCACGCAGAACCGGCCGATCGCTTCCTGCATGGGCGTGAACACGGCCCGGGTCGACACCTATGCCTTCGCGCTGGGTTCGGGCATTGCGGGCCTCGCGGGGTGTGCCCTCAGCCAGGTCGGTAACGTGGGCCCGGACCTCGGGCAGGGCTACATCGTCGACGCGTTCATGGTGGTGGTGCTCGGTGGCGTGGGCCAGCTGGCCGGCACCGTGTACGCCGCGATCGGGCTCGGCGTGCTCAACAAGTTCCTCGAAGGCTGGGCCGGTGCCGTGCTGGCCAAGATCGCCGTGCTGGTGTTCATCATCATCTTCATCCAGAAGCGGCCGCAAGGCATCTTCGCGATGAAGGGGCGGAGCGCGGAAGCATGAGCCAGAAACCGGCCACCCCCATGGTCGAACTGCCCACCCGCGCGCCGGTGCTGAGTGGTGTCGGCTGGAGCGCATTCATCGTGGCGCTGATCGCAGTCTGTGCCGTCGCGCCGCTGTTGAACCTGGTGATACCGTCCGGCAGCATCTTCCACATGAGCGACTATGCGGTGGCGCTGGTGGGCAAGATCATGTGTTATGCGATCTGCGCGCTGGCGATGGACCTGATCTGGGGCTACACCGGCATCCTGTCGCTGGGCCACGGCGTGTTCTTCGCGCTGGGCGGGTATGTGATGGGCATGTACCTGATGCGCCAGATCGGGCGCGACGGCAACTACAAGAGCGACCTGCCCGATTTCATGGTGTTCCTGGACTGGAAGGCGCTACCGTGGCATTGGACCTTCAGCGACAGTTTTGCGGCCACGCTGATCCTGATCGTGGCGGTTCCCGGGCTGGTGGCCTTTGTTTTCGGTTTCTTCGCCTTCCGTTCGCGCATCAAGGGCGTGTATTTCTCGATCATCACGCAGGCCCTGACGTTTGCAGCCATGTTGCTGTTCTTTCGCAACGAGACCGGTTTTGGCGGCAACAACGGCTTCACCGACTTCAAGCGCATCCTGAACATCCCGGTGGCCACACCCTCGATGCGCATGACGCTGTTCGTGCTGACCGGATTGACACTGCTGGGTTTCTACCTTTTCGCCAAGTGGCTGGTGGCCAGCAAGTTCGGCCGCGTGCTGCAGGCCATTCGCGATGCCGAGACGCGCGTGATGTTCTCGGGCTACAACCCGCTGGGCTACAAGCTCACCATCTGGACCCTCTCGGCCATCATGTGCGGCGTGGCGGGCGCCCTGTATGTGCCGCAGGTCGGCATCATCAACCCGAGCGAGATGAGCCCGGCCAATTCGATCGAGATCGCGATCTGGGCGGCAGTGGGCGGGCGTGCCACGCTGATCGGCCCGATCGTGGGCGCCTTCATCGTCAACGGCGCCAAGAGCTGGCTCACCGTCGCCGCGCCCGAGTTCTGGCTCTATTTTCTTGGCGCGTTGTTCATCGCCGTGACGCTGTTCCTGCCCAACGGTGTGGTGGGCCTGGTGAAGAAGTTGACCGCCGGGAAGAAGCCATGACCCCCGATCTGCTGGAAGAAGGCGCGCAGCGCCTGGAACGCAGCCGGGCGGCGCTGGCGACGCGCAGCGGCAATACCGAATCCGGCGGGCGCGCGGCGGGTTTCTCGCGCCTGGTCACCTCGCCCGAGGTCGACGTCACCCACGGCCGCATCCTGTACCTGGAGGATGTGAGCGTGAGCTTCGACGGCTTCAAGGCCATCAACAAGCTCTCGCTCGACATCGCCCCCGGCGAGCTGCGCTGCATCATCGGCCCCAACGGCGCCGGCAAGACCACGATGATGGACATCATCACCGGCAAGACCCGGCCTGACGAAGGGAGCGTGTTCTTCGGCAGCACCATCGACCTGCTGCGTTACCGCGAGTCGGAGATCGCGCAGTTGGGCATCGGGCGCAAGTTCCAGAAACCCACGGTGTTCGAGCAGTTGACCGTGTTCGAGAACCTGGAGCTCGCCCTCAAGACCAACAAGGGCGTCAAGGCGTCGATGTTCTTCCGCCTGGATTCGGCGCAGAGCGACCGCCTGGCGGAGCTGCTGCGCACCATCCATCTGGCCGAGCAGGTCCACCGTCTGGCCGGCAACCTGAGCCACGGCCAGAAGCAGTGGCTGGAGATCGGCATGCTGCTGATGCAGGACCCGAAACTGCTGCTGCTCGACGAACCCGTGGCCGGCATGACCGACGAAGAAACCGAACGCACCGCCGAGCTCTTCCTGACGCTCAAGGGCAAACACTCGCTGATGGTGGTGGAGCACGACATGAGTTTCATCCGCACGATCTCGGAGATCGTCACCGTGTTGTGCGATGGCTCCGTGCTGGCGCAGGGCACACTCGACCAGGTGCAGGCCGATGAGCGTGTGATTGAAGTCTATTTGGGGCGATGACATGAGCATCGCCGGGCCGTTCCCAAGGGCGAATTCCGCAATGCGCAGCATGGAGGATTCCTGATGAGCATCGCCGGGCCGTTCCCAAGGGCGAATTCCGCAATGCGCAGCATGGAGGATTCCTGATGAGCATTGGCCCGATCCTCGACGTCCAGGGCGTCAACCAGTACTACGGTGGTTCGCACATCCTGCGTGGCGTGAGCCTGCAGGCGCAACTCGGCAAGGTCACCGTGCTGCTGGGCCGCAATGGCGTGGGCAAGACCACACTGCTCAAGGCGCTGATGGGCCTGGTGCCGATCCGCACCGGCACGATCACCTTCGATGGCAAGGCCATCCAGGGCGCCACGCCTTTCGAGCGCGCCCGCGCCGGCATCGGCTTCGTGCCCCAGGGCCGCGAGATATTTGCCCGCCTGACGGTGGAGGAAAACCTGCGCATGGGCCTGGCCACCAAAAGCGCCAGCACGCCGATCGACCCCGAGCTGTACGAACTCTTCCCGGTGCTCAGGCAGATGCTCAAGCGCCGCGGCGGTGACCTGTCGGGCGGCCAGCAACAACAACTGGCGATCGCGCGCGCCCTGGCCGCGCGGCCCAGGCTGCTGATCCTGGACGAACCCACCGAAGGCATCCAGCCCAGCATCATCAAGGACATCGGCCGCGTGATCCGCATGCTGGCCGACCGCGGCACCATGGCCATCCTGCTGGTGGAGCAGTATTACGACTTTGCCGAGGAACTGGCCGACGACTATCTGGTGATGCAGCGCGGTGAGTTCATTGCGCGCGGGCAGGGGACGGAGATGCAGGCCAATGGGGTGCGGCAGCTGGTGTCGATTTGAGGAAGGGCGGCATGCGGTGTCGACCGGCGAGCAGAGCGCGGCGCGCAGCGGCCTTGCGCCAGTTAAAGTCCCCCCATGCACATCGCCATTCTCACCTTCGACGGCTTCAATGAACTCGACTCGTTCATCGCCCTCGGCATCCTGAACCGCCCGGAAAGCGCCGGATCTCCCTGGGCACGGTGACCTGGCTTTTGACCGTCAGTGCAGGGTTCATGGCGATTCCTTGAGCAAAGTAATACACCAGTGCGCTGTATGACTTGGTATTGAACCGGGCAGCACGCGACGCGTGCCGGAGGCTCAGGTCGCCCAGATCCGCGGTAACTGCCCGGGCAGCCCCCACAGCTCCCGTCGCCAACCCGCCCACACCTTGCGCAGCAGGTCCATCGCCGGCTCGACCAGCGGCGCCAGCACCCGCACCACCACCACCTGGCTGTTCGGGCTGGTGGCGCCGGCGGTGTTCACGAGGGAGTGCCCCTGCAGGATGTCGCGCGCGCAGTCCAGCGCCGCCTGCACGCGCGCGCGCTCCAGCGGCGTGCCGGCGCAGTAGAACATCGACGCCAGGCACTTGTGCCCGGCCAGGCCCAGCGGGCTGTCCATCAGCAAAGCGTCGTTGGCGTCGATGCGTCCACGCTCCAGCCACACGCCCGGCATCTCGATGTGCTGCCGAAAGCTGCCGCCTTCGAACGGCTGGCCGGCATGCGGCAGACCGAGCGCCGTGACATCCCAACCCATCATTTCGGCGCCCGGCGCCAGGTCGATACGCAGCCGGTTCTCTGCCAGGCAGGCGGTGTGGCAGATCGCCTCCAGCGGCAGCCACTCCAGGCGTGCGCCGTCGTCGAGTGTGATGCGCGTGTCCTGCAGGGCGAGGTCGCCGGCCGAGCGGTAGAAACGCGTCGCTCCCGGCGTGGTCAGCAGCGCATGGCTGCCGGCGGCGGCGCGGATGCCGATCTCCAGCGTGTCGCCGCCCACCAGCCCGCCAGGCGGATGCACCAGCACGTTGTGGCAGATGGCGTCGCCCTCAGGGTACAGACTTTGCAGGATGCGCAGCGGCCCGCTGTGCTCGAAGCGGGCCACGGTGCGGGCGGATTCAAAGGTGTAGTCGAGCTGGAGTCGGGCGTGCCAGGGCATGCCTGGAGTGTAGGCAAGGCGGCGATGCGATACTTGCACCATGGTGGTGCCTCCCGGTGCCCGTGTTGCCCGACGTGTTCCCGTCTTCCCCCCCGTCCCCGTCCAGTCCTGCTGCAAGCCCCGGCGTTCGCGTGTTCGCGGTGCTGGGTGGCATCGAGGCCGTGGTCCGCGGCATCATGTTGTCGGTCTACCCGCTGTTGCTGTACCGGGCCTGGGGCGAGGCGGCGGTGGTGTCGAAGTGGTATTTCCTGGTCGGGATCGTGTCACTGCTCACCGGACTGTCCGTCCCGATGGTGTCGCGCTATCTGCCACGGCGCTGGGTCTATTCGCTGGGGGTGCTGCTGTATGTGCTGTCGGCGCTGTTCGGCCTCGCCGGCGGCAAATGGGTCACGGCGGCTCTGTTGTGCCATGTGACCGGCACCGCCACGGTGTTCGTCTGTTACAACGCCTATGTGCTGGACAACGTGTCGAGGGTGACGTTCGGCCACCTCGAGTCGCGCCGCCTGATGCTGGGTGGTTTTGGCTGGACGGTCGGCCCGGTGCTGGGGGTGTGGTTGTTGCGCGTCTGGTACGGCGCGCCTTTCGTGGTGGTGGGCATTGCCGCCATCGGCATGCTCGCTGCGTTCTGGCGCCTTGGCATGAGCCAGGCGCGCGTCAGCCAGCATGTCGGGCAGGCGTCCGGCAATCCGGTGCGTTACCTGCGTCGTTTTGTGGCGCAGCCCAGGCTGGTGGCCGGCTGGCTGTTTGCCGTGTTGCGCTCCTGCGGCTGGAGTGTGTACACGGTATACGTCGGCATCTACGCGGTGCAGAGCGGCCTGGGCGAACAGGTCGGCGGCATCACCGCATCGCTGGCCAATTCGTTCCTGTTCTTGGCCCCGGTGATGTTGCGCTGGATGCAGCGTCGCTCGGTGCGCGATGCGGTGCGAACGGGTTTTCTGGTGGCGGGCTGCACCTTTGTGCTGGCTGCGCTGTTCTCGCCGTTTCCGATGGTCACGGTGGTGATCCTGGTGTTCTCGTCGTTTTTTCTGGTGCTGCTCGACGTGTGTGCCGGCCTGCCGTTCCTGATGGCGGTGAAGCCATCGCAACGCACCGAGATGTCCGCGGTCTATTCGAGTTTTCGGGACGTGTCGGGCATCCTCACGCCCGGTGTTGCCTGGCTGGTGCTGCAGTTCAGCCCGCTGGCGGGAGTGTTCGTGATGGGTGGCGCGGCGTTGCTGGTGGCCTGGGCCATCGCGGGTCGGCTGCATCCTGACCTGGGGGTGCCGGGGGCCCAGCGGGTGCGGGCGATTGTTCGCCGGTGAGGCTGGGGCGGACGGCTCCGCGAATGTCCCCCGGCCTGCTGCCTCCTCCTTTATTTCGCTGCGCCGTCCGCCCCAGCCTCACCGGCAACGGGCGTCGAGGGTGTTCGGCGATGGACTGCCCATCAGGTTCGCAGGATCGGGGTGGCATGGCGCTCGGCGCAGCGGCATAAAGGAGGAGGCCGAAGGCCGGGGGACAGCCGCGGAGCTGAGCGCCGTGTCGCCCCGATCCCGACAAGAGCTGCAGCCAGAGCAGCAGCCGATCACGCGTCGTGCGAACCCCGATGCGCCCACGCCGTCGTGTGTTTCTCGACGTAGCTGAACAGCTCGTACATCGCCATCGCCATGGCACCGATCACCACCAGACCCGCGAAGGCCAGCGCCAGGCGCTGCTGCGAACCGGCGGTCTGCATCAGGTAACCGATGCCGGCGTCGCCTGCCGTCATCTCGGCCAGCACGGTGCCGACGAAGGCCAGCGTGATCGACACCTTGAGCGAGGCATAGAAGTAGGGCAGCGAACGTGGCAGGCCCACCTTGATCAACACGTCGCGGCGCTTGGCGCCCAGCACGCGCAACACGTCTTCCAGCTCGGGCTCCAGCGTGGCCAGGCCGGTGGCCATGTTCACGGTGATCGGGAAGAACGAGATCAGGAACGCGGTCAGGATCCCCGGCCCCAGGCCGATGCCGAACCACACCACCAGGATCGGCACGATGGCCGCCTTGGGAACGGCGTTGAAGGCCACCAGCAGCGGGAACACGGCGGCATACGCGAAACGGGTCGAGCCCACCAGAAAACCCAGCAACACGCCGACCACGATCGACAGGCCGAAACCGACCATCGTGACCCAGTATGTCTGCCAGGCGGCCAGAGCGATCGGCCCGGTGAACTCGCCCAGGGCCTGCGCGATCAGCAACGGGCTGGGGAAGATGAACTCGGGAATGGCGAATACGTTGCACACCAGCTGCCACAGGGCGACCAGTGCCGCCAGCAGCAAAAAGGGCGCGGCGCGCTCGACGAATTTGCTGCTCATGCGCTGGCTCCCGCCGCTGCCGCCGGCGTCACTGCGCCGCGAACGGCACCGATGTGGCCGCGCAACTCGTGCACGATATCGGTGAAATGCGTGGTGTAGGTGATTTCCAGGTCGCGCACGCGCGGCAGGTCGATGCTGCGGTTCACCACGAAACGCCCCGGGCCCTTGCTCATCACGTACACCGTGTCGGCCAGGAACACCGACTCGCGCAGGTCGTGCGTGACCAGCACCACGTTGAACTGCCGCTCCAGCCACAGGTCGCGCAGGATGCACCACAATTCCTCGCGGGTGAAGGCATCCAGCGCGCCGAAAGGCTCGTCGAGCAGCAGCATCTTGGGCTCATGGATCAGCGCGCGGCAGATGCTCACGCGCTGCTGCATGCCGCCCGACAACTGCCAGGGGAACTTGGCCTCGTACCCGCCCAGCCCCACCCGGGCCAGCAGCGCGCTGGCACGTTGCGCGTATTCGGCGCGGCGGGCCTTGAAGTTGCTGCGGTAGGGCTCGACGATCTCCAGCGGCAGCAGCACGTTGTCCAGCGTGGTGCGCCAGGGCAGCAGCGATGGCGCCTGGAACGCCATGCCGGAGATCTTGAGCGGCCCGCTCACCACCTGCCCGTCGACCATCACCCGCCCGCGGGACGGTTTGCGCAACCCCGTGGTGAGTTTCATGAACGTCGATTTGCCGCAACCCGACGGGCCGACGATGGCGATGAACTGCCCCTTGGCGGCCTTCAGGTCGATGGCCTCCACCGCAAAGCTGTTCTGCGCCAGCAGCGTTTCGTTGTAAGCCAGCCAGACGTCCTGGAAATCGATGAAAGGCGCGCCTTCCGCGCGTGCTGGCGTGGGCTGCCCCATGCCTATTTCTTGACCGGGGGCAGGATGTTGAGCTCGGCCGCGCCAGGCAGGAAACTGCCGTTCCAGACGGCGTCGGGGCTGACGCGCGTCTTGGTCGCGAAGGCGTCCGACACCTGGCTGGCCATCAATGCCAGGCGCGGCGCCTTGACCTGGCCGTAACCCTCGGTGCGGGCGTCGGGGCTGTTGATCACGGTGTCGATGGCCAGGCGCAGGCGGCGCTGCTCCAGGGCCACGTTGATGATGCCGTCGCGCGCCTTGACGAATTCGATCGCTTCGTCCGGCTTGGCGATCACGTCCTTCGCGCCCCTCGTGAAGGCCTGCAGGAAGGCCTTGACCGCGCCCGGGTTGTCCTTGATCAGCTTGGGCGAGACGATGATCGCATTGCCGTACAGCTTGACGCCATGGTCGGGGTAGGGCAGCACCACCACATCCTCGGCCTTCACGCCGCGGGCTTCGAGGTTGAGCAGCGAGGTGAAGGTGAAGCCGGTGATGGCATCCACATCACCACGGGCCAGCATGGTCTCGCGCAGCGGCGGGTCCATGGCGGTCCAGGTCACGGCACCGATGTTGTTGGCCTTCTGGAAGATCGGGAAGGCGCGCCGGCCGGCGTCGAACACCGGGGCGCCGAGTTTCTTGCCGTTCAGGTCGGCCGGGGTCTTGATGCCGCTTTTCTTGAGCGCCATCACCGAGGCCGGGGTGTTGTTGTAGACCATCATCACCGCCACCGGCTTGTTGGGCGCGTCCGGGTTGTTGGCATGAAACTCCATCAGCGCCGCCAGGTCGGCAAAACCCATGTCGTAGGTGCCCGAGGCCACCCGGGTCACCGCGCCGCCCGAACCGTTGCCGGCGTCCACCGTGACGTCGAGCTTGGCGTCCTTGAAATAACCCTTGGCCACCGGCGCCAGGAACAGGGCGGACGGGCCTTCGAAGCGCCAGTCCAGGATGAACTTGATCGGGGTGGTCTGGGCCTGGGCGACGCCGAGGCAAGTGGTCAGCGCAAGGGTGGCGGTGAGTTTCAGCAACAGTCGTTTCATGGTGGTGGAGGTCCTCGGAGGGTGGGCGCGGGCAGGGATTGCGGTGGCGCCTGGTGCCAGGAGCCGATCGCAAAAAGGATGCCATATTGTCCACGCCGCCCGGTCCCGGGCTGGCGCAGGGTTTCTCGGCGCCGTGGGCCCGCAGCCCGGACCCTTGCCTACAAGGTGTCGGGGGACTGCACCGCCGCCACCACGGTCTGGGATTCGCCATCCCGCTCGCGCGTGCGCAGCCACCAGACCGCACCCTTGCGCACCGGACAGTTGTCGGTGTCGAATGGCAGCAGTTGGGCGATCGTGGCACCCAGCATCGGCTGGTGGCCGACCACCAGCACCGCTTGTTTGGAATGGGGCCACTGGGCCGCCGCCAGCAGCCCGTCGGCCGTGCCCTCCGGGGCCAATTCCTGCCGGACCTTGTACTTGCGCCCCAGCGCCGCCGCGGTTTGTTCACACCGTCGCGCGGGGCTGCACAGGATGCGCGTGCCTTCGGGTAACTGGCGGTCGAGCCAGGTGGCCACCCGCGCGGCCTGCTTGAGACCACGCGGCGTCAGGGCGCGCTCCAGGTCGTCGCAGCCTTCCACCCAGTCTTCGGCATCGGCGTGCCGCCAGAGAATCAGATCCATCGTGTCTTTCCTGTCTTTCGCCCGTGGGGCGTCGTCGGCCGCCGGCAGCGATTGTTTACGGTGCGTGTGACGCCTGCGTGACAAGTTTATGGGCATCCGGCCCGGCCCTGGCTGGCACGAGGTGCTTGGCAAACTGGCGTGCCGCCTGTGCCCAGCTGAATTCCATGGCCCGCGCCCGTGCCGTGTCGCGGGGCGTCGCCAGGGCGCCGAAAAACGCCCGGCGCAGGTCATCGTGCAAGGAACCACCCCGGTTGTCGCCCACCACCGCCACCGGTCCCTCGGCCCGATAGGCGGCCACCGGTGTGCCGCAAGCCATGGCCTCGAGCATCACCAGCCCGAAGGTGTCGGACTTGCTGGGAAACACGAACACATCGGCGGCCGCGTACAGCTGCGCCAGCTCGTGCCGCGGCAGCACCCCCATCCAGCGCACTTCAGGAAAACGCTGGCGCAGTGGTTCTTCGAGCGGGCCGACGCCGCAGACGATCTTGGTGCCGGGCACGTCGAGCTCCAGGAACGCGGCGATGTTCTTCTCGTAGGAGACCCGGCCCACGAACAGCGACACGGGGCGCATCAGGCCGGCGAGGGCGGGGTGTCGTCCCGCCTGGGGGTGAAACCCGAAGAGCTCCGTGTCGACACCGTGGGTCCAGGCGCGCAGGTTGCGGAAGCCGCGGGTCGACAGCATGTCCTGAACGCCGCGGGTGGGCACCATGACACCGGCCGACGGGCGATGAAAATGGCGGAACAGCGCGTAACCCCAGGGCAGCGGAATATGCAGCGCCGCGTGCAGGATCTCGGGAAACCGGGTGTGAAACGCGGTCGTGAAGGCCAAGCCCTCGCGCAGGCAGAACCGGCGCGCCGCCCAGCCCAGGGGCCCTTCGGTGGCGATATGCACCGCATCGGGCGCGATGGCCCGCAGTTGCTCGCGCACCCGTCGCCCGGGCCGCACCGCGATGTCGATGCCAGGGTAACCGGGGCAGGGGCGGGTCTTGAACTGTCCGGGCTGTACTACGGCAACCTCGTGGCCCAGCCGCTCGAGCTCACGCACCAGTTCCAGCAGGGTGATCACGACGCCGTTGACCTGGGGCTCCCAGGCGTCGGTGACGAGTGCAATCTTCATGGCGTGGCCTGTTGGGGGGTGAGCGCGCTGGTCGCAGCGGCGTGTGGATTCCAGTGCAGGAGTTCCAGTCGGCCGTCGGGGTGTTCGACCAGTGCCGTGCGGCTTTCCACCCAGTCGCCGTCGTTGCAATACAGGGTCCCGTCGATGGTGCGCATCTCGGCCCGGTGGATATGTCCGCACACCACGCCGTGGTGGCCGCGCTGGCGTGCCTCGCGCGCCACGGCGCCTTCGAATTCCGTCACATAGTTCAGCGCGGTCTTGACCTTGTGCTTGAGGTAGGCCGACAGTGACCAGTAGGGCAGGCCCAGCCGGCCGCGCAGATGGTTCAGGTAGCGGTTCAGCTTGAGGGTGAATTCATACAGGTTGTCGCCCAGGTAGGCCAGCCATTTCGCGCTCTGCACCACCGCATCGAAATAGTCGCCGTGGATGACCCACAGCCGCTGGCCGGTCGCCATGACGTGGACCGCCTCCGTGGCCACCTCGATACCGCCGAAGTGCAGGCCGGCGAACTGGCGCGCGAACTCGTCGTGGTTGCCGGGGACGAAGATGATGCGGCAGCCCTTGCGGGCGCGTTTGAGCAGCTTCTGGACCACGTCGTTGTGCGACTGGGGCCAGTACCACTTCCTGCGCAGTTGCCAGCCGTCGACGATGTCGCCGACGAGGTACAGGGTGTCGCTGGGATGGGTCTTCAGGAATTCGAGCAGCGCGTCGGCCTGGCAGCCCGGCGTGCCCAGGTGCAGGTCGGAGATGAACACGGCGCGGTAGTGGCGATGGCCGCCGGTGCCAGGGTCTGGATCATCGTCCGTGGTGCCCAGGAATTGGGCGATCCAGGGGCCTGCGGCATCCAGAGCCGTGCGCATCAGGTCGCCTGAAAATGCCTGCGATAGCGCGCCGGCAGGTGGGCGATGCGCAGCATCATGGGCAGGTCGGCGCTGTTGAAATCCGGGTCCCAGGCCGGCGGGCCGAGCACCTCGGCACCCAGGCGCAGGTAGCCCTTGATCAGGGATGGCGGCTCGATCTGCAGCGTCCCGTCGAACTGGCCCAGCGGCAGGGGCAGGCGCGGGCGCACGTGGTACTCGATGGGTGCCAGGTGGGTGCGCCGCACCTGGTTCCAGATGCTGGCAGCGGCATCCCCGCCGCCTTCGACGCCGCTGGCACCGTGGTGGCGCAGCGGGATGCTGGCGCAGCCGACCATGGTGTCGAGGCCGTTGCGCTCCATGAACCCGGCCAGGGCGCCCCACAGCGCCAGGATCACGCCGCCATGGCGGTGCTGCGGGTGCACACAGGCGCGGCCGGTCTCCACCATGCGTTCGCGCAGGTCGCGCAGCCGGGTCAGGTCGAATTCGGTATCGCTGTAGGTGCTGCCGATGCGCCTGGCCTGGGCGGGCGTCAGCACGCGGTAGGTGCCCACCACCTCGCCGGTCTCGGTGGCACGCACCAGCAGGTGTTCGCAGAAGTCGTCGAACAGGTCGACGTCGTGCCCGGGCAGCGGTGTCTGCAGGCGTGCCCCCATCTCGTCGGCAAATACCCGGTACCTCAGCCGCTGCGCCGCGCGGACTTCGTCCTCGTGGCGTGCCCAAGCCACCTGCAGGCCGCCGATCGGGCGCTGCGCCAGGTGGCGCCGGTCGAGGCCTGGATCGCCCGGATGAAGCGACCCCCGGGGCAGGGTCACAAGGCTCAGTGGCAGCGTGGGGGTGGGCAGTTCTTTCATGGCGTGCTCCTTGTTGGGGTCTGCCCGCAGTGTTCCGCGCCGGCGTGACGCCTGTATGGCAGGCCAGGGGCAGTTGTGTGACAGGCCCGGGTGCCGATCGCATACGATCCCGTCCATGGCCACTTCACCCTCCCACCCGCAAAGCATCGACCGCGAGTTTGGAGAACCCCGGTCCGGTTGCGCCTGCGCCAAGGGCGGCCATTGCCAGCGTGTAAACTGATTCGCAGCGTCCAAGCGCCCGCTCTTTCCCCCCAGCCTGTCAGGAGTTCACGTGTTCCAAAAAGTCGTTCCGGTCAACAAGGATGTCCACGCCCGCACCAGGATCAAGGAAATATCGAGCTTCGAGTTCGCGTCGAAATTCCATGTGGCCTATCTGACGATGCATGAGTTCACCCGTGCCGCGGCCATCTTCCCCATCGTGTTCCTGGAAGACAAGGAAAAGGACGAGTTCCGTCCCGTCGCGCTGCTGGGCCTCAATGCCGGCCAGAACCTGTTCGTGGACGCTGCCGGCAAGTGGCAGGCGTCGTATGTGCCGGCCATCATCCGGCGATATCCCTTCGCCCTCGCGCCGCGCGGCGACGACGGTCA
>Ga0335397_10007308_pt1 | contig 14093 bp, 12 predicted proteins | sample MAT04_FD_205740 | JGI IMG/M metagenome (GOLD analysis project Ga0335397, IMG submission 205740) | Freshwater microbial communities from Lake Fryxell liftoff mats and glacier meltwater in Antarctica - MAT-04 (spades assembly) (version 2) ...
ATGGGCATGCCGAGCAGTTCCAGCGGCTCCGGTCCGATCCGCAGCAGTTCCAACTGGGGGAGCGCGCCATGATGCAGTTCGGGGTCTGGTTCGACGAACGCATACGAATAGGCCGCCCGGATTTGGTGCTCGACTGTCTCTTCACAATACAGGGGCACGGCATGTTGCAACCGGTAGCCGAACAGCCGCAGATCATCCAGCCCGAATAAATGATCGGCATGGCTGTGGGTGTAGACCACCGCGTGAATCAGTTCGATCTTTTCCCGCAGCAATTGCAGGCGGAGTTCCGGCGGCGTGTCGATCAGGAACATCCCCTCGGGCGCGCGGACTGCCACACCCGTGCGCGTCCTATGGTTTCGCGGATTCGTCGACTGACAGACGGCACAATGGCAACCAATGATCGGCACGCCATGACTGGTCCCCGTCCCCAGCAGGATCATCTCGCCATCGAATCGAAGCTGTTCCACAACCACGCTCTCCCCATCAACCCTATCCGCGCTGTCTCCCAGTTTACCAATTCCGCGAAAGTCCGTCCCATGAAAGAGGTGAATTTCTCAAGGTGTTAGTTGTTGGAATCCATTGGAAAAACCGCGTCCTCGGCAGATCGCATTCAGCGTGTCATCATAATTTTGTGTTCGTCGTAAAATTTTCCGAGTATGCGGGAACGAACCGGCTGAAACACGAAGCACAAAATTTGAAACTCGAAGGAAATCCGAATCTCAAAATCTCAAACGACATGGCTGAGGTTTAGTTTGTGATTTCGTACTTATGAGTTCCTTCGGATTTGAGATTTCTGATTTCGTGCTGGGGAAACCGGTTCGCCACGCGGACTCGACAAACCTACAAAATCAGAAGCATCGATCCTGACACATGCAACGAGACGATGACGCGACTATTTTTCGATCACAACTTGCCTAAGGAAAAGGCAATCCGGGCATGGCCCCCGCGAGAGGAAAACGACGCGAAAAAACTAAACGACGACATCACAACGACTTACGAGGAATCCTCGGGCAAAAATCGCTTCTGGCACACATCTTGCTTTTATGTCTTTCCGTTAAGACGAAACGCTGATGAAAACGAAAACCATCAGCGAGCCGCCAATTGCTCCACCAAGGGTATGGCGACTGGAGGGATAGCCGAGTGGGCCTTGTGCTATACTCGGGCGAGCGCCTATCTTTCCAGTCGCCTGCTCTTTTTTAGCGTGTCGAGCAAGGCTTTTCTTCCTTCGGCTGACTCAGTCGATGATACAAACGGCATGAACTCTTCCCACACACGGAATCGCCTGTAGTGGTATAGTTTGAGAATGTAGGACACTTGCTCCGCAAGTGTTTTTTGCACTTGCGGAGCAAGTGCTCTACGTTCTGTACCACTACCGGTTCGCTCAATATGCCCATCCGTGTTCTGAGTTTGGAAAGCCGCCGCGCCGAGGAAATGCGTTCGCTGATCGAACGCCACGGCGGCATCCCGTTAATCGCCCCCTCCATGCGCGAGATTCCCCTCACGGAGAATCTCGCCGTGTTTGAGTTTCTGGAACAATTGCTGGCCGGGCGGATCGATGTTCTGGTGTTGATGACCGGCGTGGGTGCGAAAGCCCTGTTGGATGTGGTTGAAACGAATGTCCCCCGCGAGACATTCTTCGCGGCTCTCGCGCAGCCGACGGTGGTGGTTCGCGGGCCGAAGCCGGTGGTCGTGCTCAAAGAGTGGGGCGTGCGGATTGATCATCGCGCGCCGGAACCGAACACCTGGCGCGAGCTGCTGACGACGCTTACCACCTCAGTGCCGCTGGCGGGAAAGACCGTCGCCGTGCAGGAGTACGGCAAGCCGAACGAGGAGTTTTATCAAGCCCTGCGTGCCGGGGGCGCCGAGGTCCTCACCGTGCCGGTGTATCGCTGGGATTTGCCGGCGGATATCACACCGCTGCAAACGGCTGTGAAAAAGCTGATCGGCAGTGAATTCGATCTACTGTTGATCACAAGTGCCCAACAGGTTCACCATCTGCTCTTGGTGGCCGATCAAATGGGGTTGCGAGACCAGTGCGTCGCAGCCGCCAATCGCTGCAAGATCGGCTCGATCGGTCCGACAGCGACAGAGACGCTGCGGGAACTCGGCCTGCGGGTCGACATCGAGCCTTCGCATCCCAAGATGGGGCCGCTCGTCAAAGAAGCCTTGGCGGCCGTGGTGTAGTTGACAATCGCTGCCGAAATTTTACGGTGACTGGCCCCAGAAGTTTTGGGAGTCGCCCGCGAGGTCCTCGCTGAATCTCAGTTCCCGCATCGCTAACATCACCATCGGCACAACAAAAACGTCAACCGCGCGGACTGGAGTTCAGAACGTGCTGTAACGCGATGATCAGCAGGACGGCGAACAGACATGCCAATCCGAAGCGTACTTCCCGGCTGTGCCACGAGAATTGCTTCCACCCCAGCCACAGAAATCGGGCTGCGAAAATCGCTACCCCGCAGGCGATTTTCAGTCCCCATAACCACAAGGGGAGATCACCGGCACGTCCGAGTTCCAGCAGGTCGGTGACGCTGAACGCGAGAAACGCTCCGCCAGCCAGCCAGACCGCGACCCATTGCTGCGAGGTTTGACGGGGCGTCCGCCAGGCGATGACCACGGCCACCACGCCCCACAATCCGGCTTCGACAGCGTTAAAAGCGTCGTACCAGCTCATGGCGTCAGGATCAAAGAATTAACACAGAGAGAAGAAAACTCATTCACCGCAGATTTCACAGATTTACGCAGATAAAAAGCTGGACATACTCCGCGTTCGTCTGAAACAATTCCTGAATTTCTTACTACAAAATCTGCGAGAATCTGTGAAATCTGCGGTTGCACCGTCTTCAGCACCGAGACGCCTGAATCTACCACGGCCCATACGCGCCATAACGGTGGCCCATTCGGTTCCAGCGTGACGGCCGGCCGTCGTTTGTATATCGCATGTCGACATATCGGGGAGCGGGGCTGACGAACGTGGTTTGCGGGGGCACCATTGCCGTCTGCCAGGCCGGTCCGCCCGGTACATACCACGAACTCGCGGTCACAGTCGGCGTCACAATAACCGAATTGGAGGCTTGCGGCGTAATCACCGTGGGCGTGGCAACCGGGCCGGGGGCCATCTGGAATTGCGGATTGGAGACCGGCGTGGGAGACAGCATCGGTGAGGCGACCGGTCCGTTGGGTGCAGTCACATATTGCGGCGGCGCATAGGTTTGCGCCCCGTAATTCATGGGCCGCCCGACGCAGCCGCTGAGCATTAACCCCAAACAGGCCATCACTGCTGGAAACCGCCCGAGTAACATGTGAAGTCCATTTCAGTTGCGTAGAGTCGGCCCGAAATCATTTTTGGTATCGTTTGTCGGCCGAAATCGCCGGAAAAGCAGTCCAATCGGCAACTTCCGCCGGTTTCTAGCAGGACTCGGCCCCCGTGGATAGAGGAAATTCCAGCCAAAATCGGTATCTTGAACAGGTGAAACAATTTCCGATTCGCGAACAGTTTCCATCCAGTGGCAGGTAGACCTTTGAAGAAGACGAAACGAGATTTTGAATACGATGATGAAGAAGCCGATGGCGAAGGAGAATTCGCTGAGATCGGTTTACCAGCACGGCCGCAGGAGCAGTTGCTCATCGATCGGATCGATCGGCTTTCGCCGCAAAAGGTGTTTTGCACCACCGCCGGACGCGGCCAGTTCGCCCGCGACCTGGCGATTGCGCATCCCGCCGCCGAGGTAACCTGCCTTTATCATGATTTGTACCCGCTCCAGCAGGCGGAACGTGATGCCCTCGAAATCATCCCCAACCTGACTCGCGTCTGTCAGGCCGATCTTCCTGACGGCGAAGTCGATCTGGTGGCACTCGTCTGCTCCGCGCATGGCATCGCCGATTTGACGCGAGATTTTCTCCAGCAGGGGCATGATCATCTGACCCATCGCGGCACGTTGACCGCATCCATCGATAACCCGGACGATCAATGGCTGCACGGCGAGTTGAAAAAACTGTTCACGAAAGTCACTCGCGACCCTTACGACGAAGGAGTGGTTTACTCGGCGAATAAGACCGGTCCGCTGGCCAAGCATAAAAATTACGCCGCAGAGTTCGCCTTCCGGGATGGCGAGCGGATCATCTTTTTGCACAGTCGTCCGGGAGTGTTCAGCCATCGCCGGTTGGATGTCGGAGCGCGGGCGCTGATCAACGCGATGACCATTCTTCCCCAGCTGCGCGTCCTCGATCTCGGCTGCGGTTCCGGAGGCGTGGGGATCGCCGCGGCATTGCGGCAACCCGAAGCTGAAGTCTGGGCCATCGATTCCAGTCCGCGGGCCGTGCAATGCACAGAGCAAGGAGCGGCTCGCAACGGCGTGACGAACTTGACCGTCCGCCTCGACGCCGACGGCTCGAACATGCCCGCCGGTCATTTCGACCTCATCCTCGCCAATCCGCCGTACTATTCGCATTACCGCATCGCGGAACTGTTTCTGCGGACCACGATCTACGCCCTGAAGCCTGAAGGTGAACTGCTGCTCGTCACCAAAGCCCCCGGCTGGTTCCGCGAGAACCTGCCGGAATGGTTTCTCGATGTTGATGAACGGATGCAAAAAGAATACTTCGTCTTCTCCTGCCACCGCCCACTCAACGGTTAGCCGCGCATTTCTGAGAAAATCCTCGATTTTTTGCCGCAAAAAGGCGCAAAATACGCAAAAAGGAAATCCGTTGACTTGGACGGTAGTAACATGCTGTTCGTGATTCTTTTTTGCGATTTCTGCGCCTTTTAGCGGCCAATTCTCCGGCTCTGTTTCTCTGGCCTGAATCACGGGATGGTCGCGTCTTGAGGCAGGGGCGATATTTTCAGCGTTACTCCGGCAACTTGGGTACAGCTCCAAAACCGATGTCGTCGGCTTTAGTCGGGCCGTCCATCAATCCATGATCATCGACGCCGTTCTCGCCCACGCTATAGAGCAGAATTGTGTTCCGCTCGGGGTCACCGACATATTGAAATGGTCCGTTGCCATACAGATCCTGCGGCACACGGTCCATAAAATCCGGGATGAGTTGCTCCAGCGATTCTGGGAACTCGCCCCGCACGGCCCGATATTCCGCGAGGGCATAACCGGCCTGCGTCAACTGATTCCAAATGTGGAGCCGATGCTCAGAGACCGCGGCCTGCTCATGGGTGACGGCCAGTAACGACATGAAGGTCTGGGCCATTTGGACCGGAATGCCGCGGCGCGGATTGATCAGCAGATCGCCTCTGCGCGTCCAACGCAGCTTCGCCAACTCGGCCCACTTTTGCTTGAAGGTTGCCAACGCCGCTTTTTGCGATGCCCGATCCGGCTCCCGCATCGCCGCGACGATCTCGTCATAGCCTTGGTTGAAAGTTTCCAAAAACGCATTCGGTTGCAGCCAGCCGATGCTCACCCTCGGCCCCATGAACTGCATCTGCACCAGGTCGAGAGTCAGAAACCGTTCGCCGTGATCGATCAGGTCGGCCATCGGAGCAAACGGCGGTAGCTCGCTCAGAAACGTCCGATGCCGCCGGATTTGCTCAACCGTCAACAGCGGCGATTGCACGATCTGTCCATCCGCCGTACACGCCATCGCCGCAAGGGCTGTGGCTGTCAAACGCGGAATCATCAGAGGATGCTGGCCGACCAGCCGGCTGAGCCGGTGGATGGTTTCCACGTCGGCCAATGCCGCATCAAGATTGCCGTCATGCAGATGCTGCATGACACGCAGTCCGTATAAGCGGGTGAGATTGCGGCAGGCCTGCGGTAAAGGAAGCATCACTTCTATAATCGACCCGCCGGGCGCACGGATGAGCGGATCGTAATAGCGCTCTCGCCGGATCGCGGCGGTACACAACTTCAACGGCTCGGTGTTGATCGTCAGCCAACTGTCAAGATCGGGATACTCGGCCGCGGACCACGGGCGAGCCATCGCCTGGTCCAGTTCGTCCCAGAGTCGCGTTACCGCCGGGCGATCATCAGCATGCAGTTGTTCCAGCGATTGCACATAAGTGCCGTCGACGGGTAATGGATCGATGCCGAGTTTTTGGTAATATGCGGCCGCCAAACCGGGATCGTCAAAGATCGCTGGCCCCAGCGCCTGAACCAGCAGCACGACAGCATTGTTCTCGGATGTGACCGCGGCGGATGATTCGTCGTTCAAAGCGGTGACATAATCGACCGTGCCGTGAGGAAACACCGGCCCGTCAATCACCGTGGTCCGCGGCCCCCGCTGCAACCAGACCGGCCAGAGCTGAAACATCAACCATGCCGCAAAAAGCAGCCCCAACCCCCGCAGGCACATTTTCCCCACGGACCAGGTTCTTCGCGGTGGCGGCAAGTCTGACATTTTGGATTCCTGAGATCATGAGCGTGCTCTGATTCTAACGCATCCAAGACGTTCGCGGATCATCGGCATCTTGCAGGAAGCCATCGCGCACAGAATTTTGAAGAGGAATTTGCCGCGAAAAGGCTCAAAAAGCGCAAAAAACAGAACGGGGAACTCAGCTCAGATAAGATTTTGATCGGCTCTTACTTTTTTGCGATTTTTGCGCCTTTTTCGCGGCAATCCATTTTTACAGATGCTTCGATGTAGGGTGGGTCGAGGGCTTTGACGAAGGGCCCGCCGATTGTGGCCGCTATCATCAGGACGGTGGGCCTCGCCAAGCCTCGACCGCACCCTACGGCTGTCCGTACATGGAAAATGCGCGGCGATTTCGGCTCGACTGACAACGATCCTTCCACCGGCTACAATCGTCCGCATGGCAGGCAACTCCTTTGGTCAAGCGTTTCGCATCACCACGGCCGGCGAAAGTCACGGGCCCGGGAATGTCGTGATTATCGACGGCGTTCCCCCTGGCATTCCGCTCTCGGTCGATGATCTGCTCGTCGACCTGAACCGTCGGCGACCGGGGCAGAGCAAGATCACCACGCAGCGGGATGAGTCCGACACGCCGGAGATTTTGGCTGGCGTGTTCGAGGGCCGGACTACCGGGACCAGCCTCGCGATTCTCGTTCGCAACGAAGACCAGCGGAGCAAAGATTACAGCGACATCAAACACCTCTATCGGCCGGGTCATGCCGATTACAGTTTTGACGCGAAGTACGGCTTCCGCGATTATCGCGGCGGCGGCCGGTCCAGTGCGCGGGAAACGACCGTACGCGTGGCCGCCGGTGTCGTGGCGAAAAAGATTCTGGCACTGGCGTTTGCTGGTCGCGTGACCGGCTACGTCTCCCAAGTCGGCCACATCAAAGCGAACATCCCTGATCCGGCCGCGATCACACTGGATCAGGTCGAAAAGCTGCCCGGTGGCGAAGCGAACATCGTCCGTTGCCCCGATTACGCGGTTGCGGCTCAGATGATCGAACTCATCGAAGACTTGCGTAAGCAGGGAGATTCCATCGGCGGCGCGGCGGAGATTGTCGCAACCAACATTCCAGCGGGTCTGGGTGAGCCGGTGTTCGACAAGCTGAAAGCCGATCTCGCGAAGGCGCTGTTCAGTCTGCCGGCGGTGCTGGGGGTTGAGTATGGGATTGGGTTTGGGTGTGTGACGCTGCGGGGGAGTGAGAATAATGATCGGTTTGTGGGGGCTGCGAACCCGCCAGCGACCGGCGTTGCCGGATCGGCACAGATTGCAACCGCGACAAATCGGCATGGGGGGATGTTGGGCGGGATTTCGACTGGCATGCCGATTATTCTCCGCGCCGCTGTCAAACCGACGAGCAGCCTGCCGATGGAACAACCGACCGTGACGCAAGCGGGCGACCCGGCGACGATCAAAACGAAAGGCCGGCACGACCCATGTTTGTTGCCGCGCTTTGTGCCAATGGCGGAAGCGATGGTCGCGATTGTGATTGCGGATCATTGGTTGCGGTGGCAGGGGCAGGGTAGTGGGAATTGAGTGGCCGTGATCGGCGAAACGGCAAGGAACGGATTGAACGGATTACATGCCTTGGCATCAACACAAACTGACGCTGCCCGCGTTCCGCCGCGGATTTCATCTGATCACGGATCGCGTTGTCGCTGTCGTGCCGGAGTTGAAGTCCGTTCAAACGGGGTTACTGCATGTCTTTATCCTGCACACCTCAGCATCGCTGACGATCAACGAAAATGCTGATCCGGATGTGCGGGTCGATCTGGAGTCGTCGTTCAATGCGATCGCGCCGGAGTCGTTTCCGTATGTCCATACGATTGAAGGGCCGGATGACATGCCGGCGCATGTGAAGGCATCGTTGCTGGGGAATTCGCTGACGATCCCGGTGGCGAATGGGCGCTTGGTATTGGGGACATGGCAGGGAATTACGCTGTGTGAACACCGCGATCAGGGCGGACCGCGGCAACTGGTACTGACGCTGCACGGGGAATGACAAACACCAAGAGCCACCGCGTGTCGCGGTGGAGACGCATATCCGTCGCGACACGCGACGGCTCCTATTGAGACATGATCATGCCGGCACAAGAATTTCCGATCACCTGGGACTTGGCATCACTGCTGCCGCAACCGACGCAGCCGGAATTCAAGGCGTATCTCGACGATTTCAAAATGCGGCTCACGCAGTTGGCCGGCGATTCCGACGCGCTGCCACTGGTGGCGGTCAGCCAGGAATCGGCACAAGCGTGGTCGGCATTTCTGTCTCGTTACGAATTGATCGATGCGCAGGCCACCGACTTGCGGGCGTTCATCGAGTGTCATTGTGCGGCCGATGCGGAGAACAAACTGCTCCAACAACTCGATGCGGAGCTGGCAGCCCTCATGCCCCTGCGTGAGCAGATCGCGACAAACATCGAGTTCGCTTTGAAAGATGTCCCCGTCAATGTCTTTCACGACTTCCTGCGCGCGACGCCGGAGTTGGAGCGGATTCGTTACTTCCTGCTGTTGCGCCGCCGGAATGCCGAGTTGCGGTTGCCGAAGGAGCAGGAACTGCTGGCGGCGGAACTCGCGGTCGACGGAATTCACGGCTGGGGACGTTTATACGACCGACTGTCCGGCGCGTTGAAAGTCACCGTGACCGAACGCGGCAAGTCAGTCGTCAAATCAGTCAGTCAGGTGCAGTTCGATTCGCCGCGGCGCTCAGTGCGCGAGAGTCACTTCTTCGCCGCGGATGCCGCCTGGACGACGATTGCCGAACCATGTGCCGAGGCGCTCAATCACATCTCGGGCACGCGATTGACGGTGATCAAACGCTTGGGTTTAGTGGATCATCTGGAAACGCCGTTGCGATTCAATCGCATGAGCCGCGACACGCTCGACACAATGTGGCGGGTGATCACCGAACGCAAAGGACCGCTCAAAGAGTATTTCGCGTGTAAGTCCCGCTGGCTCGGTGTCGAACGGCTGGCATGGTACGACCTGGCGGCTCCGCTACCGGGATTGCCCGGTCAAGACAATCCCGACGCGATCTCGTACAACGACGCCTGCCGGTGGATCATTCAGGCGTTTCAGCAGTTCTCCGGCGATTTGGGCGACTTCGCGCAGATGTCGCTCCAGCAGAAATGGATTGAAGCGGAAAACCGGCCCGGCAAACGGCAGGGGGGATTCTGCACCGGCTTTCCTACCGCGAAACAGTCACGCATCTTCATGACGTTCACCGGTTCGGGCGACAGTATGTCGACGTTGGCCCACGAACTCGGTCATGCTTATCACTCGTGGGTGATGCGGAACGAGCCGTTGTTTTTGACCGACTATCCGATGAATCTCGCGGAGACGGCCTCAACATTCGCCGAGGCTGTGCTGGGTGAATATCGTTTGCAGGAATCGCGATCCGATTACGAACGCCTCGGCATTCTGGAAGCGATGCTCGGCGACGCGGCGGCGTTCTGCATGAACATTCACGCCCGGTTCCTGTTCGAGGATCGCTATCATCAAGAACGCCGGCAGGGCGAATTGACATCAACTCGGTTCAGCGAATTGATGGAGTCAGCGCAAAAAGAAGCCTACCTCGATTCGCTGGCCGACGACGGCTGGAACCCGCGTTTCTGGGCCTCGAAGCTCCACTTTTACATCTCTGGGTTGCCTTTCTATAATTTCCCTTACACCTTCGGTTATCTGTTATCACTGGGTCTGTTCGCGATCGGCAGGGAAATGGGGCCGAGTTTTCCAGCGGCCTACAGCCGTTTTCTGATCGCGACCGGCAACAGTGATGCGGAAGACGCTGTGAAATCCTCGTTTGGTTTCGATCTACGTGAACCCGAGTTCTGGCAGAAGAGTCTGGACATCATCGAGGGGCGTGTGCGATTGTTCGTGGAACTCTCGGACAAGTTGAATGGACGGCTCAAGGGGATTTGAGCGTGCTTCTCGTCTTAGCCCCCGGCGAGTCGCCGGGGGTTAATGTTCTTACACCGTCAAATATTCATTGCTCATGTGTGAACGAAGGCCCCTCGTCATTGACGGGGGGCTAAGACCTCTAGCGGGATTGCAATGGCTTCCGAAATTCAAGCAGCGACGATGCACGATGAACGGTCCGTGGGGATCGTGCAGACGGAATACGTCGACTTGTTTCTGCCGCCGCGGCCGCTGGTGCTGGAGAGTGGCATTCCGCTCGGCCCGGTGACGGTGGCCTACGAAACCTACGGCGAACTCTCGCCCGCGAAAGACAACGCGATCTTCGTCTGCCACGCGCTGACAGGCGATGCTCACGTTGCCGGGAAGCATGCCACCGATGATCGGAAATCGGGCTGGTGGGACACGCTCGTCGGGCCGGGGAAGGGTCTCGACACCAATGAGTATTTCGTCATCTGCGCGAACGTGCTGGGAGGCTGTCAGGGCACGACCGGGCCGATCAGTGTTGATGCGGAAACGGGCCGGCCCTACGGAACGCGGTTCCCGTTTCTCACTGTCGGCGACATGGTTGAAGTTCACGCCGCGCTGGTGAAGCATTTGGGCATCAGTAAACTGCTGGGGGTGATCGGCGGCAGCCTCGGCGGGATGCAGGTGCTCGACTGGGTCGCCCGCTATCCCGAAATGACGGCCAGCGCGACGTGTCTAGCGTCATCGGCACGACTCACGGCGCAAGGCATCGCCTTCAATGCCGTCGGGCGACGGGCCATCACCTGCGATCCCAATTTCCGCGACGGCGATTATTACACCGTCGGCGGCCCGCACAAGTTCGGTGAAGACGGCCCCCGTTTCGGCCTCGCCTTGGCCCGCATGGTCGCGCATATCACCTATCTATCGGAAGTGTCGATTGAACGGAAGTTCGGCCGTCGCCTGCAGAACAGTGATCAACTCGCCTACGATGTGCAGAAGGAAACCGAATTCCAGATCGAGAGTTATCTGCACTATCAGGGGAAGCGCTTCATCGAACGGTTCGATGCCAACAGTTATTTGTATCTCACGCGGGCGATGGATTATTTTGATCTCGCCGCGAAATACGGCTCGCTCAAGCAAGCCCTCGGCCGCACCGACGCCCGGTTTCTGATCACGTCGTATAACACTGACTGGCTGTTTCCAGCGAGTCAAAGCGAGGAGATCGTATCGGCGTTGGTCTCCGCCGGGCGGCATGTGACTTACTTGCAACTAGAAAGCGTCTTCGGCCACGATTCGTTTCTGATAGAAATCGAACAGCTCGAAGAACTCCTGGTGCCGTTCCTGCGCGAGACGTATCGGCAATTGCGAATGAAATAATAGTCTGCCGTTGTAACATGCGCATTCCGAGCGGGGGCGTCAGCCCCTTGATTGTGGCATCGCTCGCGCATTGGTTACCGCATTCAGGGGGCTGACGCCCCCCGCTCGGAATGTCACGCAGCTCACTTCGGCGCGACGCGGCGGCTTTTCACCGTGGTGATGTCGAGAAATGGTCGGCCGACTTCATCTTGCCACAGGTCGAATGTCAGCTTGCGTTGATTAAGAACATCCTTCACCACGGTGTGCCATGTCGCCTGCCGCAGCGGATACGAAGCCGGTTTATCCGCCCAACCCGTGGCCGAACGGTCGAGTTCGGCGTAGTCGAATAACATTGGCACCTTTGCCGCCTGCGATGCGCTGGCCAGCATATCCTGTAGTGGAACATCGTCAAAGAATACCTGCTGCAATTTAAAGAGATTCGGAGCTGCCTGCAGGCGCGGCAATTTCAAGGGCCAGCCCACCGGCCAGACATCGGCCGCTTTCTCCGGAAGATCAATGACCAATTCCAGCGCGCCGGAAGGTGTCCGCTGCGGGCGAAACCCGAGGCCGTGATCGCGCAGCAGCAGCGCCAGGGCGGTCGCCGCGGAGAAACCTTGCGTGCTTTGTCGCACGATTGGCTTACCATCCGCGCGATTCAATTGCTTCTTGGCGGCATCGGTCCAACGGAGCGAGAACTCCGCTGGCAGGGGGAGTTCCGCAATCGCCTGCGACAACTCCTGGTCGCGCGGATCGGACTTCGCGATGTCGGTCAAGCTTTCATAGATCGCGGCGAATTGCTCGTTGGATAACCCCCACAGCGGCTTGCCGTCAGGCGTGCCTTGCGCACCATAGGTCTTGAGATCGTCGACCCATTGCTTGATCTTCTGCCGATCGCCCGGCTCGAAGGTGCGGTCGGCGAGAATAATTTTGCCGGAACGTTCCAGGATGCCCACAACTTTCACAGTTCGCAGGGTGCCGGTGATCCGTTCCGAGGTCTCCGGCTGTTCGTCGCCCAAAAGGCTGCGGATCGACAGGGGAATTTCGAGCGGTTCCAAAGCCGACCGCCATTGCTGGGCCTGCAACCCGCCCCCTTCCGAGGTGAGGAGCAGAATTTCCACCATCGTATTGCGAACAGCCCCCGGCTTCGCCACCGCTTTGTCCGGCTTAGGACGCCGTTGGGCATTCTGCCCAAACACGGAACCGCCGGCCAGCAGCCAGGCGAATAGAAGTCCATAAGTGAAATCTCGCAGCCAGGGACGCATCATCATTTTCTTCTCCCCGACAAGGTGCCTCGCTTGTGCAAAAATCTTCCGCCCTCGAGGGTATACAAACTTTGTAAGCTGCTCAAGCCAGATGATTCGGTCAACTCGTGGAAGCTAATGATGATGACTCCATGCCAGGGACATGCGCTCGCCGCCTCTTCCTGGACGTGGTGTTCGTTCACTGGATGTTGTGTTCGTTCAAAGAGGCAGACATGCTGCCGCTCAAGCAGAGACTCAGGGAATAGGCCGCAACGCAGTTGAAAGTGGATCTTCGCTGATTTCTATACGGGTGAACAAGCACCCCACGGCTCCGGCCAAGCAGTGGCACGGTTTACGGGGTGATAGGGGGAATCGAGCAGTGCCACCCCGCCGAATGTGACGGGAAAATTTAGCAGTCCCACCTCGGCCGAAGACAAAACGGGTAGCAGACGGATCATCGGACCCCGTGGTCATCCAGGCTTTTTGTGGAGGAACTGCTGAGAAGTCTCCGCAATCCGGCAGCGCATAGGATGATCAACGTCACGACCAGGAAGAAGCCCACGGAATAGGCGATGTGTCCGGCCGCACCATATTCCGGACTATTCAGCACGCCATTGAAGATGACAAACGCGATGGTGGAGCCAAAAATCGATCCCCAATACCCTCGGGGAGACAGCAATCCCAGGCCGATCGCCCACAGCAGAAACATGGGGCCTCCCAACTCCCCGGGATGAATTTCAAGCTGGCTTGAAAGCAACCAGACCACGAAAACAAACGCGAAGAAGGAGACAAACGAGACGCCAAACATCATGATCCAGTTTGGCCATGGACGCTGCGCCTGAAGGGAATCAAGTGAACTCATGAGCTGTGCCTTAGTCAGTGTGCGCGGTGTACGCCAGCGATCATAACACCCCACGTCCCCAAGGCGAGCGGCGCGGCGTCAGCCCGCCGTGTTTTCTTCTCAAGGCGTCGCACGCTCTTCCCCTCGTCAAGTGCCACTACTTCAAAGTCTTCGCAGAAGCAGTGCCGAGGGGCTGTTCGCACTGCTTGTCCCAGAGCGGCCAAGCAGTGGCACGGCTTTAGGGGTGATAGGGGGAATCGAGCAGTGCCACCACGCCATTGTCACTTGCCCGAATGGGGTGGCACTGGCGGAGCCCAATACTGTCCGGAAAATTTCCCCACGCGTGGCGTGCGGGCGTTTGGTTGTGGGGAATCGTGCCGGGCGAGGAGTGCGGACGATTCCTGGGGGG
>Ga0335397_10007310_pt1 | contig 14090 bp, 12 predicted proteins | sample MAT04_FD_205740 | JGI IMG/M metagenome (GOLD analysis project Ga0335397, IMG submission 205740) | Freshwater microbial communities from Lake Fryxell liftoff mats and glacier meltwater in Antarctica - MAT-04 (spades assembly) (version 2) ...
TTTTGGGTGCCATGCCGCAGAATTCACGCGTTACAACTTCATTCACACTCAAGAATACTTCTGGAAAGGTCGTGCTAATTCATAAGATCGTCAGCGGATGCTCCTGCACCACTCACAAGCTGTCGAAACCGCGCGTCGAATATAATAATACTACAGAAGTTGATGTTACTTTTGATTCTGAATCGTCTCATGGTACTGTCAGTACGGTAGTAGAAGTTCTGTATTTCTTCGAAGGTGATCAGCAAATCCATCGTCTAAATCTTAACCTTTCTGCCGAAATATTACCTGACATTAACCGGCCTAACTCAATCCGCTTTGCTTGCGGTGAATCAACTAAAAAAAGCGTCAAGTTGAGCGCAAACCGATTGGCAGCTTTCAAGGTGCTGAAAGTTCAATGTACGCACCAGGCGTTTCATGCTTCATGTTCACTGCTCGGCCAAGAGGTCAGTACTGTGGACGTTTTAATCAATTTCGATGATACACAAAACGTCGATTGTCAGGCAGCGGCTGAGTTACTTGTACACACCAATAGTCAAAACGAGCCGTTAATTCGCTTGGCAATTCAAGTGGAACAATAGTTGCGCGATGCCTCAGGAGTAATAATGAATGTACGTGCCGCACTTAAAATGCGAGTCGGATAGATTGCAAGGTATTGATCGAAACTTTAACATCCTTCAATAAAAGTCAACTAATGCTTACTTCTTTCCTCATTTTAGCTGCCCTCGCGACATCTGACATTTCACCGGGGATGCAGTTAGAGTTAGATGCCATTGAAACGCGAAAAGCACTTCGTTCTGGTGAAATTGAAGTGACGGTCGTTAGCGGACTGGATGGTCAGAGTGATGGCTTTAAACTGTCGTATCGGTGGGATCAAAGCAAGGTGCGCGCGGACAATGCTTACGGTCATAGGCGAATTGTGACCGACCAACAGGCTATTTTCCGACTAGGTGAATCCGATCCACACATTCAGATTTTGGATCGCAACTACTTTGTAGCTAATGCGACGGAAGAGGTGTTCCATCCAGGACTCTTGGGCATGGTGGCGGTTCCGTTTACACTACTCGACTCGTACACTTTAGACGGGTGTATGGCTTTTTCTGATCGTAGTGATGAAAGTGTCAAAGATGTCGAAATACAGGGAAGAGACGCTCGTCACATCAGCTATCGACGGGCTGTTGGATCTGAGTTGCAGATTTGGATAGCGCCGTCTATAAATTATGCCGTTTTGCGGTGTCAGGCATCTGTCGATGGCCTGACGCAGAGCGTTGAGTCGGATTATCAGCAGTTTGAAGGCGGTATTTGGTTCCCTCATGCCGTAAAGTTTCAAGAGTTTCGTGATGGTGACCTTAAATATGAGCAAAGCGTAATTGTTAATTCAGCAAAATTTAATATACCTATTAATCCCACGACCTTCAGTCTTGTGTCTTTGTCGCCCAAATCAGGAGATATCGTCCGAAGGAACGGCGAACGGCTATTATGGAATGGTGATGAACTGATTGACTTGCCAGATGAGAGCGAAATCCAGAAAAGTGACATTTCAAGAACTCCTCCTCGTAGCTATGTGAGGTGGCTGCTAATTGCTAATGCGGTGTTTTTGGCGGTATTTGCGTTTTTCGTTCTTTGGAGGCGAAAGGAGAATTCCACAAAGCATCCATGACCTGGGTTTGTTTAGTGTAGTCAAGAACATATCTACCTAATCGGAGAGCAAAATGCGTGGTTTACGGCGATTCGCGGTATTACTGGCCTTGTGTGGATAAAGCGTGTGTATTCCGTTAGCTCCTGAAGTTTATGCGCTGTGCTGCAATTCTAAAACACCTCTGCTCGGGAATTGCGGAGCTGAAAGCAAGTGTGAAGGCCGCACAATGGCTACATGCACAACGACGTATGGTACATATTATGAGCCACAAACTGGGATTGCTTGTATTGATGCGGGCAATGACAAGTATTGTGCTCAGACTACCGGTTCATTCGGTATAGTGAAATGTACTTGTGAATTCAGCTGCACATGGGATGCGACTCAAAATAAATGCAAAAAAGGGTCCGCCCACATGGGCGGGGTGAACCAGATTTGCTCGACACAACAAGAGTACCAGAGCCAGTCCTGCTCGTTATGTGGTGGATGATTGCAGCGTGTCAATATAGTTTGGTCGTGTCCGGTATTTCCGTAGTGCTCTAGGGACAATTAACGGCCATTGTTCTATCAAGTCGATGCTGGTAAAAAGTGCGAACTTGTGTTCATCGTGACCCCGTCTTTTACTAAGTATGCTTTAATCAATTCAGTGATGTAGATCCTGATATATGGACTCTACAATAGCTGTCGCCGGGTTCCACTGGCTATGCCAGTGTGTTCCCGGTTAGGCGCAACGGCGTTACCGTTGACGATTTTATCCGTTCGTGTAGACGGTATTGACGTGAATGCGGTGTCATTCTGGGCGGATTTTCTTGAGATAGGCCCGAAAATGGTATCGGACCGAAATGGTGGACAACCCCGCTTCGCGGTGATCGCGGTCATCCTGACGTTCCTGCTCGGAATGGCAATGATTGGCTGTGGGGTAGGGTGGACGGCGGCGGGGGAGGATGCCACGCAGCCCAGCAATCTCGCGTTCTCCAAGCGAATCTACAAAGATGCGGATGGGGGCGAGCATCGTTATGTTCTCTTCGCACCGCCACGATCCCCCAATTCTCCTCAGCCGCCGGTGATCCTCTTTCTCAACGGCCACGGCCAGAACGGCGATGACGGCGTGTTGCAGATCACCAATCAGTTCGGCATCCATTTCTGGGAGTGCCGTGGGTTTTCCCCCTTCATTGGCATCGCCCCGCAGTGCCGCAAGAACGGCGAGTGGTCCGCCGACAGCCTCGACACCCAATGGGCCTTCGCCATTCTCGACGATGTCCTCCGCGAATATGACGGCGACGAGGACCGCGTCTATCTGACCGGCGTGTCCACCGGCGGCAACGGCATCTGGAAAGTCGCCTCGGCCCATCCCGAACGCTTCGCCGCGATAGTCCCCTTATGCGCCACGCACGGTGCCGACGTCGACCGGCTCATCGCGTCCCGCCTGCCGATCTGGAATTTCTGGAACGCCGGCGATCACGCGGGCGTCGTCAACTTCAACCGCGATTTGAAGCAAAAACTGATCGAACACGGCGGCAGCCCCCTCTGCACGGAATACCCGGCTGTCGGCCACGACTGCTGGAACCGCGCCTATTCCACAACCGCGCTCTACGCCTGGCTGCTGCGCCAGAACCGCCGACGGAATCGAAGTGCGGAACCGTTTGAGTACCTCCCGTCAAAGCAACTCATCGCCGAGTGGCCGGTGCTGGGAGACAGCCACTGGAGCGCGAACAACGACGGCGATCTCATCGGACAGGCAGGTAGTGGCGACGATGCTGCCTCCTGGCTGGCGTCCCCCAAAAGCGCCACGGCGTTCGACTTGCATGGCGAGGTCTGGTTAGAGAACACGACCCATTGCGAATTGGCGATCTGGACCGTGGCCGGTGAGGAACAGCAACTGGCGGCGCTCATCTCTATCCTGCCGCGAGATCAGGGGGTGGGCGGCGTGTGTGATGCGCAGGGACGCTCGGCAGTGTCGCTCGATCCCGCCGCGCAGCAGGCATTGCGGCTCGACAACTGGAACGACGTGCGCGTGCAGGTGGCGAACTCCACGCTCACGCTGTGGCTCAACGGCTGGCCAGCGCTTCAAGCGCCGATGGTCACCACCGGCAAAAGTGATGAGCGCTATCGTGTGGGGCTGGCAGCACCGCGAGAGACCAGAGACGCACGCTGGCGCTTGATCCGCACCCGCATGAATTCCCCGCTCCCGGTTCCGATTGGTCGAGGCGAACCATGAGGCGCGGCCTGCTGCTGGTCGGCCTCATATGGATGGCCGCTGAATTCGCGTCAGCAGCGTTCGCTGAAGAAGTTCCGGCCGATGCCAGTTCGGCTGTCATCGATGCAAAGATCGCCGGGTGGAAAGCGAGAACGGTGCGACTGGGCACCGGCCGAATGTTGTGGAGGCTTGCAGCGCAAGCCCGGTCTGCCGAATTCGGCGGTGCCACGGCCGCTGGATCAGAGACGCCATCGTCAGAACGGGTGGTCGTCCAATTTCAGCCGCGTGGTCTGCGCCTGGAAGGGGATTGCTTTCCCTCGATCAATTTCGGGAAACCCGTTCTTCCGAATCAAAACGACGACCGCGCCAAACAGCGCTATGGTCGCGCGTTAGCGGCAGGCTTTCGCGGTAAGGATTTCTTCATTCCACGCACCGAATCGTACACCATCCTGGCGGACGCTTACGAAGAGACGCATTGTTGGACATCCGTTGACCCGGCCCGTCCCAGCATCGTCACCCTACCGGCCGGAACTGCCGGGCCGCTTCAGTTTTACGACTGGTCGCAAACCACAAAATTGCCGCTGGTGCTGGCGCTTGTCGAAGCGATGCAATTAAGTTTGCACCCGGAAATGAAATTGATTCCCCGCGCATTCGAGGCAAATCGTCGGGTCTTGAACCTCACTCCGCAATTTCAGGGACGAACATGCGGTGTGGTGGAATACGATTATCGGTGCGGCCAGGTGAAAGGGACGTGCCGACTCTGGCTTGATCCTGGCCGGGATGATGTCGTCATTCGGGCGATTTACTCCGACGCCAGCCAGATCGTCGTTGCTCAGTATGACTTTGAGTACGATCAACCGGACGGGAAAGACTGGTGGCCATTGCAGGTGACGGTCTTGCAGACCAACAGTTATGGAGACGGTTACGATGAAGTTCGTGCTGTTCGCGCCGAATGGAACAACGCGGCGGCGACATCCGTGGAAAATGGCCTGACCAAACCTCCCAGCGGTGCCAGAATCCGCGAAGAGGCCAATGGGAATTACTTTTACATCCCGGCAGCGGGTCTGAAGCAGAAAATCTCACCAGCCGACGCGGCCGCTTACCTCTCTGGCAAGCCGAGGGCGTTTGCGGGGGATTATGCTGGGGCAGTCGCCTGGCGTGCCGCACGCAGAGACGCGTTACGCATGTTGACCTGGCCGCGCATTCTGCTCGTCATGCCATTCGCCTGGCTGGCATGGCAGGGAGCCAAAAATTTGCCGTCCTACATACGAACGGATTCGATGCGCGCACTTCTGAAGCGACAAGTCTCGGGATTGTAAATGCTGGCGAGGATCGGTATCAGCATTCTGTGTTTTCTATGAGGCGATCGATGTCGGATCAGCAGTGGTACATCAATAGCGATGGCAACGTCTTCGGTCCGCTGACCACCGTGAAATTGGAGCAGATGTTCCGGGAGAATTTGATTCAACCCTCCGACCTGATTGGCGTGGCGGGTGAAGAAACGTGGCTGCCAGCGAGTTCCGTGCAGGAGATGTTTCAACAAACTCACACGTCCCAAGCCGAAGAATCTCCCTCGCATGCGGCGTCCGATATTCTCGGAAGGTTGCGAACCCCAAAACCCGCGCACATCGATGAGGTTTCCGAATCCATTCCTATCGGCGCGCTCGGCGAATTCGTTTCCGGCGGGGCGCAGCGCGTGACGGGTGGCGTTGCCGCGCTCTCAGGTGGGATCGGCGGACTGATCGGCAGCGCGATCGAGGGATTGTTCCACGCCGCCAGTGCTGTGTTTCGTCTGCGGCACAGTAAGCTCACGCTCGTTGTGCTGGGGGTGTTGCTTGCCGCAATCCTGCTGCGAAATGTGCAGTTCGCAGACTCCGACAATCAGCTGGTTTTCGAGCAACTGGTAACGTTGGGGGATGAGGTTGAATTGATGCGCGGGGCCCAAGGTGTGACTGCGGATGATTGGGAACACTTCCGGCGTGTGTCGCAAGAATCGCTAGATCCTGCGATCAAATTGCTGAGTGAGGCCGCTGGCCAGGATCACCCTCTTTCACAATCGCTCCCTCTGCCCTATGTTCAAAGCTCCGAATCCGTGGTCCGGGGTTACCTCCTCGAATGCGGCTATGCCTTGCGGGCCATGATCAAGTCGCAAGGGGGAGCGGACGATGTCCGATACGCTTACACGAAGAACATCGACTTGGCACGGCAGAAGCTGTCGCCGGGAACGGTCATCCCCAAACCAGCCAACAAGAGTCTGAAAGACGAATCCTTCACCCTCTGGATTATCATCGCGGATGTTCTCATCGTCGCCGGAGGTTTATTTTGGTGGTGGCGACGCTCGGCGAAGGTTTGAGGTGGATGTGATTGACGCCCAGGCAGCGACGCCTGACACCGCAAACCAGCGATTCAAAAGTCTCAAGCACTGGGGCTTGCTGGCGATGCTGTGGATCGGGATGAATCTGGGGATCATTTACGGCCTGGAATGGTGGTCGCCATCACCTCGCTCAGCCACGCAGGTTTCGTGGCGAGTTCTGCGGGCCTATCAGCCGCGTGAATGGATTGCTTCAACTGACCATGCGAACGAGTCCCGACTTTTGTACCGCCTGATGGAACCCGCCGCCACAAGTGGCCCTCAGCCGCTTTTGATTATTCTGCACGGTTCCGGTCAGCGGGGGAATGACAACCAGCAGCAATTGCGCGGGTTGCCGTCGCAACTGATCGAAGCAACCTGGCGTGAGCGCTGTCCGGGATTCGTCCTCGTGCCGCAATGCCCGCGAGCCAGTGATTGGGTTCAGCAGCTTCCGGCGCTGACCTCGCTGATCGAGTCGTGGTGCAATGATCCCCGCGTCGATCGTCGCCGCGTTTATGTGACGGGATTGTCGATGGGCGGTTACGGCGTCTGGCATCTGGCCGCATGCCAGCCGGACTGGTTTTCGGCCGCTGTCCCCATTTGTGGCGGAGGAGACCCCGCAGCGGCTTACCAGACCCGCGTGAGGGTCAGGTCGAGGATGGTTGGTTCGATGTTGGTGGTAGTGGGAAGGCTTCCTCCAGGAACTTCCCCACGTACTGCCGTATGTCCAGGTGGGAGAGAGCGGCCTGGGCCTGAACATGGAAGACGATCACCTTGTCGCTGTCCAGTTCGCCGTCATACCGAAGAGCATCCAACTCTTCAGTCGTGACGTTCTCGCAATCAATCGGATGGAACGAGTACACGCTCCCTGACATGGCTGCGAAAACCCCGTTGTGCTGAGTCCTCCCTTCGTGGAGAGCCTTACAGGCGGCACATTGACCACAAGGATCAAATGTGGGTGTCCTGTTGGTACACACAAGAGCACGAACTCCCAGACTGATCGTGCGAGTTTTGCCGGATCGGTTGGGACCGGTGAACAACGCATTGCAGGGACCGTTTGCGATGAAGTTCAGCCAGACCTGGATCATCGCCGCGTTACCGGCAATCTCTGACCATCGTTCTGGGAACCAGCGTTGAATCCAACTTGGACTTGGAGAACCGCTCATTTCGCACCTCCCTTCTTCGCGGCGGCAAGGTTCTTCAAATCACTGGCTCCGTTAGTTGCCTTGCTGGACATCAGTCTGCTTCTGCTTCTTGGGCATTGCAATTTCCTTGCCGTGAGGGGTTCCCCGTCCCTCGCCGTCGCCTGACGAAATGTCAAGCTGAAGACGGCAGGTTTCCGAGTTCTCACACCAGTGAAAGGACCGGTCAGGACAGGCAACGCCGAAGTGCTAGATGAGCCGCAACATATTCCTCCAATGAATGTTGCGACTTCAGAATTCTTTTCACGGCTATTCAAGACCCTCTGAAGTCTGACTATGCAGTTTTGCGGAAACGCAGTTTCCAAGTTTTCTTGGAAAGTTGCGGAGCCTCACATGAGGGGGCATCACCCGGTTGAGCTACCGCAGAGGGAGTTGCAGCTTGCGAATCGCAGTCATGGGCATGAAGAGGTGTCGAAGATCATCCTTCAGGGCGAGAAAGTCGATGCGGCTGTAAAAAGCGTCTGGCGTCGTCGTTGATGGCATCGACCTCGACTACTCTTGTCAGTGTCAGCCGAATGGTTCGATTGCCCAAATGGAGGCCGAATCAGGCACGGAGTTTTCCGTAACGGCGAGCGGCCGCTTTGAGGGCTGCGTTCGGTTTGGCGTCGATGGAATCCAGTGTTTTCAGAAATTCGTCTCGATCCCGATTCGACAGCCGCGTGATCTGTGCGTCCTGGAGTACCTGGCGAGCTTCCGACACGACGGTCGAAATGACGAACTCACTGACGGTCTGCCCGAGAACGGAAGCCGCCTCTACAATAGTCTGCTTCAGTTCACTGGGCAGTCGAACGTTGATTCTGGCATCGTTGCGTGTCACCGTCGCCATGAATTCCACTTTCGCAGTTGAGAGAGCACGCGTGGCCATCTACCACTCAAACAACCAACTCCAGGTCGATGGGAGTTTTGACGGGCGGTGTAAGGTCATACGCCCCACACCGTTTAGAGGTTTGCGGTCAGTACGCTGACATCGACTTTGAAGAAATCCGCGAGCCTCCGAATCATCTGCCGACTGAAGGCCTTCTTGCCTGCGAGAACTTCCGAGATTGTCGATTTCGCCAATCCCGTTTCACGGTGGAGTTCGGCTTGGCTGACACCCTTTGCTTCCAACATGTGGCGAAGCATGTCGGCGTCTGAGGCGGGAGTGATGGGATGATGGTCGTCTTCGTAGGCTGCCACGAGATCGCTGAGGGCGTCCAAATACAGCATGGCACCGTCCTCCAAATTGCCTGCCGCCAAGAGGCGATCCATGACCTCCTGGGCTGCCTGGAGATGCTCCTCGGACTGAATCGAAGTGAGTGGAAACGCGAGAACGAGTTCCAGATAGGCGTCCTTGACCTTGGCCTTGAGATGGTACTTGGTTTTCAGAGCCATCAGTCCACTCCCTTCGTTCGTGATCTTGGCGGTTTGGTTGCTTGAGATTTCGATTTGGCAGGCGGCGGCTCGTAGCAACCACACTCAGCCTTCCATCGGTCCTCGTCGTACTCGGCGTGCGTCATCACCTTGAGGACGAACACCTTCTGAATGGCATAAATGATTCGTGTCACCAGTCGGTACTTGTTGCCCCCGATGTTGAAGACCACACAGTTGCCGACGAGACTGGCACTCGCGAAATCTGCCTTCACGTTTCCCCATGAATGCCACGTCACGGACTTGCTGCTGACGTGCGTATACCATGCTTTCAGCGGCCCCTCAGCATCCTGGTGGCCGGGACTTTCCCAGAACTTTTTCAAACGAGCCTTGGAAATCACCCGCATTCGCACACACTCCTGAGATCGGCACTCCCTCCGCATTTTAGTTCGAGAAACGCGAACACACAAGAGGAGTAGTTCGAGAAATACGAACACCACGGGATAGAAGAGTCCCTTTACACGGCATTCCGTTCAAAGGACTTCACCAACCCTCCGACGTACGAGCGGATCATGATCTGGTCACGGTCCAGTTTCGGAACTTCATCGGGAACAGCGTGGACCGGTGGAAGATGACTGCGTTCGGTGTGGGAGCGAACAGTGTTGTAGTAGACCACCCACTCGCCCACGATGTGATCCAGATGTTTCTGCCCAAACAGAATGAACTTGAACAGGCACTCGTGTTTGATCGTCTGAATGAACCGTTCCACGCGACCATTCAAGTTCGGTGAAGCGACGGGCAGGGCGTTCGTTCGGATGTCTTTCTTCTTGAGTATGGCCACGAACTCCTTGGTGAACTTCGTGTCCCGGTCGTGCATCACAATCGAGGGCTTTTCCTTCCGTGTTGCTGTCTGCTCGATGAACTTCTCCGTCTGCTTCGTGACCCAGGATGAATTCGGCTTCGTTGTCGAGGACGACACGATGACTTCCCGCGTCTTCATGCACAGGAAAGCCATCAGATACAGGTTGCGGATGCCACGAGCGGTGACGGCCTTCACTGAAAATAAATCCACCGCCCACAGTGTCTCCCCGTGTCGTTTGACGAAGTTTTCCCAGTTGTCCGACGTGCGATCCGGGCCTGGCTTGATCCCCTCCTCCTTGAGGATGTTCCGCACCGTCTGCCGACTGATCTTCTTGATGCCGAGTTTGCGAAGTTCCCCAATGATCCGCGTGTAGCCGAAGCCCGTCGTCTTAGCGATCTCGATGACCAGTTCTCGAATTTCGCGAGGCTTGCGTTGGCCCCCTTTGGGGTTCGGCTTTTTCTTGCCGCCGTTCTCGTCGCGACACCATCGGTAGAACGTGGCGGCAGAGACGATGGTGATCAGTTCTTCGATGGCCCGTCCCAGGGTCTTGCCGAACTCCAGCAGTCGCTGGCGTTCCTCGGGCTTCGTATGAATCTCACCCGGTATCCTCGCTCGCAGAATCTTGTTCTCTTCTTTCAGAAACTGAACATACTTGGCCAGTTCTCGGTCGGTGCCGGACGCAATCAGGGCCAGCAGTGGGTGGAAAATCTTGGCCATCGGGGTATCGTCTTTACTTCAGATGCTGGAACGGCTTTCACTTCCGTTGTACCCCGCTTTGGACACGAAACAACGGCCCAAACGTGACGATTTGGCGAGCAGTTGAGAACCCGTTTGTTGATGCCCTTACAGGCTCCGCAGACGACTGACTTGAGTAGGGTCAGTGGTCAGAAGGACACTTCTCAAAACCGGGTACAGTTCAGAAAAGTGTACCCGGTTTTCGACATTTCACGGCTTTTCAGCGAGAGACCGCTGTTTCCGAAACCCCTTGTTTTCAGGGATATTCCAGGTATCCGGAAGCTATCCGAAATACGTCATGGCACTACGGAACCGAAGGGTCTAAACCGATTCAAGCAGGTCTTTTAACCCAGGCAACATGGGAATCACCTGATGACGCCCGTTTTTCTGAGTCGAAGGGATGACAATCGTCGGTCGTTCCGTCTGATCCATTGGCCAGATCGGATGAATCCGCCGCTCATCATTCCAACAAAAATCCAGCACATTGCCAATCCGAAACCCACTCGACTAAAGAATCCGAAGAGTGAACATCCACGACCCAGCGGCAACTGATACGCATCTCAGAAAATAACAGCGCTGACGGAACTTCCTAACTCATTGCATGACCGTGCTTTGCAAGAATCGCTCCGCGCTGTTTTTTCTGGGGATTGGTATGAGTTAATCAGTGGGCTCACATTCACCGAGGATTCGAGCCGGATTCGCCAAGGGAACGGCCCGGAAATGTCTGCGGATTTTCGCCGTCTGGCACGCACGATCTGGCAGCAGGACACTTCGATCAAAAGAGGCGTTCGCGGAAAACGCCAGGTCCGTGGATGGGACGAACCCTCACTCGCGCGGCTTCTCGCTGGTTTTTCCAAGGTTTAACGCTCGATTGCCCTGCGTGTGATCCGCGAAGTGCAAGCGTCTGCTAGGCGTCGAGATTCCCCAGGCGTCCGCTCGAATCGCCCAGTGAATCGACATTCGCGTGCATGCGATCCAGCAGCGACAGAAACAGATTGTTCAGCGGCGCGCGGTCGTAAACGAGATGCCTGCCTGTAGTGATTGTGCCCTGGCCCCCGCCGGCAAGGATGATCGGCAGGTTGTCGTGATTATGGGCGTCGCCATCGCCGATGGCGGAACCGTAGACGATCATCGAGTGATCGAGCAGCGTCCCGTCACCTTCCTGAATGCTGTCGAGTTTTTCCAGAAACGCGGCGAATCGGCTGGCGAGATAGGTATCGATCTTTTGAATTTTCAGCATCGGATCTGTTTTGGATTGATGATGCGACAGGCTGTGATGGCCTTCTTCGACGTCGATCATTCTGTACTGCCGGTCGCTTCCCTCGTTGGCCAGCATGAACGTCGCCACGCGGGTCGTATCGGTCTGATAGGCGAGGGTGAGGACATCGAACATCAGCTTGATATGTTCGTCGGCGTCGCGCGGAATCCCAGCCGGTAATTGGATCTCCGGGACCGGCCGTTCGGTCTGATCCGCCACAGCCCGCGCGATCCGCTGCTCGATCTCGCGTACGCTGGAAAAGTATTCATCGAGCTTGCGCTGATCCGACTTGCCGAGTTTCGCTTGCAGTCTGGCGGAGTCTCCGGAAACCGCATCGAGAATGCTCTTGCGATAGAAATTTCGCTTCGCAGCCTGCTTACGATCCTGCGCGCTGCCCCCGAACATGCGCTCGAACGCGAGCTTGGGGACAATCTCCTTCGCCATCGGGGTCGACTCGGTTTTCCACGAAATCGCCGAGGAGTACGCGCAGCTATAACCGGAATCGCATTGGCCAGCCGTGCGGTTCGGTTCGGTGCCCAGTTCCAGCGACGGCAATCGCGTCAGCTCGCCCACTTTGTCCGCGGCGACTTGATCAACCGATTTGCCGACGCGGATTTCCCCTTTCTTGTTGGGATGAGCGCCAGTGAGAAACGCTGCTGCGGAGCGGGCATGGTCGCCGGGGCCGTCGCCCTTGGCATTGGCGTTGTCCTGCATCAGGCCGGTAAGCACGTTGATCTTGTCGCGGAGTTTGGCGAGGGGTTCCAGCGTCGGCGAAAGTTCGTAGCCGGCCCCTTCTCCCTTGGGCGTCCATTGCTGCATGATGGCGCCGTTGGGGAAGAAGACGAACCCCAACCGTTGTGGAAAGCCTGATGCCGGTGCGGCGAAAGCGCTGCGCGGCCCCATCGCATCGAGAAAGGGCAGGGCCATTGCCGCGCCCAAGCCTTGCAACACAGTTCGTCGGGACAACGATTGAGTCATGATTCACTTCCTTCGCTACGCCGCAGGCGGAATGGCCGGCTTTTGACAATCTCGCCGATCAGGACGGAAAACTTGAAGTCCTGCTGTTTCACGGTTTCCACAATTTTATCAACGGCACAGCGGTCGTAATACTCCAATCCGCGGCCGAGGGCGTAAGTCAGCAGTTTGTTGGTGAAGGCCTTGGCGAAATCGCAGTCGCGCTGCTTGAGCACGGCGATCAATTCCTGCGGACCAGAGAACATTTTCCCACCGGGTAGGGTGCCGGAGGTATCCAGCGGCTGACCGGCATCCGTCTCGCGGAACCGGCCGATGGCGTCGAAGTTCTCCATCCCGAACCCGAGAGCATCCATCGTGAGATGACACGAAGCGCAGACCGGGTTGGCCCGATGAATTTCCAGTTGTTCACGCAGCGTGGCGTCGGGAGCGGCCTGCGCCGTCTCCGCCAATTCCGGGACATTTGGCGGCGGAGGCGGGGGCGCCTGATCGAGGATGACTTCCAGAATCCACTTCCCGCGTTTCACCGGCGAAGTGCGTGTCGGGGTGGATGTCAAAGTGAGAATACTCCCCTGCGTCAGCAATCCCGCGCGCGGTGTGCCTGCCAGGCTCACCTGCTGGAATTCGTCACCCGATACGTTGGGCAAGCCATACAGTTTCGCGAGACGCTCATCGACGAACGTGTATCGCCCGTCGAGAAAATCCAGAATACTCTGGTCCTTGCGCAGAATATGGAGCGCGAACAACTGCGTTTCCCGCAGCAGCCCGGCTTTCAATTCGGGACTGTATTCCGGAAACAGATTCGGATCGGGTTGACGGTCATCGAGGGATTTCAGATTCAGCCATTGGGTCACAAACCCGTCCACCAATGCGGTCGATTTTGGATCGGCCAGCATCCGCTTGACCTGGGCATCGAGAACGGCATCCGTCTGCAAATCCCCCTGAGCCGCATGCCGCAGAAGCTCATCATCGGGCAGGCTGCTCCATAAAAAATACGACAATCGTGATGCCAGTTCGTAATCGCCCACGGGATGAATCCCGGCGGCATCCTGGGGATTCGGGTCCGCTTCGCCGCGAAAAAGAAATTGCGGCGAAACCAGTACGCCCGTCAGAGCGACCCGCATGGCGAACTCAAACGATTCCCCTCGCTCGACGGTTTCCACAACCAGTTTCACAAACGGTTCGAGTTCCTCGTCGCGGATCGGACGGCGAAACGCGCGCGGCAGAAATGACTGCAGATTCTCCCGCGCGCACTCTGCTGAGGATTGGCCATCGCGAGGATGCCGGGCCAGCAACATACGATGCGCGGCGGGCAATTGCGCTGGGTCCGCATCAATTGGCCCGCGAATTTCCATGCGAACGACCAACAGATTGCGATCGCGTCGTTCCGGGTCTTTATTCTTGGGATCGTAAAAATCGTTGAGGAATGCCGCCGCGAACTGGTGTTGTCCCCGTTCGACTTGCAGCGTGTGCTCGAACAAACGCGGCTTCGTTTCCTCGTTATCGACCGCGAATGTCTGCACGCCTTTGCCGT
>Ga0335397_10007315_pt1 | contig 14087 bp, 12 predicted proteins | sample MAT04_FD_205740 | JGI IMG/M metagenome (GOLD analysis project Ga0335397, IMG submission 205740) | Freshwater microbial communities from Lake Fryxell liftoff mats and glacier meltwater in Antarctica - MAT-04 (spades assembly) (version 2) ...
TGATGGTTTGCGTTACCTTCACTTCCCGGAAGTCGTAGTCACGAAGCGAGCCATCTGATTCGATGCCTGAAATTCCAATCAGCGCGATATCCACCTTGAATTGGCGGATGAAGTCCACGGCCGCTTCGCCCACGATGCCGCGGTCACGGGCGCGCACCACGCCGCCTGCCACGATCACTTCAAAACCGGCATTGCGACTCAGGATGGCAGCCACATTCAGGTTGTTGGTAATGACACGCAGGCTGCGGTGGTGCAGCAATGCTTCTGCAATAGCCTCGGTGGTGGTTCCGATGTTGAGTAGCAGCGAGCAATCGTTGGGCACCTGCTGCGCGACAGCCCGTGCTATTCGCGCCTTGCCTTCTGCATGCAGCCCCTGGCGCTGGGGGTGGGCGATGTTTTCTGTGGTGGAACTGGGTACACGCACACCGCCGTGAAAGCGCGTCAAGGTACCGGCTTCGGCCAACCGTTGAACATCACGGCGCACGGTTTGAAGCGTGACTGAGAGTTCGTCAGCCAACTGCTCTACCGTGACAGAGCCTCGTGCACGGACGGCGTCAATCAATTTGAGTTGGCGGGGGTTGAAGTTCATGGCGCGCACAGGAGGATGACAAAGGTAGGAGACTTTAAATCGAATCAAAAGGAAATCATTAAGGGAAAACCATAATCAAAAAAGAAAACAAAAGAACAATAATAGAAAGATAACGAAGAAAATTCTGTTCGTAGTCAGTCGCAAACCTAGTGAAAGGCAGTGAGATGCAGATGGTGTTGGATGGTGTCAGCAAAAAGGTGGGTGCCGAAACCTGGCTCTACCCTATGAGTCTTGCCTTGCATGGCGGTGCAGTGACCGTACTGCTGGGTGCAACGCAGGCGGGTAAAACCAGTTTGATGCGCATCATGGCGGGTTTGGATACGCCGACGGAAGGTCGTGTTCGGGTGGACGGCCAGGACGTCACCGGTGTGCCCGTGCGCAAGCGCAACGTGTCCATGGTCTACCAGCAGTTCATCAACTACCCTTCCATGACCGTCGCGCGCAATATTGCGTCGCCTTTGCGCCTGCGAAACGAAGCGAACATTGATCAGCGCGTGCGCGAAATCGCAACCCGCCTGCACATCGATATGTTTCTGGACCGTTTACCCGCGGAACTCTCGGGTGGGCAGCAGCAACGTGTGGCACTTGCGCGTGCGCTGGCCAAGAAAGCGCCGTTGATGCTGCTCGACGAGCCCCTGGTCAATCTGGATTACAAGTTGCGCGAGGAACTGCGCGAAGAACTCTCGGCGCTGTTTGCCAGTGGGGAGTCCACCGTGGTGTACGCCACCACCGAGCCCGGTGAAGCGCTCCTGCTGGGCGGCTACACGGCGGTACTGGACGGTGGTGAGCTCCTGCAGTACGGCCCCACAGCGGAGGTTTTTCATCGTCCCCTCTCACTGCGCGTGGCGCGCGCTTTCAGCGACCCACCCATGAACCTGGTGCTCGGAGAGGCGTCACCACAGGGCGTGCGCCTGCGGGGCGGCCCGGATTGTCCCGTGCCGGGCTGGAGTGGCGTCGCCAAGCCAGAGGGCGCCGGAGTCACTTTGGGCTTGCGGGCCAGTGCCCTGCGGGTGCAGGCGCACCCGGGGGATGTGGCGCTGTCCGGAACCGTCGAGCTGGCGGAGATTTCCGGCTCGGACACGTTTGTGCATGTGCACACCCTGGTGGGCGATGTGGTGGCCCAGCTGACCGGCGTCCACTACTTTGCGTTGGGTGCGCCGATTGCGCTTCATTTCAGTCCGGCCCATGTGTATTTATTTGACGCCAAAGGGGACCTTTTGGTGGCCCCATCGCGAACTCCAGGACGCTAAAGATGGCCCGCATAGAACTTGATCTGGCGCACGCCTACCGGCCGAATCCGACCCAGGACAGCGACTACGCGCTGCTGCCGCTGAAGATGATATTTGAAGACGGCGGCGCTTATGCCTTGCTGGGACCCTCTGGCTGCGGCAAGACCACCATGCTCAACATCATGTCGGGTCTGCTGGTTCCCTCCGACGGCAAAGTGCTGTTTGACGGGCGTGACGTGACCCGTCACAGCCCACAAGAACGCAACATTGCACAAGTGTTCCAGTTTCCCGTGATTTACGACACGATGACGGTCGCAGAGAACCTCGCGTTTCCCTTGCGCAACCGCAAGGTTCCGCAGGACCAGATTCGCAAGCGCGTGGGCGAAATTGCCGAGATGCTGGATATGAGCGGGCAGCTCAATCAGCGCGCCGCAGGGCTGGCCGCCGATGCCAAGCAAAAGATCTCCCTGGGACGGGGTCTGGTGCGTTCTGACGTGTCTGCAGTGCTGTTCGACGAGCCGCTGACGGTGATTGACCCACACCTCAAATGGCAACTGCGTCGCAAGCTCAAGCAGATTCACCACGAACTCAAGTTGACCCTGATCTATGTGACCCATGACCAGGTGGAGGCGCTGACGTTTGCCGACCAGGTGGTGGTGATGACGCGGGGACGGGCGGTGCAGATCGGTCCGGCTGATGCGCTCTTCGAACGCCCCGAGCACACCTTTGTGGGGCATTTCATTGGCTCGCCGGGCATGAACTTCCTGCCGGCCCAAAAATCAGGATCAGGTCTGGAAGTAGCGGGACAGACGCTGCCGATGGAACCCGGCTTGAACGTGCCGGCAGGGCTATTGAAGCTGGGCATTCGCCCGGAATACGTGGAGGTGAGCACACAGGCTGCGCCGGGTGCGGTCTTCGCCAGCGTGACCAAGCTGCAGGACATCGGTACCCACCTGATGCTGACTGCCGCCGTGGACGGTCACGTCGTCAAGGCGCGTCTGAGTCCCGAAATGACGGGCCTGGCGGAGGGATCCAGCGTCTGGCTCCAGATATTGGGTCCACACACCTGTTTTTATAAAAATGAGGAACTCGTGTCATGAGTGCCATCAGCAAACCCGTGAACCAGAAAGCCTGGTTCCTGATCTTGCCCGTCATCCTGTGCGTGGCCTTCTCTGCCATCGTCCCGTTGATGACGGTGGTGAACTACTCGGTGCAGGACATTATTTCGCCCGAGCGGCGGGTCTTTGTGGGCACCGAATGGTTTGTAGCGGTCATGCGTGACGAAGAGTTGCACAGCGCCTTGTGGCGCCAGATTTTGTTCTCTCTCGCAGTCCTTGCCGTCGAAATACCACTGGGTGTTCTGCTGGCCTTGTCGATGCCGGCGCAGGGCTGGAAATCCTCGGCCGTGCTGGTTTTGGTGGCGCTTTCCCTGTTGATTCCGTGGAATGTGGTGGGCACCATCTGGCAGATTTTTGGTCGCAGTGATATTGGTCTCTTCGGCGTCATGCTGCACCGCATGGGGTTCGAATACAGCTACACCGGCAACGCGACCCACGCCTGGTTGACCGTGCTGCTGATGGATGTGTGGCACTGGACGCCGCTGGTGGCCCTGCTCGGATTTGCCGGGCTGCGCAGCATTCCCGATGCCTATTACCAGGCGGCCCGCATTGACGGCGCCTCCAAGTTCGCAGTCTTTCGTTACATCCAGTTGCCCAAGATGCGCGGCGTTCTGGTGATTGGTGTGCTGCTGCGCTTCATGGACAGCTTCATGATCTATACCGAACCCTTTGTGCTGACCGGCGGTGGCCCCGGCAATGCCACCACCTTTCTGAGTCAGTACCTGACGCAAAAAGCAGTGGGCCAGTTTGATCTGGGGCCCGCTGCAGCGTTCTCCCTGATTTACTTCCTGATCATCTTGCTGCTGTGTTTCATCCTCTACAACTGGATGCAAAGCGTGGGCACCCAAAATGCCGAGGAGAAGAGTCATGCATGAAAACCGCTTTCACAAGCGCAGCATTTTTCTGGTGCTGTATCTGGTATTTGCGCTGTTGCCCATCTACTGGATGATCAACATGAGCTTCAAGACGAATGATGAAATCTTGTCGAGTTTTTCGTTCTTCCCACAGCACTTCACCTGGGGCAACTACAAGACGATCTTTACCGATCCTTCCTGGTACTCGGGCTACATCAATTCCATGATCTATGTGGCGATCAATACCGTCATTTCCGTGTCGGTTGCGTTGCCTGCTGCATATGCCTTTTCGCGCTACCGCTTTCTGGGCGACAAGCATGTTTTCTTCTGGTTGCTGACCAACCGGATGACGCCTCCCGCCGTATTCTTGTTGCCGTTCTTTCAGCTCTATTCCACGGTGGGATTGATGGACACCCACATTGCCGTGGCCTTGGCGCACCTGCTGTTCAATGTGCCCCTGGCAGTCTGGATTCTGGAGGGTTTCATGAGCGGTATTCCACGGGAGATTGACGAGACGGCGTATATCGATGGGTACTCCTTCCCCCGCTTCTTCCTGACGGTCTTCCTGCCCTTGATCAAAGCCGGCGTGGGTGTAGCCGCCTTCTTTTGCTTCATGTTCAGCTGGGTGGAATTGCTGCTGGCGCGCACGCTCACGAGTGTGAATGCCAAACCGATTGTGGCCACGATGACGCGCACCGTATCCGCCTCCGGCATGGACTGGGCCACGCTGGCAGCTGCCGGCGTGCTGACCATCGTGCCGGGCGCCATCGTGATCTGGTTTGTACGCCACTACATCGCGAAGGGTTTCGCGATGGGTCGTGTTTAAGGAGTTCGAAATGCTGGAATGGATGGCCTGGACTTTGCCCGTTGCCGTGTTCTTTATCTCCATTGTGCTGATGCTGGTGGGCATGACAGTGTGGGAAATTCGCTCGCCCACGGTGGAGCGGCGTGGCTTCCTTCCCATGAAGACCACCCGTGGCGACCGACTGTTTGTGGGTTTGCTGGCAGCCGCCTACCTGAACCTGATTTTTGTGGGAATCAGCGCCCGACTGGCAGAGCTTCTGCAACTGGCGGCAGAGCCCTCGGTATGGATCAGCTTCGTGCTTTCGATGGGGTTACTGGCCCTGATCATGGGCAAGGGCTGACACGCATGCAGGAATTCGGCTCGACCATTCCCCGGAGCCGGACACCTTTAACTAAAACCGGGGATGTGCACTTGAGGAGACATATCATGAAGATGCGGTACACGGCGATTGCGCTGGCGGCGGCTCTGGCTGCCGGTCAGTTCGCGCATGCGGGTGAAGCGGAGGCCAAGAAATGGGTCGACAGCGAATTTCAGCCCTCCACGCTCAGCAAGGATAAACAACTTGCCGAGATGAAATGGTTCATGGATGCAGCCAAGAAGTTGCAAGCCAAGGGCGTTAAGGAAATCTCGGTCGTATCCGAGACCCTTACGACCCACGAGTACGAATCCAAAACGCTGGCCAAGGCGTTTGAAGAGATCACCGGCATCAAGGTCAAGCACGACATCATTCAGGAAGGCGATGTGGTTGAAAAACTGCAAACCTCCATGCAGTCGGGCAAGAGCATTTATGACGGCTGGATCTCAGACTCCGATTTGATCGGCACGCACTACCGCTACGGCAAAATCATGTCGCTGACCGAGTACATGAAGGGCACGGGCAAGGAATACACCAGCCCCACCCTGGACTTGAAAGACTTCATCGGTACCAGCTTCACCACGGCACCCGATGGCCAGCTCTACCAGTTGCCCACCCAGCAGTTTGCCAACCTGTACTGGTTCCGCGCTGACCTGTTCGCACGCAAGGACCTGCAGGACAAGTTCAAGGCCAAGTATGGCTACGAGTTGGGCGTTCCGCAAAACTGGTCTGCCTATGAAGACATCGCCGCCTTCTTCAGCGAAGACGTGAAAACCATCGACGGCAAGCCCATTTACGGCCACATGGACTACGGCAAAAAAGACCCCTCGCTGGGCTGGCGCTTCACCGATGCCTGGTTGTCGATGGCAGGCACTGCCGATATTGGTATTCCCAACGGCATGCCCGTGGATGAATGGGGCATCAAGGTAGGCGCGGACAAGTGCACGCCCGTGGGTGCATCCGTTTCGCGCGGTGGCGCCACCAATTCGCCCGCTGCCGTCTACGCGCTGACCAAGTACATCGACTGGATGAAGAAGTACGCGCCCAAGGAAGCCATGGGTATGACCTTCGGCGAGTCCGGCCCGGTGCCCGCGCAAGGCCAGATCGCACAACAAATCTTCTGGTACACCGCCTTCACGGCTGACATGGTCAAGAAGGGTCTGCCTGTGGTGAACGACGATGGCACACCCAAGTGGCGCATGGCTCCGGGCCCCAACGGCCCGTACTGGAAACAGGGTATGCAAAACGGCTACCAGGACGTGGGTTCGTGGACCTTCTTCAAGAGTCATGACGCGGACAAGACGGCTGCTGCCTGGCTGTATGCCCAATTTGTTACCAGCAAGTCGGTGTCACTCAAGAAATCCATTGTGGGTCTGACCTTCATTCGTGACAGTGATATCCGCGCCGACTATTTCACGCAAAACGCCAATAGATACGGTGGTCTGATCGAGTTCTACCGCAGCCCGGCCCGTGTGGCCTGGACACCGACGGGCACCAACGTTCCTGACTATCCCAAGCTGGCGCAGCTGTGGTGGAAGAACGTGGCAGTAGCCGTGACGGGCGAGAAAACTCCGCAGGCAGCCATGGATAACCTGGCCGAGGAAATGGATCAGGTCATGGCACGTCTGGAGCGCGCGGGCATGACGCATTGCGCGCCCAAGCTCGCGCCCAAGCAAGACCCCGCCAAGATGCTGAGCGACGCGCACGCACCGTGGAAGAAACTGGCGAACGAGAAGCCAAAGGGCGAAACCGTGGCCTACGACAAACTGCTGCAAGCCTGGAAGGATGGCAAAGTGCGCTGACCTTCGGGTTGGGTGAGAGGCTCCGGCTGCTGCCCGTGTGGCGGCTGGATTCAAAAATTCGGTACGCCAGTGATCGCTGGCGTACCCACTAACCGTGCAGGATTTTTCAGGGCATGGCTCTGGAGCGTCCGCCTGAAGATATGCGTGACATGTCCCAACCATTACGAACCGAGCGCGTTGCATTGATGGCGCAGTTGGCGCAGCCGCGCCACTATGACCTCGCCATTATTGGTGGTGGGGCCACCGGTCTGGGGGTGGCGCTGGACGCCGCGTTGCGGGGTTTGAGCGTCGTGCTGCTGGAGTCCCATGATTTCGCCAAGGGCACGTCCTCCCGCGCTACCAAGCTGGTGCACGGTGGCGTTCGCTACCTGGCACAGGGCAATATTTCGCTGGTGCGCGAGGCGCTGCATGAGCGCACCAATCTGTTGAACAATGCGCCGCATCTGGCGCAACGCCTGCCATTCGTCATGCCGTCGTACCACTGGTGGGAGACTCCGTTCTATGGCGTGGGCCTCAAGGCCTATGACGTTCTGGCGGGCAAAGCCGGGCTGGGCCCTACCGAATTTATGGGACGCGAGCGCACGCGCGCCTGCCTGCCCGCGGTCAACGAGCACCACTTGTGGGGAGGCGTGAAATACTGGGACGGGCAGTTCGATGACGCCCGACTGGCGCTCACGCTGGCCCGCACAGCGGCTGCCAACGGCGCATTGCTGGTCAATTATTGCGAGGCGGTCGGCCTGATTCACGAATCGGGTCGTGTGGCCGGCGTGCACTGCCGAGATACCGAGTCCGGTCACGCGCTTGAGGTTCGGGCATCGTGTGTGGTCAACGCCACCGGTGTATGGGTGGATGCGCTGCGCAAGCTCGATGGGCAGGCGTGCGGGCGGGTCAGCGCGCCGATCGTCGCGCCCAGCCAGGGTGTGCATCTGGTGGTGGACCGTGCGTTTCTCCCGGGAGACCACGCGTTGATGGTTCCCAAAACCGCGGATGGCCGGGTGCTGTTTGCCGTCCCGTGGCTGGGTAAAGTCATCCTGGGCACCACCGATACCCCGCGCAAAGACCTCGCTTTTGAGCCTGAGCCCTTTGCCGAAGAGGTGGCTTTCATCCTGGACGAATCAGCCCGGTATTTGCGCCGCGCACCGAAGCGCGAAGATGTGCGCAGCGTCTGGGTGGGCTTGCGTCCGCTGGTCAAGCCCGCCGAGGATGACGGCTCCAGCACCAAGGGCATCAGCCGTGAACACACGGTGGCGGTCAGCAAGTCCGGCCTCGTGACCGTGACCGGAGGCAAATGGACCACCTACCGCGCCATGGCCGAGGACGTTCTGGACAAATGCCAGGAATCTGGTTTGCTGACGGGCTTGCCCGCCTCCAGTACAGCGCACCATCGCTTGGTGGGCGCACCCCTGGCCGGTGCGCCCACTACCCCCATCAGCGAGCCACCGGGTGCGCATTTGTACGGCCAAGAGCAGCCATTGCTGAACCAGCTGCCCGGCGCCACCACGCTGCTGGCTCCCCATCTGACGGAGGCCATGGTGCGCTTTGCTGCACGTTTTGAGTACGCCCGCACGGTGGAAGACGTACTCGCCCGTCGCAACCGGCTGCTGTTTCTGGACGCCCGGGCCGCTGCAGCGGCGGCTCCGGCGGTGGCTGCCGTGTTGGGTGATGAGATGGGGGCCCCGGTGCCGGTAGAGGGCTTCCTGGCGCTTGCTGAGCACTACTGGACTTTGCCCTGAGGCCTTGCGCCAGACTCTATTTGCTACGTTATTGATAGCTGCCTGCGCATATTGGACGAGGGCTGGAGTCGCAATTCTCATCCAATTGATCGTAGCAAAGCCTCTTGCGTCGCCCAGAGGCGGTCCTGGCCCCACACGACGGTGTCGTCCACCTTGAACGAGGGCACGCCCCACAAGCCCAGCGCAAACAATTCTTCGCGGTTGTTCTCAGCGGTCGCACGCCATGCACCGTCATGAAGGGCTTCCTGGGCTTGCGTCCAGGGGAGGCCAGCGCGCTCCACCATGCTTTTCAGGTCGCGATCGCTGCCGGCGTTCATTCCCTGTGCCCACACGCCATGCATGAACGACAGCATAAAAGCCGGACCCTTGCCGCATGCGAGCGCCAGCGGCATGAGGGACAGGCCCCGCTCGGTAGGCTTGCCGATGGGGTCATTCATGCGGCCAAACGGGATGCCGCGCAGACGCGCCTCGCGCGCCGCATCGTGCACGATGTACAGGCGCTTTTCACGCGGCACCGGCAGCCCCCGCATCGCCATGGGTAGAACATAGCGCAGGCGGACGTCGGCTCCTGTGAGACGCCCCAGCTCAAAAACGCGCGGTGCAACGATGGCTGAGTAGGGGCTGCGAAATGAGAAGAAAAAATCAAGGGGCGGCGGGTTGGTCAACGCCACCGTCTGACCCAGGTCCGCGCCGGGCGGGAACAAGCAGCCACTCACACCTTCCGTCTGCAGGCCCAATGATTGGAGACGCGATTCGAGGTAATGCAACCGGTCTACGCCCCAGTACCACTCGCCACCGAAATACAGCATCGCACCCAGGTAGTGGCCCAGTTTCTGGCGCAAGCGGTCGGCGTCCTCGCGCGCTTCGCTGGCGCGTGATGGCACAGGCGCATTGGGGCTGGGTTGCAAACCGTAGTGCGCAGCCAACCGGGCGGCGTCCAGATGGCTGTAGGCCACCAGCTTGGCGCGTTCGGGGGCAGCCGCATCGCTGGGCGGGCTGACGATGTGTGTTTGCAGTGTGACCCGGTAGCGTGCCTGGAGCTGCGGCAATACTGACGCCAGCAACGCGCTGTAAGGGTCGCCAGGTTGATGGAAGTAATGAACGATTGGGGCTTCATGCCGTGCAGCGCGCCGCTTTTCGAACGTGTCACGCTGGCGCTGCAAACGCCCTGGCGAAAGCAGGTACTCCATCACCGGGGGCATCAGCCATGTTTTGATTGACATGCCCTAAGAGGTGGTTAAGGGGCGATTACGAGGCGGTCAAGCGGCTTTGTCTTGCAATTGGTAGCGTTTTATCAAGGCGCTGCGCTGAAGCGGATCCAGGTTGATGCGCGACGCGTCGCGCCCCACCACCCCCAGCAGGCGCTTATCCATGACGTAGCGCCATAGCGGCGGGAAGTAGGCGATGGTGAACATGCCGAAATAGCCGCTTGGCAATGTGGGCAGATTGTCGAAGTGCCGCAATGACTGGTAGCGGCGCAGCGGGTGGGCATGGTGGTCGGAATGGCGCTGCAAATGGAACAGCGCCCAGTTGGAAAAGATATGGTTGCTGTTCCAGGAATGGTAGGGCTGGCACACCTCGTATTTGCCGGGCGAACGCTCCTGGCGCAGCAGGCCATAGTGCTCAATGTAGTTCGCCGAGGTCAGCTGGAAATTGGCCCAGAACGACGCCACGACCAGGAACGGCAGAATCTGCACGCCCAACCACAGGATCAGCGCCGTCCACAAGGCCAGCGTAATCAGGGCCGGTTGCAGAATCTCGTTCTGCAACGACCACACCGGTTGCCCAGCGGCACGCAGGCGATCCGACTCCAGCTTCCACGCCCGCTTGAAGGCGCCCGGCATCTCGCGCAGAACAAAGCGATAAATCGATTCCCCCATGCGGGACGACGCCGGGTCTGCAGGTGTGGCGACGTCGCGATGGTGGCCACGGTTGTGTTCGATAAAGAAGTGTCCATACGCCGTAGGAGCCAGGACGATCTTGGCCAGCCAGCGCTCCAGCCGGGTATTTTTGTGCCCCAACTCATGGCCGAGGTTGATGCAAAAACCACCCACCGAACCGGTGATCATCACCATGGCCAGTACGCCGAACCATGGCAGGTTGAAGTGCACAACAAACCAGGCACTGAAGATGAACGCCACCCACAGCACCGGTACCAGCAAGTAGGTGACGCGACGGTAATACAAGTCCGCGTCCAGTGCGGGAACGGCGCTTTCGGGTGGGTTGCTGCGATCCTCCCCCATCAGCCAGTCCAGCATGGGGGCGACCACATAGAAAAAAGCCACCGGAATCCACAAGGCCCGCGGGTCGCCGGTGGCCAGCATCAGCAAGGGGCCAAAACCCACCGTGCACGGGACCAGTATGGAGAGCAGCCACGCGTAACGCTTGCGGTCCCGGTACGGTCCAGCTGGAGAAGTCGATGTCGTGGGGTTCATGGTTTGTCCCTTTTTTACCTGCGTGCGCGCAGGACGGAGCCATTGTGCGGCAAATCACCGATGAACCCAATGGGTAGTTTCCGCCGTACCGCAGCGGACAGAACCGGTCAATCCGGGGTTTTGGCTTGCAGCGTTCGGGCTAGCCACTGGCAGAGCGCACTGCTGGAGTGCTCGAATCCGTGAATCACGGTGAAGTGGTTGGCGTCCGGCTGGTCCAGCAGCTGGGCGTGGTTGCCCGCAGCCTTCCAGGCCGCATAGTGCGTCTGCGCCTGGCGCTCAAACTCCGTGCTTTCTGCCCCACCCCAGGTGATCCACACCGGCGTGGTACACGGGCGCACCTGAAAAGCGGGCGAGTTGCGGCGAATGATGCCGTCATCCAACTGAATCATGGGTTGCAGGTAGCTGTAACGCAGGGGCTCCAGGTCATACAGGCCGCTCACCAGAATGGCGCCCGCCAGTGGGTCTTGCGGCAGGCCGTAGTCGCGTTCCCACTCGGTTTGCAAACACATGGCAGTCAGATGCCCGCCCGCCGAATGCCCGCCAATGGCAACCCGGGCCGGGTCGCCGCCGTACTGGGCAATGTTGCGCAGCACCCAGGCGGTGGCCGCACGCGCCTGGCGGGTGATTTCATCCATGCTGACGCTCGGGCACAGGGCGTAGTTGATGACCACGGTGGTGATGCCCAAAGGCTGCAGGCCCAGTGCCACACCACTGAACTCCTTGCTGGAGAGGGCACGCCAGTAGCCGCCGTGGATGAATACAAAAACCGGTGCGTTGGGTACATCGGCGGGAAAGATGTCCAGCGTTTCTTCGCGCGTGGGGCCGAAAGGCACGTCCAGCACACAGCGCAATTGTTCCCGGGCGCGCTGGGCCTGGGCTGCAAAATGGCGACCCGGGGCGGTGGGGTCGGGCAGCGCCAGCGAGGGGTTGTATTGCGCGTCGATTTGCGCCTGGGTTTCAAAGTCGCGGTACAGGGGTCGCATGGCAGAGGGTTCCTTCGCTGAAGGAGGAATTATCCGGGGATTGACCTGGACATGCAGCGCAGCGGGGGCCGAGGTGTCGCGAAAAGCTAAAATATACTCTATGGGGTATATTGTGGCGGGTGTGGCTTCACCCATTCACCGCTGCTTCAGCGGTTCACACTGACAAGGAGTTCTATGAATTTACCGGGATTTTTTGAAAACTATTGGCCATTCATGGCTTTGGGCCTGTGGTTTGCGTACAAGTGGTGGAATTCAAAAAGAGTCGTCGCCATGCTGCCCGAGCTCAAGAAGAATGGCGCAATTTTTATCGACGTCAGGTCAGCGGGGGAGTTTGCCAGCGGGAACGCGCCGGGGACCATCAATATTCCTCTCCAGGAATTGGGCCGCAGACTGGGTGAGATACCCAAGTCCTCACCGGTGGTTCTCTGCTGTGCCAGCGGAACGCGAAGTGGCATGGCAAAAATGATGCTCAAGAAGAACGGCTATCCCAACGTCTATAACGTTGGAACTTGGGGCAAGTTGCTGAACTGAGCCTCAGTTCAGAAAATGCGCATCCGCGAGGTCTTCCAGATCATCTGCATCAATGGCAGCGTCATAGGCGGCACGGCTGGCCAGCGCTTCCTTGGTGTACGGAATCAGGGGTTTGTCCAGCGGGCGCAGTTTGTGGCGGCGCAGACCGCGCAGTTGCTGCGAGCGCTCCATGGTTTGCAATACCAGCTCCGGCTCCATCATCAGGCTGAAGGGATTGAGGGACAGTGCGATCGTGTTCATGGTGCTTCTCCAGTGGAATCGGTGCGTTGCAAGAATGCATTTACGCTTGAATCAACTGTAGCCATGAACCTCAGAAACTGGAGTCGGCAAATGGATGGAAAGCGTGTAGGTGTTTGTCCTACACGCCTGCCAATGGCACGCGTTATCCGGCGTTGTCTGCCACCGTCATCAGCCGCACACGCACGCTCTTGCCTTTGATTTTTCCGGCGTTGAGTTTGGCGCAGGCGGCTTTGGCCACTTCGCGCGCTACAGCCACAAAGGTACAGAACTCGGTTACCTGAATCTTGCCAATCTGCTCGCGCGTGTAGGCGGGGCCACCTTCTTCGCTGGTCAGCGCGCCCAGTACATCGCCGGGACGAATCTTCTCTTTGCGGCCGCCCAGAATCTGCAGTGTCACCATGGGTGGCAGCAGGGGTTCGGTGCTGGTCTCGGTGAGGGTGTCCAGCGGGTACCAGGTCGAAGGCAGATTTTGGTACTGCTCAATTTTTCCCACCCGGCCCATGTCATTGAGGATGGCCAGGCTGAGCGCCAAGCCCGTGGCTCCGGCCCGTCCGGTGCGGCCGATGCGGTGCACGTGCACCTCGGGGTCGGGGGTGATGTCCACGTTGATCACCGCCTCCAGCTGCGCAATGTCCAGCCCGCGGGACGCGACGTCGGTGGCCACCAGCACCGAGCAGCTGCGGTTGGAGAACTGGGCCAGCACCTGGTCGCGCTCGCGCTGCTCCAGTTCGCCGTACAGCGCCAAGGCATAAAAGCCTTCCTCTTGCAGCAGGGTTACCAGGTCTTTGCACTGCTGCTTGGTGTTGCAAAACGCCAGCGTGCTCACCGGGCGAAAGTGGCGCAGCAGTTGGCCTACGGTATGCAGACGGTTGGGGCGGGTCACCTCATAAAAGCGTTGCTCAATCAGCGCCTCGGACTTGGGCGGCGCCACTTCCACGCGCTGGGGGTCGCGCATGAACTGGTTGGCCAGCTTCTCGATGCCTTCCGGGTAGGTGGCCGAAAACAGCAGGGTTTGGCGCTCGGCGGGGCACTGCTTGGCGACCTTGACGATGTCGTCGAAAAAGCCCATGTCGAGCATGCGGTCGGCTTCATCCAGCACCAAAGTATTCAGGCCTTCCAGCGTCAGGTAGCCACGCTCCAGGTGGTCCATCACGCGCCCTGGCGTTCCCACCACCACGTGCGCACCGTGCTCCAGCGAGGCGCGCTGGCCACGCAGTGCCACACCCCCGCACAGGGTTACGACCTTGATGTTTTCTTCGGCACGCGCCAGGCGGCGAATTTCCACCGTCACCTGGTCAGCCAGCTCGCGCGTGGGGCACAGGACCAGCGATTGCACGGCGAACCAGCGGGGGTTGAGCTTGGCCAGGAGCGCCAGCGCGAACGCGGCGGTTTTGCCGCTGCCGGTTTGAGCCT
>Ga0335397_10007319_pt1 | contig 14083 bp, 11 predicted proteins | sample MAT04_FD_205740 | JGI IMG/M metagenome (GOLD analysis project Ga0335397, IMG submission 205740) | Freshwater microbial communities from Lake Fryxell liftoff mats and glacier meltwater in Antarctica - MAT-04 (spades assembly) (version 2) ...
TAATTTTAGATTATCTTAACGAATTGATCTTTTTGCGATCATTTTTAACTGAAACGGGGAAACTGCATTTTCCAGGGGTACTATAAACCTGCGCCGTTTATGAGCGGGTTAGTGACACTGTCTACAGGGGGCATTTATGGCGCAGTTGCTGGCTTGTATGTACGCCCTAGTGAAAGCGGAATTGGAATGATGACCAATAGCTGGCAGTATGCCATTCCTGGTGGTGTCCAGTCTCGCAGCAAACCTTTTGACCCAGGTCATAAATGGCAAGGTTATTATACAGTGGGTTATGATTTGCCCATGTCCGCCAACAGTATTGAAGTTAATTATTTACATTTGACTAATGAAACCCATGACTTTGATAGTATTGCTGACGGCCCTGCAACGTTTGGCAGTATCTTTTTCCCCAACATAGTATTTCCAGTTCCAGCTGGTTTTAGCAGTGATGCCCGTTTACGTTATAAATTAAATCAGGTGGATTTGAAATTAGGTAGAAAATACACCGATGTTACTGGTCGCTTCAGTATTAAGCCTTCACTGGGTGCACGCTATGCTGACTTGCAACACAAGCTTACTTTTATACAGCCTGGCAGGGTTTTAAGCAAGTTTGATGGTGCCGGCCCTCTTTTGAGCCTGGATACTGGATATAGCCTGATTTATGGTATTGGCCTTGTTGGTCATTTTGATTATGGCTTGCTTGTCGGTCAAATTAACTCCAGTTCTCTTTTAGGTTTTTCAGGAACCAATTTTAGCTTTACATCGCCCAAGCGTGATCGAATAATAAACAGCGTCGATGGTAAATTGGGACTTGATTATAATTATATGTTCTCCAACGCTTCCAATCTTAATCTTGAAGTTGGTTATCAGGTTAACGAGTATTTAAATGCGTTCGATATCATCAGAGGTGATATTGCTCCTGCTCAGAAAATAGCTGGAATTGAATCAACCAGCTTCGGATTCCAAGGTCCGTACATCAGCCTGATTTTTCATGCCTGAGTAATTTAAGTCGGGTGGGGAAAATACAGGTGTATCCACCCTCCCGACACGTTCTAAACTGGAATATAACTGGCATTACCTGATTCTACTGATTTAATCTCTTCAACAATTTTTCTATAAGGCGATACGTAGTGCTCTGAATTACTTCCTGCTTTAATAGTCAGGCTTTCCTGATTTTCAGGCAGGGTAATAGTATTTTTCAGTAAAACAGGCTTCTCAGGATTTGAAATAACAGGACTCTCCAGCAAATACCCAATACCTGATAAAATAAATACCCCAAACATTATGCCGGCACTTAATAAAAATGCACTGCTTACAGCAAGTGCTGTACCCGCAGTAAAGATGAGTGGAACTGTTAGCCCACCTGTAGCAACAATTGAAATCAATAATCCACAAATTAGAAGACTACTGGCAGTAAATAACAAACCGAGTGACAGATCAGAAGCCAAGACTTGTTTTAATAATGATGTTTTTTTATCGAAAATGGTATCGATTGCAAGTTTTACCCGGAATGAATTAAATAATGTAAACAACGTTGTTGAAACCATGATCATTAAGGGAATGAGTGGTGAAACAGCAATACCCATGACTGAAAAGGTAATAATAAAGGCCAAAAAAGCCATGATGCCATAAATTAATATGCCTTGATTCTGCAGAATATTTTTCTTCAAAAACGCCTGAATTCTGTTATGTTCAAATAAATATTGAAGTGAACCATTTAAACTGATATCGGTAAAAAAAGCAGCCTTATCATCAGAGGTCATAGCACAACTAACACCTCCTTTTTCAGTTACAATTCTGGCGCAAGGACCATCATTCAAACCGTCACCAATAAACCAGACACCTTTAGGATCTATGCCCTTTTTACTCATTAATTCTTCTAAAGATTCCTCTTTATTCTGAGGCGTTTGTTCAGCCTTAATGTTGGACTGATTAAAAACTCCTCCGCTATGCTGGTTAAATATTTTTGCTGATGACTGGCTATCACCGGTAAGCATAATTAATTCTTTACCTTCTTTTTTAAGAAGATTAAGTTGTGTCAGCATATTTTTTCTTATTTCATGCTTTATTAAAATCACGCCTTGATAAACATTATCTTCAGCGACATAAACTGCAGAATACCCATGTAATATTTTATCCTGGACGGCCTTGGGGAATTGTGGAGGCAGTATTATGCCTGCTTGTTGCAAATATTGATTGTTACCAATGTAAATTTTTTTCCCCTGAACCCTGCCTGATAATCCGCGATTTTTTCTATCTGTTGATATCTCGTTAATATCTTTAATAAGACTACTTTGTCCAAATTCGGTTTCATAATAATGATTAATAGCTTTAGCCATTGGATGATCGGCACCATGATTTTTTTCCAATAAATAAATTCGTTGCCATAGCGAATCTGAAATACCTTCGTAAGAATCCACCTGGCTATTACCGGTTGTTAGTGTGCCTGTTTTATCAAACACGACCGTATGAATAGGATCAGATTTTCCCATTAAATTTTCATTGCGTAAGATAATGCCTTTATTACTACGCTGATAAATACTCAGTAAATTTGGTAATTGATGCCCAATAGCAATTGTACAGGGACAAACGGCAAATAAAATTCCAGTAATATTTTGTAATAACAGAGGAAATGTTAAAGCACCTAAAGCCAAGGGTGTAATTATTGATGCGGCGATTCCAATAACTGTCAAACCAATATAAAAATAAGTAAACTTGCTATTTGGTTCAGTCGTCTTATTTTCTTCGGCTCGATTGGAACGAAATAATAATTTATTAACAGTGCTGTTATAGGAATTTTCCGTGGCGTAAACCGTTACTGTTTGTCCGAGATTTATTGCACCAGCAGGTACAGAATCCAGGCATTTTCTTCCTTGTTGCGGTTCACCCGTTAAAAGCGCTGGGTCAATAATTGTATTACCCTGCATAATAATACAGTCAACAGGGAAGCATTCACCCCGATTAACTTTAATAATCATTCCTTTTCTTAAAAAGATTTTTCTCAGTAATACCGTTTTGTCGTCATTCCATAACTCCTGAATTGACGCTAAATCGTCCGAGATAATCGCTCGTCTATCAGAAGGAATCTCCATTAACCTAGATAACTTTTCCTCGTTTTTTTCCGTTAATAGAAGACAAGTATATTCTTTGGACATTTGTGGAAACAAATTTTTCATGCCCTGCAAATGCATTTTTTTTGAGTTATTTAAGACAATTCGCTTAATTTCGTCCATGCCATTTATGATAGTAATTAACATAATCGGCATAATAAAGCTCATAAAAATCATCGAAAAACTGCCAGCTAATGGCATCAAAAACGCATGATAAAGCGTATGAGCCAAGGATAACAACCAACCCAACGAAACGGTTGTCGTCATATTAGTAAAATCTTTCTTACGCAAATTTTGCAAAAAATTGATTAGATACTGCCTTGAGGTAAAAGCCGTTGTTAAATAGGATATTGAGATTAGCCCGATTGTTAATGGAATGGATGGCGTAAATAAAGTGGTTAAAATAATGATCGTAAGCATGGAACTAATATTAACTAATATATTTAACCAATTGACATAATTTATTTTATGCTTGTCTTTTTTTTCTTTATCAATAACCTTAAAATTAATATCGTCGAGACTTTCACTAAATTTTTCAGAAATAATGCGTTTACTTTCATCAGTTAAATTAAAGTTTTCCTCTGTGCTCTCAATCATGATAAACAGGCAATGAAGACCCATCGATTTTGGTTTTGCGTCAATAACTAACTGAGCATCGTGAGGTATGCGATTTTGCTGTTTAAATTCGCTCAAATCACTAAGATAACTATGAATTGTGCTGCCACATCCAGACTCCTTGTGGCACATAATATTTGAGACCAAAAAAGAATCTTGAAAAATTATTTTTTTTGTCATTAAGCTTAATTCCTGGTGTTTAGCTTTTAGAAATTTTGGGAGCATGTCTTATACTGAACTGTGCATTCAGAATGACGATACCAATCGCTAAACATCAACTTTGCGAATCATACCTTTCATGCGCTCACTTCGCGCTACATTAATTTGCGCCTTTTCCGCTTCGCCTCTGCTTGGAAATGGCCCAATCACTACCCTGAACCAACTGATATTATTTTGAGATGTTTGGGTTATATTGACATCAAAACCTTGCATTACCAGAGAAGCTTTCAGATGTTCTGCATCCGGCCGTTTATTAAACGAAGCAATCTGTACCTGATACGATTCTTTATTGATGTTATTTTTAACTGACACAGGTTTGCTCTCAGTTACCGGAGCAATTTGTTGGTTTGAAGAAGAATTAGTAACCGTTTGTACAGGAACCGGTTGTGCAGAAATCATTTTAATGGGTGTTACCGGTGCGGGTCTGTTTGCAGGCGAGTTACCATCTTTCGCTAAAAGAGTATAGAACTCAAATTTTGGTTTTGGCAGCTCCTGTTTTTTAGCAACAACCTGTTGGGGGAGCGGTACGTCTTTCCCTTTATAAGCTTGAACCTGCTTGTTTACCCATGAGGTCAAACTGCTAAAATCAAATACAGTAGCAACCAGATAGCCACACAAAAATGACGCAATAGCGATTAAAAAACGCCGCGGAGCCTGGCTTTGTTGTCTGGTTTGTCGTTTTTTAACGTAATCTCTAGCCATTACATACTCTCAGGAGCTGATACACCTAATAATTGCAACCCATTTCGCAAAACCTGACGCACGGCTGATAGTAGACAAAGACGAGCGCTGCGCAATGATGTATCTTCACATAATATTTGAATTGCATTGTAATAACTATGCAAGCCATTTGCCAGCTCACGTAAATAATAAGCTATCTGATGAGGCTCACAGGTCTGCGCTGCAGAAATTAACATTTCAGGGTAGCGGCTTAACAACGTGATCAAGGCTGTTTCCTGAGCCTGATTTAGTTGCTCAACGTGCGCAAGCCCCTCTGTTTTATCCCAGCTTAAACCACGCTCTTGTAATTGACGCAAGACGCTACTGATTCGCGCGTGTGCGTATTGAATATAATAAACAGGGTTATCACTTGATTCCGATTTGGCCAGATCAAGGTCGAAATCCATATGTTGTTCGGGCTTGCGCATTACATAAAAAAAGCGGGCAGCGTCATTACCAACTTCCGCTCGTAGCTCTCGTAAAGTAACAAATGAACCGCTTCGCGTTGACATTTGTACGCGCTGACCGTCACGGTATAAAATAGCGAATTGTACTAACAATACATCAAGTGCATTTTCATCATGCCCCAAGGCATTTACTGCTGACTTAACACGAGTTACATAACCATGATGATCCGCACCAAAAATATCGATTACGCGATCAAACCCACGATCATATTTATTCCAGTGATAGGCAACATCAGAAGCAAAATAAGTTGTATGGCCATTAGCGCGGACTAGTACGCGATCTTTTTCATCACCAAAATCAGTTGCTTTAAACCATACGGCACCTGCTTTGGTGTAAGTATGGTTACCTTTACTTAAAGCCTGAATACCTTTTTCAATTGATCCGTCATCAAGCAACGATTGCTCGGAAAACCAGCGGTCATATTCGACACCAAACTCAGCCAAATCATCTTTAATATCTGCAAGAACCGAATTAAGTGCCTGTTGATGAAATAATTTGAAACCATCCTGACCGAGTAATTGTCGAGCCTGCTCAATCATTGCATCAATATAAATCTCTTTATCGCCACCTTGTGGTTCATCAGCGGGTAATCCATTGATTATTTCCTGCCAGGAATGGACGTAATCTTTCCCTGCATTGGCCAGGATAGCCTGTGCGATATCATTAACATAATCACCACGATAACCATTAGCAGGGAAGACAATTTCTTTGCCCGCCAATGCCAGATAACGCAGCCAGACACTGGCTGCAAGAATATTCATCTGCCGACCCGCATCATTCACATAATATTCACGACTGACATCAAAACCTGCGGCGTCAAGCAAATTACTTAGGGTGGCACCAAACGCTGCACCACGCCCGTGACCCACGTGTAAAGGACCAGTAGGATTTGCTGACACAAATTCAACCACTACCTTTTGTTGATTACCAATAGAGCTGCGGCCAAATTGTTCACCCTGTTCCAACACTGCTGCAATTACTTGTGATAATGCATCACTTCGCATAAAAAAATTAATAAAACCGGGACCAGCAATTTCAACCTGTTTTAATGCAGCGTGTTCGCCCATGGCATCAACCAATAACTGAGCTACCTGACGTGGTTGTTTTCCACATGGCTTGGCCAGCATCAATGCTATGTTAGTAGCAAAATCGCCATGGGTAGTGTCTTTAGTACGTTCAACTTTGATTTCCGGCTGGACATCAGCAGGAATAGAACCGGAATTTTTCAGGTTAACAAGGGCATCATTAAGCAATTGTTCGACAATGTGTTTCATCAGACTTTATTCTTTCATCAAAATGGAACTATTATGCGCTTTTTGATGCCACTTGCAAAGCCTGTTGATAATTAAACCTATACACATGATTAAATTTAGAACCTGTTGACGGGTGAATTGTCAACAGGCTCTAATAAGCATGAGGTTTCTCAATTTTTTCATAAGCTTTTTGAATATAACCATCTTGCGATAACAGAACAGCAATAGGTCGTGTTTTATCAAAATGGGCAAATATAATCATCATCATTACTGTGATTGGAACCGATAAAAACATGCCAAGAACACCCCATATTGAACCCCAAAGGGCTAACGCAATTAATATGACTAGCGGGCTTAAATTTAAAGATTGACTTAAGAAACGTGGCTCAACCAAATTACCAACTATAAATTGAATCGTTACGATACCTGAAGTAATAACTAAAAAAGGAATCCAGCTTTCAAACTGAATTAAAGCTAATAATGCTGGAAAAGTTGTAGCTACAATTGCACCAATATTTGGAATAAAGTTGAGGAAAAAAATCAGCAATGCCCAGAATTCGGCAAAATCAAGGCCAACGGCTTTCATAATTATCCAGCTTGCCGTTGCTGTACCCAGACTCAAAAGTGTTTTAATACCCAAATAGGTTTGTGTATCTTTTACAATATGAGTAAGAATATTATTTACCAGTTCTCGATGTTCACTATGCGGAAAAAGCGCATACATTTTTTGTTGGAAATAATGTTGCTCAACAAAAAGAAATACAACATACAATGCAATTAGAACTGCCGAACCTGTAATGGTTGAAAAAACACCATAAATATTTACCAGAATATTCTGAACACTCAGGCTTTTAACAAAACTATCAAAATTTGCCAGAATTTTAATATGAAAATAATCATCAGCCTTATTAAAAATCCCCATGAGATTGTCTTGATACCGCGAAGATGCAGCGATTACTTCATTGACGTTATCACTAATAATATTGATTACAATTTTTACTAATATTGCAACAACCACTAATGCTAAAATCATGCTGATTTTTGTGGACATACGAGCGCCAAAATAAGGTGTTTTCTGTATGAATATGTTAATAGTGTTTAATAAATGCCAGATAAAAATTGCCATGATCAACGGTATTAACAGGCTGCGTCCCGCAATTAATAAACTGCCTGAAAGCCAGACTAAAATTAATCCAGCAGCAAAAGTGACGATCCGATTCATGCGCTACTCCCATATTTAAAACCAGTATAAGTCAACAGTAATCAATTTTCCTGCTATTATTGTATTTTTTCAAAAAGATATCATTACCGTGCTGTCTCAATCTTGTGAAATCCTGGCTGGTGTTGGTCCCGCTTTAACGGCTAAATTGGCAAAATGCGGCATATCAACTATTGCTGATTTATTGTTTCACCTTCCCTATCGTTATCAGGACAGAACCCGAATAACGCCTGTTCGCGACGTCAGAGTCAATGATTATTGTGTGATTGCCGGTCGTGTATGCAAAACTGAAATAAAATACGGCAAACGGATGATGCTTTATTGTTATGTTGAAGATAAAACCGGAATAATCCGTTTACGTTTTTTTCATTTTAACAAACAACAAGTTAATGCTTTAAATGAGTGTGAAGGTATTCGTGCGTTTGGAGAAGTAAAGGAATTTGGCAATCAGATGGAAATTATTCATCCAGAATATCGTTTGTCTGGTCAGGACGATGTGATTACTGTTGAAGAAACATTAACACCCATTTACCCGACTACCGAAGGTTTAACCCAGGTCAGATTGCGCCAGCTGGTAAAAATTGCCCTGGAATATTCTGCTCAGACGCTTAAGGAATTTGAGTGGATGTCAACCGTTCAATTACAACAGGAAAATTTTCCACCACTTGCTGAAGCTATTGAGATACTGCATAACCCGCCACCGGATATTTCCATTCATACTTTAGAAGAAGGAACACATCCAGCCTTGCAACGAATGGTTTTCGATGAGTTGGTCGCGCAGCGTGTCAGCATGCAATTCGCCAGACAAGAACGCGCTCAATTAACTGCCCCTTCAATTCACACTGATACAGAATTACAATTACGTTTTTTACAGCAACTTCCTTTTGCATTAACTGCTGCTCAACAGCGAGTATGTGAGGAAATTTTAACCGATTTAAAACTTGAAAAACCTATGTTACGGCTGGTGCAAGGTGATGTAGGCTGCGGAAAAACGACCGTGGCCGCAATTGCTGCGTTACATGCAATTGCCAGTGGCTATCAAGTAGCCCTTATGGCTCCTACCGAATTACTCAGTGAGCAACATTTCAACAATCTTTCGCGCTGGTTTACCCCGCTCAATATAACCTGTTGCAGGCTTGGCGGTAAGATGAAGGTGAAAGAACGGCGTGAAACACTGGAAAAACTGGCCAGTCAGGAATGTCAGCTATTGATTGGAACCCATGCCTTATTCCAGGATACAGTCGAATTTAATAACCTTGGACTGGTTATTATTGATGAACAACACCGATTCGGAGTTGAACAAAGGCTATTGTTGCAACAAAAAGGACAGAAAAATAATACTATTCCGCATCAACTGTTAATGACAGCAACACCCATTCCCAGAACGCTTGCGATGACCCAGTTTGCTCATTTGGATATATCTGTTATTGATGAATTACCTCCCGGACGCATACCAGTCAATACGGCTGTACTCAGTCAGGAAAAACGCGAATCAATCATCGAGCGCCTTAATGCCGCGATCAATAATGGTTGCCAGGCGTATTGGGTTTGTACATTGATTGAAGAATCAGAAAAGTTGCAGTGTACCGCCGCAACATTAACAGCTGAATCACTGCAAACCCTGCTGCCACAGGTTCGCGTGGGTTTGGTGCATGGGCGTATGAAAGCAACCGAAAAAGAAGCGACCATGGCGGCTTTTAAGCAAGGTGAACTTGACCTGTTAGTTGCCACAACCGTAATTGAAGTAGGGGTTGATGTTCCCAATGCGAGCCTTATGATTATTGAAAATTCCGAGCGGCTTGGCCTATCACAATTACATCAATTACGGGGGCGTGTTGGACGCGGTAATAATCAGTCTTATTGTCTGCTGCTCTATCAAACCCCGCTTTCGATGCACGGATCTGAGCGACTGCGTGTCATGCGCTCAACGAATGACGGCTTTATCATTGCGGAAAAAGATTTACAGCTACGTGGTGCTGGTGAAGTATTAGGGACACGCCAAACCGGTTACAGACAATTTAAAATTGCAGATTTACAACGTGATAAGGCTCTTTTGCCTCGTGTTGGGGTAGCTGCTAAACAATTATTTACACAACAGCCGGATATTGCCCAAATTATCGCCAGACGTTGGTTAGGAGAATTCGAACAATTTTTGCAAGGTTAATATTTATAAATAATTAAAAATAATTTTGAAAAAAAGCGATGTCAAGACTGTTTTTTAAATTTTTATCTTGTTAACATACCCCTCCTACTCAAAAACCTTTTACTAATTTTTTTTGTTGATAACTTTTTTAACCTTCTATTATTTTCTTGTTTAGCCTCTCTTTAATTTTATTCAAAACCCTTATAGATCAAATGGCTTGCTGTGTTTTATTCTTATTTTCACGATTTATTTTTATCCACAATTTCTGTGGATAAGTCTGTGTATAGACTGTAAAAACTTATATAAATAAGTACTTGTGGGGTATGTTCTGAGAATCAACAGTACAAGCAAGCCATTGAACGTCTGTAAATCTTTAATTTCAGTTTGATCAATACAAGAAAATTGTTACCATGTTGAACGTTTTTCTTTTATTGAATAACATGGATCAATCGAATCGGTATTGGCAAGCTAAACGAGTTACGATCATTGGTGCTGTTGTTAACGCTTTGCTTGGGCTTGTGAAACTGGTTAGCGGTCTGGTATTTCATTCTCATGCTCTTGCTGCTGATGGTATTCATTCTTTTTCTGATTTAATCACTGACATAATGGTTTTGTTCGCGTCAAAATACGGCAGTCAGGATGCTGATGATTCCCACCCTTATGGGCATCAACGCATCGAAACAGCAGCCACGTTATTATTAGCACTCTTTTTAATCATGGCTGGCTCCGGTATAGGTTGGGATGCGATTGATGAAATAATCCATGCAAGTCATGATAAACCTGACTGGATTGCACTACCCATTGCTATTGTTTCAATTATCGCCAATGAAATTTTATTTCACTACACGCATCATGTTGGTAAAAAAATTCAGTCATCCTTAATTATTGCCAATGCCTGGCATCACCGTTCTGATGCAGCTTCTTCCATAGTGGTTGCTGTTGGTCTGATTGGAAGCTTGTTGGGCTTTGTTTCTCTTGACGCCATTGCAGCAGTAATTGTTAGCGCCATGATTATCAAAATGGGCCTTGAGTATGGCTGGAACAGCGTTAAAGAGCTGGTTGATACGGCTGTTGAACCTGAGATGCTTGCAAAAATTGAGGGCGTTATTCAGCAGGTTGATGGTGTAAAAAAAATACATCAGCTGCGCAGCAGACTTATGGGCGGTGATGTTTTAATCGATGTACATATTCTTGTAAGCCCACAAATTTCGGTTTCCGAAGGCCATTATATTGCTCAGCACGTGCACCGAAAATTACTCAAAAATATTAAGTGCATAAACGATGTTACCGTTCATGTTGATCCTGAAGATGATGAGAATGATTGCCCTTCTTATAATCTCCCTGACCGCAGCAAACTTGAGCAGGAACTTTTATCAAACTGGCAACTTCAATACCCCTTTATACAATTTTGGACACTTCACTATCTTGATGGCGAAATCCGTATCGACTTAATTTGCAAAACGGATAATCAATCATTTGACGCGCTTTCGGATTACCTTAAAACTGCTCTGATAAATTATCCAATGATAAATAAAGTACGTATTTATAATAAAATGAGGATTATAACCAATGAAAAAACCTGAAATTGTTGTATTGGACAGTAAACCTTTACTCAATGATGGTTTATCTTTTGACGCTTTAAATACACTGGGTAATTTAACAATTTATGAGCAAACATCACCTTCTCAACTAGTCGATCATGCAAAACACGCAAACATCATTATTACTAATAAAGTAAAGCTGGGTGAAGAACAGTTTGCCTTGTTACCCAACCTTGTTTATGTTGGTGAAACAGCGACTGGCGTTGACAATATTGACCTCAAAGCCGCTAAAAATCATGGTATTACAATAACCAATGTTCCAGCTTATAGCACCGATAGCGTTGCGCAACATGTGCTGGCATTATTGCTGACTCATACTAATCAGGTCAGTGCGCATAATGATTGGGTGCAACAGGGCGACTGGCAAGCTCAACCTTATTTTTCCTACTGGCTTGCTCCCATTACCGAGTTAAGCGGTCTGACTTTAGGATTACTGGGATATGGCGAGGTTGCGCAGAAAGTTGCAAAAATTGCCAACGCCATCGGTTTAAAGGTAATTGCTCATAAACCCCATGCGTTTTCAGATGATGATTATGCGACATGGGTTGATTTTCCAGACTTGTTACAAGAAAGTGATATAGTAAGTTTACATTGCCCATTAACCGATAAAACCAACAAAATCATCAATCAAACGACCTTGCAAACCATGAAAAAAAGCAGTGTATTAATTAATACCGGTCGTGGCGGACTGATTGATGAGCCAGCTCTGGCTTTAGCTTTAAAGGAAAAACAGATAGCAGCGGCATATCTGGACGTATTAACGCAGGAACCACCGGAAAAAAATAATCCCTTAATTGGTTTAACTAATTGTATTATCACTCCACATATCGCTTGGGCGAGTGTTGCAGCAAGAAAACGCTTGCTTAATACGGTCTGTCAAAATATTATTCACTTCCTGAATGGCGACCCTGTTAATATGGTATGTGAGAAATGACTATGATGGCCACGGCCACCTCATTAAAAATTATATTTGGTATTGCTATCGTGGCAGTAATTTTGTCTGCTGGCTGGTATCCATTTAAAAAGCGTAATCAACAGGAAGATGAGCATCTCGATTTTCCAATTGGTGAAACGCTGGCAACGGGTGTTTTTCTTGGTGCAGCACTCCTACACATGCTTCCAGAAGCAAATAACCAGTTTTTACATATGGGCTATCATTACCCTTTCGCCTACATTATTACCGGTATCGTTTTCCTGTTTTTTTTATGGTTTGAACATTTAGGTAAAGAACTTTATCATCACCACGACAACAAACACCCCGCTTTTGCCATTCTCGCCTGGGCGATGCTCTCCATTCACTCATTGATGTTAGGTGCGGCGTTGGGTTTAAGTAATAGCCGGTCGGTGGTAGTCATGTTATTCCTCGCCATCATTACCCATAAATGGGCTGAGAGTTTTGCCATTGCCGTTCAGCTTAATAAAAGCTCGCTGAGTCGAATAAAAAGTGTCCTCTTTTTTCTATCATTCAGCATGATGACTCCTTTAGGGATTTTTATTGGCTGGTATTTTGGCCGAGGAATTGAAACAAACTCATTATTTGATCCGGTTTTAGTTGCCGCTTCCGCAGGTACATTCCTTTATTTAGGTACGTTACATGGCCTGGAACGGTGTGTGATGGTTGAACGGTGTTGTAACCTGCGTGACTTTAGTTTTGTGATTATCGGCTTTTTATTAATGGCATCGGTTGCAGTTTATGTCTAAATTTTATAAACAACAGCCATTAACTCTCGCCTCTGGTTCAGCAAGCCGAAAAACGCTTCTGGACTCGCTCGGGCTTGACTTTAAAATAGTTATTTCTCACTGCGATGAAGACCACATCAAGCAAAACCACACCGGCACTTGTGTAGAACTTGCCGTAGTTTTGGCCAAGGTTAAGGCATTGGCTGTCAGTCGGCAACACCCTGATCACTTTATTATTGCAGCTGATCAATTGTGTGTTTTGGGTAGCTCTAAAATTTTTGATAAACCGCAAAATCATGCCACTGCAAAAGAACATTTAAAGCAGCTAAGCGGTCAAACCCATCAACAGATATCAGCCTGCTGCCTTGTAAAAAATAATAGTGTCTTGTGGGAAATACAGGATATTGCCTTATTGACTATGCGTAAACTTGATGAAAAAACCATAGAAGCCTATTTAACAGCAGATAAACTTCACCAGAAAGACCGTATGAAACAAAGAGCTTTGTTAAACATTTCACTGAAACAACCGTATTCGGCATCGAAAGAACCGTAGTACGAAAGGTCGGAGCTGTGAAGCTCCTCCTACTCGATATATCTACCAATAATATTAAGGCTTTAAAAAATTTAACGCTATAGTCTCAGCATTATGCTGAGTAGCAATATCACCAGTATAGCCTGCAATTTTTGCTCGAAGCTCTATGGGTAAAGGTTTAAAAAACAAGGAGGATACTTGTCGACAATCAGTATTTATATAAGCGCATGATTTTATAATATCGGAATAACCTTTTAAGGCTTCTTTTGCACTAACAAGGCTTGGAAGCTTAAATAATACCTCATCCGGGAATATTTCGGCGAGCTTTTTAAGCTCTAAATCAGTTTTAACCACATGCTCAAAATTTTTTAAAAGCAGGCTTTTTAGCTTTAGAACATGATCCCCCAGTTTCAGGAAAGTTGTCGCCTCTGAAAGAAATTAAAATCGAGGGGCGGAGTTGGAGTTTCTGATGGGACAAGTCACAAAATATACAGCGGCAATAAAAGCAAGTGTAATATCTAAGGTA
>Ga0335397_10007323_pt1 | contig 14081 bp, 13 predicted proteins | sample MAT04_FD_205740 | JGI IMG/M metagenome (GOLD analysis project Ga0335397, IMG submission 205740) | Freshwater microbial communities from Lake Fryxell liftoff mats and glacier meltwater in Antarctica - MAT-04 (spades assembly) (version 2) ...
GCTATTAATTCTGAATTTTAATTTAAATTCAGAATTAATGGACCCGACAAGTCGGGTTTAGAGTAGAGCGGTGACGAGTCACCGCACTCCAAATGAGCGAATTTTCTTAAGTTGATGACATTGGGCAACGCCCTAGCTATGGTGCAGAATAAAAATGCAGGCTGTAGGCCTGCCTTATATTCATCTTAAAATGTTCAAGTAAAATCGCACTCTAAGCTTAAAGTGTTGTAACCTAGTTAGTTTCTAACTGGCCAATTTTTTGCCAAGATGGATCAACTTCTAAAACAACAGCAACATAGGAATCATTGCCTTTCGTTGTTGCTGACATATTGTGTTGGCACATGTTTGCATGAATTTGCTCGGGTGTTAGACGATAAATACTACCTGTAATTGCATCGATTGCAAGACCAAAGATACCTCCAAAAGCAATATTTCCAAAAACCCAACCACTTACTTCTTTTGTTAGATGCATCTGATAGGTATGGTAGCCTTCAAGTTCTATCTGAACAATATGTGTGTCTTGACGAGCAAGTTTAACAACGGCTGGGGTTTGGCCATATTGCATGCCATCAATCCAAATGTTTGCCATAGCTGGTGTGCTGGAAATATTAATAGATTGCTTTGAACCATGAATGATTGTTGCACAGCTTGTAAATAACATTGCAGGAACTAATCCTAAAAAAATTGCCATTTTTGAAATTTTCATTTCTTTTCCTTGAAAAAAGATATTTTATTAAATACGCGATTCAACCTTTTGAATTGCTGAAGATATCATATTGATTTTAGGAATTAGAGGCAAATGAATTTAAATGAAGAAAGTTAATACTTAACGGTTTAAAAGAAAAGGTATGCAATTTGAAATTGCATACCTTAATAGCAATTATTTGATTAGTCTTGAATCTGTATCGTTCGGGCGGCATGTTAGTGATAAAATCACCCATGTCCAACCTGTTAAGATAATGTCAATTCCTAAAAATAGTCCAATGACCCATAGTCCAGAAACTGGCCAATCTGAATAAATCATTAAGCCTAAAATGAAAGTAACTAAACCATTAAAAAACACCCATTCCCAATGCTTAAAACGCATGATAGCTGAAGTCAATATTCTAAATAAACCTGCAACTAAACAAAAAGCTGCAATCCATAGAGTAAGGGCAACTGCCATTTGGGTGGGCTTGGTTACACAAAGAAAGCCTGTAACTAAATAAAGTATCCCGATCAGCAACGAAAAAAAGAGGCCGCTCCAGTATTTGGCTATAAATGCCTGCACGATTTGAACGACACCCGTAATAAGTAAGAGTACGCCTAAAACGAAAACAGAAAATACTGTAGCGTAATAGGAGGAACTAATAACAATTAAGCCTAGTAAAATAAGTAAGGCTCCAAAAGCTAAAAACCAAACCCAATTTTTGTGGATTTTGTCTACTTCACTACAGCATCTTTTAATATATTGTTTATCTTGATTTTCCATAAATTCTCCTTTTTTAATGTATTTCACATTAAATTTCACATTAAATAATTTTTTTAATTTATGGAAGCATTAGTTCTCTATTGAGTTATATTATTCCTGAAAAAATAGAAAATATTCTTTAAAAAATCATCTAATGCCTGAATCGTGGAATCTTTTTAGTTGAGAAAAAATAAAATTTTCAATGATAAGTTGATAAAGATTTTTGTCTGAATCTAGAAAGCCTTAAAAAGTTACGTAAATATTTTTGATCTTTAAAATTAAAACCAAGAAATACTTGAAAAAACGTAAAAAACGGATGGTGTTTTAAATCCGATTTTTGTAAAAAATAACTTTACACATTTTGGAGGTCAGAATGAATACAATTGAAAAAATGAGTCTTAATAACCTTAAAAAAGGCTGGGGAAGGGCATCTAAGGTAACCATTCCGACTTTATTGAGTTGCCTTTCAATCATGATCTTCACACCCTTTATGGTGCTTTATTTTTATATCGCAGCCTTTCATTTTGATTGTTCGCTTGTTGGTCCGATTTCTCAATTTTCAAATGCTTCTTTTGACTTTGCCAAATATCTTCCTTCAATGACTATCGGAGCATTTGCTCTTTTTTTTGTTTGGGTGCTATTTCAAGGTATTTTGGCAATCATTCCTGATAAAATGCATCGAATCATTCCCTCTTATCAAGGAGGGGATGTTTTGGGTGCGGTAACGCCTGCAGGGCTAAAACTACCTTATAAGATTAATGGCTTACAAGCTTGGGTAATTTCTCATATTGCTTTTGTGGGAGCCTCTTTTGGTCTTGGCCTTTTTTCCCCTACAATTATATTTGACAACTTAGGACCATTTTTATGGGTCACAAACATTGCAGGGTTTTCACTTGGGACTTTTGCCTACGTTAAAAGTCTCTATTTTCCATCGTTTCCAAAAGATAGAAAATTTAGCGGCAACCGATTTTATGATTTTTTTATGGGGGTTGAACTCAACCCGCGTGTAGGTCCAATCGATTTAAAACTTTTCTTTAATGGAAGACCGGGCATTGTGGCTTGGACACTCATTAATATCTCCTTTGCAGCGGCTCAATATGCAAAATTTGGGACTGTCACAAATTCCATGTTGATCGTTAATTTTCTGCAGGCACTTTATGTGTTGTATTTTTTCTGGAAGGAGGCTTGGTATTTAAAAACGATCGATATCCATCACGATCATTTTGGCTGGATGCTAGCTTGGGGTGACAGTGTTTGGCTACCCTTTATGTATACATTACAGGCTCTTTTTTTAGTGTTTAATCCAATCGAGCTGTCTTTACCTTACGCTTTTTTTGTATTAGCTTTGGGTCTTGTTGGATTTTATATTTTTGCAGATGCCAATAATCAAAAAGATCGTTTTAGACAATCCGATGGGCAAACATTAATTTGGGGGAAAACTCCACAGAGTATTGCATGTGAATATGTTACAGAAGATGGGGTTTTAAGGCAGTCCCGTTTGTTAGTTTCCGGATGGTGGAAAATGGGAAGGCATATGAATTACACCGGAGACCTTATTTTGTCCTTGGCTTATAGTTTGGCCTGTGGAACAACACATCTTTTTCCTTACTTTTATTTTGTTTTTCTATCTATTTTGCTCATTCACCGCTGCATACGCGATGAAGACAGGTGTTTCTCAAAATATGGAAAAAAATGGGAAGAGTATTGCGCTAAAGTGCCGTACAGGTTAATTCCATACATTTGGTAATGGACTCATTCTAAAACTTACACTGCTAAGAATGTTAGTCAATATAACATCTTCGATTTTTTAACAGTGAGTCAGTGAGAAGGACATGAGGGCAGTGAGAGGCAATGCTAGTATAGTTTCTCACTGTCCTCATGTCCTTCTCACTGACTCACTGTTAAAAAATCAATACGAATTGTAAGTAGCGCAAGCACAAATTTATGAAATGAATTCGCCAGAGATGAAGGTTTTGATGCTGCCATCAATCAATTTTAGATTGAGGGTTCCGTCATCATTGATCGAATGAAACGTTCCTTCGACAATGTTAACATTATCGTGAAAGCGAAGTATATTTTTGGAATTTGTCCAGATCAGTTTTTTATATTCAGGTAAAAATGAATTAAATCCATTCTTTAAAAATAATTCCAGATCATTTGCAAAATGCTCTTTAAGCAATTTTAAAACCTTATCTACATTAAATGTTTTTCCCGTTTCAATTTTTAAAGAAGTTGCGGGGCGATCAATTGCTTGAAGAACTTCTAAAGGCATATTGACGTTTAAACCAATACCTAAGATCACCATGAAGTGATCATCAAAGCTTACCGTTTCACATAAAATTCCGGCGATTTTTTTTTCGGAAAGTAAAATATCGTTTGGCCATTTTAAATTAGGCGATAAGTGCAATTGCTTTAAAGTCTTTGCTGCAGATAAGCCAAGCAATTGGGGGATGTTTCCAATATCCTTTCGACCTTTTTTGACGGCAAAGCAAAAGGTGGCATAAATATTTTCAAGGGGAGGTGAGACCCATTCCCTTTTAAATCTGCCACGGCCAGCTGTTTGCGTTTTGGCAGTGATCAGAGTGATCTTATCTTGATCGAAAAGATGACAATTCAATTTACCAAAGTTATTGGTCGAATCTATTGTTTCAAAGTGTTTGTAAATGTACTCCATAGTTCTCGCTAAAAGTTTTTATTGTCAGTCTATTCGAATTTTATGAAAAAAGCAATGGACAGAAACAGTTATTTTTAGCGATAATTAGGGGAAAACTTTATACGGAAAATAAATGATCTGGGATTACCTTTATTTAAGAAGGATGGATTTTAGAATCCTGCCAATCCTTTTGGCATTGATGTGCATCAGTCTTCTTGTGATCTCCTCCTACTCGAGCGATTCTACAGCCGATTTTTCAGAAGAAAGTTTTTTTACACCCATGGTGATGAAGCAGATCCAATTTTTTGGTTTAGGCTTTCTTGTTTTTCTTTTTTTTACAGGTTTTGATTATAACAAATTGCGCGAATGGACCTGGATATTATATGTGATCATGATCGTTTCCTTAATGGGGCTTTTCTTTACAGATGCCATTCAAAGGGTGCAGCGCTGGTATCGCATACCTATAATTGGAATTAATTTTCAACCCTCCGAATATGCAAAACTTGTTGTAGTTATTTCTTTAAGTTGGTTTTTAGAAAGAAGAAAATCAAAAGCTGCCGAATTAAGCACTGCCATTTTTGCAGGTATTATTGTCGGTATTCCCTTTATATTGATTCTTAAACAACCCGATCTTGGCACAGCCCTTGTTTTGTTTCCAATTACATTGGTGATGTTTTATTTTGGAGATCTTCACCCCGCCATTATTCGTTGGATGTCTGTGATTGCCGTGGTTTCTGTGGCTTTGATTTCGCTCATATTTTTAGAGATAGTCTCGCAGGAAACAATCAAACCCTATGCGACAAAAGTTTTGAAGGAATACCAATTTGACAGACTTAATCCCAATACGCATCATCAAAGAAATGCAGCTATTGCCATTGGGATAGGGGGTTTGACAGGAGTTGGTTTTAAAAAATCAGAATTTAGCGGTGCAGGATTTTTACCCGCAGCCTACACAGATTCTGTGTTTCCTGCATTCGGAGAAGAATTTGGTTTGATTGGCTTGATCTTACTTCTTGCACTTTATTATGCCCTAATTTTTTTTAGTTTCCAGGTAACAGCTGTTGCCAAGGATCATTTTGGACGCTTGCTTTCTGCAGGAATTACTGTTTATTTGGCGATGCATATTGTGGTTAATATTGGCATGATGAGCGGTTTTTTACCCATTACGGGCGTGCCCTTGATCCTTGTGACTTATGGAGGGTCTTCGATACTTTCCATCATGATGGCTCTTGGAATTTTGCAAAGTATTTATAGCCGGAGGTTCATGTTTTAATGAAAAATAATCATCATTTTATTTTTAATGAGGGAATTTGGATAGGAGAGGGCAAAGTGAGTTTTAGCACATCTGCTGAACTCATACATTTTTATACAAGATGGGTAAACAATAAATTTGAATCCAACGAGATCCATTGTAAGCAACAAGTGGAGATGAGAGGAGGGGGTGAGCCGGTTACCAATTTCTTTACCCTATCGCAAATAACCGAGTCTAATTTTATCATCACACTCGAAAATGAAATTATAGGTGTTTCATCCGGAAAAGGTGTTGTAGATGCCAAAACCATTGCTTGGGAATTTAGAGGAACTTCTGAATTTGAAGGCTTTGAGGCCTATGAGCTGCAAGAAAATGGAGATTATCTTTTGCATGCAGAATATGTCTCTACGGATCAACATCGTACAACCATTGACGGTCGCATCTGGAAAAAAATCACTTATTAGAATTAAATAAGGGACATAGGGAGGTAATTGCAGAATTGATAATAAATTATTTAACTTTCATTTTAATCCAGCTTGATAAAACAATAGCCCGACGGGCTTAAATTGCAACAGCTAGAGGACTAGGGTGCTAATTTTCTATCGTTTTATTAAAAAAAATCACATCCCCTAATATTTCTCCCTATTTTCTGAGACGCGCTCGAAAAGACCCTTTATAACGCTTCAAGGCCGGTTCTTGCATAACTACATAACTTTTAATCAAGTTTAAAAACTTAAGGTTTAAGAGGTTGATTAAAAGTTATGCAGTTATGCAAGAACCGTCCCTTGAAGCGCTCAATCGCAAATTTGGCGAAAAATAGCTCAAAACATATGCAATGTCCCTAATGTCCCCAATGTCAATTTTTCCTTACCCCAACTTTTCTTAATTCTGTCCTTTAAAAAATAGTGTGTTGACAATAAAGTGTTTTTTTGAAAATGTCAGATTTGGTATTTGCACTAAAAAAAAGGAGCAACCAAATGATCCACAGTATCGGATTTATTCTACTTTCTATTTACTTGATTCTTATAGGATTGATGACTCTTGCCTCAGTGGCAATTCCTGCAGTAGTAATGGGGATTTTAGCGATTTGTGCCGGAATCTTTATCTTGCTTGGAAGATAAAAAGACAAAATTTTTGCACAAGGCGAATTAAAGAAAAAAATAGGAAGGCAAATAAATTTGCCTTCCTATAATCAAGGAATCAGAAATACTAACTTTAAGCTTTAATCTTAATGTCAACGCCAGCAGGAAGAGTCAATGTTTTTAACGCATCGATTGTCTTGCTTGTTGGGTTTAAAATGTCAATTAAGCGCTTATGTGTGCGTATTTCAAACTGCTCTCGTGATTTACGGTCGATGTTAGGAGAACGTAAAACAGTATAAATTTCACGGCGTGTCGGTAATGGAATAGGACCTGCAATTCCGGCGCCTGTGCGTTTAGCTGTTTCTACGATATCTGATGTCGAACGATCCACAATACGTTGATCATATCCTTTTAAACGAATGCGAATTTTTTGACGCACTTGTTTTGGCTTTTCTTGTTTAGTAGCCGTTTTTTCTAGTTTAGCCATATTATATTAACCTATAAGTCCTTACTTTTTAATAATTTCTTCTTGTATGTTTTTAGGAACCTGTGCGAAATGGCTTGGCTCCATCACATAAGTTGCACGTCCGGATGAAATCGAACGGAGCAATGTGGAATAACCAAACATTTCACTTAATGGAACTTCTGCGTTGATGATAACAGCACCTTTATGGTTTTCTTGTCCTGTAATCTGGCCGCGTCGTCTATTAAGATCCCCAATCACATCACCCATATTTACTTCAGGTGTTGTGACAGAAACTTTCATGATCGGTTCTAGAATGATGGGTTTTGCTTTTTTCGCAGCATCTTTTACTGCCATCGAACCGCAAATTCTAAACGCCATTTCATTCGAATCGACATCATGGTAAGAACCAAAGACAATATGAACTATCACATCGACAAGGTTGTAGCCGGCAAGAATTCCGGTCGAAAGACCTTCTTCAATACCTTTAATGACAGCCGGAATGTATTCTCTTGGAATTACACCACCAACGATCTTGCTGACAACTTCATTGCCTTTACCTTTTTCATTCGGCGTCATCTCAATTTCAACGTGAGCATACTGACCACGACCACCAGACTGTTTAATATACTTCATCTGGCTTGAACTTGGCGCAGTAATCGTTTCTTTGTAAGAAACCTGAGGTTTACCAACGTTTGCTTCAACACTAAATTCACGCTTCATACGATCGTGAAGAATTTCAAGGTGCAATTCGCCCATTCCGGCAATAATTGTCTGGCCTGTTTCTTCATTAGTCGTTACGCGGAACGTAGGATCTTCTTCTGATAACGCTGAAAGCGCCATGGAAAGTTTTTCTCTGTCGCCTTTTGATTTTGGCTCGATCGCCATTGAAATCACGGGCTCCGGAAATTCCATTTTTTCTAGAAGAACAAGCTTGTCCGGTGAGCAAATTGTGTCTCCTGTACGAGCTTTTTTCAAGCCGATACAAGCTGCAATATCGCCTGTGTAAAACTCATCTTTTTCCTTACGCTGGTTAGCATGCATTTCAATAAGACGTGAAATTCTTTCTTTAGAATCTTGCGTGCTATTGACAAGCGTCATGCCTTTAACCAATGTTCCGCTATAAATACGGATATAGGTTAAACGACCGACATAAGGATCTGTCATAATTTTAAAAGCTAATGCTGCAAATGGAGCGTTATCTTCCGGTTGTAAAAAGATCTCATCGCCTGTATCAAGGTCGGTAGCTTTTACAGCTCCACGATCGAGCGGAGATGGCATCCAGTGGATAACGGCATCAAGCAGTTGCTGTACGCCTTTATTCTTAAATGCAGATCCGCATAAAACAGGTGTAAACTTGTTTGTGCAAACGCCTTTACGAATTACGGCATTGATTTCATCGACTGTTAATGCATCCGGATTATCAAGAACTTTAGTTAAAAATTCTTCATCGGTTTCATCAACTGTTGCAAGTTCGTCTAAAAGCTCACTGCGTAAGATTTTGCACTGATCTAAAAGTTCTGCCGGGATGTCTGTTTCTTCCCAATCAGCACCAAGTGTTTCATCGTGGAAGTAAAGAGCTCTCATAGAAACGAGGTCGACCATGCCTTTAAATTCAGCCTCTGCACCAATTGGGCAGTGAACAGGAATTGCATTAGCATGAAGTTTTTCCTTCATCGTTTTGATTGCATCAAAGAAGTCAGCGCCTGTACGGTCCATTTTGTTAACGAATGCAATACGTGGTACGCCATATTTGTCAGCTTGACGCCAAACTGTTTCAGATTGTGGCTCAACACCGGATACTGAACAAAAAACAGCGACAGCACCATCTAGTACGCGCAATGAGCGCTCTACTTCAATTGTGAAGTCAACGTGTCCCGGAGTATCGATGATGTTGATCTTTTGCCCTTTCCAAAAAACGGTCGTAGCAGCTGATGTGATCGTGATTCCACGTTCTTGTTCCTGCTCCATCCAATCCATTGTGGCTGCACCCTCGTGCACTTCGCCCATACGGTGAACGCGTCCTGTGTAATAAAGGATACGCTCTGTCGTTGTCGTTTTACCGGCATCGATATGCGCCATGATTCCAATGTTACGTACATTCTTGATAAGTTCTGTTGTCGGTCTTGCCATAAAGCCATTGTCCCTTGGTTAAAACTTATAGTGGGCAAAAGCTCTATTTGCTTCAGCCATTCTATGAGTATCATCTTTTTTCTTGATGGTCGATCCCTGATTGTTATAGCAATCAGCGAGTTCAGCTGAAAGACCATCTTCCATTGAGCGGCCAGTTTTCTTTCTTGCTGCATCGATGATCCAGTTCATTGTCATGGAAACACGACGATTTGGTGGAATTTCGATAGGGACTTGGTAAGTGGCTCCGCCAATACGACGTGATTTCACTTCAAGGGACGGTTTTGCGTTCTCTAGTGCTTGTTCAAAGGCTTCCAATGGATTTTCAGCTTTGACTTTGTTAGCAAGTTTTTCAAGAGCGTTGTAGACAATACGGCGTGCTGTTGATTTATTGCCGCCCATCATCACTTTATTAATAAATTTCGCAAGAACCTGACTGTTAAAGATCGGGTCCGGTGCTATTTCTCGAATTTCTGCTCTATGTCTTCTTGACATGGTTTCCTCATCAATAAATAAATAAACTTCTTTTTATACTAGAAGGTAAACCGAAATCGTTTCACCTGATTCAACTTGTCTTGAACCTGTGCGTGATTAACGTTTTAGACTAATCTAAACCGCAAATCGCGCACCAAAATACTTAATAATTAGAGTATCCTAGTGTTACTTTTTAGGACGTTTTGCCCCGTATTTCGATCTACTCTGTTTGCGGTTTTGTACTGCCGCACAATCTAATGCACCACGGACGATGTGATAACGAACCCCTGGTAAGTCTTTAATACGACCACCACGAACAAGCACGATGCTGTGCTCTTGAAGGTTATGTCCTTCTCCACCGATGTATGCAATAACTTCTTGACCTGTTGAAAGACGTACCCAAGCTACTTTACGTAACGCCGAGTTTGGCTTTTTAGGTGTTTTAGTTTTAACTTGCAAGCAAACGCCACGGCGTTGTGGGCATTTTTTTAATGCCGGTGACTTGCTGCGCTGAACTTTAGCACGGCGCGGTTCTCTAACAAGCTGATTGATAGTTGGCATGTTTGCCTTCTCCTTAATTAATTAACTAGTTTCATCTTTCCAACAAAGATAAGATATGGGATCATTATAGAAAAAAAGTTTTTTTTTGCCAAGGAAAGAATTACGAGGAAAAATTTATATCATGAAGCGGATCTCAATTATCGGAAGTACCGGCTCGATCGGTCAAAATACATTAAAAATTGCAAAGCATCTTGAAAATGTACAAGTCGTGGCCATTGCTGCAAATTCAAATATTGATTTGTTAGAAAAGCAAGCTCTTGAATTTTCTCCTCAATTGATCGGAGTCTATAATAAAGATAAAGCTTTAGAATTAAAAAAAAGATTACCAAATATTGAAATTGTCGGCGGAATAGAAGGCATCAATGCGGTAGCAGCTCATAGTGATGCTAACTTCGTAGTTTCTGCAATGAGCGGTACTTTGGGTTTAATTCCAACTTTGACAGCCATTCAATCCGGCAAGGACGTTGGACTTGCTAACAAGGAAGCTTTGGTTTCCGGCGGCTCACTTGTCATGCAGCTTGTCAAAGAAAAAGGTGTTAAGCTTCTTCCAATAGATAGCGAACATAGCGCCATTTTTCAATGTTTGAACGGAGAGAAAAATTCATTTGTCAGCAGATTAATTTTAACCTCATCGGGTGGCCCATTTCGACAATTCACAAAGGAAGCGCTTCAAAAGGTTACAGTTGAAGAGGCTCTTTGCCATCCAACTTGGACGATGGGACCAAAAGTAACGATTGATTCATCTACCTTAATGAATAAAGGGCTTGAAATGATCGAGGCGCATTGGCTATTTCAAATGCCGGTGGATAAAATCGATGTCATTGTTCACCCACAAAGCATTATTCATAGCATGTGCGAATTTGTGGACAATTCGATCATGGCGCAAATGGGGTATCCCAATATGATCACACCCATTCAATATGCTTTAACTTACCCCGAAAGAAAAACCGGCATGATGGAAGCGTTTGATTTTGTTAAACATAACCAATTGCAATTCTTTATTCCCGACCTTGAAAAATTTCCTTGCCTAAGACTTGCCTATGAAGCAGCAAAGATAAGTGGCAGCTTGACTTGTTACATGAACGCCGCAAATGAAGTTTTAGTGAATCGTTGTTTGGAAAGACAAATTTCCTGGCAGCAAATCAGTCAAAAATTAGAGCAGCTGATGACTTCGCACTCTGTTATTCCTATTAATACAATAGATGATGTTTTGGAAGTGGATGCCATCGCCCGTCATGACGCTTCATTAATCTAATTTGGGGTTTTAAACTAGCAAGACCGTTAGGCATTCTTGTAATTTGTGATTTTTTAAACACCAAGACTTAGAAGACCGTTAGAAATTCATGAAGTTTTATTTAATCCTAAAAAATTATAACTTCATGAATTTCTAACGGTCTTCTAAGTCTTCTAAGTCTTCTAAGTGTTCGTGCTTAAAAAATCTCAACCTTAATATTTCATAGCGGTCTTCGTGTTAAAAAATTCGAATTTTGTAATCTCTAAGGGGAGTGTATTTATTCTTTACAGAGGACGAGGTTTATGCTACGCTTATTATTTCAATAACAATTTTATGTGGATCTGCAAATGTACATAATTCTTGCCATCTTAGGTTTAAGTTTTTTAATTTTTATTCATGAACTTGGTCATTATTTAATGGCGAAAAGAGTGGGTATGCGAGTTGAAACGTTTGCTATCGGTTTTGGTAAACCAATTTTTTCCTGGGAACGTAACGGAGAGAAATGGCAAATCGGCTGGCTTCTTTTTGGCGGTTATGTAAAAATTGCCGGGACAGATACCGAAAAAGGTAAAGACCTTTACGACATAAAAGATGGTTTTTTTGGCAAAGGTCCGCTTGATCGATTGAAAGTGGCTTTTATGGGTCCTTTTGTCAATATTGTTTTTGCATTTCTAGCTTTTGCCTTACTTTATGCGTTAGGCGGCCAAGAAAAAAAATTCTCAGATTATACGCATAAGCTTGGCTGGATCGATCCAAAATCAGAACTCTATGCTCAAGGCATTCGTCCGGGCGATGAAATTATCTCTTATAACGATCAATCTTTTCAAGGGGCTAAAGATCATTTATATGCGCCTATGACAAGCGGTTCAGAGGAAATGAATATTAAAGGCCAGAAAGTTGATTATGCAACTGGCAAAAAAGAGCCTTTTGATCTAAACATCAAAACTTACCCGCATCCTCATTCTCTTGAAAAAGGTATTTTGACAACAGGGGTAATGAATCCTGCAAATTATATCAATTATAAAAAACTCGAAGACGGCTCCCCGAATTTATTGCCGGAGGGCTCTCCGTTAATCAATAGCGGTATTCAATATGGGGATCAGCTTATTGCAGTTGACGGTGAAAGAATTTTTTCACTTGTTCAGCTGAACCATATTTTAAATGAAGGTCGTGCCTTAATTACGATCAAACGTGGCAATGAAATCAAAGTTTTACGCGTTCCACGTGTTTTGGCACAAGAATTGAGATTGGATAAAAATTTCCGTGAAGAACTTATCGATTGGCAATTTGAAGCCAATTTGAATACTAAAAAAATCCAAAATCTTTTTGTTATTCCTTATGATTTAACTAATAATGCCATCGTTGAGGCTCAAGTTAAATTTATCGATCAGGACCATGAAGACAAAGCTTTTCCAAAAAATGCATTTTCAAGTATGGAAGAACCTTTGCTACCCGGTGATAAAATCATTGCAGTCGATGGAACAGCTATCAAGCATGCATCAGAGCTTCTTTTTATACTTCAAGATGATGTGGCAAATATTATTGTCTTAAGAACAGAAGAAAACGAAAAAATCGTTTCTGCAAGCGAAGCTGATGCTAAATTTGATACATCGGTTAATTTATCTGATTTAAGAAAAATGATTCAAAGCATCGGCACAGAAGCCCCTATTAAATCAATTGGCCAGCTGTATCTATTAAATCCTGTGACTCCAAAGACAAGAGCTGAGCTTGAAGGATCCCCTGAAAAACAAGCGCTTGCTTCCGCTCAGATGGCACAGGCCAAAAAAGCAATTGAGGCAATTGAGGATCCGGAAAAACGTGACGAAGCATTACGTTTATTAGAAGCCCAAAATAAACAGCTTTTACTAGGAATTCCAAGAGTGCAAGATAATAAAGTTAGGTACAATCCAAGTGCTGTGGAGCTTTTTTCAACGGTGTTCACAGAAATTTCACGTACAATGAAGGCATTATTTACAGGTGTGTTAAATCCTAAATGGATTTCAGGGCCGGTTGGTATTATACAAGTTGTACAGGATCAATGGAAACTTGGAATTAATCAAGCTCTTTACTGGCTTGGTGCCATCAGTTTAAATTTGGGCTTATTAAACTTACTGCCTATTCCAATGCTTGATGGTGGAACAATATTGATTTCATTTATTGAATGGGTTTCAGGAAAGCGTCTGCACCCAAAAACATTGGAAAAGATTGTTCTTCCCTTTGCCCTATTGTTAATCGGATTTTTCATCTTCTTAACCTATAATGACTTAAGTCGTCTCCTAAGCGGCTTCTTAAAATAATTCCATAAGGAACCGGTGCACCGCCGGTTCCTCCATCTGTACACATTCCACTTGAATCGTAAATATTTTTTTGCGTTTATCTACGCAAAAATCAAATATGCATAAAATTAAGAAAAATTATAAGGCAGGCCTACGAGGCTGTCAATAAATCTAACTAACTAAATTTGTTAGATTTACAAATATAATTTTTAAAAAAAATATCACTTTTACATTGACTCGCAATCAATTTAATGATAATGCATTACTTAAACAGTATCTTAAGCAGGATTTAAATTGAAAAACACATCTGAAAATGCACTACAACACTATAAACTAATAAATCCTTGCAGAACTTAGGTAGAAATGAAAATGAATTGTCTGGATGATTTGTTGCCATTAGATCATAAAGCAAGAGCTGTGTGGGAATATGTTGAAAAAATGGATACAAGTTCTTGTTTTGAAGAAATATTATCTTTTCGTAATGAAGCGGGTCGCTCCACTACCAA
>Ga0335397_10007325_pt1 | contig 14080 bp, 8 predicted proteins | sample MAT04_FD_205740 | JGI IMG/M metagenome (GOLD analysis project Ga0335397, IMG submission 205740) | Freshwater microbial communities from Lake Fryxell liftoff mats and glacier meltwater in Antarctica - MAT-04 (spades assembly) (version 2) ...
GGTTCGAGTACAAATGGCCCTGCCGATTCCATAAAACGACGGTCGTCGGGAGGATTACCGGCGGTTACCTCTGTCCAGTTTTTGGGTCCCACCGGAGGTATTCCTTTTGTTCCCCAATCGTAAATATCAGTAATGCCTGGGAACATAAAATCGCATTCAGGACCCAAAGCACCTGCAGTTACGTGACCATTACCTCCGTATAACATCTTGGTGCCATCTTTCCATATTCCCCGAAGGAAATTGTAATAATCGACAGCTACATTGGGATCCTGCATGTAGAAGGCCCCTCCGTTATTGTGATATACGAACCTGCGCATTCCAAATCGTTCATCATCTTCAATACCATTTCCGAAGTTAATACCATTGATGGCAGCTGAATTAACTACAGCATAGATAGATGAACCGGTAGGCAAAGTTTTCTGAATAGTATCGCCATCCCAAAATACCAGTTGAGCAGCTCCGGTAAAGCGTTGGTTAGTGTCTCCTTTTAAGAACCAGGCAGGATCACCCTTCACTGAAGGGTTATCCCCGTTTAATACATTATTCTTGTCAGCATCAATGTAAGGACCCTGGAAAAAGTCAACACCAATGGCCGGAGGCTGGTTGCCATAGGCCCATGACTGGCCGTTACCATCAATAGCAGTACCATTATAACAATAGCCCAATCCGCGCATAACATCGCAACCCACATAATCATCCCCTGCAAATCCGAGATCGGTGTCAACCCATTGGCTGAAATAAGTCTCGGTAAGGCGGTATGTCGAACGGTTAATAATTTCATAACTGTAAAAAGTCATGTTGTTGATTTCGTCGTTGGTAGAGAAACCAAATGCCTGTGCCCTGATTTCCAATCCTATAGGCTCACCCTTCGTTTCAGTGTGAATATTGCCTTTATCATTGAATACCCACCATAAAGTCGCATCTCCTTTTAAAACCTGGTCAACCAGGTTGCCGGTTTTATCTTTGCTGTAATATAAATCCTCAGCCGTAGGTGTTTTGGTACCGCACAATTCATTCGAAAGATCGTAGTATGGATAGTCACCGTCTTCAGCCGGTTCGTAACGTCCGTCAGGATCTTCACCGTTAAGATTGTTATCGTAAAAAGGTGCCTGATAAAAGCTCTGACCTCTGGATTCATCACCATGAGCCGGATAGGTAAGAATGGATGAAGGAATCTGGTAATCAGGATTGCTTCCTTTGTCCGCGAACCATGCCAGGAAATCATCCACTTCCCCCCGTGTAACATAATGCAATTTATCCCATTTAGCGCAAACATCCGGCGCAACTGAAGCAGTTCCGTCAATGGTTAGCGGTCCGGGAAAGAAATCGGCAGCTGTGCCGGCAGTACCACTGGTTGGCCCTTGTCGAAACCTTTGTGCGGCAAGCTTCAACTGGCCGTTTGCATCAAGGCCGCCGATCCAGAGTGCCGCTGCAAACATCGACATTTTTTTCGAACCTTTTGGTATTTCATACTGAGCTACTTCAAAGTCCCACCACATATCGCCACCTGTATTAATACGGGTACGTACATTATTAATCTCGAGCCACTTAAAGTTAGAGCCCATTGCACATCCTGCAGCTGTTTGCTTAACGACCTCAGGAGAACCTGACTTATAGCGAACCTGCTCTGCCTTGCCCGTTGTAACCGCAAGCAGGAGGCCTAGTAAAATCACCGGTAGAATACGGAGTATATTTTTCATAGTACTTTTTTTGTTTTTCGTTTCTATACTGCTGTGGATATTGATCAGAAATTTATCCCCAATCCGATACGTATCATGCGCGGCGAACTGTAATTATAAGGATTGTTTACCCTGATGGTGTACAAATCAATAAATGATTGCGTATCAAGCTGATTTTTTATCTGATCCTGGTATTCAGGTGCTGCAAGGTATCCGTCATCATCTGCGTTGCCAGTTGCTGCATATACCCCCTGAATATTCTGGGCATTCAGAATATTCAACACCTGGAAATACACATTAAGGTAATAGTCCTTTTTGTTGCCTTTTGAATCTGTACCTGTCGAAAGTGTAAAGTCTTTGTCCACACGGCCGTCCATCCTGAAATATCCCGGTAAACGCGATCCGTTGATGGATCCCTGTATAATATTAACCTGATTTACAAGGCTCGAAATCTTGCTCGAACGGGTGTACGGCGTTCCTGAACCACCATTCATGGTAATGTTGAAACCGGCATTCTTCAATACCTGAAGGTTGCCAATAACCGGTCCGTTATAATCGGTGCCCTCACTGTAACGGAAATCGACGCTCAGCTGAACGGCATGACGCTGGTCAGCATCAAGCGGGATAAGGTTACGCAGGTTAGGTTGTCCTGAACGGATAAGAGCAGCCGAAGTTTCAGGGTTCGACCCTGTACCGTTAGCAAACTGAAGGGTATAGTTTGCCCTCAGACGAACGTTTCCTGTACGGCGAAGGTCGTACGATACTGTTAAACCTTTAACCGTACCAAAGTCGATATTATTGTAGGAATAATAAGTAGTCGGGTAAGCACCGGTGTAACGGAACGATTGAATCTGGTTACGCGATTCGGTGTAAAATGCTGAAATATTGATGGATGACGAATTGGATAACTTCTGCTGGAAGCCTAACTCATAGTTCACATTTTTCTCAGGTTTCAGATTCGGGTTATTTATTGTTGGTATTCCCCCCGATTCCCAGAAGAGATAACTGACCGGATTAAAGTTGTAAACAGTTGATCCATTTCTATTCGTTGCTTTTGGCCTTTGTGAAATCACATCATAATGTGCATAGAATAAAGCTTCATCCGAAATCGGGAATGAGAACGAAATACGGGGCATTACCGAAATCTGGGGTACATAATCAGAAAATGACTGAGCGGTAATAGTTTTATCACCTGCCAGGTAAGGAGAGATACCGTTACCTGCATCGAGACGAAGCGACGGGTCAGCCAGAATTGATCCTTCGGCATCGTACCAGTTACCTTCGTTGCGATAACCCATAATCCGGGTAGGTTCATTAACATTATCAACATATACTGCATAATCCTGTCCCATGGTCGAGGGATGTTCTCCCAGGTTATCGACTTCAGCTACTGTTTTAACCGGGTACAACGAGTAAGGATCGGCCAGCACACTCTGGTTGGCATCAAAACGGTCAACACGCACACCTACGTTAAATACGAGGTCATCAAACGAAAATTTATCGGAAATATAACCGGCCATGTAAACAGGCTCAAAGGGTGCCACTTCGCGGGTATAATCTCCATTTGCCTTCTTATCGTAGAAATCCATGGTACTGGGGTTTGATGTAAGCTTATTCCCATAATAATCGTACCCCCTGGCAGCAGCATACTGGTTGCCGTTATTCAGCAACTCATCCGGGCTGAAGAAATTCACCGAGAGAGGTTCGCTGAGGGTAACCGAATGTCTTTGGTTGTTCCCGTCGATATACGAAATGGTATTCGAATTAAGATCGTAGGAGTTCACATCAATCCAATCGGTTCCGTCAGAAGGTAAGCCCATGGCTGCGCGCAGGTTTTTATCAAAAGTGCGCTGCGATTCACTGTCGTACAACCGGTTATAATCAGTTCGTGTGTAGGCAATATTTTCAATTCCAAACACAGAAGTGTCACCTGATGAATAAATCGGGTTTTCAATATCCAGCTGAATAATATGTGAATTGGTTAGCTGGTACATCTGTGCCCAGAAATTAACAGGAGTATAAGAAAAACTTCTCTGGCTGTAGCGTTCGAATGTGAATCCCAGTTTTATTTCATGATTGCCCACGTCAGCCGACAGATTCATGTTTGCGGTTACCTGCTGGGTGTTATTCTGGCCATAACCGGTCTGTTGGTTACCGGGAGCTGACCATAAACCGTAAACTCCGCCAAAAACACCGTTAGGCGTATAACCATTCAGCATTCCGCCTCCCTGGTAAATATCGTCAACGCGTTCAGGATCTGGAAACAGATCATAGTAATTTGAGGTATAATTGGCCAATACAGGGTTGAATTCAGCCCGCTGAAAGGTAACAAGCGTATCAGCAAAGCCATTCATGAGGAAGTTAAATTTAGGTATTCCACCAGCCGTATCAACGCTGAGATCAAAGCCTTTACCCTTGTAGGTATCAAACTTACCCACATAACCATAAGCAAACAGGTTTTCTCCCAACTCCGGGTCACCTGATTTGTTCATAATGCTTGTATAGTCAGCCTGTATGGAGTAATATACATTCTTTATAAGGGCATTCCCTTCTTTTGCGGCAGGGAAACGTTGGGTAAACCTACCGAATACACGCCAGTTGTTTCCTTCGGAGAAGGAGTTGCGCTTATAGTTGAATACAGAGTTGTATAAATCGAAATCGTTCCCTGCATACATACGGTATTGACCTCCAAAAGTAAGGTTGGTATTTTTGGTTGTTTTTACATCCAGTTTACCGGATACGTTCAAATCGTAGCCGTCGCTGTTGAGTGTGGTTTTTAAGGACTCCAGGTCGCTGCTGCGAACATAAGCCGAATTCTGGTAGGTACCGGAACCGGTTCCCGATGGCCTGAGCGGATTAGTTTCGAGTTCGGTTAATTTGGCATCGTTCACTTTATAGATGCCCAATGGCAAAGTAGCACCGTCTTTATGGTAATTGAAGTCTGCGGCGATAAAGTAGCCAAGGAGAGCTTCAGTTTTTTCTTTGTTCATGAACAGAGGACCGGTCATATTCAACCCAATACGGTGCATTCCGTAGGGGTCAAGAAATTGGGAAGTCTGCAACTCAAGTCCGCCGCCAAATTTCCTCGATGGGCCTTTGGTAGTGATATTGATAATACCCCCGGTTGCATCGCCGTATTGAGCCGGCACACCGCCAAGTATAACCGATACCTGCTCAATGGCAGATTCAGGCAGGTTGGCTGAACCACGAACCCTGATACCGTCAATATAAGTAACGTTACCATCGGTACGCTGTCCACGGACACTACCTACTTCACCGTCGCGGGAGAATACCCCTCCAACGCTTGTGGCAACACCTTCAGCACTACGGGTCGGCATCTTTGAGATTTCCTCAGAAGTAACAGTAGCCCCGCTGACTGTTTTATCCTTGTCGATAAGAGGTACTTTATACTTGGTAATTGTAACGCCTTCCACCTGTACAGCAGTTGATTCCAACTCGATATTCAGGTATTCAATAATACCCGAACGAATAGGAATGCCGGTGATCTGAACAGGCTTGTATCCAAGAAATGAAGCCTTCACATCGTAGGTTCCCGGTGTAATAGGTTTAATTGTGTACTTGCCATCAAAGTCAGTGGCTGCACCGCCTGCCTGTGTCCCTTTGCTTTCAATAATAATATTGGTGAAAGGGATAGGCTCTCTGGTAGCCTTGTCGATGACTTTACCCTGTAGCGCTCCCGATTGGGCGAGTACGGCTGCGTTTGCTGCCAAAAGCAAAACAAGGAGAAAGAGTAATTTTCTTACCATAAAGATTAAGTTTTTATGTTGCTGTAAATAGTAGTAGCCTACCTTGAAAAAAGCACGTAAAGGTAAAAAGATTTTTAACTTCTGTTAACAATTCGTTATCAAATGAAAAAAAATCAGGTTTAGAAGTATTTCCTGTTAAGTAATTCACTGAAAATGACAGCTTCACGCAGATTAAAATTTTTCGCTATGTGATCATTTTTTGTCAATTGCCTATAAACAGGATGCACTTTCCTGGCATTTTCAGGTTCATTATTGATAAAATTTGTCGGGGAAAATGATGTGACGGGACTTAATTTTGAAATTTTAAAGGCCTCGTTTGATTCATTGCTTTTCGATTCAGGGATCTGATAGTCGTGATTTGCCGGCTGACTTGGTTGGGGTACAGGCGCAGGAACACCTGCAAATTCCCTGAAAATATCTTCAAGCAGCGATTTCCTTTCGCTTCCGGGAATTGGTAAAGGGGAAGACTGCGAAGGCCTGCCTTGTGGCAACCCTGCAGACTGTTGCTTTTTAAGTGCTTTTTGCCTGGCTGAATATAGGGAGTAAGCAACCCATACTATACCTATCAGTATATAAATATAATTTTCCATTGTAAAGTTTTCGGGAATGTTCGCGTAAAGGTATAAATAATATGGATAAGCAAAATATTGTTTTACGAAAAACAATTCCTTATCAGGAAATTGAAGTAAAAAGTTCAATCTGAAAATAAAATAATGGATGCCGGGGTTTTGGCTCCTGATGACTGGTTGCCAGAAGTGAAAGAAGGATTTTCGAATTCACTTTACTAAACGTCATTGTTTGATAAAGGATTCATTTGGCACAGGGGATTTTGGTATTTCTATCTTCCCATACTTCCTCTTTCCCGCGCTTTAATCACAATTCTTCTTTTTAAGGCTTTTTCTTTTCAATGGTTTGTTGAATTTTGCCGCTTTCTTTTTGGTTTGTTTCATCATCTTTTTTGCCTGCTTACTTTGGCGGTCGTGGTATTGTTTCCTGGCTTTCTCATATTCAGCAGCAGCATCTTTATCTGCCTTCTCCTGTTTTTTCAGTGCCTGGGTTTGTTTATCCTTTTTCAATATGCGGCATCCTGCCGCACTAAAAGTTAAAACAGCCAGAAAAATTAAAACTGTTATGAGAGATAATCGGTATCGGATTCGGGATTTAATCATTTATTATTGTTGTGATAATCAGAATGATGAGACAATTATTCCACTTTAAATTTTGCTAAATCCGAAAAGCGTGTTACAATTTTAATCCGATTAAAGCGTTTCAAAAAGTGTTAAGTAGTACTTTTACAACGAAAATACCTTTGCTTAATTGTAATTATGAGAATACTGGCCGTAATAATTTTCATTTTGCTGGTTGTTCCGGGATGTGACAAGGAGAAACAACCCCAGATACCCTATGTATATGTAAACCTGCAACTTTACCCTAACTCGTTAGATTATATCCCTGAGGGAGGCTATAAGTATATTAATGCCGGATACAGCGGAATTGTGATATACAGGTTTCTGAACGAACAGTTTTCGGTGTATGAGCGCTGCTGCCCGTATGATCCTGAAAAGCCCGGGGCAATAATTACCGTAGACCCCTCGGGCACTACCTGCACCGATTCGGTTTGTATGTCGAAATTTATCCTTTATGATGGAACCCCTTACAGCGGCCCTTCACCTTATACGCTGATGCAATACAGGTGGAGTTATGACGGGGATGCGCTGTATATCTATAATTAATTCAAAATCTTCCTGACAAAATAAAAGCTGCCAGAAATCTGACAGCTTTATACCATATTTGTATTCGATTTTCTAGTAACGGTAATGATCCGCTTTGTAAGGTCCTTCGGCAGGCACTGATATATATTCAGCTTGTTCCGCAGTGAGTACAGTAAGTTTCACTCCGAGTTGATCGAGGTGGAGGCGTGCCACTTCTTCGTCGAGGTATTTTGGCAGACGGTAAACACCTACTTCATAATTGTTTTTCCACAGATCGAGTTGAGCCAGCGTCTGGTTCGAGAATGAATTACTCATTACAAACGAAGGATGTCCGGTGGCACATCCGAGGTTTACAAGGCGGCCTTCGGCAAGCATAAAAATAGCGTGCCCGTCAGGGAAAACATACTTGTCAACCTGAGGTTTTATCTCGATCTTTTCGACATCCGGCATCACATTAAGCTTATCAACCTGTATTTCGTTGTCGAAATGGCCGATATTACATACGATAGCCTGGTCCTTCATTTTCATCATATGCTCCACGGTGATTACATCCTTATTACCGGTTGTGGTAACATAGATATTTCCTTCCGCCAATGCATCTTCAACAGTTGTAATTTCAAATCCCTCCATGGCAGCCTGAAGTGCGCAGATAGGATCAATTTCGGTAACGATTACCCGGGCACCGTAAGCGCGCATCGATTTTGCGCTGCCTTTGCCGACATCGCCATAACCACAAACAACCACTACTTTACCTGCAAGCATTACATCGGTAGCACGTTTGATACCGTCAGCCAGGGATTCGCGGCAACCGTAAAGGTTATCGAATTTCGATTTGGTAACTGAGTCGTTTACATTTATAGCAGGAATCAAAAGCTCGCCTTTTTCCATCATCTGGTATAAACGGTGAACCCCGGTGGTAGTTTCTTCCGAAACTCCTTTCCAATCGGCAACAACACCATGCCATTTGGTTGGATTTTCAACGAAGGTTTCACGTAATAGATTCATAATTACCTGTTCTTCTGCGTTTGAGCCCTGAGCTTCCAATAATTTAGGGTTCTTTTCGGCAGCAAAACCTTTGTGTATTAATAGGGTAGCGTCTCCGCCATCGTCAACAATCAAATGCGGGCCTTTTCCTCCTTCGAAAGTAAGAGCCTGGTTGGTACACCACCAATATTCTTCGAGGGATTCACCTTTCCATGCAAATACAGGGATTCCGACAGCGGCAATTGCGGCGGCAGCATGATCCTGTGTGGAAAAAATATTACAGCTCGCCCAACGGACTTCGGCGCCAAGTTCAGTCAATGTTTCAATAAGCACAGCTGTTTGTATGGTCATATGCAGCGAGCCTGTTATTCGTGCTCCTTTAAGCGGTTTTTCAGCTGAATATTTGCGACGGATGCTCATCAGACCCGGCATTTCTTTTTCGGCTACTTCAATTTCTTTGCGGCCCCAGTCAGCCAAGGCAATATCGCGTACTTTGTATTTCATATCAGTGTTAACGGTAAGATTTTCCATTTTTATTCTCTATTTTTAAAGGGTGCAAAGGTATAACTTTTTTTAAATCGGAGCATATAGAACCTGAAATGTATTCTTTTGTTCAGCTAGCAAAACTTATTCCTGCTTAAAGAATTTGAGACCCGGTTTGCGTTCATATCAAATAATTCATATATCTTTGCAACTTCAAATATTCCTTTCTTAAAAACAAGGAGGTTTGAGTTATAAAGAAGAGGGGAGAGAACAGGCTCAGCGAACCTCTGGCAACCACCACCACCCGGTGCGCAAGGTGCCAATACCTGATCCGCCTCTGGCGGAGATTATAATTGAAACACACTCCTGCTCCCGGTTGACGGAGATATTGAATGTGTTGAGTTAAAACTTCTGTTCTGCTGCTTTGTTTAAAGTATGCAGAATGGCTAAATATATAAATTGTATGCAAGAAAGTAACAACGTATATAAGGTTTTGGAGAAACGCGTCCTGGTGCTCGATGGGGCAATGGGTACCATGATTCAGCGCTATAAACTTACGGATGCCGACTACAGGGGCATACGTTTTGCCAGCCATCCCATTGATTTGAAAGGATGTAACGACCTTTTATGCCTTACCAAGCCAAATGTGATAAGCGAAATTCATGCCGCTTATCTTGAAGCCGGCGCCGATATTATTGAGACAAATACATTTAATGCCACATCTGTTTCGATGGCTGATTATGAATTGAAATCCGTTGTATATGAAATAAATGTAGCCGCAGCAAAGCTTGCTGTTGCCGAAGCTGTAAAATTCACCACTCTTAACCCCGGCAAACCCCGTTTTGTTGCCGGAGCCGTCGGACCAACCAGTAAAACCGCCAGTATGTCGCCCGATGTTAACGATCCGGGTTTCCGTGCTGTAAGTTACGATCAGCTTAAGGATGCTTATGCCGAACAGGTAAGGGGATTAATTGACGGAGGTGTTGACCTGCTATTGGTCGAAACCATATTTGATACATTGAATGCCAAAGCGGCTTTATTTGCCATAAATGAAATTTTAGCTGAACGGAACCTGCGAATTCCTGTTATGGTTTCGGGTACAATTACCGATGCCAGCGGCAGAACCCTCTCGGGGCAAACTACCGAAGCTTTTCTAAATTCAGTTTCGCATATTGACTTGTTGAGTGTTGGATTCAATTGTTCACTTGGTGCTGAGCAACTCAATCCCTTTATCGAGGAACTTTCGCGCAAAGCACCTTTTTATGTGAGTGCTTATCCCAATGCGGGTTTGCCCAACCAATTCGGGGAATATGACGAATCGCCGCTTCAGATGGCAACTCATGTAAGGCCTATTCTTCAGAATAAATCGGTAAACATTATTGGCGGATGCTGCGGAACAACACCGGATCATATCCGCGAACTATGTAAAATAGCTGAGCAATCCGTACCACGGCATATCCCTGAAATCGACAGGCATCTCCGCCTGAGCGGACTGGAACCCTTGCTGGTTTTTGCGAACAGCAATTTTATCAATATCGGTGAGCGGACCAATGTTTCAGGTTCAAAGAAATTTGCACGCCTTATCCGTGAGGAGAAATACGACGAAGCCCTTTCTGTTGCCCGCGAACAAGTGGAAGCCGGTGCGCAGATACTTGATATCAATATGGATGATGCCATGCTGGATGCGCAGCGCGAAATGGTGCGTTTCATGCATATGCTGATGTCAGAACCCGAAATTGCCAGGGTTCCGCTGATGATTGATTCATCAAAATGGGATGTGATCGAAGCCGGGTTGAAATGCCTCCAGGGCAAAGCCATTGTAAATTCCATCAGCATGAAGGAAGGCGAAGATGCCTTCAGGGAACATGCCCGTAAAATCAGGAATTACGGGGCGGCCATGGTGGTAATGGCCTTCGATGAGCAGGGACAGGCAAGCACTTTCGAACGACGTATTGAGATATGCGAACGTGCCTACAAAATTTTAGTAAATGAAATCGGGGTTCCTCCCGAAGACATTATTTTCGATCCAAACATACTTGCCATTGCCACCGGTATCGAAGAACATAATAATTATGCTGTCGACTTTATTGAAACCATTAAATGGATTAAGAAAAACCTACCTTATACAAGGGTGAGCGGCGGCATAAGTAACCTGTCGTTTTCGTTCCGTGGTAATGATACTTTGCGTGAAGCCATGCATTCCGCTTTCCTTTATCATGCCATAAAAGCGGGTATGGATATGGGAATCGTAAATGCTGGAAATCTGCCTGTGTATGATGATATCCCTGCTGATTTGCTCGAACTTATCGAAGATGTGCTTTTCAACCGCAGGCCCGATTCAACCGAAAGGCTGATTGACTACGCATCGAAAATGAAAACCACCGAAAAGACGGAGGCGGCTGCAAAGGCCTGGCGCGGGCTTCCGGTGAATGAACGTTTGACATATGCTCTCGTGCATGGTCTGGATGCCGATGTTGCCACCGATGTGGAAGAAGCCCGTCCGCATTTTTCCAAAGCAATCGAAGTAATCGAAGGCCCGTTAATGGCAGGAATGAATGTTGTGGGCGATCTGTTCGGTGCCGGAAAAATGTTCCTGCCACAGGTAGTGAAAAGTGCCAGGGTTATGAAAAAAGCTGTTGCGGTGCTGCTTCCTTACATCGAAGCTGAAAAAGTAAAAGGGGAAGGAAGTTCGGCAGGTAAAATCCTGATGGCTACTGTTAAAGGTGATGTTCACGATATTGGTAAAAATATAGTTGGTGTTGTGCTGGGTTGCAACAATTATGAAGTTGTCGACCTTGGCGTAATGGTGCAAGCGGAAAAAATCCTGGATACCGCAATAAAAGAGCAAGTTGACATTATAGGTTTGTCAGGTCTGATAACCCCTTCGCTCGAAGAAATGGCTTTTGTTGCTTCGGAAATGGAACGCCGTGGATTTACAGTTCCCTTATTAATTGGCGGAGCTACTACCAGCGAAATGCATACTGCCGTAAAAATTGCGCCCGAATACACTCAGCCGGTAGTGCATGTGCGTGATGCTTCGCGGGCTACCAGCGTGGTTGCAGCCCTGCTTTCGAAGGATGGTAAACAGCCGTTTGTTGAATCGGTAAAAGTGAAATACGCTCAATTGCGTCATAAACATGAAAGTACAAGAGCCGGCGTTACTTATTTGTCGCTCGAAAAGGCTCGGGAAAACCGCTTCAAAACAGACTGGACAAAGTTTACACCTCATAAACCATCCTTTCTGGGTGTAAAACACCTGAATAATTATCCGCTCGAAGAAATCAGTATATATATCGACTGGACCTTCTTTTTCCATGCCTGGAAGATAAGCGGAAAATATCCGGCCATTTTCGATGATCCATTGAAAGGTGTTGAAGCCCGCAAGCTCTTCGACGAAGCACAGCTTATTCTGAAAAAGATCATTGACGAAAAAATGGTACAGGCCAATGGGGTATTCGGCTTCTTCCCGGCAAATGCAATTGGCGACAGCGTTGAATTAACCCTGGAAGAGAATAAAAAAACAATGCTTCATTTCCTGCGTAACGAAGAAGCAAAGGAAAACGGAATCCCAAACCTATCGCTTGCCGATTTTATAGCGCCCAAAGAATCAGGGTACAGCGATTATATCGGATTGTTTGCGGTTACCGCAGGACTGGGAATAGAGAAATGGGTTAAATACTACGAAGATCAGAATGACGATTACAATGCCATCATGGTGAAAATTCTGGCCGACCGCCTTGCCGAAGCATTTGCCGAGCTGCTTCACGATAAAGTGCGCAAGGAATATTGGGGTTATGCCAAAGATGAAAACCTGACCATCGAAGAAATAATTCACGAAGGCTACGCGGGTATTCGCCCGGCACCCGGTTACCCGGCCTGCCCTGAACACAGCGAAAAAGGTACAATTTTCGACCTTCTCGATGCGAACAAAGCAGGAATAACTCTGACCGAAAATTTTGCCATGTACCCGGCAGCAGCCGTGAGCGGTTATTATTTTGCCCACCCCGAAGCCCAGTATTTCGCAATTAGCCGGATAAGTAAAGAGCAGGTTGAGAATTACGCTTCACGGAAAAATATGCTGGTAAAAGAAGTTGAAAAACTGCTTGCCTCGAACTTGAATTATTGAAGTCGGGAGTTGGTAGTCAGAAGATAGTATCCAACCAGCATAAAAAAGTAAAATGAATGTATTTAGTACTTATAAAAAACGAGTCTAAAATGAGTTTTGTTCATGCTCACCCCTTTGCTTCGGCTCCGCTCAGCAGCGGGAAAGGGAGTGTGCTCGCGCACAGAAGATTGAGTTTTGCCTGCCAAACTTAAAGTTAAAGAAAATGAGCATTTTTACGTAAAATGATGAGTTTTCTTAGTGACCACTATTTACAAAAAAAATATCTGATTCACAGATTTTGTACAAGTCATAAGGTTGAATTACTATTCCCGGCTTCTGACTTCCGACTTCTGACCCTTTTAAAAACAAGAATAAGCACAAAAAGCCAATGAAAGTTACCGACTATATTTCCAACGCTAAAGGGAAAACACTTTTTACCTTCGAATTGCTGCCGCCCCTTAAAGGCGAAAATATTGAATCTATTTACCAGACTATTCAACCACTTATCGAATTCGATCCTGCTTTTGTTGATGTAACCTATCACCGGGAAGAAGTTATTTTTAAGGAACGCGAAGACGGTCTGCTCGAACGCCGCACTGTTCGCAAAAGACCCGGTACTGTTGCCATTGCAGCCGCAATAAAGTTTAAATACGGTATTGATGTGGTTCCGCATCTGATCTGTGGCGGATTCAGCCAGGAAGAAACTGAGAATGCACTTATCGACCTTCAGTTTTTGGGTATTGATAATATTTTACTCATCCGAGGCGATAACCTGAGGGGTGAAAAACAATTTAACCCTGAGCCCGACGGCCACCGGTATGCCCTCGACCTGGTGAAACAGGCAATAAAACTGAATCAGGGAATTTATCTGGAAGAAGACATTCTGAACCCTGTTCCCACCAATTTCTGTATCGGTATTGCCGGTTATCCTGAAAAACATATGGAATCGCCCAACCTCGCAACAGATCTTGAACATCTGAAATTAAAAGTAGATGCAGGAGCTGATTACATCGTTACCCAGATGTTTTTCGATAATTCAAAATATTTTGAGTTTGTAAAAGCCTGCCGCGAAACCGGAATTAGTATTCCGATTATTCCCGGCTTAAAACCAATTTCTCTAAAATCACAACTCTCCACTCTGCCAAGGACTTTTTCAATTGATATTCCGGACGAATTGGTGAAAGAAGTTGAAAAATGCACGGATACCCAGCAAGTTAGACAGGTTGGGGTTGAATGGACCATTCAGCAATCGCAGGAACTGATAAAATTTGGTGTGCCGGTACTGCATTTTTATACTATGGGGAAATCGGATAATATCTCGAAAATTGCAAAAGCTGTCTTTTAAACTTC
>Ga0335397_10007331_pt1 | contig 14076 bp, 13 predicted proteins | sample MAT04_FD_205740 | JGI IMG/M metagenome (GOLD analysis project Ga0335397, IMG submission 205740) | Freshwater microbial communities from Lake Fryxell liftoff mats and glacier meltwater in Antarctica - MAT-04 (spades assembly) (version 2) ...
ACGACGAAGGGCGAGCCGCGTATGTCGCGACGAATTTCCGCGACGGCGGGCTCGGCACGCTGTGCGGTTCGCAACATCGAGCGGCAGCTGGTTGCGCGGCCCAGCGTCAGACCGAACACGCGACCGAAGAACTCTTGGACTTTGCCATGCGACAGGCCAAGCCGCTTGTTGAGCCAGGCGATCAAGGCGTGCGTTTTGCCGCCGAGTTGTACGCCGGCTGCGCCCAATGCATCCGACGTCTGCAACGTGTGGCGCCCTTGCACGCGTTGGCCGCACGCCCCGCACTGGCCCACATGCACCACGAACTTTCGCTGCACCACTTCGCAGACGACCTCGCTTTGAAACTGCTCGGCCGTGTGCGTTTCGATCACGTGCAGGCCGCCGCAATGCGGACAAGCAGTGGGCAACTCGGCGTGATGCGTCTCATCGGGCTGCTCGGGCGGAACGCGGGAGAACTGTGCGCCGTATTCCTCTCCTGGCTTGCGTCCTGGACGCTTCGGCTTGGGATTTGGCGACCCTTTAGAGAAGGGACCGGCCTGCCGCTTTCCGGCGCGACGAAGCTCCTCGATGATACGCCGCAGTTCGGCGATCTCCTTACGGAGTTCGCGGCAGCCAGGGCACTCAGGCTGGTCGGAATTCGTCGTCTCGCCATCCATGATGGCGTTACACTACACACTACAAACCGATAGCGCCAGCCCAAAGGGACGGTAAACAACTACCCGGGCTATTCCTCCAGGCCGTAATCGTCGGTTCGATGGCGCACGGAGCCACGTTCCTGGTTGAACCCGGCGTGCCGCCTGTGGATCCTGAAACCGTGCTCGTCAATCAGACCTTGACTGCCACATTTAAGGTCTCGTTGTTCGACCTGGATGACAGGAATGTAGAACACCCAGTGACGGGAGTGCGGAGCGAAGAGTACGTGTTGACCGCGGGAGACAGCGGGGTCATTACTGCGGTCGACGTGCCAGCCGGCTTTGCGCTGACGCGAACACGGGACGGGAACAAGGTGACGCTCACGCGGTTGGGCGGGAGCCCAGTTGTGTCATTCACAGTAGCGGCAACGATCCGGTATCTCAGCCCGAGCGCCGTCCTGATGGACAAGATCATCACGCTTTCGGGGACGGTCCTACTTCAGGACGGAACGACTGAAAGCAAAACCGCAACTGCCAAGGCGAACGTTGCCTCGGTGAAGTTCGTTAATACGTCTCGCGGAGGTGACCGGGTTGTTTCAATGAAGATCGACGACAAGAACCGCGGCACGAAAACAATTGACGTCGTCGTTGCTCCAGAGGGAACATCTGCAACGATTACAATCAAGGGACGTGGGCGTCTCTTCGGTGAAGCGTTCTTCAAAGACGCCAATGGCAAGGACGTGCTTACAACAACGGCAGCGGGCACAAAGACGCTGACCCTGTATGGAGGTTCTCGATTTAGCCGAGAGCCGAGAGACGCATTTCTTGAAGCGACGATTGGAAACGCGGTCGCCGAGATCTGGGACTTCACCGTTTTCTATGTCAGGATGCAGGGCTTTACTGAGGGGGAAGCGAGTGCGGTTCTACCAGCAACAGTCACGAACTATCAGGGGCAGAAACTCATTGACCGAGTCAATCGCGCATTGACTGACCCGAACAATCCAGGAAAGCACCTTCTGGGTCACCACCTTGTTACGCCACGGGGACAGGACGGCGAGGGATACGGAGCAATCATTGTTCGAGGGCAGATTGTCCCTAGCAAAATGAATCGAGCGGACTTCAACATCAGCGCAACGCGTTCGCGATCGGGGCAGTTCAACATGGACAGATGGATCGAAGCTCGCGAGTACAATCGAAGCGGGTGTTTTGACGCGGGGTTGACGGGGGTTGACGGTGTTTCAAGTTGCAAGCGGCACCGATGACCTTCACGACCTGGACGAAGACGACACGCCCGACAGCGACGGCGTGATAGACGAACTGTTCCTTTGGAACTTTGATGCCCCCACGGTCAAGACGAAGGTCCCTGGAGCAGTTCTCCGGACTAGGAACCAGTTCACTGAGACAGTAAAGTACGATGGGGTGAATGCGTCGTCGCCGTTCAGTTGGTACTACCGTGCTTCAGTTGAGAGACCCCGCCCACCTCGTCCAGGCGTGGAGCCTGCCCTTATCCAAAACAACGACATTGCAGGCGATAATGAGGTAAAGGTGGGAACGACGAACGTGACGGCGGACCTTGCGGCATCCGGGATCCAAGACTTCGGGGCAGGTGCTCGAATTACACCGGCATCGCTCAAGCGTCCGGCAGAGGAACTATCAAGCGACACCCCGGGGACGATTGTTGCGAGGGGGATCGGGCAAGGCTCGGACTGCAACACGTGTGTCTTGTTTACGAAGGAGATGCCTGCTCCGGGTAATTCGGGAACAATTACCGCCGTTTTTCAGTTCCACATTCTTACGATTACCCCGACCACGCTTACCGGGAAATGGCATCTCGCCGGCAAAGCGTACGACCCAAATATCAGGTTCTACAGAACGCCACTCGGACCCTACAATGTAAAGGTCTTCATTGCCGATAGGGTCTTCCCATCCGCAGGCTTCACAGGACCTACTATCAACGTGGTACAATAATGCGAACTGTCATCGGAGCCGTTCTGGTCGCCCTGTTTTCACAGGTCATTGTGGCTCAATCGAAAGCCCCAGTTTCTGAGAGGGAACGAGCCACCCGCATCAAAGCTGCGGAGGCGATTCTCGATGGTCCGAAGAAGAGCGACGAGGATGAAGTGCGAGATCGCGCACTTGATGACCTGTCATCCCTAAGAGCCTGGGAGTCTTCGGAAGTCCTTGCACGCTCTGCTGCAGTCGAGTCTCGTTCCTACCGGGTTGATCCAAGGATCAACCCAAGGCTTCGCAACCGGCCGACCTTCCAGATGGAGTATCCCGCAAACGCCGTGCTCAGCGGCCTCGGTGCCTCTTCACTTCCGGGGATCGTGGACGTAGCTGCTGGAGCACAAACGGATTCCAAGCTCGCAGAGAATCTTCGCATGACGGTTGGCTACATCGTCAATAACCGAGTTCTTGCGCGGGACCTCGTGTTGGCCCTCCGACCGCCAACCATGAAGCCAGAGGAAGAGAAAGCCCTGCGAGAGTTTGTGAGTTACCCAGACTACGCGGCCGACATTGCTCGCCAAAAGCCGATCGCAGAGCACTTCCGAAAGGAATTGGGTCATTCCGATCCCAAGCGCGTCGTTAAAGCCATCGAAGATATAGCAAGGGATCGCGTCTGGGGCGTGACTCCAGAGCTTGTCGAGCGGCTCGACTTGGCAAGGCCGGGTGAGCGGTCGGCAGACTTTGAGGAGGAGTTTCCGGCGGTGTCGGCAGTTATCGGGATCGGCCCCGGCGCCTTGCCAGCAATTGTAGAGTCACTGTCGCGCAAGGATCGATCCGCGGAGTTCCGTCGGCACGCAGCATATTGCATCGCCAGGATCGTGAAATTGCAAAACGGGCAGGCAGCGTGCCGAACACTTCTGGAACGACTGGCGGCGCACTACCCCAAAGAGAGGGCTGCTCGCGTTATGGCAGTCGAGTCCGAGATTCCAGAATTGGACGAAGAATAGCTAACTCAGCTTCGCCAAATCTCTACAGCAAGAATTCGGCAAGAGGTGCGACGGTAATTCGGCGTCTCCGGTGGCCTCGTCTGGCACGTCACGGTGTCGATTGCTCTTTCACAAGTTCGAAAGAGTCAAAGAACTTTTGCACGTCGGTCGAGATCATGCGGATCTTCGACGAGTATAGGGTGATCTCGTAGACGGTCGTCTCCTGAGCAAAGACCTGCGACTTGACGATCGCCCCATCCGTCGGAATGATCTCCAACTCCAGCCCGCGACACCCCGCCAGTTCGATCGGCCGCTCGCTCTTCACCTTGCCCTTGCCCTTCTGCAGGACATTCTGTCGTCCGGCCTCGAGCAGGTCGGGGAGACCGCCCATCTTCTGGACCACCTCGGGCGGCGAGTGAATTACGACGATCATGTACAGCTCGCCGTGACGGGGCTTTGCGAAGAACTTGCGAATTTGGATGGGGCCGACCGGAGTCTCTTCCGTCTGGTTCTGAGTTTTAAACTCGCCGGGCATTGTGGCGCGAAAACCCAGTTCCGGCGCCGCGACGCTCCGCCAGTTTCCCGAAGGGATAGTCTCTGGCGACAGCAGGTACGAACTGAATGCCAGCATCGCGACGGTCGGAGTCAAGCCGAGGAGATAGTCAAAGCCCGGCTTCGCATCGTTCGATCGGAGCAAGGCGCGGCTGGCGTTCGTCTCCGGCTCTCCCTCGAGCGCCAGTCGATTCCGCCGATTCGGAAGGCAGAAGAGCACCAATTGGCCGAGCAGGAGCAGGTAGCCGAGCAATCCCCACCAGCCCGAGTATCCTTTCATCCGCGCGTAGTTCACGCTCCCCCAGACGAGCATCGCCAGACTCCCCGTGACGATCAGTGTCGAGATGATCGCGAACTCCGGCCCCAATTTCATCACCTTGGAACCAAAGAACATCCCGCCGATCCCAACGAAGATCATCGTGGCCATTCCGCGAAACCAGGCGACGTCGGCCGCTTCTTCTGGTCCCAACCAGTCGTCGTCGCTCGTCGGCTTACTCTTGCGGCGAAGTCGCTCGCCCACAAACAGAAGGATGATTGGAACGAGGAATAGCCGGACAAAGAAGGCCGGCTCCGACGGCTCGGGCTTTCGGGCCGCCGCATCTGGTTGACGGCGGCGATGATCGAAACGATGCCAAGCCCCATCAAGATCGTCCCAAACGAACGCATCGTCTTCCTCTATCTTGCATGGACGTTCCGATGACCGCGCAGTTTTGCGACACTTGGGTCAGACATTGCGTTGCTCCAACGACAGCTTAGTAGCTTTCAGCGTGTGGCGGTTAAGGGTGAGTCGCGCCAGGACGCAGGGGAACTGAGAAATTTGCTAGACCGAACGCGTCAGTTCTTGCAAGACGGACAGGAATTGGCCCGTAATTTGGAGCACGTGCTTCGAGGCTTGGAAAATGGCACCGCCTAGAAGTCTGCCGCCAAGAAGAGGGGTGCGCTGTCATTCTCGAGAAGAAAATGCAAGATCCCGCCGAGTGACTTAGGAAGCATGTCTATGCACGTATATAAAAGTTAAAAACGACATTCGATGGAAGCGGCTTGTCAGGCCTCCAACTCGGAGGCATGGAGATGACTTGCTCGCAGGCGAAAGCCGCGTCGACGTAGGTCAGAAAATGCCGCGAGGCCTACCTTGAGCTCCCACAGAATTCCTCTTGTGTTCGCGTTTGTCGACGGCAAAATGCCTTCACTGCGATAGGGACGGGACCGAGAGATTGAGCCACAATGGGGCGGCTTCTTGGCATCAACCCTGAGCCTGACGGTGAACCGCCAGTCGCCCTTCTCGCCCTGCTCCCTGGGGCGAAATGAGGCGAGGATCACTTGAATCCCCTTTGAAGGGCCAAGCGATGCCTCGTCCCAAGTCTGTCCCATTCCATGCTCGATCTTCTGAAACGGTTTCCATCGCCGATCTGGCGGCGATGTTGTCATTGTTGTTGAAAAGGATTCCAGCGCCTATCAAACGATCTCGCCGGCGCCAACGGCCTACGCGACTCGCACTTCGCCCTGCCGAGGCAGCGAAGGCACTCGGAATGAGCGAACGCACGCTTCACCGAAAGACCAAGGATGGCGAGATGCCGTACTTGAAGGAGGGAGCGAGCGTCTTTTATCCCATGAAAGAGCTACGCGAGTGGCTCTCGGCCCGCGCCCGCGAACAAGCGAGTCAACTGAAGAAGGACGCTGAGTGAAACCGCGAACTGCATCCTGCCAACACAGCTGCCTGCTGAGGTAGCGCTTCGTCAGGCGCCGGATTTCTGGAGCGGGCCTGAAATATCCAAGTCCAATCAGGTGAAATATGGCCAGTCTCTTTACTGATTTCCGCGGGACTCACACGATCCAGTTCATGGACCGTCGCCGACGGCGCCGGACACTCCGTCTCGGGAAAATCCCTCTGAAGGACGCTCGCTCCATACACGGCTACGTCGAGAAGTTGGTGGCCGCCCAGCTATCAAACTCCGCCCCGCCAGCGGATGCGTCTATCTGGCTCAAAGGTCTGCCCAAGAAGCTACGGGCGAAGCTGGTGAAGGTCGGGCTCGCGAGTGCCGAGGGCTCGGCGACCCTTAAGGCCTTCCTGGACAAATACTCCCTCGATCGCGTGGACGTGAAGCCGGCGACCCGCACCGTCTGGGGGCTGGTGAAAAAAAACCTCCTGGCGCACTTCAAGGCCGACAAGCTGGTGCGAGACATCACGCCGGGAGATGCCGACGCCTTCAAGCTCTATCTGGTGGGGCAAGGGCTGGCCCCGACGACCATTCACAAGCGACTCCAGTTTTGTCGCACGTTCTTCCGCTCGATGCTCCGCCAGCGGCTCCTCGACGAGAACCCCTTCCAGGACGTGAAGGCCACGGCTGTAGTCGACGCTGACCGCGTGCACTTCGTAAGCCGCGAGGACATCGCCAGAGTGCTCGACGCCTGCCCTGATGCCGAATGGCGGGCTTTCGTCGCCCTGGCCCGCTACGGGGGTCTGCGATGCCCCTCAGAGCATCTGCTGCTCAAATGGGAGGACGTGAACCTGCCCGAGGGGCGGATGGCGGTTCACTCCCCCAAGACCGAGCACCATGCCGGCAAGGCCTATCGGGTGGTGCCAATCTTCCCCGAACTGCGACCGTACTTGGAGGAAGCCTACGAAGCCGCGCCGAAGGGGGCCGTCTACGTGATTCACAAGCACCGCAAGGCCCCGAGCGAAATGCACCCCTGGCGGCTGGGGAACTACCGGACGCGGTTTGAGCGGATCATCAAGCGGGCTGGCGTCCCATCGTGGCCCAAGCTCTTCCAAAACCTCCGTGCAAGCCGCGAGACGGAATTGGCTCACGAGTACCCCCTGCACATCGTAACCGCCTGGCTGGGGAACACGCCGAAGATTGCGCTCGACCACTATTTGCAGGTCACACCGGCGGACTACACCCGCGCCGCGGCTGGTGGTGAAAAAGCGCTGCAGAAAGCGCTGCATCCTGCGACTGTACTGGCCTGCCACGGGCAGACAAACGAAGAAGGGGCTGACCCGGAAGTCGTTCCGAGTCAGCCCCTTGCAGTCGTGGGCAGAGAATCGAGTTCTCCGCCGATGGAGGATAGGGGACTTGAACCCCTGACCTTCTGGCTGCCAGCCAGACGCTCTCCCAACTGAGCTAATCCCCCCAATGGTTGGACGATCCCCACGGGACCGGCCAAAAACCTGGGCTGCCGAAGGAGCAGCCCTTGGGATACAATCTTTCTTTCGGCATCGCAGGGCCCCTGCTCTCAGGTTTCCTGCGGTGCGAAAGAAGATAATTAACACGCATGTTCGACGGTGTCAAGGAGTGGAGTCGCCCGCTTTGAAACGGATCGCTGTCACACTGCTCAAGATCGGGATTTCGGTCGCCATTTTGGCCGTCCTCTTTCTGCTGCCCAGCAATCAGGAGGCCTTTCACAAGGTCTGGGAACAACCCAAACATTGGGGGATGTTCGCCCTGGGCCTGGGATGCATGCTGCTGGCAACCGTCATCACGTTTTTCCGCTGGCAACGCCTGGTGCTGGCATTGGGCCTGCCGTTTCCCCTGCGAGAGGCTATCCGCCTGGGGTTCATCGGCGTCATGTGTAACTACATCTCGCTGGGCTCGGTCGGGGGGGATCTGTTCAAGGCGGTCTTCATCGCCCGACAGCATCCCGGCCGCAAGTCCGATGCGGTAGCGACCGTTTTCTTCGATCGTCTGGTCGGCTTGCTGGTGCTGCTGCTCACGGTCACCGTGGCCACGATTGCCGGTGGACTGTATCAGTCAGAAGAACGCCAGGTCCGGCTGGTCTGCTTTGCCTCCTGGGCGATGTCGATCACGGCCGTCGCCGGGATGTCGTTTCTGTTGAAGCCGGGCGAAGCCCGCGGGCCGATCTTCCGTTTTCTGTCCCGCCGCAAGCGCCTCGGGCCGACGCTGGCCCAACTGCTGCTGGGCGTGCGCGAGTTCCGGTTGCATTTGCCGCTGGTGTTCCGCGCCATGGCCCTGAGCTTTATCGCCCAGTCGATCGCCATTTTGGGGACCGTGTTCGTGGCTTGGGGGCTTCCCGGGCCGCGGGCCGAGCTGCTGCCCCAATTCGCCGTGGTGCCGCTTTCGATGCTGGCCGCGTCCGTTCCCTTGCCGGGCGGCGGTCTGGGAGGCTACGAAGCGGCGATGGAGATCTTGTACCGCACGATTCCCAACGATCCGCCGTTCCTCGACGGTCAGGGAACTATCGTGGCGATTGCTTCGCGGGTGATGATGATCCTGGTGGCTTTGGTCGGCGCGGCCTATTGGCTGCTGGATCGCCGCGAGTTCGGCGAAGTCTGGCAAGAGGCCAAGGCCGAAGAGGAGAAGCTCGAAGCGGGTTCCGATGAGGTCGCGAAAACGGAAACCGTGTCGGGATAGGTCCTGTTGTCCCGCCTGCTGGCGTATCAGACCCCTACAAGGCAGGCGGGACGCCTGCACCACAAAACCATGTCGCCGTCGCTCCCGATCGTGGCATGCCCCAGCGAACTGCATCGCCAGGCGCTCGAACTGCTCTGCGACTTCGTCCCTGCGCCGTCGCGGGCGGTTCGCATCGAGGAAATCCTGGCGGACGTTGAGGCCGGGCAAAGCTCGCTGGCCGGCTTACAGGTCATGCTGTCTGGCGGGTGTGTCGTCGGCGCAATCTGGTGCGTACTTGCCCCGGGACGCGTGGCGGCGCTGTTGCCGCCGGCAGTTTCGCCCGGGTCGCCGGGTGTCTGGCGATCGGATCTGGCGCTGGCTGGTATTGCATGGGGCAAGTCTCGCGGGGCCAGCATGGCGCTGGCGCTGCTGGACCGCGGCGAAAAGCCCGACTGGCTCGCTGCCAGCGGACTCTGGTGGCTGGCCGACCTGGAGTATCTGGCGCTGCCGCTTCCCCCGGCGAGCTCTCTGCCCGACGACCTTGCGTTTGAAGTCATCGCCCCCGATGAAACGGCCCGCCTGAGTACGCTGCTCGAGCGGACCTATCGCGACACGCTCGATTGCCCGGGTCTCGAAGGACTGCGGCAGATCAGCGACACGATCGCGGGTTACCTGAAATCGGGCGTGCATGTGCCCGCCTGGTGGTTGGCAGCGCGGCATGCCGATCAAGATGTCGGCTGCATCCTGATGGCCGATCTGCCGCGAGAAGATCGAGTCGAGTTGCTCTACATGGGACTTGTGCCCGAGGTCCGCGGACGAGGCTGGGGCAAGGCGTTGATTCGCAAGGCCATCGCCCTGGCAGGCACCACCGCGCGAAGGCAACTGGTGCTGGCCGTTGACGCCCGCAACGAACCCGCGGTGCGAGCCTATCTGGGCGAAGGCTTTCAAACCTGGCAGGCGCGGACGGCCTATGTCGCGAAGCTTGCCGAATAGCCCGCCCCGCCTACAACTGTGTGAGGTAACCCACCGAGCGGACGCGGGCTTTCGTTGAAGATGGTTCGCACTACTCGCCTGCGACGGCGAAGCCCCTTAGAATGCCTGTTTGCTGGTCCCCCGCCATCCGTTCACACCTGGAGTTTCTCAATGAAGACGATCATTACCTGTGCGGTCTGTTCTTTGGCGATCGTGGCTGGTGTCACGCTGGCCCAGGCTGCCGATAAAAATACGGAGGGCAAGAAAGTGGCGCCCGCTCTGAATTTCACCCTGAAGGGCCTCGATGGCAAGGATGTCGACCTGAGCAAGTACCAGGGCAAGGTGGTGCTGGTCGTGAATGTGGCCAGCGAATGCGGCCTGACTCCGCAGTACAAAGGCCTGGAGACTTTGAATAAGCAGTTCTCCGGCGACGGGCTGGCGGTATTGGGCTTTCCGGCCAACGAGTTCGGCAAGCAGGAACCCGGCACCGACGAGCAGATCGAGAAGTTTTGCAAAACCAAGTACGGCGTCGGCTTCGATATGTTCTCGAAGGTCGTCGTGAAGGGTCCTGGCCAAGTGGACTTTTACAAGTTCCTGACCTCGAAAGAGACCAACCCCAAGTTCGCCGGGGACATCAGTTGGAACTTCGAGAAGTTCCTGATTGGCCGCAATGGCGAAGTGGTTGCCCGCTTTGCCCCGCGCGTCGAGCCGACCTCGGAAGAGGTTACCAGCGCCATCAAGGCCGAGTTGGCCAAGAAGTAGTCAGTCGGACTAAACGGGATCTTGGGGAGGGGAACTACGAGAATTCGTAGCCCCCTCCCTGCTTTTGTTTCCGCTGCCTGTTTCCCTCTCTTCCCAGATGCGAGCCTGACCATGCGTACCTTTCTGTGGACCTGCGTCTTCGGGCTATTGTTCATCTCGACGGCTCGTGCCGACAAACTGGTACTGGTGGCGGGCGGCACGCAGGCGGGGGATGGCAAGCCAGCGGTCGAGGCGGAGCTGAAGGTTCCCTTCGGCGTCGACTTCGACAAAGCCGGAAACATGTTTCTGGTTGAGATGGTCGGGCAGCGCGTGTTGAAGGTCGATCCCCAGGGGTTGCTGACCACGATCGGCGGGACCGGCGCCAAGGGAAACGACGGGGACGGAGGCCCGGCTCTGGCTGCCCAATTCAATGGCATGCACAACCTGGCGGTCGCGCCGACGGGTGAGATCTATCTGGCCGACACCTGGAACAACCGCATCCGCAAGATCGATCCCAAGACCGGCATGATCTCTGCCGTGGCCGGAACCGGCAAGAAGGGCTACGCAGGCGACGGCGGCCCGGCCGTCGACGCCCAATTCGGCGGCATCTTTTGCGCCACGCTTGATCCGGCCGGCGAGAAGCTCTATCTGGCCGATCTCGATAACCGCCGGATTCGCGCGGTCGATCTCAAGAGCGGCCGAGTGACGCTTGTCGCGGGCAACGGCGAGAAAGGAATCCCCAAGGACGGCGCCCTGGCGGCCGAATCTCCGCTGGTGGACCCGCGGGCGGTCACGGCCGACAAGCAGGGAAATGTCTACATCCTGGAGCGTGGCGGGCATGCCCTGCGGATCGTCGACGCGGCTGGCAAGATTCGCACGGTGGTCGGCAACGGCAAGGCGGGCGCCACTGGCGATGACGGACCGGCCCTGGAAGCCACGCTGCGCGGCCCCAAGCATCTATGCCTGGATCAAGACGGCAGCGTGCTGATCGCCGACACCGACAACCATGTGATCCGCCGATACCTGCCGAAGGAAGAGAAGATTGTCCGCGTGGCAGGAAGCGGCAAGAAGGGAACCGCTGGAGTCGGCGGCCCGCCGCTCGAGGCGCAGTTCAATCAGCCTCATGGCGTCTATGTCCATCCGGACGGCACGCTCTATATCACCGACAGTCACAACAATCGCGTTCTCAAAATCGCCAAGTAGAAGTCGGCTTCGCTCGGCTCCCCTGCGCACTTCCCAGACGAACGATTCGCCAGTAGCTTCATTGGCTTCGCTGGTGCGCCTAAATCCAGAACTCGTTCCCTCTTCCGAGAGCCTCGCATGACACCGTCGGAGAAAGCCCAGTCGCTCGGCATCCAGTTCACCAAGCAAGAGCCTGGCTATCTGGCCATGGTGGTCCGCACCGGCAATCTGCTGATCACCTCGGGGCATGTCAGCGATCATAAGGGGAAGCTCGGCGCCGGCACGACGATCGACCAGGGCAAGGCCGCTGCGCGGGACTGTGCCGTAAAGATTCTCAACTCCGTCTGGAATGCGCACGGCTCGCTCGACGGCCTGCGGGTGCTGAAACTGCTGGGCTGCGTGAACTCAACGCAGGACTTCCAGGACCAGCATCTGGTGATCAACGGCGCCAGTGACCTGTTGCACGAGATTTTCGGCAAAACGACCGACGGCTATCACGCCCGCAGCGCGCTGGGCTTTGCACAAATCCCAACGGGCTCATCGGTCGAGATCGAGGCGATCTTTGAAGTGAAGGGCTAAGAGTCTTCCTGCAACTGGCACATCTGCGACGGGGGCATCCTTCTTCATTCGGCATCCTTCATGGACTTTCTTCACGCCTGGATCATTCCCCCCGAAGCGCATCCGGGCGTAGCGCCGTGGGTCTACATCCTTTCAGCATTGGCGGCCACGATGATGGTGGCTGCTTCCAAAGGGGGCTTCGGCGGCGGGGCGGGCGTTCTTTCTGTCCCCTTGCTGCTGCAGGTGGCTTCGTTGCGGTTTGTGATCGGCATGTGGCTGCCGATTCTGGTGATCTGCGATCTGATCACGGTGGGCAATTATCCCAAAAGTTGGAGTTGGGTCGTCGTGCGCCAGTTGATTCCCGGACTGGTGGTCGGCATTCTGCTGGCACACTGGGTGCTTTGGTTGACGGCCAACTCCAGCCCTGCCGAGATGAAGCGCTTCGAGGCCAGCCTGAAGCTGCTGATCGGCCTGATGTCGCTCGGCTTTCTGGGTCTGGGGTTCTTGCGCCGCAACGTCAGCGAAACTCCCTGGACCCCCACTTGGAGTATCAGCACGCCGACAGGCTTCTTGATCGGTGTGACCACCACGTTCGCCCACGCGGCCGGCCCTGTGGCCACCATGTACATGCTGCCGCAAAAGCTGGAACAACGGGTCTTTGTGGGGACGATGGGTTGGACCTTCCTGGTGGTGAACGTGGCCAAGCTGCCGCTCAGCGTATTGTCCGACGTACTTTCACGGCATGAATTGAAGTACGCGCTATGGATGATGGCCATCTCGCCCGTGGGAGTCTGGCTGGGCGTCTATTTGAACCGCCGTGTCAGTCAAAAAGCGTTCCTGTCGGTCATCTGGGTCTTTCTGTCGATTGCTGGCTGCAAGCTGATCTTTGATGGGGTCCGCGGCCTGTCGAGTTGAAGGAAAACACGGCAATCGCACCCCCGAACCGACTGGTGTTGCCAGTCCGTGCCCCCAGCCAGTAAGCTATCGGACGATCTCTGCGGCTGTGATGGGGCATCCCATTCGGCCAGGAAGGCAACGGAGTTGCGGCGGAGATTCTCCTCGTCTTGTCCCGCGAGGAGCTGTGAAAAACGGACTGGTACAGGAGTGCATGGAGTGTTCGTTTCCGCCTCAACCGAGTGTTTCCCCGAACTGTCTCTCGAGGGGGCTCTGACCAAGCTCACCGATCTCGAGTACACCCGGGCCGAAATTGCCATCCGCCCCAACAGCCCGCACCTCACCCCCGAGGATGTGCTGGCAGATCCGGACGGCGCCTTGCACCGCTGTCGCGATACCCATCGCTTGACGCTAGTGGCCTTCTTTCTGGAGATCGCCGCCAAGGGCCCCGCCTATTACGAACAGTTTGCCGTGTGCGCCAAGCTGGCCAAGGCCATGAAGGTGGTCAGCGTCACCGTGCCGGCTGCCGAACTGGGAACTCCGTTCAACGCCGAAGTCGAGCGGCTGCGCGAGCTGGTCCGCATCGCCGGCGTCGAAGGGGTGCTGGTCAGTATCAAGAGCGAGGTCGGCCGCGTGAGCCAGGACCCCGAGACCGCCCTGGCGCTGTGCAAGACCGTGAAGGGGTTGGGCGTCACGCTCGATCCCAGCCACTACATCTGCGGTCCGCATGCCGGCGGAAGCTACGATCAACTGTTGCCCTATGTCTATCACACGCAGTTGCGTGACTCGACGCGCGACAAGTTCCAGGTCCGGGTGGGCCAGGGCGAGATCGAGTACGGCCGGCTGATCTCGCAGTTGGCCCGCTTCCACTACACGCGGGCCTTGAGCGTCAACATTGTCAAGCAGCCGGACGTGGACCACGACACCGAGCTGCGCAAGCTGCGGCTGTTGCTGGAGAGCCTGGTCTAACGGAAAGGCTTGGCGAGGAAACTGCGACCCACAGGCGAGCATTCTGCTCGCCCTGTTTTTTCTTTGAGCCGACGGCACGCAGAACGGGGCGAGGGACGTGCTGCATTCAGGAACGCATCGAGAATCGAGGTTTTGAAATGTAAGGGGAATTGGCAAAATTATGGGACGGCAGAATCATGAAATACCTCTACCTGCGAATTATTCGGCCCTTCGAGTCTTCATGATTCTGTATCCCATGATTCTGTCATTTCGCTCGTATCCAAGGCGAGAATATCCGAGAGACCGGAAGAGGAT
>Ga0335397_10007335_pt1 | contig 14071 bp, 12 predicted proteins | sample MAT04_FD_205740 | JGI IMG/M metagenome (GOLD analysis project Ga0335397, IMG submission 205740) | Freshwater microbial communities from Lake Fryxell liftoff mats and glacier meltwater in Antarctica - MAT-04 (spades assembly) (version 2) ...
TTAGGTCAATTTCTTGATCAAGAAATTGCAGTGCGATATCCTCTTAAATCAATCGCAGGTAGTGGTGCATAAGTAAGACTTTTCGCATTCTCAATCAATCATGCCGAGAGGATTGGGTAGTGCCCTGAAGGAAAGGATCAGAGTAAGCTATGATTAGAGAGAAGTGTTTGCCATTAGTGGTATGACATTAGAAATTTATTCTTGCCCCAATTGTGGCTCAAAAGAAGTTAGTCGTAACGGTCAAACTCAGCATCGTAAACAAAACTACAAATAATGTCGAGAATGTGACCGTCAATTTCTTTTAAATCCGGCATGGAAAGCTATTACCAAGGAACAACAGGAGTTAATGTCACGGATGCTACTTGAACGTATTTCTCAGGCTGGGATTGCTCGGGTATTACAAATATCAGAAGATACAGTACAGCGCTACGTAAATGCCGCTTCTGTTGTTGAAAAGAAGCAAGTTGAGGTGAGTGCCAAGCCAAGGCGAGCGCCTGAATGTTCAGATGGATGAGCTATGGTCGTTTGTCGATAATAAAGGAAATCAGCAGTGGGTATGGCTTGCATTGGATGCCCAGACTAGGGAAATTGTTGGTGTACATATGGTCGAGCGTAGCGCGGTATCAGAAGAGTGCCTTATGGAATTCAATGCCACCAGTTTACCGTCAATGTGCAGTAATTTATACTGATCATTGGAGTGCCTATGATTTTGTATTGTAAGCGTAAACGTCATCATAGTGTAGACTTCGTGGTTATAAATGAGTAGAATGATATCCAAATGTGGTTGTATTAATGCGTGTGACTTCAATGTACAAGCGATCGCTTACTAATGTCCTAGTATCATGCGTATCGTCCAAACCAATTGCGCGGCTTATTGCCTGCTCATGGTTTGACTTTAGCGCGCTCGCCTGTTGCATTGCCCAAAGAGCAATGAACGCTCGTTGATCGCAATCTTTTCAAGTAGTAAGAACTGTAAATAATTTAATTGTCGAATCTAAAATTAATTATTGAGTTTTTAGCTAATTTTATAAATTTGGTGTATAATGAAAATGTGTTTACATAAGCAAACGGCTATCTCAAGATGGAACGAAGACTTACCCTAAATCAAACAATCATCAAGACTAATTTTTAACAATAGTTCTGACATTTTCGCTGAAACCCTTATTCTTTCGTTTAATCTTGGAAGTGTAAAACCCAGGTTTTTTAGTTTAGTCAATCAAAACTGTTCCGAACTATTGTTTTAAGTGTTGTAAAAGAAACTGCCTTGAAGGGGCAGAGGGTACCCTACCCCTTCAAGGCAGCAAATGCTGGATACAGTATCGGACATTCTTGAACTCACGGTGACTGTCTTACAGGAGAAGCTAAGGTGAACGCACTTACCACAGTTGAAATCGATCCAAAAAACATTCTGACGCTCAGCCAACTGGCGAACCTTGACCCTTCCGCCATCAAAGCCATCATGGAACAGCGGCTCAAGGATCTGAATTGGACAACTTACCAATTGGCTAAGGCTTACGGGGCTCTTAAAGAGGGACGTTCTGACATCAACCCTAGCCGCTATACTACTACTGTTACTCAAGTGTTAGAAAAACCAGAGACAGCCCGCTGGAACACGGTTTGCCTAGTTTTAGCAGCAATGGGCCTGTTGGTGCAGGTAGTATCTCTCAACCCGCAAATCTATTCGCTGACAAAGTAGATAGCCGTTACATCCGATTTCAAGCGTTTCAAAAACCATTAAGCTTTCCGTACTTACGACATAGACCCATAAGAAGACAGGTGGATGAAACTTTGCTACCTCCTGATTAAACCGCAGTTACTAAATATTTACAGGACTTACGCACACAAACAAGCAATTCTCTCATTGTCAGCCCTTCACTACGTTCAAGCGCGAAGCAATCCCAAACCCTTGCAACACCCGTCAAGCGTGCCTAAGTCTTGATTTATATAGGTAGTCTGGCTGTTGCCTGCTCCCTATAGTTTTTTAACTATCGTAACTAAGCAATTAATTATATCGTAGTTACGATATAGTAAGGTCTAGGTCAAAGCTTCAGTTAGGGTATCAAAAGTGAGGTTAGCTTGGTGGCAGATTCTACTTACATGGGTTTGGGGCTTCAGCCAGTTTTTAAAAGCCCAGCCCAAGCAGTCAATCGGGAGCAGCATGGATGAACAGCACATCTAATCAGCCTCCCCAGACGATCGCCCAGACAATCGACTGGCTCCACAATTGCGATCGCCGACCTGCGCTGCCGGAATGTCCCAAGGAATGCGAAAGGGACTGCGACGTTCAAAGGAGGCAAAGCGCCTGCTTGGATAAACCAGAAAGGAAAAGCAGTCAAACTCAGTTGGAAACCCTATCAAAACCAATTGCCAACTCAGGCAAACTTAGCGAAGTGGTTCGCCCACACCAATGGCATCGGTACTCTGGGCGGCGGCCTGAATGCACACGGCCACTACATCGCCTTTGTCGATCTAGATCGTAAAGAAAAAGTCTTCTCCTCGCCACAAGCTTTTGAGGCGCGCCTTGAACAGTGGTTCAACGACTACCCCCTCCTGAATGTCGCCCCTCGATTTCGCACCCCTTCGGGCGGATACCGAGTCATCCTCGCCTTCACAGAAGAACCAGATTGGACAGCCTTCAGCTTAGATCCAGGAGGTGCAAGAATCGGGGAACTGCTGGCAAGAAACGGGGGTCACACCCTGCTGCCCCCTACTGTCGGCGCAAACGGCATCCCGTACCACTGGGAGTATTTTGTCGCCTATCCGCCCGCCGTCGCCAAACCCGAAGACGTTGGCATTTACGCAACCCGCCACCAACACTCCCCTGCACCCACCAACCCTCGCCCCACAAACACTTACAGCCCCGGCGCAATTCGCCTAGAAGACCTCATCTCCCCCCGCGCTATTGAAATTCTGACCATCGGAGCCAAAATAGGCGATCGCTCCGACGCCCTGACCGCTCTTGCCTCCGAATGCTACGGCTGGGAAGAGTTCTGCCACCGCTACAGTATCTCCTACTCCGGCACCACAGAAATTTTAGCCGAGTACGCCTGGGGGCAAATGGAAGACAGCAGCCGAGATCCCTACAAATGGCAGCGCATCCTCAAAACCATCAGCCCCTCCGCTTGCCAAACCGCCGCCGAATATCGCAGCGGAGACTCTGAAAGTTGCTGGAAAAAGATTTACCGACTGGATCGAGAAACCTTCGAGGCTTCATGCCCCTCTCACATTAGAGACAGGATTTTAGGAGAATGGGGTATCGACAAGCGCCCCAAGGCATCACCGACCGCGAGCGAGCAACAGCTAAACTCTCAAAAATTAGAAGCAGATCGTATAGCGCCAGAGAGCAACCCGCCAAACAACGGTCAGGTTACAGATGATTCTTACCTGCCGGGTTCTGACAGCAAACAGAAAGAAAACCTGCTTCTCAAATATATTGACCAAATCCTAGAAGGGGAGAACAGTCCCTTATCAGAACGAAAAGCTGAGTGCGCCAAAATCGCTCAATCGCTGGAACTTGACCCCAAATACGTCGAACAAATCGTTTTAACCCGGCTACAAGAACGGCAGTTCGCAGAAGTCGAAAGCGAAAAAAGCCTGATTGAAGATTTAGTTATCAAGCGCAAGCAGAGTCTCGACTTGCACCAAATTTTACCGCCAGAAATTGCCTGCATCCTGGCACAAATCGCTGCTGCAATGCCCACCAGCGCCGAACACCTGATGACAGTAGGTTGTTGACATCCTCCCCACTGATAAATCAGGGGGATTCCAATCTACCCAAACAACGAAAGTTGTCGAGGGAACTGGTGGGTTGACGCTTCATTGTTCGATTCCACATTAACTGCGGTCTTACTCCGTCCTCCACGTCCGTTTATAGTCTCAGACAATCCACCTGCGACTTTTATATTAATCGCCGCGTTCTCGTCTCGGTCGTGAACTGCTCCACAAAACAGGCAAGTCCATTCCCGAACTGAAAGCTCCTTCTTTCCACCAATCTGTTTACAGCAAGAGCAGCGTTGGCTGGTTGGTTCCCAGCGACTAATAACTCTGAAATCTCTGCCGTACATTTCCGACTTAGCTTCCAGCATTGTCCGAAAACTTCGCCAGCCTAAATCGGAAATAGTACGAGACAATTTGCGGTTTTTCATCATACCGGAAACGTTGAGGTCTTCCAGAACTATCGTTTGGTTTTCGCGAATAATCCTGGTGCTCAATTTGTGTAAGAAGTCGTTACGGATATCGGAGATTCTGGCGTGAATTTTTGCGACTTTCCGACGCGCTAATTCCCTCCGTCTGCTTCCTTTCTTTTTTCTGGATAGTTTGCGCTGTGCCTTGTGAAGTTTCCTCAGATTTTTCTTGAGAGGTTTGGGAGCCTTCACTTTTTCGCCTGTACTCAGAGTAGCGAAGTCGGTGATACCAAGGTCGATGCCAACTGATTGCCCATTATCCGGTAGAGCTGTCGGGTTGACTTTGACTACGAAGCTGACAAAGTATCGATTTGCAGCATCTTTAATTACCGTGACCGAACTTGGCGGAGATGGTAATTCTCTTGACCAAATAACCTTGAGCTTCCCGATTTTGGTAAGGTAAACTTTTCCATTTTTAATCGAAAAGCCTCCAATTCTAAATCGTGCCGACTGCCTACTGTTGCGTTTCTTGAATTTGGGACGGCTAACTTTCCGACCTTTTCGCTTACCTTTGAATGAATCAAAGTAATTTTTCCAGGCTACCCCTAAATCAGCAATTGATTGCTGAAGAGGAATATTTGAAACTTCCGCTAGCCATTCTCGCTCTTCCGACTTCTTAGCTTGAGTAATGAATGTTTTTTGCAAGTCGACCTTACTCGGTAGTTTTTCGGATGAATTACATAATGCTAGTGAATCGTTCCATACAACACGACAGCAACCAAACAATTTAGCAAGATTGTGAACTTGCGGAGGAGTTGGATATATGCGGTACTTGTATCTTTGTTTCATAAAACTATTTTAGCATCAGAACAACCATTGAAATAAGTAGATATATTACGAATACAACTCCCTTGAACGGGACAGAAGGCAAGGCGGTTAAAACCGCTACCGACTTGTCCCCGTGTCTAAAGCCAGGGGCTTGCGTCTCGCTCTTTGGTCAACCTTCGGCTGCGCGATCGGCACGGCCGCTGAAGTTGTTGCTTGGTCTGGATTCAAACAAAAGTCCTGCGTGCTGTGGACGATCAGCACCGCCCGGTCGGGGAAGCTCAAAAGTCAAACTCAAGAAGTTATGGTCAACCCCATCCGGCTCTTGCAGCAGGATGCCAACACCGAATGTGGAAGCTCTCAGGCGGGGAACATTCCGACAAGCCTTTTGAGATTGAAATTCCTACCTTGATTGGGGCCGACATCATTCAAAAGGCGATCGCCACCAGCTACTTCTACATCAACCAGGCTGAAGTGCTTTACAAAGGGCAGCAGCAAGATGAGGACGATACAGTTCCGGTCATCCAGAAACTGATTCAGAAATCAGAAGAGTTGCGGGACACGGTTGCTGAAGGTTGGATCAGCACCCGCGAAGCATACCGCAACTGCCGCGAACTCGTTGCAGGAGCTAAACTCCGCCAGATGTCGAACACCGACTTTACGGCTGCGGTCTTCAACCAAATGGTTTCGATGAACCTCGGTGAAACGAAAAAGGTCGGCAAGTCTTTCAAGTGGCGCATTGTAAGATAATTGTTGCTCGACCACGTTTTGGCGGTTATATCATTTCGGAAAATCCCTGCTACAAACACGAGCGTTGGGTTGATTCGCAAGTCAAAGCCAACAAAAAAGTTGCTACTGTTGCAAAACTTTTCGGAAATGGTATTAGTTGCAAGCCCGCAGAGCGATCGCGCGAACCAATTTGCAAGTGCATTCGAGGGTATTTGTGGCAACTTGCAAAAAATGCCATCCTCCGACAGCAGCGATTATTCCAAAGTCTTCCAGAGTAAGCGATTACGTTATCAATAATGACAGTTGTGACGATTCTCAACCGTCATTGACGATCGCTGACCCGCCTGGAGCGCTCTACACGGCGGGGCTGCTCGCACCGGAGTCAGAATCGTCAAAACCAGGTAGGACACCCCTCTTGCCTCATGTGGAGTGAACTCTTAAGCGAGAATTGTCAATCAGACTTACGCAAAACCTCTATATGTAAGGTGCGAAGTGATAGCATAACGCATCAAACCACCACATCTTGTGTGGCGGAGTGAGTCCTGGTCAAAAATTCTGTAAAAAATCACCAATCATTCTTAAAAGCTGAAACCTTTACAGAGAAAACAGTTCACTATAATCGTCTTGCACGTTGGGCGAAATTTGTAACTGTTGGCAGCCAGGGCTAAAGCTGAGCATTGAAACCTTCGTCTGTTGCCTCAAGAAAGAAGCTGTGTTGAGAGAAGAGCGGAAGACACTAAAGCCCTGTCGGTTGTGGGCGATCGCAATTATCACCGGATACCTAATTACCGCTACTTTAAAAATTGCGTTGACGATTTGACGATAGTTTGAAACTCCCGCAGAACAAGCTGTTCCCTCGTCAATAGCAGCTTCGACGATTGAAAATCGTCATTGACGATTCCTCAGCACATCCCAAGAGATTTACGAGCAGGTGAGCGTACTGGTAACAGCGGCAACCTACAAACTGCTAGTTCGCCAAGCTGGACTTGTCAAGCAATCGTCAGAATCGTAGAAAACTCGCAGAACACCAAACCAAAATTTGTGTTGACGATTTGACGATTCCCTAAAACTCTTACCCCGTAAGCACTTCAATCGTCAGTAATAGCTTTGACGATTCAGAATCGTCATTGACGATTCATTGTTGACATTACTCGCGGGACTTACAAAAAACTGTATATATAGTGTTTTAGTACATTGAAGTGTACATTAAATACCATATATAGAGTAACTGCGTAAGTCCTGCTAATTCGCTTACATCAAGTTCATGTGATAGCAGTGGCAGTTCGCTTGTCCACCAGAGGTTGTCAAGCAATCGTCAGAATCGTCAAAAACTCGCAGTACATTCCCACAGCCCTTGCAGAGAAAGCGTTTATCGAGAATCGTCAAAAATAATGTCAATAATCGTCAATAAAAGCTAGAAGCTGAAAGCTTTATAAATAGAAGAGTTTAGGAGAATCGTCAAATCGTCAAAGAAAATTTCTTTTTTAATCACGCTCTGGTTCACAGTTTGATACTGAATCCCAACCTTTGTAGAAGCTGTGTTAGGAGAAGATCGGAAAATGCTGGGTGCAAGTTGGTTGTGGGCGATCGCGGCGGACTATCCGGCATCTAATTTACTGCTAATTTAAAAATTGCATTGACGATTTGACGATAGTTTGAAACTCTTACACATCAAGCAGTTCCCCCGTCAATAGCAGCTTTGACGATTGAAAATCGTCATTGACGATTCCCCAGCCACATCCCAATAAATTCACGTCACGATCGCCCGCAGACGCGCGGAGCGGCGGTGACAACAAGGACAATCCACTTCCCTACCAGCTTGATAGGGTGACGGGCGTCAAGCAATCGTCAGAATCGTCAATAACTTGCAGTACATCCCCAAAATCCATGCCAAAAAAGCGTTTGGGGAGAATCGTCAAAAACAATGTCAATAATCGTCAATAAAATTTAGAAGCTGAAAGCTTTACGAATAGGAAGGTTTAGAAGAATCGTCAAATCGTCAAAGAAAATTTATCCTAACTAACAGTTGGGGCACACGCGTATGCATCAAGTCCCTCTTTCCTTGTCCCCAAAAGCCAAGGCTATGTCGGATGCTGGTTCAAAACGCAAAGCGAGAAAGTTGGTTGCTCCCGAGTGCGTAGGCTCCATCCGGGGCGGAGCCATCGCGATTGTCTGCCGATACCAATTTTGCGAAAGCCTAAAAATAGCGTTGACGATTTGACGATTTGCTAAAACCTTTACCTCATAAGCGCTTCAATCGTCAATGACAGCATTGACAATTCAGAATCGTCAATGACGATTGTCAATCAGATGCCAGTGGCGACCGGATAATATCAGGCGGGAATCGTCAATAACGATCGCGAAGGAGCGATTAAGCAATCGTCAGAATCGTCAAAAACAGAGAGAGTATTCCCCAAACCCACAATTGGAGAGCATTTGGGGAGAATCGTCAAAAATACTGTCAAAAATCGTCAATGAAGGTTAGAAGTTGAAACCTTTACAAACAAGGAAGTTCAGGAGAATCGTCTTGCTCGTCAATAAATTTTGGTTCTAAGTAGTTTTGCCAGTCAAAACTAAAACTGAATATTTTTGGGGGGCGATCGGCAATTGCGTCCTAGTAAAGACGGAGGGAGCGATCGCGATCGCACCTAATTTGCTGATTTCATTATTAGTACGCTCACCGAAGGGGGGTGTAAAGTATCCCTTTTTTTGCACCCCTAATTCAGGTAATCTGGTCTGGAAAAGCAAATTATCGGGCCGACTATGGACTTAGAACACGCTACTAATTCCTTTGGAGAAATAGCTTCGACGCGTGACAAGCGTGGCAGAGCTGTTAGCTGCCAAGCGCTCTGTCAACACGCTTGCGTGCTTATCAGAAAGATTTGTACGATTTTTTTACGACAATGGCGAAGCAGGAACCGCACCCGGCCTTGGTGCGCGAGTTCCTGCTGCTGAACCGCTTCGCCGCTGTCGCGCTGGTTCTCAAGTATAAAGCCAAACTAATCGAGAAGGGACTTAAGGAAGCGACGATTAATCGGCGGCTGGCGGCTATCAAAAGTTTGGTGAATTTTGCTCGGAAGGTGGGCGAGTGCGAGTGGAGTTTAGTAGATGTTGAAGTAGAGAAGGTGGTTCCTTACCGGGATACTACAGGGTTTGGCCGAGTTGCTTCTGAGAATGTGGCGGCGATGCAGTCGGTGTTGTCCATTCCTGACCGGAGTACGCCCCAGGGAAAGCGCGACTATGCAGTTCTCCGGCTGCTGTGGGACAATGCGCTGCGCCGGGGGGAGATCAGCGGAGCCAATGTAGGAGACTTTGACCCGCTAGCCCGAACTCTGAACATTTATGGCAAAGGCAGGGGAACTCAAGCGCAGCTAATTGACTTGCACTGCGCGACGGCAGATGCGATTTCTGATTGGCTGAGCGTGCGGGGAGCTGGAATGCCCCTCGATCCTTTATTTATCGCTTTGACAAAGCGGGAATACGGGTTGAGGTTGAGCGGGTACGCTATTTACAAGCTTGTTTTCTCAACTTGCACGGCCCTGCGGGAATTCCTAAAAGAATCAGCCCGCACAGAATACGCCACGCGGCAATTACGACACTGTTAGATGCAAGCAACGGCAATACGCGAATGGCGCAGAAGTTGAGCCGCCATACCAGCTCGGACGTTCTCAATTGTTACGATGACAATCGGCAGAGCTTGCAGCGAGAAGCGTCGGGGCTCCTGGCTAGTTTGGTGCGCTAAGTTTAGATTTAATTGAGGAGCCGGATGGCGGTGAAGGGAACCAAATTGAAAGATGAAGTGCTGAATCTGCTGACCAAATTTTCGCCTCAGTTCAAAGTGCTTAAGTCGGTGGTGCATCAAAAGCAGGCGATCGCTTGAGCAATGTTAGCAAAAATAGCAGAGCAGCAGAACCTTAAACATAGGTTGCTAAAGTCCTGATCAATCACTCTTAACGGGCAGCATTATGGCATCGAAGTTCAAGGCTTAGTTTTCGATAATTTATCAGTTACAGGAATAACCCGCGAAGATTGGCTAAACGACTTTCAATCCATTAGCGGAGAATTCATTATTACAGAATTTGATAGTACAACTTTTAACCAAAATGAAGGTCAATCAAATGAGTCAACTCTCTGACATTCTAGCAGAATTAAAAAATCAACCCACGAAATATTTAAGGGAAACTTCCCTGCCTCACCTGTTCATGTTTTTAAATGGCTACAAAATAGCAAAGCGAGATTTACGCATCACAATCACTTCAGAAGAACAGGAGTTTTATCGAAACTTTCAACCTTGGATTCAGAAAAAATTAAAAGTCAAAACCGTTAACTCTTGGGCAAACATCATTCAACTTTTCTGCATCAATGATAGAGAAGCCTTCAATTACTTTTTTGAACTACTTGCAGAATTTAACCAAGGAGAAAAACCCTCAGAACCCCCCTCCCTCAACGAATATGCCTGAAAAAATCCTCAAGCTACACCCCCAATGACAGCAGACAACAATTTTTATCAGCTTTTAGATAAAATCAAGACTAGACCCGCCCTTTATCTTGGCAAGCGTTCTATCTTTAGTCTGCAAGGTTTTTTAGATGGTTACACTTTTGCCTACCGCCAACTCGCAATTCCTGTTACTGAACAGGAACAAGAATTTACAGAATTTCAAGACTGGATAGAAAAGCAATTTAACCAGCAATCTACCCGGTCTTGGGCGCGAATTATCTTTTTTTATTCAGAAGATGAATCCCAAGCCATTGATACATTTTTTCAGCTATTTGAAAATTTTTTACAGCGCGAATCCTCTGGGAGGCCGACACAATCTCTCGCCACCAGCCGCCCCTAAAATGGTAATAAAAAGCAGCTAAATTCAATGCTTGAAAACTTATCCGAAGAAGCGCTTGCCCAACTTCGTGAATTTGCCGAATCTTTGCACCAACAAGAAAAAAGCCCAGTATAGAACCCATTTGAGATATTGAGGGCGCTCGCTCGCTCGCTCGCAAGCAAGCAGTCGAGCGCCCCCAAAAGCTCTTTTTTGAGGTCGTTTCTATTTTGTCGAATCGCGGAATTGAACTGATTGCAGTCAATCCAGCTTATTCAAGTATTATCGGTTTGGCAAAATATTTAAGAATGTATGGCTTGGCTAGTGATGAATCGGCTGCAGGGGCTGATATTCATGACTTGAAAATGGGCGGAAGTCATTATGGAATTGAGTAGTTATATTACACAGCAGGCGAAACTGAAACGGTGTTGGCGGTTGATTTACTTGCTCTACACGCACCTCTACAAAACTAGGATTCCTTCGTAGAAGTTCAAAAATCTCACTCTTCAAATATCGCGGACAATACCCGACAATGTAGTGGTCTTCTGTATTTAAAGTCAAGGCTTTAGAATCATAATGATTTTGAAATTCGTGAGCTAACCACAACTTTTCCCCAGTCTCTAAGCGGTTAATTCGCTCAATTGCACAGGGTGGCAAATACCGCAGTCCGTGCAAGAAAAAGTGAAGGCGATACCGCCCTTCTGAATCTGGCTCAGGAATGGGGAAAACAGTTAGAGTATCTGTTTCTCGCCGCCCACCGCTGCGGGCTAACATGGCAATTGGATCGCTTTCATTTTGAGTCAGATTTAGCCAGTGAATAAAACTTGAGTAATCGGGGCGATTTTTCGGCATCAACCGATTAGCAAATACGGGAAATAAGTAGGTTGATGTATATACTTCACCTAAGCGCGGAAACGAGGGCAAGGGTTCAAAACCGCACTTCTGTTGAGCTTCTAAAACGCCTTGCGTGTAGGTAAATTGGTAGTTGGTTCCGTCAAATGTTAGCCTGCCAATGGGAAACCAGGAACGGCTGTTTGGATCTTGCCAAGCCAAAAAAAGCGTTGAGTGTGTTTTCACGGTAGCGTTTTCCTCAAGTTAAGCAGTCTGTGTTGATTGAATTCAAGAATCTTTTGGGCAAACTCGGCTGCAATCGGTGAGATCCGAGTGTTAGGAATTCGATTAAAAATATCTAGTAGATTCGCCTTTGAGATACTTTCAAGTTGCTCAAGCCATATATGCGCTGCATTCGGAAATCGACGTGCAGCGCAGTCAAATACATCAATTGTTTTGAGAGGCTTTTTATCATCAACGCTGCCATAAAACGCCGAGAAACATTTGTTAGCATAAGCCTCTACTGAGCGTTTTTGCCTTTGTCGATCCTCGAGGTCGCGCCCCAGACTGGAAGCATGATCGTAAGTGGGTGCTAAGTGTACTGTTTCAGATGTAGTGGACGCTATGTGTGCTGTTTCGGATGTAGTAAGCACTGCCTTATTTCGGACAACACCCCAGTTTTCGTGGTGGCGTGAGCCATTGCCAATCCACGCATCTAACAGAAGATAGCCGACAAATACTTCTACAGCTTTTTGGATGCCACTGGGCACTGTCCAACCAATGGGTAAGTTCACAGATTCATCAGAGATAATTCTCAACACTAGATCAATTGTATGTTGTGAGAGGTTGTAGGTTGCAAAGGTGGGGTAATTTGGAACGATGGGGGTAAGAAGTTCGTTACCGTGAACGAGGGTGCCACCGTTGGGTAAAAAGTAAGAAGAGACTACACCGCGATTACCCTCACTCGTGGCAGAAAGTTCATAATTAGCATGAGGAATTCCCAGTAATTCGCACAATTCGGAGGCCACTTTCTCTGCCCAATCTTCGCCTAAATCAAGTTTTGCTTGTTTGTACAGGCAGCGGCCGAGTTCTGGGTGTTCAAACCAAAACTTATACTTGCTTCCCATTGCCTCAGTCTTGGAGAGTTCGTAAGCTTGAGGGGTGACAATAATGATGGGAAATTCATCAGGCATAAATTGGAGAACCTATTTCTTTCGCCGCACTCGCAGTTCACAAATATAGCAACCGATGAACGTCGGTTAGAACACAAAGTCTGGTAGGGGTCATTCATGAACCGCTCATAGAAATCTGGACAAAGCTACCCTAGAGTAGACAAATCTAGACAGCTACGTTTGTAATCTTAGTCCAAAGGTCTAAAACTACTGGGATAAACGGCAATCCCACTATTCCCTTCATAAAGTTGGGAATTACTTTTCGAGCTATATTTAAACTTCCGTTGGTATCAGCATTAATCAATCTACCATTAGAAGTTTTGTATAAGCCACGTTTAACACGCTTGCCACTGAAAACGGGTTTGACATCTGACTTAGTTTTGTAAACAGGCAATGTATCACCATCTAAAGCACTAGCTTTTGACGTGTAACTTTCCTCAGTCACAATTACTTCAATTCCCGCTAATTGAGCTTTGTAGGTCAACAAACTAATAAGTTTCGCGTGTGGAATATTGGTAAATTCTTGATTGTTTTTTTTACCAATGTTGATATCTTGTTTCCATCCTTGGTTGTTGCCTATAACTAACTGGCCAAGATCATTTAATTGACACCAGTCAATAACTCTACGGCTAACAGTATGGAGATAGTTATCAATCCTTCTGTCACGCTTGCCGTTCAACATTTTTATTTGTCTCCCAGCTTCAATTGATTGTGATGCGGCAACTCTTTTATTGAAGAATTGATTAATACTTTTCAACGGTCTACCATTAATCAAAAGCGGTCTGAGATCGGGATGATTGGATGTTATAGCCATTAAATTGTTTAAACCAAGGTCTACACCAGCAACATATTTACCATCAGATTTTACTGCTTCTTCAACGGTGTAAACAACTTCAATAACGTAGTGGTCAAGCTTAGGAATAATCCTTACTTGGTCAACATTTTTAGCCTGAGTTGGGAATTCAATGGAGGTCTGAGACAGCTTAACAATACTTTTAGCTAAAGCCGGTTTTGATATTGCATCTATTGGATATATGACAACATTCCTACCACGCTCTTTATGCTTGTATCCAGGCATTTTAGGTTTTCCTAGATACTTCTCAGGATGCTTTGACCAATCTTTCAATGCTGCTAACCAACCTTTCCAAGCTTCTGATACTCTACGCACAACCTGCTTACTAACTTTAGTGGGCAGATACCGATAAGATTCTAAATTCTTGGTTTGATGATAGATATCAATTGAGTTGTAATACTTTTTGGTATCAAAAAAGTATTGTCTCTGCACATAATTAGCAGTGTTGTAAAGATGCTTGGACTGTAAAGCTAAATGGTCACACTCGTTCCAAAATTTATGCTGTCGGCTGATGACGTGTTTCTCTACTAATTGCATTTGACTCGACCACTCAAATGGTTTATATTGTCTAGTATACCAGATTAATTAGAAATTTGACAATATGTCTAGAATAAAATTTAAGCCAGATAACAAAGTGGCGTATGATAAGGTTCCCGTGCAGTTCAAAGTATTGCCTGGAGTTAGAGAAAAGCTTAAAGCCGTTCCTAACTGGCAAGAACGGCT
>Ga0335397_10007339_pt1 | contig 14068 bp, 10 predicted proteins | sample MAT04_FD_205740 | JGI IMG/M metagenome (GOLD analysis project Ga0335397, IMG submission 205740) | Freshwater microbial communities from Lake Fryxell liftoff mats and glacier meltwater in Antarctica - MAT-04 (spades assembly) (version 2) ...
CCGATCATTCTTTACCACGGATAACACGGATGAACACGGATCAGGAATTCCGGGCTCCAAACCCCCGGCCATTCTACAGGAGGAAATGGAGCCCACTTGGGAATGGCCCGACACACGCTCTCTGTTCCCTCCGTTTTCTCCTGTTCAAATTCAGAGGCAGTAGTCCGCCGGTTTGAGCCGTGTCATCCGTGATCCGTGGTAAAAATCCGAATCCCAATCCGAATCCGGGCATCTTTCCGGATTCGCGGTTAAAAAAATCAGCCCTTCTTCTCCGACAGCTCGTCGTAAGCCACGCTCAGGTTGCCCTGCAGCCGGTTCGGCAGCGGGGCATGCAGGTCGTCGAAGCCCGGAAAATTCTCCATCGCCACGATCTCCGGCTTCGCTTTGCCCGCCGCGATGCCTTGCTCCACGTGCGAGAGCAGCGCGCTGAAATAATCCCGCTGCAGCAGCATGTCGGCATGGCCGCCGGTGACGCCAAACTTCGGGTTGCCGTGGCCGCAGATATAAATCGCGTCCGCCGGATAGGTCTTCACCGCCGTCTCCAGCCGCTCAATCCACCCGCGGATGCTCGCCCCGCCCGGCCGGTCGATCACGGGATAGATGCGGTTGAACATCAGGTCGCCGAGGTGAACGACGTTGGCCTTTTCAAAATGGACAATCACATCGCCGCGCGTGTGCGCCGGCCCGAAATATTTCGCCGTCACCGTCTCGTTCCCAAGGTCCCGGCTCCAAGCCTCGGGAAAGGTCGCATCCGGGTAAGTTTGCTGGTCGGTCGTCCCGGCCTTTACCGTGGCTCGCATCAGCTCCGGAACATTCGCCTGGGCCACGATCGTGTGCGCCACGGGTTTGAAGGCGCCGTTGCCGCCGGTGTGGTCGGCGTGGTGATGCGTGTCCATCACGACATCAATCAACCGCTCTCCGCGACCGGGCAGGCCCGCGAGGCAAACCGCGGCCGAGTCCAAAAACTGCGTGTCCACGATCATCAGCGCATCCGGATTCGACAGCCAGCCGAGGGTGCCGCCGCGGCCGGTGAAAAGCCCCACCCCGCGTCGCAGGGGGCGGAATTCAGGAGTCCACTTGGCCATGGGGCCCGCCGGGGTCTTCACCGGCACTGCGAGCGGGGCAGATAAGGCGGCGGAGGTTTCAGCGAGGATCGAGGAGCGGGCGAGCAGGCCCGCGGAGGCGAGCAGTGACGAGCGAACAAGGAAATCACGGCGGTTCATGGCCGATGGTTAACCGCGAATACACGCGAATGAACGCTAATTTTTTGAAGCCCTCCGATCCTTTTAACCCCGGATCACACGGATGAACACGGATCAATCCTGCAGATGACGGATCCCGAATTTGAACAGGAGGAAACAGAGGGAACAAAGCGCCACGAATCCGTCCTCCGTTCTCCCCCGTTAACTCCTGTAAAAATCCTGGGTTGGCGTCCGGATATTCTGATCCACTTTCATCCCTGTTATCCGTGGTAAAAAATCCGAATCCGGATGGTTTTTTCCCTTCGGGTCCATTCGCGGTTAAAGAAAATCCTGTAACCATTCCCGCCCCGCCCGGTTACCTCCGACATCCAGCCATGTCACTCTTTCCGCGCCGTGATCTCCGCCTATCCAGATATTCGTGTCGATTCGTGTCCATTAGTGGTTAACTCCGCGACTGACGCCGTGGACTCCGCCACCGATACCACCTCCGACCATGAGCTCATGCTGGCCGTCCGCGACGGCGAGCTCGACGCGCTCGGCGAACTCTTCGAACGCCACCACAGCCCGCTCTACGGTTTCCTCGTGAAGTTCACCGGCCAGCGCACCGCCGCCGAGGACATCGCCCAGACCGTCTTCCAGCGGATGCTTAAATACCGCCACACTTACCGCGACGACGGCAGCTTCACCGCCTGGATGTACCACCTCGCCCGCCGCTGCGCCGCCGACCACTTTCGCAAGAGCAACGCAGGCCCCGTCGCCACCGATCCCGCCGACCTGCGCCACCACGCCGAAGACGCCCCGCACGCTGGCGACCGCGCCGCCACCCGCGACGACCACGCGCTGCTCCATTCCGCCCTCAACCGCCTCGACCGTGACGACCGGGAGGTCCTCCTCCTCAGCCGCTTCCAGGAACTCTCCTTCATCGAAATCGCTGCCATGCTCGAATGCTCTGTCGGTGCCGCCAAGGTCCGCGCCCACCGGGCGCTCCGCGAACTCCGCGACACCTACTTCCAACTCCAAAAGGAGAACCTCTCTTAAGCCCTTTCCCGCCCATGAACTGCTCCACTGCCCAGGAACGTTTTGCCGACCTGCTCGATGGCCGCCTCGCCGAGGCCGGCACCACCGAGGTCCGCGCCCACCTTGCGTCGTGCCCTGACTGCCAGCGCGAGTATGCCGCACTCGCGCAGACCCTCACCGCGCTCGACGCCCTCCCCGCCGCCAAGCCCGGTCCCGCCCTCCGCAAGAACTTCTACGGCATGCTTGAGGAGGAAAAAAACTCCGCCGCCAGCATCGCCGCCGCCGCCTTCCGCCAGCGCCGCGCCCACCGTGCCTCGCTCGGGCGCTGGATCCTCGCCCCCGTTGCCGCCGGCGCCCTCGCTCTCGCCGCCTTCATGGCGGGCACGCGCTATGCGCCGCCCGCAGCCGCGCCCGTCACCGATGATGGCACCAAGGCGGAGCTCGCCGCTCTCCGCAAACAGGTCGATTCCGTTAACCAACTCGTCAATTTCTCCCTGCTCCAGCAGCGCTCCACCAGCGAACGCCTCCAAAGCGTGCTCGCCAACGTGGACAAGAAAAACCCCAACCCGAAGGTCATCACCGACCTCATCGGACTTCTCGCCCTCGACCCGAGCACCAACGTCCGCCTCTCCGCGCTCGACGCCCTCTACCCGCACGCCGACCAGCAGGTCGTCCGCGCCAGTGTCCTCGCCACGCTCCCGCGCGATCCCAGCCCTCTCGTGCAGGTCGCGATGATCGACTTCCTCGTCGCCTCCCGCGACCGCGACGCCGCCCCCGAGCTCGAGCGCATGACCCGCAACGAGGTCCTCGACCGCGCCGTGCGCGACGCGGCCAAGCGCGGCCTCGCCCAGCTCTAGACTTTTCCACAACCCACGACCGGCGACTCCGAACGAGCCCCCGCCCTCCCATTAACCCTCACCTCCGCCTGCCATGAAAAATCCCCGCCTGTTCCCGTCCTTTCTCGTCGCCGCCGCGATGACCGTGCTCCTCCTCACGGCCGCCCGCGCGGACGAAACCAAACTCACCGTAGATCGCGAAGGCGCTGTCAGCCATGACGGCGATGAACTCTCGCTGGACGAGCTACGCGATTATGCCCGCGACCAAGTGATCAAGGACAAGCAAGCAACGTTTCTCGTGGTTGCGCCCGTCGACGTGGAATCAGGCGCCATGAAGGGAGTGATGGATGCCCTCCACGCCGCGGGAGCTTCCAAAATCTCCCTGAAGCAGCAGGGCAACAGTTCGCATACCAATAGTGATGCCGCCACCATCAAGTTCTCCGATCCGGCCAAGCCCGGCACGCTCAAGATCAGCATCAACAACGGCGACATTCACCTGCACGGCGCCGACGTCCCGGAGATTCGCGTGACGACTGACCTGCAACCCGAGACCTCCGAACTCCGGAGGGACGGCCTCCGCGTGCTAACCTCTTCGTCGAGCTATTCGCTCACCGAGAAGAACAACGTGGCGGTGCTGAGCTATGGCACCGACTCCTGGCCGACTGGCGGCGGCGGCGGCGATTTTACCATCACCGTCCCGCGCAACACCGCCGTGATCGTCAACAGCAACTTCGGCGGCGACGTCGCCATCGGCGGCATCACGGGCAATATCGAGGTCAAGAACCTCAACGGCGAAGTGAAGCTCGACGACATCGACGGCGCCGCGCTCGTCGAAACCATGAACGGCGAAATCCACGCCACCGTCCTCAACCTCCACGAGGACAAGCCGCTTTCCTTCACCTCCATGAACGGCGAGGTCGCCCTGAACCTCCCCGCCGACACCAAGGCCAACGTGCGCCTCCGCACGCACAACGGCTCCATCCTCACCGACTTCGACGACAAGGTCCTCGTCACCAAGACCGAGTCCATCCGCACCAGCCACAGCCGCAACCGTGCGCCAAGGGCCGTGGTGGTTTCGGGCTCCGACGACAACGCCGAGGTGCGCGCCGCCGTGCGCGAGGCCGTCCGCGCCGGCGCCGAGGCCGCCCGTGAAGCCGCGATCGCGATCAAGGAAGCCACCGCCCAAGCCCGTGAGTCCGCCAGGGACGCCGCCCGCGCGGCCAAGGATAACGCCCGGGATAACGATGACGAAGCCCCCGAGCCCGTCGCCCCCATGGCGCCGCTGCCTCCCCTCCCCCCGATGACCGGTGGCAAGATCGTCGCCGGCACCCTGAATGGCGGCGGCCCCGAGATCCGCATCGCCACGATGAATGGCGACGTGACCCTCCGCCGGATCGAGCCGAAGAAGTAAGGTGGGCCGTGCGCTCCGCGCGCGGCTGGTTTTTAGGGCGGGGTCGCCGAACCCCGCCCTGCTCTTACGGTGGAGCGCATAGCCCCAATGCGTTTTGCGTCTCCGCCCATTTTCGAACCAACGCGTTGAGGGCAACGCGTTCCACCCGCGAGTGCAGGCGGGATTCAGCGATCCCGCCCTACAAGCGCCGCGCGAACCAAGTTTGCGCGGCGCTTGGCCTTTTCATCACAGCCTGCTCCACTGACCACCTGCCGGCGTTGGCTTAGTTCGAGCTTACCGCTTAAAGGTTTCCACTTACCGCTCCCCTCACCCTCCTTCCCCATGCTCCTCACCGACCGCGTCGCCCTCATCACCGGAGCTGCCTCCGGCATTGGCCGGGCCTCCGCCATTCTCTTCGCCCGCGAGGGCGCCCGCGTGGTGATCGCCGACCTCGACGAAGCCGGGGGCGCGTCAGCCGTCGCGGAAATCACCGCCTCCGGCGGAGCCGCGGTTTTTGTGCAGACGGATGTCTCCAACGCCGCCGATGCCGCGCGCGCCGTCGACACCGCCGTCCGCACTTGGGGCCGCCTCGACATCCTCTACAACAACGCCGCCCCCACCCGCCTCTGCAACGAGTTCGACCGCGCCATCCACGAGCTCGATGAAAATGTCTGGGATACCATGATCGCCGTCGCCTTGACGGGTGTGTTTCTCATGTCGAAGCACGCGCTGCCCGTGATGATGCAGCAGAAACGCGGCGTCATCCTCAACACCGCGACGATCAACGCCCTCGTGGCCGAGCCCGGCGTGGACAGTTACACCGCCGCGAAAGGTGGGGTCGTTGCCCTCACGCGCTCGATGGCCCTCAACTACGCGAAGCACGGCATCCGCGTGAACACCATCAGCCCCGGCTACGTCATCACCGAGTGCCAACAAAGCTGGATCAACGACCCGGCGGCCCGGGCCGCCGCCGAGGCGCTGCACCTCACCCGCCTCGGCCAACCCGAGGACATCGCCGGCCTCGCGCTCTTTCTCGCCAGCGACCAAGGCGCATTCATGACCGGCACCAATGTCGTGATCGACGGCGGCTTCACCGCCTTCAAAACCCAGCCCGCGGCGGGCACGTTCTTCCGGCCGTAGGTCGGGCTTTACGCCCGATAGATCGTGGCATTTGCCCCCCGTCTTGTCGGAATCTCGGGCCCACCCCAGCCAAATCATCTCATGCGGGCACAGGGACGTGCCCGCCCACCCAGGAACCCCGTCCCTGCGGCTTGCCCAGTGGCGCCGGGCCTGCTCTCTTCGCGGTCGTGTCCAGCCACACCACCCCCGAGTACGGCGACTCCTCCACCCCGCCGCACCCCTGCCAGAATTGCGCGGCGCCGCTGACCGGTCCGTTCTGCGCCCAGTGCGGCCAGCACGACGTGGATTACCACCGGGGGTTCCACCACCTCTTCCACGACCTGCTCGAAAACCTCTTCCACTTCGAGGGCAAGTTCTTCGTTACGGTCGCCTGGCTGCTGGTGAAGCCCGGCCGCATGACCCTCGAATTTCTCGCCGGCCGCCGCGCCAGCCAGCTCAACCCGCTGCGGTTCTACATCTTTGTCAGCGTGCTGTTCTTCCTCGGCGTCTCGCTCCTGAACCACGGCCACCTGATCGATCTCCCCCGTCACCAGGTGGAGGACATCCAACTCGATCTCACCCGGGGAGCGAAGCAGATCAACGATGCCACCACGGATTTCTCGGAGGATGAAAAAGCCGAGCTGATCCGGCGAATCACGGCCGCCGCCCAGACGGATGGGAAATTCGACCGTGACGCCGCCATCAAGGCGATCCGCGCCGCGCGCAAACCCGTGCCTTTCATCAGCGCCAGCCAGCCCACGGACAAAGGGGCCCACACGAAAGTCCGCATCAATCGCTCCTCCGCCCTCGGCGAGAGCCTCGTGCGTAAACTGAGCACGGGCGAGCTGTCCCTCATGGACATCTGGGACGCCATCGAGCACCGCATCCCCACGCTGCTGTTCCTCGGCGTGCCGCTTTTCGCGCTGTTGCTGAAAATTTTCTACCTCCGATCGGGCAAATTCTACGTCGAGCATCTCATCTTTTCGCTGCACCTGCATACCTGGTTCTTCCTCGTGGTCATGGTGGGCAACGGCTACCTGAAACTCGCGACGCTTGGTGCCAGCTGGCTCGACAATGTCGTTGGCTGGTCGCTCGCAGTCTGGGGCGTGTGGTATGTTTTTCGCTCGTTCCGCGCCGTGTATGGCCAGGGTCGATTCAGGACCGCCGGCAAAATCGCGCTGCTCGGGTTCACCCACTTCGTCGCGCTCTGCTTCCTGGCGATCGCCTTGGTGTCGGCCACCGTGGCCTGGCTGGCCTACGAATAATTCGGGCCTGCGCGTTGGGCCTGCGCGAGGTGGACCGGGCGCTCCGCGCGCGGTTGCCGAAGACGACCGACCGGATGCCCGATCCACCACGGATTCCACGACGGACACTGATCAATCTGAAGCCCATTATCTTGGTGTCGGATCGATCCGTGTCCGCATGTGCCATCCGTGGTAAAATTTCCCGGATTTTGATCTCGGCCCATACCCCGAAACCTCCCGGAACCTCCGCGCGCCCCGAAAGACCCAATTCGTCGCCTCCCGTGCCCCTAATACGGGAAAAACGCGCCCATTATACGTGCCCGCCCGTATTTCCCTTTACTCAGAACCTGCTAATATGGCCTACTAATCCTTTTCTCCTTTCCCTCACTCCCATGCTCGTCCCTGTCCTAGTCGTCTTCCTCCTCACCGCCCTTGTGGCATCCGAACCTTCGTCCCCCGGCGACCGGGATAGCTAATTGATTGGTATTGGCTGGGCTAGGTTATTTTTGGGGCTTGGGAAATGAATTGTGCTTCTTGCGCTTGGGGACGCTTTGGCCTGCGTTGAAGGTCGAACAGTGACTCCTCCCCACTTCCTGCGCGCCCTCTCCTCGTCGAACTACCGGAGGTATCTCACGGGCCAGTGTGTTTCCCTGATGGGAAACTGGATGACGACGACAGCCGCACTGTGGCTCGTTTACCAGCTGTCCGGCAATCCGTGGTACGTCGGTTTGGTGGGTTTTGCGGGCCAAATTCCCGTCCTCCTCCTCGCCCCGTTCGCCGGGGTGTGGATTGACCGCCGGGATCCGCTGCGGATCGTGCGGCTGACTCAGGTCCTCGCCATGGGCCAATCCCTCGCGCTGGCGGTGCTCACGCTTTCGGGGCACGCCACCGTTTCGCACATCATCGCGCTCTGCCTGATCCAAGGCGTGATCAACGCCCTCGACTGGCCGGCGCGCCAGACATTGAACCACCCCCTCGCCGGCGACGGCGACCTGCTCGAGAACGTCATCGCGATTAATTCCATCACCTTCAGCCTGGCGCGCCTGATCGGTCCCGCCGTCGCGGGTTTCGTGATCGCCGGGATCGGCCCGGGCTGGTGCTTCGCGGTGGATGCGGCCAGCTACGTCGCCGTGCTGATCGCCCTGGCCGGCGTACGGCTGCCGCCCCATGCCATCCGGGCAAACCTCTCCCACCCGCTCACCGACCTGCGCGACGGCGTGCGTTACGCCCTGCGTCATCCCACCATCCGGCGCGTCCTGCTGATGGTGCCGGTCATCGGGCTCGTGGGCTTTGCCCATAGCATCCTCGCGCCGGTCTTCGCGGATAAAATCTTCGGCGGCGATGCGCGCACCCTCGGTTTCCTCATGTCCGCCACGGGGCTTGGCGCGTTGCTAGCCGGACTTTATTTGTCCTTGAGCGCCCCCACCGCGACGCTGGAACGGAAAATCGCGTTCGGGGCGTTCCTCGCCGGGGCCGGGCTGGTCGGCATTTCAGTCGTCCCCACATTTGCCTGGGCGCTTCCCTGTTTCGCCGCCGGGGGCGCGGGCGGGATGCTCATCATGGTTTCAAGCAACATGCTGCTCCAGGCCCAGGTGGATCACGACAAGCGCGGCCGCGTCATGAGTCTCTTCTCCACGGGCCAAAGCCTGTATCCCATCGGCTGCCTGCTGACAGGGGCCGCCGCCTCCGCCTTTGGCGCGCCTCGGGCCGTCGCGGTGTGCGGCGCCATCTGTCTGGTGGCCGCCGGGGTGTTTGCCCGGAAAAAAGCCGCTGCCATTTCCCCCGCTTCCTGAGGTGGGCCGTGCGCTCCGCGCGCGGCGGTTTGCAGATGACCAAGGCCACCGCGCGCGGAGCGCACGGTCCACCTTCGCCGCCCACGGATAGGCTGATTTCCTCCCCTTCGGCATCCCGCCTGCTATCCCGCGCGTAACCATGGGAAACGACCGGCGATCCGCCCCAAACCACCGCTTGCGCGGGGATGGGCAAAATCGTCTCCTCTCCTCTCGCCCCTGATGTCCTCCTCGCCCTCCACCGTCCCTCCTTTCCGCCGTGCGCTCGCCGCGCTGGTGCAATGGTTCGACTCCGACCATTTTCCGGGCGACGCCGACAAGATCCGCGCCGAGCCGGATGGCATCGAATGGGTCCGCTGCATCCCTTTTGTCATTCTCCACGCCGGCTGCTTCATGGTGCCCTGGGCCGGCGCGAGTCCGTTCGCCATCTGGACCGCCGTCGCGCTCTATTTCCTGCGGATGTTCGCCGTGACCGGCATCTATCACCGCTATTTTTCCCACAAGACTTACAGCATCTCACGTTTCGGCCAGTTCCTGCTCGCGCTCTGGGGCGCCACGGCCGTCCAGCGCGGCGCGCTCTGGTGGGCCTACCATCACCGGCATCATCACCAGCACTCGGACGATCCCGAGGACGCCCATTCGCCCCACGTGCACGGCTTCTGGTGGTCGCACATAGGCTGGATCACCAGCCGGCGGAATTTTCCGACTGACTACTCCAAGATCCGCGACCTTAACAAATATCCCGAGCTGGTCTGGCTGAACCGCTTCGACACCGTCATTCCCATTCTCCTCGCGCTCTCGCTCTTCGCCTTGGGCTGGCTGCTGGAAATCTACGCGCCGGGCCTCCACACGACGCGCTGGCAAATGCTCGGCTGGGGTTTCTTTGTCAGCACGACTTTCCTTTTTCACGGCACCGCCTGCATCAACTCCCTCGCCCACCTGTTGGGCAAGCGGCGGTTCAAGACCGACGACGACTCGCGTAACAGCTGGTTCCTCGCACTCATCACGCTCGGAGAGGGCTGGCACAACAACCACCACCGCTACATGAGCGCCACCCGCCAAGGGTTTTACTGGTGGGAGTTTGACCCGACCTACTACGGCCTGAAGCTGCTCTCGTGGACGGGTCTGATCTGGAATCTCAAGCCCGTGCCCGCGTCCGTGCTCGCTGAGGCCGAGGCCGCCAACCACGCCAGTTCGATCGCCGCCGCCCAGCGCGCCGCGGTCCTGCATCCCGAGTTTTCCTCGTTCAAAAAGGTTGTCCCCGCCGCCGCCGCGATGGCGATGGCCACGCTCAACGCCTCGCACGGCGTCGCCGCGGTCAAGCCCGGGAGCGCCATCCACCGCGACCGCGCCGGGGTCGCCCCCGCATCGGAAACGCTGCCGCCGCCCGCTGCTCATTCGTAGGATTGAATCCGTCCGCGCCGCCGGCACGTAATCAGGGCGCACATGCCTAAACTCGCGATCATCGGCACCGGCATCGCCGGACTCGGCTGCGCCCATTTTCTCCACCGCGACTACGACCTGACGCTGTTCGAGCAGAACCCCTACGCCGGCGGCCACACCCACACCGTCACCGTCAGCGAGCCTCACACCGGCCGCCCGGTGCCGATCGATACCGGCTTCATGGTGTTCAACCACGCCACCTATCCGCTGCTCACGCGGCTCTTCCGCGACTTGGCCGTCCCCACCCAGCCCACGACGATGTCCTTCAGCGTGCGCCACGCCGATAGCGGCCTCGAGTATGCCGGCTCCTCGCTCAACCACCTCTTCGCCCAGCGCCGGAATCTCTTCCGTCCCCGCTTTTACCGGATGCTCGCCGCCGTCAGCCGCTTTAACCAAGAGGCGATCGCGTCGCTCGATGACCCGGCCGTCCAGGACGAAACCCTCGGCGCCTACGTGAAACGCCGCGGCTACGGCGAGGATTTCTTCAACCTCTACCTCGTGCCGATGAGCTCCGCCGTCTGGAGCACGCCGCCGGCGCTGATGTTGGAATTTCCCGCGACGTCCCTGCTGCGTTTTTTCCACAACCACGGATTTCTCGGACTCCACACGCAGCACCAGTGGTGGACCGTCGAAGGCGGCGCCAAGACCTACGTCGAAAAAATCTCCGCCCCGTGGCGCGACCGGCTCCGCCTCAACTCGCCAGCCACCCGCGTGATCCGCTCACCCGGCGGCGTGAACGTGATCACCGCCGGCGGCACCGCCGGGCAATTCGACCACGTGATCCTCGCCTGCCACGGCAACCAGGCGTTGCGTCTGCTCAATCATCCGACCGGCGACGAGGCCCGCCTGCTCGCCGAGTTCAAATACCAACCCAACGTCGCAACCCTGCACACCGACCCCCGCGTGATGCCGCGCACCAAACTCGCCTGGTCCAGTTGGAATTATGAGATCAACCGCGACCCTGCCGGCTTGCCCTCCGGAGCCCTGCCTGCCCGCCATAGCCTTGGCGACGGCGGGGCGAAGGAGGGCGCGGTCTCGACCGCCACCCACTATTGGATGAATTCGCTGCAGGGCGTCTCCAACCGTGAGAACTATTTTGTCACCATCAACCGTCCCGAAGCCATCGCGCCGGAAAAAGTCCTGAAGCGCATCGCCTACGAGCATCCGCTCTTCAGCCTCGGCGCCATGCGCGCCCAGGCGGAACTGCCCGCGCTCAATTTCGCCGCCCGCGACACGACCCAGACTTTCTTTGCCGGCGCCTGGCAGCGCTATGGTTTCCACGAGGACGGCCTGCTCAGCGCCTATAATCTCAGCAAGCAGCTCCTCGGACGCGACCCCTGGCCGGTCTGAGTTCGACGTAGGGCCGGGTCTTTGACCCGCCAAGGTGGACCGTGCGCTCCGCGCGCGGTTGCTCAAATTGACAGACCGAACACTCGATCCACCACGGATTCCACGACGGACACGGATCAATCTGAAAGCCCCTGTACTTGTTTCGGATCGATCCGTGTCGGAATGCGCCATGCGTGGTAAAACTCCCCGGGTTCGGGCCGCGCGCCTTACCCGCCATGCCGCCTCGCTCACATTCGAGTGGCCTCAGGCGAAACCGAACCTTCAATCCACCACGGATTCCACGACGGATACGGATCAATCTGAACCCACGGTCTTTGTTTCGGACTGATCCGTGTCGGCCGGTGTCATCCGTGGTAAACTTTTCCAGGTCATGACCGTGCTTCGTTCCCGCCGCAGTCCCCCGTCTACCGCCTTAATTCCTAGGCGTCCGCGCGCCAGCCTTGCCCGTACCATTTTAGCTGCCATGCTCACGCCCGCCCGCATGAACTCCTGCCTCTACGAGTGCCACATCATGCACGCGCGCTTTTCCCCGCGGAAACACCAGTTCCTCTACCGGATCTTCCTGTTCGCCATCGACCTCGACGAACTCGACCTCCTCCACCGCCGGTTCGCACTTTTTTCCGTCAACCGCGCCAATCTCTACTCCTTCCGCGAGCGTGACTTTCTCCCGACGAGCGAGCCGGTTTTCAATGGTAGGGCGGGACCGCTGGGCCCGCCGGGAATAACCAGCCGGACGGCAGGCCCAGCAATCCTGCCCACCCTCAATCTCAAACAACGCGTCACCGCCTACCTCGCCGATCGCGGCGTCGATCTCACCGACGGACGAGTCATGCTGGTCACCCTGCCGCGCGTCCTCGGCTATCTCTTCAATCCCGTCTCGTTCTATTTCTGCTACGACCGCACCGGCGCTCCCGTCGCCGCCCTCGCAGAGGTCACCAACACGTTCAAGGAGATGAAGCCCTACTTCCTCGGGACCGACACCCGCACCGGGGCACTCTCCACTCCCGGCGCCCAAGTCGACGGCGCCAGCGCCTTCAGCCTCCGGACACCCAAAGACTTCTACGTGTCCCCTTACACCGATGTGGATGTCGCCTTCGATTTCGCCCTGCGGCCGCCCACGGAAAAACTCTCCATCCAGATCGACGACTACATCGGGACCGAGCGCACGCTCACGAGCAAGCTCACGGGTCCGCGGCGCGAGCTCACCGGCGCCCGCCTGGCCTGGTATGCGGTCAAATACCCGCTCATCACCCTCCGCATCATCGGCCTCATCCACTGGCACGCCTTCCTCCTCTGGCTGAAACGCGTCCCGTGGTTCGCCAAATCCGCCCGCCCCGACGACCAGCGCGGCTTGTACCGTCCGCATTCTTCCGTCGCTTCAGCACCTGCCGCCGTGGGTCAGGCTGTAGGCCTCGCATCCCCGGTTGCTGTCGCGGATAAACCCCGACCCACCACAGCCTGAGCCTCTGCGGCAACCCCTCCCGACATAATATGAGCCAGCCCATCACACCCTCTCCTTCTGTCACGGCTAACTACTCCCGCGCCACCGGGGGCACCTTCATCCAATGCGCCGTCCTCAACGCGTTCGCCGCCATGCCCCGCGGCCATCTCCGACTGGAACTGCCCGGCGGTTCCGCCCATGAGTTTGGCTCCCGCTCGACCGAGGTGACCCTCCCTCTCGGCCTCCCCGCCCTCGCCACCATCCGCGTGCTGCGCCCCGCTTTCTTCAACAAATGCTTTTGGGCGGGTGATATCGGTTTCGCCGAGTCCTTCATCGACGGCGACTGGGAGACCACCGATATCGCCGCCGTCATCGCCTGGTTCGTCCTGAACCTCGAGCACGCCCCGACTCTCTCCGGCTCGCAGCGCGCCAGGTCGCTGGCGCTCAATCTCCTTCGCTTCGGCAACCGGGTCGGCCACCTGCTTCGCCCCAACTCCCGCGCCACCGCCCGCCGCAACATCAGCGAGCACTACGATCTCTCTAACGATTTCTTCGCCCTCTTCCTCGACCCGTCGATGATGTATTCGGGTGCCCACTGGAAACATCCGGGCCTGACCCTCGCCGACGCCCAGCGCGAAAAGAACGACGCCCTTTGCCGGAAACTCCGCCTCGTCCCCACCGATCACGTCCTCGAGATTGGCACCGGCTGGGGCGGTTGGTCCATGCACGCGGCCAAAACCTACGGCTGCCGCGTCACCACGGTCACGATCTCCCAACAGCAGTTCGACCTCGCGACTTCGCGCGTGGCCGACGCCGGCCTGACCGACCTCGTCACGGTCAAATTCTGTGACTATCGCGACCTTACCGGCTCCTTCGACAAGATCGTCTCAATCGAAATGATGGAGGCCATCGGCCACCAGTATCTGCCGGCATTCTGTGAAACCCTGAACCGCGTCCTGAAGCCTGACGGCCTGCTCGCGCTCCAGTTCATTACCTGCCCCGACAGTCGCTACGACCAATTCCGCCGCGGCGTGGACTTTATCCAGAAGCACATTTTCCCGGGCTCGCTGCTGCTCTCGCTCAACCGCGTCAACGACCAGCTGACCCGCGCGGGCGGCTTCGTGCTGCATGGCGTCGAGGACTACGGCCACGACTACGTGCAAACGCTGCGGGTGTGGCACGGGAACTTCCGGGCGCGCCTCGCCGAGGTGCGCGCGCTTGGTTTCGACGAGCGTT
>Ga0335397_10007342_pt1 | contig 14065 bp, 15 predicted proteins | sample MAT04_FD_205740 | JGI IMG/M metagenome (GOLD analysis project Ga0335397, IMG submission 205740) | Freshwater microbial communities from Lake Fryxell liftoff mats and glacier meltwater in Antarctica - MAT-04 (spades assembly) (version 2) ...
AGTGTGCGCCCCGGGCGGCCCTCCGAGCCCGGCGATTCCCAATCCCCGCATCGGCTGCCTCCCCCCCGCAGGCATGTGCTACCTGCCCGGCCCGTTGTTCAACGGGGTCGCGGATGGCGTGTGCGTGGCTGCGTTGGACCAGGGAGAGCCCGGCCCGTTCAACTGTGGCGTGTGCAATCCGTCGCTCAATCCTTGGGCTCGCTCCCCGTTGCCTGACGGGCTCCCCTGCGATGACGACCGCAGCTGTACTTCCGCGGACAGCTGCTCGGGTGGCATCTGCTCGGGCGTCTGTGACGACTCGCTTCCGGGCTGTGTCGGACTATGCGAAGTCGATTGATCTCTGGGCTAGCGCTGGTGCTATGCGCATGCAGCGACTCGCACGCCCCGCCCGTGCGGTGTGCAGACGGCGTGTGTCCGGGCGGGCAAATCTGTCTCAGCGACGAAGGGGCGATCTGTGTCGCCACGTGCGATCCGTTGAGTGTCGGCCGGTGTGACAACGGTGCGGCGTGTCTGTCCTATCGCGGCTTGAGCGTCTGTTGGCCTGGTCGAACCGTGCCCCGTGGGAGCCCAGGGTTGAGCGAGTACGAGTGCGCGTTCGGACTGAGCACCCAGCCCGACTACCAGTCGGAGCCCCTGCGACAAGTCTGCGAACCCGTCTGCAACACTCTCGCCGATTGCGGCGCAGGCGAGCAGTGTCTGAGTCGGAACTGCGTCGAGCCGTGCAGCCCAACCGTGGGGTGCGAGGCCGGCTCCCACTGCATCACCACGTATCGTGTCGGAATCTGCGTGAACGAACGGCGATTCGCTCGGATCGATTGCGACGGCGACCGCGACCTGGTGACCGAGTGCGGCCCGTCGCTCGCGTGCGACCCTGAGGACCGTTCGCGATGCATCCACGTGCCGATGGGCGAGGAGTGATGGCCGCGGATCGACTGCGACGCCGATGGCACGCCCGACTGCTACCCGGGGGCGGTGTGCGACGCCGAGGCGATCGGTGGGTGCGGCCGTCCTTCCGAGGGCGAGGAGTGACCGCGTTGGCGCGCGCTCTCGCTGGGATCAACCCCAGCGTGGGGGCGTGCCGCTCGGGGGATTCGCTCGATTTGGATCGCGACAATCCTCGCGACGGCGCGCCGCTCAACCGGGCGCTGTGCGCGAGTTTTGGCGTCCCTGGGCTCGGCACCGACAGCTCACTCTGCGCGTTCCCGCAGAGCTGCTTGGGCGGCGGAGTGTGCGCCCCGGGCGGTCCCCCGAGCCCGACGATTCCCAATCCCCGCATCGGCTGCCTGCCCCCCGCGGGTATGTGCTCGCTGGGTGGTGGCTGCGTCCCGACCAACACCCGGCCCGGGGGCCTCTCGGCCTGCATGGCCTGTCAGCCGAGTGTGAGCCCATGGGCGCTCACGCCGCTGCCCGTTGGCCGTGGATGCACCTCGCCAGACCCCTGCGTCGTCAACGATAGCTGCAATGCACTCGGGGTGTGCGCCGGCGAGCGATCGACCGACCCGGTTTGTGAACTGCTGTGACTGCGGCACCTCGTCAGTACGTGCTTGCGGTCGCGTGCGCGCTCATCGCCGCGACCTCTTGTGCCGACAGCCACCCGCCGCCCGTCTCCTGTCTCTCCGACGCGGACTGCCCGGATGGCACGTGCATCGGTGAGGCGGACGGCCGCGGCGTGTGCCTGCTCGCGTGCGATTACACCGTGGCTACGCGCTGCGACGACGGCGCGTGGTGTCGCGTGTTTTCCACGGGTTCCTTCTGCTGGCGCGGCGGCACGGTCCGTGAGGGCCACGTCGCGCCGGTTCCGGGCGACTGCGCCTTCGGCCTCGGCACCATCCAGGACTACACGACGGAGCCCCTCAGCTGGACGTGTGAGCCCGTGTGCAACGAAACCGAAGACTGTCGTGGGGGCGAAGAGTGCCGCGGCCGCTGCCTGCCCCCCTGCGGGCCGGGCAACTGCGTGGCGCCCAACCGTTGCGCATTGGGAGGGTGTGTGAATGAGCGGCGCTTCGCGCGGATCGACTGCGACGCCGATGGCACGCCCGACTGCTACCCGGGGCTGGTGTGCGACGCGGGGGCGATCGGTGGCTGTGCTCATCCTCCGCCCGGCGAGGAGTGACTGCGCTCGCTCGCGCTCCGGGCCTGGTTGCACGTGCATCGAGTAGCGCTCTGCTTGGCCGTCTGGTGGTCGGCGTGCGGCACCAGCCACGCTCCGCCCGTTCCCTGCGAGGATGGCGTGTGTCCGGAGGGGCAATTGTGCGTTCGGCTCCCGAGCGAGCGGCGGGTGTGTGCCGACCTCTGTGATCGAGACGAGACCGCGCGGTGCAGCAGCGGGGCTGCCTGCACCTACCACTCGTCTACCGCGGAAGTCTGCTGGCCCGGCGGTGACCTGATGCGCGGCGCGCACACGATCGTGAACCAGCGGTGCGGGTTCGGACTTACCACCCGTCGTGACTTCGAGAGCGAGCCGATCGACTACACGTGCCAGCCCGTATGCGAGCTCGACGAACACTGCTCCGACGCCGAGCGCTGCCAGAGCCAAGTCACCTGTGCGCCGCCTTGCCCCGAGGGTACTGCGTGCGGCACCGACGGACGTTGCGTCGATGGCTACTGCATGAACCGGAGACGCTATGAGCGCCTCGACTGCGACGGCGACGGAACGCCCGACTGCCCGTTCTTCACGGTCTGCGACGCCGCCGCGGTCACCGGATGCGGGCGCCCTCCCGAGGGTGAGGAGTGACGCGCGCCCGCTCGCTGGGATCACGTTCGGCGTAGGCGCGTGCTGGCCCGCGGCGGAGGTCGACGCTGTCGCGTTCGATGATGCAGGAGCGCCGCGCGAGCGCATTCCGTTTGCTGACACTCGGCTCGGAGCCGACAGCTCGCGCTGCGAGCTCCCTCAGAGCTGCGGTGGCGGGATGTGTGTCAGTCCCAGCATCCCCGAGGGCGGCGGGGCGACACATTTCGGTTGACAGGATCCCGGCCGCTTTGGCCTGGTACCACCCATGCGAATCCTGGGGCCCGATAGCGCACTCGACGAGTTCCGTCTCGATCTGGTGCAGCTCCATGCGCGCTTGCGCGCCGACAAGAACACCGCGCTGCAGGCGCTCGCCGAGCGGGTCACGCCGGCGCGGGAAGCCTTGCTCGCCGATCGGGCCTCGCTCGAGGCGGCTGAGGAGCAGCTCACCATCGCGCAGGCCGTGGTGTCGGCGCGCGACGCCGATCTCGACGACGAGGAGAAGCGCTTTGCGCACGCGGCCAAGCTGGCCGGTGCGGAGGCGAGCTTGTTTGCGATGTCGCCCAGCAAGATGACCGCGCGCCGCTGGACGAGCAGATCCAGCTCACCCGGGATCAGCTCACCAAGCTCGATCAGCGGCCCGATGGCGATGAGCTGCGCGCGACGTGGTCTCCGGTGCTCCGCGCGGCGCTGGATGCGGTGAGCGCCGCCAAAGACGCGAAGTCGACCGAGCAGAGCGATCTCGCAGGCGCGCGCTCACTGGTGGCCCAGCGCAAGAGCGCGGTGGATGCCTTCCGGGTCGAGATGTGGGGCCTCATCGCCGCCGAGGTGAAGGACAAAGCCACCGCCGACACGTTCTATCGCAGCAAGCTCCGCGGCCGCAGCAAGACCTATCCCGCGCCCGCGCCTACGACCTGAGGTGGTCGATACGACTCGCGGAGAGATGCCGCGCCGTGCTCTGAAAGGAGCCGGCGCGGTCGTCGTTTCGGGGGCTGGCGCGGCGGCTGGACGGTGTTAGGACTCCGGCCCCCCAACCAGGGGGCGGCATCGCCTTGGGCGGGCCGAACCACAAGCCTCTCTTCCTGCGTGTCGGGTCTTTCTTCGGAGAGCGCGAACCAGGGCAGGCGCGCCGGTCCTCTCCTTCGATCTCTCAGATCGGCTGCGAGGTCGCTCCTGCAGAGGCCCAGAGCCCAACCGGAGACCCCCATGACCGAAACCACGCAAGAGACCGCTCCGCAGACCGAATTCGCTCCCGAGCTCCCGCTCAGCCTCCGCCACCTGATCGATGCTGGCGTCCACTTCGGACACCAGACCCGTCGCTGGAACCCCAAGATGCGGCCGTTCATCTTCGGCGCGCGCAACGGGATCCACATCATCGATCTCGATCAGACCGCCGTCCTCTTCAAGCGCGCCTTCGACTTCGTCGTCGAGTCGGTCGGCCGCGGGGGCAACGTGCTCTTCGTGGGCACCAAGCGTCAGGCCGTCGATGTGATCCGTGAGGAGGCGAGCCGCAGCGGTCAGTTCTTCGTCACCGGTCGCTGGCTCGGCGGCACGCTCACCAACTTCCGCACCGTGAAGGGCGCCATCGATCGCCTTCGCGAGCTCGATCGGATGTTCGAGGACGGCAGCGCGGAGAACCTGCTCAAGAAGGAGCAGATGACCCTGCGCCGCGAGCAGGAGCGCCTCGAGAAGTTCATCGGCGGCATCAAGAACATGAACAGCCTGCCCACGGCGCTCTTCGTAGTGGATCCTCACCACGAGCACATCGCGGTCAGCGAGGCCCGCAAGCTGGGCATTCCGATCGTCGCCATCACCGACACGAACTGCGATCCCGACGTGATCGACTTCATCGTGCCCGGCAACGACGACGCCATCCGCTCCATCAAGCTCTTCACCGCCAAGGTCGCTGACGCGTGCCTCGAAGGCCAGCAGCGCCGCCGCGAGTTCGGTGGTCGTGAGGGTGGCGAGCATCGCGGTGGTGGTGACTCTCGCGTCGAGGTCGAGTTCTCCCGTGGTCGTCGTCCGCCCCGTGGTCGCGATGGCGGTGGCGGTCGTGACGGCGGCGGTCCCCGTGGTGGCGGCGGTGGTGGTGGTGGTGGCGGTGGCGGACACCGCGATCGTGGCCCGACTCCCACAGCAGCTCCGGCCGCAGCGGCTCCGGCCGCAGCGGCCCCGGCCGCGGCTCCCGACGCAGCTGGTGGCGGCGACACCACCGCTTCCTGAGCTCACCTCACCGAACGACGAGCGAGCGAGCGCCGACCGCCTCCAGATCGAGGAGAGGTCGGCGCAGCCGCGACTAGATCCACAGAATTCCTTTCGAAGGTCTCAAGGAGAGAACCATGGCCACCGTTTCCGCACAGCAGGTGAAGTCGCTTCGTGATCGCACGGGCGCGGGTATGAACGACTGCCGTCAGGCGCTGCTCGAGTCCGAGGGACACGAGGACAATGCGTTCGACATCATCCAGAAGAAGGGCCTGGCCAAAGCGGCCAAGAAGGCCGGCACGATCGCGACCGAGGGCGTGATCCACAGCTACATCCACAGCAACAAGCGCATCGGCGTGCTGGTCGAGGTGAACTGCCAGACGGACTTCGCCGCACGTAGCGAGGACTTCACCGGCTTCGCCGACGAGGTCGCGCTTCAGATCGCCAGCTCGAGCCCGCTCTTCGTGCGCCGCGAGGAAGTGACGGAGGAGGCCAAGGACAAGCAGATGGTGCTGTTCAAGGGTCAGCTCGAAGAGGAAGAGGCCACCACGGGCAAGAAGCGTCCCGAGGCCGCCATCGCCAAGATCCTCGAGGGCAAGCTCGACAAGTGGTTCAGCGATGTTTGCCTCGAAGAGCAGGAGCTGGTCACGCGCGAGGACAAGAAGACCGTGAAGTCGGTGAGCGATGAGCTCACGGCGAAGACCGGCGAGAAGATGTCGGTGCGCCGCTTCGTTCGCTACGAGCTGGGTGAGGGCTTCGAGAAGGCCGTCGCCAAGGACTTCGCGGCTGAGGTCGCCGAGGCGATCAAGGCCAGCTGATTTCTTCAGCAGCGCCGATTTCTCGGGCTGCGCGCTGACACCACGAAGGCCGTCCTCCCACGAGGGCGGCCTTTCGTGTTTCGATGGGCGCGAGCCTCCTCGAAGCGTCGGCGGGTTTCGTGTATGTAGGCCGCGCATGAGCACCGATTCCCTGCCGCCGCCGCCGCACGAAGGTCTCAAATACAAGCGGGTGATGCTGAAACTCTCGGGGGAGGCGCTCGCCGTGTCCGAGACGGGCTTCGGCATCGATCCGAACACGCTGCACGCGCTCGCGCTCGAGCTGAGCGAGGCCCACGCGCTCGGCGCCGAATGCGGCGTCGTCATCGGAGGTGGCAACATCTTCCGGGGGATGTCGGGGCACGGGCAAGGGATGGATAGATCGACGGCCGACCACATGGGGATGCTGGCGACGGTCATCAACGCGCTGGCGCTGCAGGACATGCTCGAGCGCCTGAAGGTGCCGACCCGGGTGCTCTCGGCGCTGGATATCCGGCAGGTCGCAGAGCCCTACATCCGACGTCGCGCCACCCGACACCTCGAGCGTGGTCGGGTGGTGATCTTCGCGGCGGGCACGGGCAACCCCTACTTCTCCACCGACACGGCGGCCGCGCTGCGCTCAATGGAGATCGGCGCGTCGCTCCTCTGCAAGGCCACCAAGGTCGAGGGTGTCTACGACAAGGACCCGATGAAGTTCGACGACGCGGTGATGTACCGGCGCCTGAGCTTCGATCGCTGCCTCACCGAGCGCATCGGGGTGATGGACTCCACCGCGATCGCGATGTGCCGGGAGAACAAGCTCCCGATTCGGGTCTTTGCGATGCTCAAGCGCGGCAACATCCGCCGGGTGCTCATGGGTGAGGACGTGGGAACGCTGGTGACCGAGAGCGGGCAAGAGTAGAGTCGCCCGCCCATGGGGCTTCGGCCCCACACGGCTTTTTCGATGGGCGCCTGGAGCGCCCGCGCGAGGACGAGATGATCGACGACACGCTGACTGAGCTGAAGAACGCGATGGGCAAGGCGCACGAGTCGCTGCGCCGCGAGCTCACCCGCCTGCGCACCGGTCGTGCGTCGCCCGACCTGCTCGATTCGCTCCGGATCGACAACTACGGACAGTCCACCCCCATCTCGCAGATGGCCAGCGTGACCGTCCCCGAGCCCCGCATGTTGCTGATCAAGCCCTGGGACAAGGGATCGATCCGGGCGATCGAGGCCGCGATTCAGCAGTCACCGCTGGGCCTGACGCCGCAGAACGACGGTGTCGTGATCCGGCTGCCGATGCCGGCGCTGACGGAGCAGCGTCGTAAGGAGCTCGCCAAGCTCGCCAAGGGTCACGGCGAGGACGCGAAGGTGGTGATCCGCAAGGCGCGTCACGAGTGCCGCGACATGTTCAAGACCATCCAGGAGGATGGGGTGGCCAGCGCCGACGAGGTCGAGCGGGCGAGCAAGGCCATGGAGGATCTGGTCAAAGAGGGCACCGCGAAGATCGACGAGATCGTCGCCGCCAAAGAGAAGGACATCCTCCAGATTTGAGGTCCCATCGGGGGCGATCGTAGCTTCACGATACCGGTTCGCTCGGCCGTGATAGATGGCGGCGATGGCGAGCGAGCCCAGCGAAGCGAGGCCCCAGCGGGGGGGAGCGCCTCGCTTCGTCTTGAAGCTCGCGATGGACGCGGCGCCACACCTCATCGTGATGATGGTGCTGGCCACGATCGCCGCTGGCGTGCTGCCGCCGGCGATAGCCTACGTGGCGCGCCTCGTCGTCGATCAGGTCATCGCGGCGCTCGGCACCGGCGACACCGCGTGGCGCGACGAGCGGGACACGGTGGTGGTCTTGGTCGCCATCGAGGGCCTGTTAGCGGTGCTGCTCCTGGCGTCCCAGCGCACGACCACGACCTGCCAGCAGCTCCTGCGGGCGCGCGTCGCGAACCGGGTCGCGGAGGGGATCCTGGCCAAGGCGAGCACGCTCTCGCTGGCGCAGTTCGAGGACTCGGAGGTGCACGACCAGATGCTGCGCGCGCGACGCGAAGCGGAGTCACGCCCCGTCGATCTCTTGATGGCGTACTTCAACTTGGCGCGCCTCGTGACCACGCTGGCCTCGTGCGTGGTGTTGCTGACGCAGCTCTCGTGGTGGGCGGTCGCGATCGTGGTCTTCGCGGGTCTCCCCGCCTTCGTCGCGGAGGTGCGCTTCTCGGCGCAGGCCTGGGACCAACAGCGCAAGCGCTCGCCCGACTACCGAATGCAGTCGTATCTCGAGACGCTGCTGGCGCGGGAGGACTTCGCCATCGAGATGAAGACCCAGGCGCTCAGCGACATCTTCTTAGGGCGCTTCCGGGTGCTCTCGCGCAAGATCGAGCGCGAGGCGGTCGGGGTGGCGAGGGAGCGAGGCATCGCGGGGTTCGTGCTCAACGGGATAGGCACAGGGCTCTTCTACTTGGGCTATGCGTGGATCGTTCGGCGCACGATCAACGAGCACCTCTCGGTGGGCGAGATGACGATGTACCTCGCGCTCTTTCGCCAGGCGCAGCAAGGCGTCTCGGGCGCGCTCAGCACCATGGGTACCGTGCTCGATCACCACCTCTACATCGCGGATCTCAGAGCGTTCCTCGCGCTGCCCGTGCCCGGTGAGAGGGGCGGCGCCAAAGAGGGTCCCGATCGTGAGGCCGGGTTGGTCTTCGACAAGGTTTCGTTCACCTATCCGGGGAGCACCCGCCAAGCGCTCCGCAAGGTGAGCTTCAAGATTGCGCCCGGCGAGATGGTCGCGCTGGTGGGCGAGAACGGTTCGGGCAAGAGCACGCTGCTCAAGCTGGCGCTGCGCCTCTACGAGCCTCAGGACGGGCACATTCGCCTCGATGGGTTGGACGTGCGCGAGTGGGAGCCCGCCGCGCTTCGTCGCCGCTTCGCGCTGGTCCTTCAGGACTTCGTGCGCTTCAAGCTGAGCGCGGGCGAGAACATCGGGATAGGCGATGCGCCGCGGATGGACGATCAGGCGGCGATCGAAGACGCTGCTGAGCGCGGTCTGGCCGCGCCGATGATCGAGGCATTGCCTGAGCGCTACGCGACCCAGCTCGGCAAGTGGTTCCGCGGCGGCGTCGAGCTCTCTGGAGGGCAGTGGCAGAAGGTGGCGATCGCGCGCGCGTTCATGCGCAAGGACGCAGAGGTGTTGGTGCTCGATGAGCCCAGCGCCTCGCTCGATCCCGAGGCGGAGTCGCAGCTCTTCGACGAGGTGGCGCACGCCATCGCGGCGACGGATGGCAGCGCGCGCCCCATGGTGCTCCTGGTCTCGCACCGCTTTGGGACGGTGCGTGGCGCCCACCGCATCGTGGTGTTGAACGCGGGCGCGGTGATCGAGGACGGCACCCACGCGGAGCTTATCGAGCGTGGAGGACGCTACGCCCGCCTCTTCGGTCTGCAGGCCGCCGGCTACCAAGACGAGGCGCCCGCTCAGTCGTGAGCCGCCGCGCCCTCATCCGGCGCAGCATCGTGCGGGACCGTGTCGTGCAGCACATCGTCGAAGAGCGCGTCGAGCGCCTCACGACCCGGCAGGCCTGAGGGGAGCGTGCCGCCCGGCAGCGGAGCGAGACGCGCACGGCCGGGCGCATCCGAGCGAGCGAGCTCGCGCGCCAACATGCGGTAGAGGCGCACGTTGGGGTTGGAGAGGCTGTCGGGGGACATGTCGGAGTCGGAGAAGAGCGCGTGGTACGCCTGCAGGGCCGAGCCCTCGCCGCGCTCCGCGGTCGCGTCGGGCAGCAGGTAGTGCCACGGCCCGTGCTCGTCGAAGGCCACGCCGTGATCGGGGGTGAAGACCCGATCGATGAACGCGGGGTTGCGCGAGCCCAACGTTCCGTCCTCATCGAGCAGGTAGACGACGACATCCATGGTGGGCAGGGCGCGCTCGATGGGGCCGCCCATCGCCGCCTCGCGCTCGCCCCAGCGCTGTCGCGCGACCACCGCTGCGGTCAGGAGCGCGCGAGCGATCGAGCTGCCGCGTGCCGAGCGCCAGAGGCGCGGGCGGTGGTTCTCCTCGAGCATCACCATCACCTCGACGGATCGAATGCGCCGGAGCGGCTCGGGGAACGATCGCACCGCGGGCGGTCGTGCCCCTTCCACGATCGCGCGGGCTACGTGCGCGAGCGCCTCGTCCAGCGGTGGGCGGATCACCAGCTCGAGGCGCGGCAGATAGAGCGCGGCGATGGGTGAGAGGTAGGAGCCACCGAGCACCTCCAGCGGTGCGTAGCGCCTCAAGTGCGCGCCGAGGCGGTCGTCCCCCGGATCGAAGGGAGTGCGCCCGTCCACCAAGATGCCTCCCACGTGGGCCTCGCCCAGCGCGGCGGCGAGCGCCTCTTCGTCGCTGCCCTCGAGCGCCTGCGCGATGGACGGGAACGCGCTCACGTCACGCAGCTCGGTGCCTTCGGGGTGCATCGCCAAGAGCGAGCTGTCGCCGACGACCGCGACGATGCCCAGGTTCTCGAGACGGTGGGAGAGTTCGTCGCTCCCGGCGAGCGGCGCGCGCACCACGGCGTAGATGACCGCAGCGACGGTGAGGGCGAGGAGGCCGAAGAGGACGGAGCGGGTTGAGCTCGACTGCACCGCGCGCGGCTCTAGCCTGTCGTGGTCGCCCGGGCCAACGGACCCTGGGTCACACGGCAGCTGGGTCACGGAAGTCGTCCGAAGACCACTGCCGTCTCGATGTAGATAGGGCTCAACACGCCCATCCAGCCGTAGTGCGTCACGGCTCCTTCGGCATCGGCGGCGAACGTCATCACGCCGGTGCCCAGGCCTCCGTCGCGATCCAAGTGGGCCAACCGCGAGTCGAGCTCGTGCGGCAGTGTCGTGGAGTCTGCGATCGGCACCGACCAGACCGAGCCGCTGGATGCGATGCGGCGGGGCGAGCCCAGCACGAACCCGACGTGTCCAGTGCTGCCGGCGCGGCGCAGGGCCCCGGGCGCGCGCCACGCGAACACGTCGCCGGCGCGCACGTCTTCGATGGACGCGACGCGACGAAATCCACGCGATGACGCGGCGCCTATCACCCGAGGTAATCGGCGGCGACGGGCCGCTCACGGTGCAGCGACGCGAACGCAGCGGGCGCGTGCCGTCGCAGGAGCCAGCCCACCATGCCGGAGCGAGGTGCGCTGAGCAGATCGAGCCACGGCGAGCAACACCGACGCGGCCGTCGCTCATTCTTTCGCACGTTCAGCTTCGGAGCGCGTCCCTCAGCGCTCGGCGCATGCGGGCTCGATCTGCGGGGTGACCCGTCCAGCGCTCGAAGGCGAGCGCGCCTTGGTGCACCAACATTCCGTCGCCGCCCAGCACCGCCCGATGGCGGGCCCGTGCTTCGGCCGTGAGCGGGGTGTCGATCGGGCGGTAGACCAGCTCGATGAAGCGTGCGTCGGGCCAGCTCGACCAGGGGATGCACGCCGCCAGCGCACGGCCGGCATCCGGATCGAGCGACGCGCTGCTCGCCTGGACCACCAAGCTCGGCGCGAGCTCGCCTAGCGCTTCGAAGGTGAGCGCATGGATCGAGAAGGGCACTTCCTTCGCGAGCGCTCCCAGGGGCTCGGCGGTCGCGGGACGACGCGCGGCGACGGCGATCGTGCATGCACCGCGCGACGCGAGCGCGCTCACCACTGCGCGGGCCGCGCCCCCCGCGCCCAGCACCAGCGCATCGACGTTCAGCGCAAAGCCCGCCTCTTCCGCCGAGCGCGCGAAGCCCTCGATGTCGGTGTTGAGGCCCACGAGCGCATGTCCCTCGCGGCAGACCGTGTTCACCGCGCCCGCTGCCAGCGCGCTGGGCTCCAGCCGATCGAGCATCGAGGCTATCGCGACCTTGTGGGGCACGGTCACGTTGAAGCCACGCAGCGCAGGGCGCCCGCGGGCGTCCTCGACGTAGCGCGCGAGCGCGTCGGGCTCGACGGCGACCGCGCGATAGCGCCAGTTGGCGAATGGGGGATGGCGGAGGGCAAGCTCGCTGAGAGCTGCCTCGTGCATCACTGGGCTGAGCGAGTGGGCGATGGGCCAGCCGATCACCTCGAGCTCGTGGGATAGGCTCATCGCCTACTTCCGCGAAGGATCGGCTGCGCGCGCCACGACGTCGGCGAGCAGGGTCCCCTCTGACAGACGGATCGCGAGACGGTCGCCCATCTTCGCGTCCTCGGCGCGCAGGAGCGCGCGACCAGACGGCTCATGCAGCGCGATGGCGTAGCCGCGGGACAGGATCCCGATCGGCGAGAGCGCGTGCAGGCGCGCGAGCTGCTCGATGAAGCGCGCCCGCTTCTGAGGGGCGCTCGCGAGCGCGCCGCGCCGAAGCTGAACCTCGATGTGCCGCAGACCGAGTTCGCCCTGCTCGAGGTTGGCTTTCATCGCGCGGTGAAGGCGTCCTTCGATCTCCGACAGCTGTGCTCGGGTGCGGACCAAGCGGGCTCGGGGCTCGCTCTCTTGGAGGCGGGCCCTGAGCTCGGACAGCGCGCGCTGCGCTCCGTTCAGGCGCTTCTGGAGGGCCCGATCGAGGGCGGCGCGCAGCACCTGCTCGCGGCTTCGCTGTCGCAACAACAGGCGTTCGGGCGAGCGCAAGAGGGCGGACATACGCTCGCTGCGTTGACGCCACTGATGTGCTTTGGTGCGCAGCGCGCGATCGACGCGGGTGCGCGCTTGGAGGACCGCTTTGGCGCCGGCTTCGCGCGCCGGGATCGCCAGCTCGGCTGCGTGCGAGGGGGTGGCGGCGCGCAAATCCGCGACCAGATCAGCGGTGGTGACGTCGACCTCATGGCCCACCCCGCACACCACGGGCACGGGTGAGCGGGCGATGGCGCGGGCCACCCGCTCGTCGTCGAAGGCCGAGAGATCTTCCTGCGCGCCGCCGCCGCGAACCAACAGGATCAAATCGAGATGGGGCAGCTGCGACAGACCGCCCAGCGCGCTCACGATCGCCGTCGGCGCGTCGATCCCCTGCACGGTCGCGTGCGCCAAGATCAGCCGGACCGGCATGCGGCTCCGGGCCACTTCGAGCACGTCGTGAAGCGCGGCGCCGCTCCGGCTGGTGACCACGCCGATGCGTTGAGGCCAGCGCGGCAGGGCTCGCTTGCGCGAAGGGTGCAACAGGCCCTCGGCCTCGAGCTTGGCCCGCATGCGCGCGATCTCTGCCGCACGATCGCCTTCGCCCGTGGCCAGCGCTATCAAGGCGCGAATCTGAAACGCGCCGCGGGGCACGTAGATACCCACCACCACCTTCAGGCGCACCCGGAGCCCATCGGCAAAGAGGTGACGCACCCGTCGCACGTCGCTGGCGAACATCACTCCGCGCACGCTGGCGTCGGGATCGCGCAGCGAGAAGTACACGTGCCCGGTGCGCTCGCTGACGTCGCCCAGCTCGCCCTCGATCCAGAGCGGCGCGAGGTTGTCGGCCAGCGCGCGATCGACCAGCTCGTTGAGCTGGTAGGGCGAGAACACCCGAGCGGCGGGCGCGGTCTTGGGCTGAGGGACACTCATCCGCGGATCCTCATTCGACGATCGAGGTAGGCATCACGGGAGACATCACGGGAGGCCGAGCGCGGGACCTGCGGTGGTGCGTTCGCTGGCGAGCTCGGCATCGCCGGTCTGCCCGAGCATGCCGTCGCCCGCGCAGCGCACGGCGCCTCCGTCGAGCAGCGCGCAGGTGTGACCGCGTCCGTCCGCGCTCAGGCCGCCCACCGCGATGCCGATGGCGCCGCTCACGCCCATCATGGCGACGGGGACGAAGCTGTCGTCCCCCAGCTGCCCAGAGAGGTTGGCACCCCAGCAGTGCACCAGACCCGTCGTGCCCAGCGCGCACGCGTGGTTCGCGCCCGCAGCAGCGCGCAGGGAGCCCACGGGATAACCCAAACCGCTCACCGTGACCGGCGTCGCGGAGAAGCTCGCCCCACTTCCGCCGCCGAGCTGGCCCATCGAGTTGTCTCCCCAGCAGAGGACCGCGCCACCGTCGATGAGCGCGCAGGAGAAGTCGCGTCCGAGGGCGAGCGCGGTGGCGCCGCTGACCCCGAGCACCTCGAGGGGCGTCGGCGACGAGGGCACATCGTCCATCGCCCCGAGCTGACCGCGCGCGTTGCTTCCCCAGCACCACACCGCGCCGCTCACGATGGCGCACGAGTGCTCGAGGCCGACAGCGACGGCTGACGCGGCCCCAGGCAATCCAAAGATGACCGTCGGGGTGAGCGACGCGCCCGCGCCGCCCGCCTGACCGACGTTGCTGTGGCCCCAGCAGCGCACGTCGCTCGCGGTGGTGGCGCAGACGTGGCGCGGGCCCGCGGCGAGCGCGGTGAACGTGCTGGTGTCCATCACGGGC
>Ga0335397_10007344_pt1 | contig 14063 bp, 13 predicted proteins | sample MAT04_FD_205740 | JGI IMG/M metagenome (GOLD analysis project Ga0335397, IMG submission 205740) | Freshwater microbial communities from Lake Fryxell liftoff mats and glacier meltwater in Antarctica - MAT-04 (spades assembly) (version 2) ...
TACGCGCGACACCTACGCTGCGTCGTCGATCCGGAGGATTGAGCAGATATGACTCGTCGAACTGGGATCGCCATCGGCGTCGCGCTCGCGTGCGGCGCGGTGGTGGCGGTGGTCGGCATCACGCGTCCCGCCTCTGTCATGGAATCGACGGCCACGGCCGCCGTGGCGGCATCCTCGCCGCGCGCGCCGGCGCAGCAGAGAGGGCGCGCGACGGTCGAAGATTTCTGTCGCCATCCGCTGTTGCCGCTCGCGATGGGCACGCGCTGGCGCTATGTCGCGACGTCGCCAGGCAGCCCCGCAAGCCCACAGATCACGGTCGAGCGCGAGGTCATCGCGCTCGACCGCGCCGGAGCGGACCTCGTCGCAACGGTGCGGAGCACGCTGAGCGTAGCCGGCCGCTCGGACACGACGAGCCATGAGATACGTGTCTCATGCACGCCCGATGGTGCAGTCGACGATGTGCTCGATGACCTCGGAGAAGACACGATGTTTTTGCCGGTTGGCCCACCGCCGAGATTGGCGCGTGTGCTTTCGCCGGGGATGACGTTCGAGCGCGCAGCCGATGTCGTGCTGCGACTGCCGACGTTGAGCGCGGACGCCGCGAGAGTAAACATCGAGATCCGTGCACGGAGCCGCGTCGCGCGGCGTGAGTCCGTGGAGACGCCTATCGGTTCGCGTGAGGCGTGGGTGGTCGAGCGCGAGGATGCCTTCACTCTGCGCCCCGATGCAGAGATCATCGCGGAGGCAGAAACGGAGGGCGCGCCACCGTTGCCCGAGATGCCATCACGCACCGTGCGCTCCTATCTCGCGGAGGGCATCGGCCTCGTCCGTCGCGAGACAGTACAAGCCGGGACGCGCGTCGATTGGTCGCTCGAGCACTTCAGCGCAGGGCGCGGCGGACTTTAGGAATGCGCTGGGAATTGCATCGCGGCGCCTCTCGAGTGGTTCGCGGGCGTTTGCAGCGGGTGCTGCCCGCGAGATACAGTTGGTATTGTTCAGTTCGCCGGCGCCACCATCAGGATACGGCGCCCTATTCCTGTCCGTCTCGAGTCGCGATATCCTCGGCGCCGTGATTCGCCGCTCCACGCTCCTCGCGCTCGTCGCCGCCGTCGGCGTCTTCGCTGCGGCGCCGCGCGCGCGCGCTGATGGACCTGATGACGAGATGCCGCGGCTCATCGAGCTGCAATATGTGCCGACGGGTCGCGCGCAGGTCGCGGTGTGGCTCGAGCGCAGCGATCGCACGTTCGTCGGCACGCTGCGCTTGACGGAGGCGGTGGCGTTTCGCGGCATCGGCAATCGGCCCGGCGCATCGCAGATGAACAGCGGTTTCCGCTGGCCTTACGGTCGGCGTGAGGGGGTGCTGCCGGTATGGGCGCATCGCCGTGCGGCTTCCGGGGCGACGCAGTTTCATCGCGTGATCTTTCAGGATCGCGCGTCAGAGGGTTTCGCTTCGCGCACCAGCGACGACTCGACGCGCGACACCTACTTCTGCCTCTCCTTCGACGAGTCGACGACGCGGCGCGATGCGCTCGATGCGGTCGCGTGCGCGAGCCCCTTCGACAGCGACAAGGGCAGATACGCGACGCCTGCCGACGTGAGCGCGGGCTACGCGGAGCCGCAGGCGGACCCAGAGGCGCGCATGGCCGCGCTGTCGCTCGAGTCGCCGTACCCGCCGCGGCGTGACGTCTCGCCGTGCGCCACGGCCGGCTGCCTCGACCATCTGGACCTCGCGCGCTTCGCCGCCGACGCTCGCGCGGCGATGCCCGAACTCGACGCGATCTCGATGGCGACGGCCGCTGCTGGCGCGCCACAGACGCTCGTCTACGCAGTACCGGATGCGCTGCCTGACGGCGATTACATCGTCTACGTCGAGGTGAATGTCGAGGGCGACTACAACGCCAACTACGACGCCGTCTCGTACCCGACGCCGGCGTCGCCCGATGGCACGTGGGACTACTGGGCAATCAACTACGGCTACGCCTATCGCGGTCAGCCTTCGGTGGTGTACGCCGTGGTCGCGCGCGTGGGCTGGGTCGGTGAGCGCACGGTGACCGCAGCGTTCGGCAGCGGCAGTGTAAGCGGGCAGGGCGCGGACGGTGGACGCCTCACACCGATGGGCCCGACGATGACCGACGACGCGACGGGCGCGCCCGGCAGCGGCGCCGATCGTCTGATGCTCGGCGACCGGGCGCACCGAATGCGCGTGACGTACATCGGCCCGCGCGGCGCCGATCCCGGCGGTCCGTTGCCGTGCCTCGAAGGCGACATCCGCGCCGAGTGCCTGCCGCCGCCTGAGCCGTGTACGCCCAGCGATCCGCGTCCCGAGTGTGTCACGCCATGTATGCCCGGCGATCCGCGCCCCGAGTGCAGGCCGACTCCCACGCCGTGCACGCCCGGCGATCCGCGTCCCGAGTGCGCGCCGCCACCAACGACCTGCACGAGCGGTGTCATCTGCCAGTGCGTCGCTGGCAACCGCGCGCCGGAGCCGATCACCGCGTTCGTCGTCGAGCGGCATCCGAACGAGCGCGAGTCGCATCGCTTCGCGCGCGCGACGTTCGTCGTGCCCGCGGATGACGTCGCCGTGACCGCGTACGAAGTGCGCGTCGGCACGGAGCCGATCGTCGATCTCGCGTCGTTCATGCGCGCGGTCCCCGCGAAGGCGCCGGAGACCGATAGCGTCGCGCTCAACGTCCCGACGACCGCGGCGCCAGGCGTTTCGGTGACGTTCGAGCTCGGTGGGCTCGATCCGCAGACGCACTATTACGTCGGCATGCGCGCGGCGGACGCGTGCATGAAAGCGTCGCCGATCGCCGTCGGCGAGCTCACCACGACGCAGATCCAGTTCACGGTGGTGTCGCCGTGTTTCGTCGCGACCGCCGCGCACGGCACGCCGATGGCCGCCGAGGTGCGCGCGCTGCGCGGCCTGCGCGACCGCCACCTACTGACCAACGCACCGGGCCGTGCGTTCGTGCGTGCGTATTACGCCGTCGGTCCCGCGCTCGCGGAAGTCGTGCGCGGCGACGAGACGCTACGCGCAGCGGCGCGCACTGTGCTCGCGCCGCTGGTCGTGCTCGCCGCTGCGCTCGACTGACCGCTACTCGTCGTCCGCGCGCAGCTTCGCCAGCACCGACAGATCTTCGAGCGTCGTCATGTCGCCCTTGATCTCGCCGCCGCCGGCGAGCTCGCGCAGGAGTCGACGCATGATCTTGCCGCTGCGGGTCTTCGGCAGCGTGTCGGTGAAGCGGATGTCGTCCGGGCGCGCGAATTTACCGATCTCTTGCGCGACGTGATCGAGCAGCTTCGCCCGGAGCTCGGGGCTCGGCTGCTCGCCGCTCTTGACGGTGACGAAAGCGACGAGCGCTTGGCCCTTCATCGCGTCCGGGCGGCCGACGACGGCGGCCTCGGCGACGCTCTTGTGCGAAACGAGCGCGCTCTCGATCTCGGCGGTGCCGAGTCGATGCCCGGCGACGTTCACCACATCGTCGACGCGGCCCATCACCCAGAAGAAGCCATCGGCGTCACGGCGTGCGCCGTCACCGGTGAAGTAGATCCCCGGGAAGCGCGAGAAATACGTCTCGGCGAAGCGCGCGTCGTCGCCCCAGATGGTGCGCATCATCGACGGCCACGGCTTCTCGATGACGAGCAGGCCGCCTTCGTTCGGGCCCGCTTCGCTGCCGTCTTCGCGCAGCACTTTGGGCGTGATCCCGAAGAACGGCAGCGTGCAGCTACCGGGCTTCGTGGCGATCGCGCCGGGCAGCGGCGACATCATGATCGCGCCGGTTTCCGTCTGCCACCACGTGTCGACGATCGGACAGCGACCGCCACCGATCAGCTCGCGGTACCAGACCCACGCCTCCGGGTTGATCGGCTCGCCGACCGTGCCGAGCAGCCGCAGCGAGCTGAGGTCGTGCTTCATCGGATATTGATCGCCCCACTTCACGAACGCGCGGATCGCCGTCGGGGCGGTGTAGAGGATGGTCACCGCGTATCGCTCGACGATCGACCAAAAGCGGCCGGGATCGGGCTGATTCGGCGCGCCCTCATACATCAGGCAGGTCACGCCATTCGCGAGCGGGCCATACGTGATGTAGCTGTGTCCGGTGACCCAGCCGACGTCGGCGGTGCACCAGTACGTGTCGTTCTCCTTCAGATCGAACACGTACTTACTCGTCGCGTACGCGCCGACCATGTAGCCGCCGGTCGTGTGCAGCACGCCCTTCGGCTTACCGGTCGTGCCCGACGTGTAGAGGATGAACAGCGGATGTTCGGCGTCGAGCTGCGCGGCTTCGTTCTTCGCCGGCACTGCCTCGACGACCTCGTGCCACCAGTGATCGCGACCCGGCTGCATCGCGATCTCGTTGCCGGTGCGGCGCAGCACGACGGTGTGCTTCACCGTCGGTGTCTCCGCGAGCGCGCGATCGACGTTTTCTTTGAGCGGCACGATGCTGCCGCGACGCCACGCGCCATCCTGCGTGACGATCAGCTTCGCTTGCGCGTCGTTGACGCGATCGCGCACCGCCTCTGCCGCAAAGCCGCCGAAGATCACCGTGTGCACGGCGCCGATGCGCGCGCACGCGAGCATCGCGATCGCCGCCTCCGGCACCATGCCCATGTAGATCGCGACGCGGTCGCCTTTGGTCACGCCGAGCTTGCCGAGCACGTTCGAGAAGCGGCACACCTCGCGGTGCAGCTGCTGGTACGTGAGCACGCGCTGATCGCCTGGCTCGCCCTCGAAGATGATCGCGGCCTTGTTGCGGTTGGCGCCGTCGAGGTGCCGATCGAGGCAGTTGTAGGCGAGGTTCGTCGTGCCGTCGGCGAACCACGTCGCGTGCGGCGCGTTGCTCCAGTCGAGACCCTTGGTCGGCGCGCGGAACCAGTGCATTTCCGCGGCGAGCTCGAGCCAGAACGCATCCGGATCTTCGATGCTGCGCCGATACATCGCGTCGTACGCCTCACGCGATGGGACCCGCGCGCTCCGAGCGAAATCTTCCTGCGGTGCGAAGACGCGCAGCTCGCGCGAAACGCTCTCGATCGAAGTCTGCGACATGCCTGGGATCTCCTGCTGCGCTTGATGAGGCGCGGGATTGTCACACGTCGCGCCGCGATCACACCAGACCGCTCGCGAGTAGACGAGCGACGTCTACGTAGCCACCGGTCGATCGAGCAGCGCGCGCGTGGTGCGACGCGCGACGTCGAACGCGCGACGCCCTTCTTCGAGGCGGAACGGACCGACGCGCGGGAGTCCGTCGAGGACCAGCGCGGTCAGACCCAGGCGCACTGGCACACGCAGCGACGGACTGTTGACGCGGCGCCACGGCGAGCGACTCGCGAGGTGGTGATAGAGCACGCGCTCACCCTCGATGGCGCCCGCGAGGCCGTGCCGATCGGCGACGCCGCCATCGACGTGTGGACGTCCATCGATCCACACCGGCTGGAACATGAAGGGCACGGCGCAAGACGCGTGGATCGCGCTCACGAGATCACCGCGTGCGCCGAGCACGCGTGTCTGGCGCGACGCGAGATCGTAGACGCTGACGCGCAGTGGCAGTCGACATTCGTCGAAGCTGTGCACCGGCAGCAGCGACGCGAGGTGCGCGCGAAACCGCTTGCCGCGCAGCAGGCCCGCACCCGGGGCCGGATCCCAGAAGTGCTCACGCCGCAGCGCAAAAAGCTCTCCGGCGAGCTTCTCCGTTCCGATGCCGGCGGCGTAGGCGCCAGCGACGAGCGCGCCCGCGCTCGAGCCGGTGAGCCGCGAAGGCGGGAGCTTCTCTTCTTCGAGCACGGAGAGCACGCCCGCGTGTGCGTAGAAGCCGAAGAAGCCGCTCGACAGCGTCAGCGTGTATTCGCCGTCACGCAGCCAGTCGCGCAGTGTCGCGACGCCACGCGCTTCGTCATGTCTGGCGACGGACGCGCTCACGCGACGACCAGCGGATCGAGATCGACGCTGACTGGGCAGTGATCGGAGCCCTGGACCTTCGGGTGGATCGCGGCGCTGCGCACGAACGGCAGCGCACCTGGCGACGCGAGCACGTAGTCGATGCGCCAGCCGACGTTGCGCTCGCGCAGTCCTGGACGCTGCGCCCACCACGAGTAGTGCCCGCCTTCTTTGGTGAAGTGTCGAAACGTGTCGACCCAGCCGGTGCCAAGCCAGCGCCGCAGCTCGTCGCGCTCTTCCGGACGGAAGCCGCTGTTCTTCCGGTTCTCGCCGGGGCGCGCGAGGTCGATGTCTTCGTGCGCGGTGTTCAGATCGCCGAGCACCAGCACGCGCTCGCCTTCTTGCAGCGCGCGATCGAGCCGCGTGTGCAGCGCGCGATAGAACTCGAGCTTGTACGGGATGCGTGAGAGATCGCGCGCTTTGCCGTTGCCGTTCGGGAAGTAGCCGTTGACGATCGTCAGCTTGCCGAAGCGCGCTGTGAGCAGCCGCCCCTCGTCGTCGAAGCGCGGATCGCCGAGCCCGATGTCGATCGCATCCGGCGCGGTGCGCGCGAACATGCCGACGCCGCTATAGCCGAGGCGCGTCGCCGGCGCGTACACGGCGTGAAATCCGCGCGGCTTCACCAGCGCGCGCGGCAGCTGCTCGGGCAGCGCGCGCACCTCTTGGAGGCAGGCGACGTCGACGCCGGAGCCGCGCAGCCATCGACCGAAGCCCTTCGTCGCGCAGGCGCGCAGTCCGTTCACGTTCCAGGAGGCGACACGCACGGCGAAGGGATAGCACGGGCGTCCGTGGGGCGAGGTGGGGTAAGGTCGCGCCCATGCGTCCGGGCAAGCCGATCCACAACCTCACGAACTACGACCTCGGCATGGATGCGGAGGCGATGCAGCTCTCGATCGCCAACCACGTCGAATACACCCTAGGCAAGGACGAGTACTCCGTCACGCCGCGCGACTTCTTCTGGGCGACTGCGCGCGCCGCACGCGACCGCATGATCGATCGCTGGAACAAGACGCAGCAGGGCTATTACGAGCGCGACGCGAAGCGCGTCTACTACTTGTCGATGGAGTATCTGCTCGGGCGTCTCCTGCGCGACGGCTTGTCGAATCTCGGTGCGCTCGAGGCGACGCGCGCGGGCCTGGCGAACTTTGGCGAGGACATCGACGCGGTGTGCGAGCAGGAGCTCGATCCGGGGCTCGGCAACGGCGGCCTCGGCCGGCTCGCCGCGTGTTTTCTCGACTCGATGGCGACGCTCGGCATCCCCGCGATGGGCTACGGGATCCGCTACGAATACGGCATCTTCCGTCAGACGATCGTCGATGGCGCGCAGGTCGAGCAGCCGGACAACTGGCTCGCGTTCGGCAGCCCGTGGGAGATCCCGCGGCCGGATCATCTCTACACGATTCAGTTCAACGGCCGCGTGCAGACGCGGATGGATGAGCGCGGCGAGCTCGTCTACGACTGGATCGACACCGACGACGTCATCGCGATGGCGAACGACATCCCGGTGCCCGGCTACGGCACCAGCTGCGTCAACACGCTGCGGCTGTGGAGCGCGAAGGCGACGCGCGAATTCGACATCTCCGACTTCAACCGCGGCGACTACGTCGAGGCGGTGCGCCACAAGAACGCGACCGAGGACATCTCGCGCGTCCTCTACCCGAACGATCAGATCATGCAGGGCAAGGAGCTACGCCTCAAGCAGGAGTACTTCTTCGTCGCCGCGACGCTCCAGGACGCGGTTCGTCGGCACCTGAAATCGCATCCGACGCTCGACACGCTGCCCGACAAGGCCGCGTTTCAGCTCAACGACACGCACCCCGCGATCGCCGTCGCCGAGCTGATGCGGATGCTGCTCGACGTGCACAAGATGGGCTGGGATCGCGCGTGGGGGATCGTCACCAAGAGCTTCGCGTATACCAACCACACGCTGCTGCCGGAGGCGCTCGAGAAGTGGCCGGTGTGGCTGATGGAGCGCGTGCTGCCGCGCCACGTGCAGATCATCCGCGAGATCGATCGGCGCCTGATCGCCGGCGCGCGCGCGAAATTCCCGGGTGACGCGGCGCGCCTGCGACGCATCGGCTTGTTCGAGGAGTACGGCGAGAAGCAGGTGCGCATGGCGAACCTCGCCATCGTCGGCAGCTTCTCGGTGAACGGCGTCTCGGCGCTGCACAGCCAGCTGCTGCGCGAGGGCATGTTCGCCGAGTTCGACGCGCTCTATCCGGGCAAGTTCCGCAACAAGACGAACGGCGTCACGCCGCGGCGCTGGCTGCTCACCTGCAACCCGGCGCTGTCGAAGCTGATCACCGAGAGCGTCGGCGCGGAATGGCCGCGTCGGCTCGGCGATCTCGTCGGGCTCGAGAAGCTCGTCGACGACGAGGACTTCCGCTGGAAATTTCGCGCGGCCAAGCGCGTCAACAAGGAGCGGCTGGCGCGGCTCATCGAGAAGCAGGTCGGCGTCGTCGTCGACCCGGCGTCGATCTTCGACGTGCACGTGAAGCGCTTCCACGAGTACAAGCGGCAGCTGCTCAATCTGCTGCACGTCGTGCACCTGTATCGCGCGATCAAGAGCGGCGTGCGCAAGGACTTGGTGCCGCGCACGGTGATCTTCGCCGGCAAGGCGGCGCCCGGCTACGAGCGCGCGAAGCAGATCATCCGGCTCGTGAATGGCGTGGCCGAAGTCGTGAACCGCGACCCGGACGTGAAGGGCTTGCTCAAGGTCGTGTTTCTGCCGAACTACAGCGTCTCGCTCGCCGAGGTGATCATCCCAGCGGCCGATCTCTCCGAGCAGATCAGCACCGCGGGGATGGAGGCGTCGGGCACCGGCAACATGAAGTTCGCGATGAACGGCGCGCTGACGATCGGCACGCTCGACGGCGCCAACATCGAGATCTGTGACGCGGTCGGCGCGGAGAACATGTTCGTCTTCGGTATGACCGCGGCCGAGGTCACAGCGAAGAAGAGCGAGGGCTACGACCCGCGCGCCTACGTCGCCGCCGACGAGGACATCCGCGGTGTGCTCACGGCGATCGGCAGCGCGCTCTTCGCGGGTGGCGAGGCGTCGCCGTTCTTGCCGATTGTCTCGTCGCTGCTCGATCGCGACGAGTTCCTGCTGCTCGCGGACTTCGCCAGCTATCGCGACACGCACCTCGCCGCCGAGACGCTGTTCCGCGACGAGACGGCGTGGACGCGCAAGGCGATCCTCAACGTCGCGCGGATGGGCAGCTTCTCCTCCGACGTGACGATCGCTGACTACGCCAGCGACATCTGGAAGATCCCCGTCGCAGCGCGCTGAGGGCGCGCGCGCCACACGGTGAGTCCGTTCCGAGAATGAGATTCGCCGTGGTGTGCCGGGTCCCACCTCAAGTGCCTGCGCCGCGCGTCCGTTCTAGTGACGGATGCCTCGTCGCGTCCACTCAGTCGGGTGTGTCGTGGCCCTTGCGGCCGCGATCAGCGCAGCGTTTCCGCTGTCGGCCAGCGCGTACACGTTGCGGCTCACGCGCGCGGGTCTGCCAGTGCGCTGGGTCGCGGCGACGGTGCCGATGCGCGTCGATGCGAACCTCGTCTCGAATGGCGACGAGTCGATGGCGGCGGCGCAGCTCGGCTTCGACGCGTGGCGCGGGATGCGCGGGGTTCCGACGCTCGAGCTGCGCGGTGAGACGCAGCGTGCGCCGGGCTTCGACACTCGCGGCGACAACGAGAACGGCGTGTATCGCGTCGCGGCGCTGCCCGTCTCGGGCATCGCGCTCGCGGTCACCGTGAGCACCTATCGGCAAGAGGATGGCGAGCTGCTCGACGCCGACATCTTGATCCTGCGCTCACGCGAGGTAGCGCTGCTCGAGGACGCGCCGCGCGGTCGCGACCTGCGCCGCTACGATCTGGCGTCGCTGATCGCGCACGAGTCGGGTCATGTGCTCGGGCTCGGCGAGTCAGCCGAAGACGAGGCCGCGACGATGTGGCCACGGCTGCGGCTCGGCGATGTCGGCGCGCGCACGCTCGAGGCGGACGACGTCGATGGAGTGCGCGAGATCTACGCAGACGCCGGGGTGCGGACACAGGCGAGCTGCGGCGCTTCAGGTACACCTGGCCGCACACGCTCCGGTGTCGCCGCGCTGAGTTCCCTATGTGCGCTCGCGTGGTTCGCCGCGTCGCGACGTCGCGCGCGTCGACGCCTACTCGCGCTGGGCGCGGCGGTCGCAGCGCTCGTCTGCGCGTTCTTCGCGCGCAGCCCTGCCGCGCGCGCCGACGACGCCAGCCTCGGGCGCGCGCACGTCATCGACGTACGCTGGGAAGACGGCATCCTCATCACCGAGTTCGACGTCACGACGCCGACCGGTCACGAGCGCGCGCTGATCGCAGGCGGGACCCGCGACGGCATCGTGCAGCTAGTGGGCGACGCGCTGCCGCCCGCAGACGGCGACGAAGTGCGGTTGGAAGTCGTCGTCGCGACCGGCGAGCGTCAGTGGACGAGCCGCGCCGCGCAGCGCGTCGACGAGCCGCATGAGCGCGCCGCGGCGACCACCGTTCGCTGAGTCAGTTCACGACGGACTCAGCTCACGTCGATGACGGGCCGTCCGACTGCGTCGGCGCGCCGACATCGCGCGGCGTCTCGAACTCCGTGCCGCTGACGATGGTCGCGAGCGTCAGGCCGAGTGCGCCTGCGATCCACTCGAGCTCGATCTGGCGGAAGCGGCGATGGCCCTTCAGCTTGCGATTGAGCAGCGCCGTATCGATGCCGGCGCGACGTGCGAGCGCGGCCTGGGTGAGCGAGTGCGACGAGATGAGCGTTAGGATGCGCGAAGCGATCGATTCTTGATTCACGGGTACCTCTGATCCGGAGAAAGGTGGGTAGACGCGGGGTCGCGGAGCTCTGCTCGACGCAACACACGAAGAGGTCGCGACATGCCCGATGGCACGCGCTTCGTCGATGATGCGGCGCACGACGTTGTCATGCGCACGCGGAGCGGCTCGTCACGCCACGCGGGCGCGACAACGCTCAGGTAGCCGCGTCGGGGTCGTCGGAGACGTGCGACGCGACTCGCTGGGCCGCGAGGTTGCGACGCGCGAGCGCTCGGCCATCGACGATTCGGTCCTCTGCGCCGCGCTCGCGTGGATGCACCGCCGGCAGCGTGAGCACCTCGCGCACCGGCAGCGGCGTGGAGAAGAGCAGCGCCTCGATGCGCACCCGACCGAAGCCGCTCGGATGCGCGACGACGCGGTCACGACCGAGTACGTCTCCGCCGTTGCGTGCCAGCGCCCCACCGCGCGTCGGGCAGCACTGTCCATCGGTCGCGTCGATGAGCGCGGCGCTGGCCGAGGGGGCGACGGCGAGCAGGGCGACGACGAAGGCGGGCAGGACGCGGGTCACGACGGGCTCATCTTGACCACGCGACCGCGGTTCGACAAGCCCCCCACCTCGGCGAAACGTCCGGAGTCGTTGGAAGCGCTCACGGGCGCGTCAGATCGCGCAGTGCGAATTCGTTGTCGCGCGCGAATGCGGTGATCGAGATCGTCGTCGACGGCGCGAGCGACTCGACTTGGTGCCACCAGCCGGCGGGGACGAACAGCGCTTCGCCCGCTTCGACGATGACCTCTTTCACGACCACGTCGGCGAACTCGCTCGGGTCGAGCCTAGTGAATGGGCGCTCGACCTTTGCGAGCAGCGCGCGCTCCGTCGGCGCGATCAGCCGCCAACGCTTGCGGCCGTGGAGCTGGCACACGAGCAGGTTCACGTGATCGTGATGCAGTGGCGTCCGCGTTCCCGCGCCGCCGAGCCAAAGCGAGGCGCCGTCGGCGCGCAGGCGCTCCGCGTCGAGCCAGCCGAGCGGGAGGTGGATCTCGCCGAGCAGGTCGTCGAGCGGGGGGCGCTCGAAGAATCGGTTCTCTGCGACGAGATAGACGTCATTGCGCGGTGCGTCGGCAGAAGCCTCGATGTGATCGACCAGCGCGGCGAGCGACATCGCGCGCGATCGCCGGCGGAACGTGCGCGCGTAGTCGGCATCGTCTTCGCGATCGACGGTGACCTCGACCTCGGTCGCCCCGAAGCGTGCGGCCAGTCCGCGCGGCGACCACTGCGACAGGTCGAACGCGTCGGACACCAGCGCGTCGAGCACGACGGGCGTACCCGTCGCGTAAAACAGATCGTAGAAGCGCGCCGCGTCCACCGCGCTCTCGCGCAGCACCTGCGTCGGATGCGCCGCGTCGCGCGCTAAGCGTTCGTGCAGCGCCGCGATCGCGGTCCACCGCCGCGCATCACGCGCGACCCGCGCCGCCGCTTCGTAGACGGCAGACTGCGCGAGCGTGTCGATGAGCTGCGTCGCCTCGGCCTCGAGCACACCTTCGGTGACGAGCCTCGCGACGATCGCGCTCGGCTGTTTGCCGCGCAGGAGATTCTCTGCCGCCCAGATCTCCCATGCACGATCGAGGTGCGCGCCGGTCACTGCGGCTCAGTCCGCGCCAGCATCTTCCGGCAGCGTGAGGCCGCCATCGAAGACGAGCGGGGACCCAGCGTCGACGAGCCCGGCGTCGAGCTCGAAACGGCCAGCGTCGAACGTCACGCCACCGTCGAACACGCTGGGTCCGATGTCCATGATCCCTGCGTCAAATCGGGGGCCCAAGTCGCGCGCCCCGTCATCATCGTCACCGCTGCACCCAGACGCGCTCAGCGCGAGCACGCCTGCAGCAACGACGAGACCGACTTTGCCGCGGTGAAAGATTGGAGTCGTCGGGACGGGGAGAAGCTGCAAGTCGGCATCGAGTTCAAGTGGTTTCGCCATGCCCGCACCATAACATCGGCGACCGCGTCCTGTCTCTGCATCGCCGCAACTTCTCCCTGTGCACATCGGCTGCGCGCGGCTCGGCGGCCTCGTCGTGCACACGTTCGGGCGCCGCGGTGTGCTCGCCTACTACGCGCACCTCGATCATCTGCGCCGTGGTCTCGCCGTCGGTGAGCTCGTCGTCGAGGGCGAGGTGCTCGCCTACGTCGGCAACACCGGCAATGCGCGCACGGCCCCGCCCCATTTGCACTTCGAGGCGCGGCCGATCGCCCTCGGCCTGCCGGCGCTTGACCCCGTGCTGCTCCCGCGCGCGTCCGCTGGTCGCCGAAAACGTCGCGTCCGCAACGCTGACCGCCGAAGCGCCGTCGCGGTAGCACTTGACCGCACCGCCCGATTTCGCTAAGAGTTACGGCCTCTGCGGGCATAGCTCAGTTGGTAGAGCGTCAGCTTCCCAAGCTGAATGTCGTCGGTTCGAATCCGATTGCCCGCTCCGATTTTTTGCCGGTGATGTGTCGTCGCACGATCCGTTGGGGCGAATGTCGCGGGCGTCGCCCATCACCGAGGCAGGCCGCGACGAGCCAGTCAGGGCCCCACGCACATCCCGAACCCGTAGGTGAGAAAACCCTCACTTTCGGGCATCACGAATGAGTAGATGGCGCTCTCGCCGCACCCTGCGAGATCTGTACGGGAGATATCGAACGCAGTGTTCGTCCCCGCGTCGCGTCCTCGTGCGACGTACAAGTGTCCACGTTCGCTGTCGACAGCGAGCCCGATCACCTCGCCGCGCGAATCGCCCTCGGCGAGTGTGGTCCGCTCGGCCACCGCCAGCTCCGTCCCTACGCCATCCGAAACACGCGCACTCTCGACGCAGGATGTCGCTCCGGAGGCACAGTGGCCTGAGGTACCCCTCCTCGAGAGGATGAAATACAGCACGGTGCTCCCGTCGGCTGAGTCGATTGCGGCGGCGAGATCCATGCCGGCACAATCCGGCGGTGGCTGCACGGCTCCCGCGCGGACGGCGGAACCATCGCCGTTCATGCGTACGAACTGCCGGTCGCCCGTAGTGCAGGTCGGGTCTTGGATGATCGTGTAGATGCGCCCTCGGCTGTCGATGGATAGGCCTTTAACCATGGGAATCTCAGACACCAGCGTCCCCATGATGCCGCCGTCCGGCATCGGCACTCGGATGATTTCGCCGCCGGCGCTCGGGGTGCCGTCACTGCCGGCGACTACGATCGTGCGGGTCGCCTCGTCGACCACGAGGCGGACCCGTTGTGTCCAGACCGCGCTCGCCAGGATTCTTGGCACCATTCCGTCGTCTTGCATCATGCGGATGTAGTCGTCGTAGGCGTTCC
>Ga0335397_10007345_pt1 | contig 14062 bp, 12 predicted proteins | sample MAT04_FD_205740 | JGI IMG/M metagenome (GOLD analysis project Ga0335397, IMG submission 205740) | Freshwater microbial communities from Lake Fryxell liftoff mats and glacier meltwater in Antarctica - MAT-04 (spades assembly) (version 2) ...
AACTGTCTTGCCATTGAGAATAATTGAATTTTCATCCGTACTGATGTCCACACCCTTTAACGTTCCCATCATGGAATCGTATCTCAGCAAGTGGGCATTAGTTTTGGGATCGGAAGTGTCATTAATTGCTACCAGCTCAAGCTGGCTATTTTCTCGGCCGAGCAAGCAGCGCGTAAAACTGCGCCCAATACGTCCAAAACCGTTGATCGCGACTCTAATCACCTAGTACCTCCTAACGATGGCAGCCCTTAGCTCAGGCTGAAATTTTGGAAAAATTTAATAATTGACTTATGAGACAAGATCATATCGCAAAGGCTGATCCTTTCTCACTTTTTGTGTTTATCCAAAAAACCTAAACTTTTTTAGCAGGCAGAAATCCCAACACACAAGGCATTCAGCTTTCGACTGCTGGTTACTGGTAAAGCTGATGGGCGGTAATATAAGTTCGGACACTTTCCGGTACTAAGTAGCGGAGGTCGCGACTTTCGGCCGAGCAGCGGCGGATGTGGCTGGACGAAATCTCGATCGCCCGCATCGCCAAAACCTGCCACCGAAGTTGCACTCCCAAAACAGCCATCTGTTCAGCAACTTTACAGCAAACAGCACTTGTTGTCTCAACCTGCATATTGTCTCTGGCCCAATCATCAATGCTCGACTTTCCCAGATCCCACTCCCCCACTCCGACACTCTCCCGTCCGGCCACCAACCAGTCACACAAACCGGCAATTTCCGCACAGCGGGGCCATTTGGGGAGAGTTTGGAGTGCGTCAGCACCGATAATCCAGTAACGCTGAGCCTCTGGATACAATTTTTGCAAATACAGCAGCGTGTCAATAGCAGAAGTTCCAGAGGGATTGGTATCCACTGGCAAAAGTCCAAAATCCGACCGCCCGGCCGTTGCCAGAGCCACCATTTCCCGCCGTTGGTCAAAACTTGCCAAAACACTGTGCGACTTGTGACGAGGGGTGCGATCGCAGGCCCAAATGACTCGATCGATCCCAAATTGACTCACCGCCGTCTCGGCCATCAACAAATGCCCGCAGTGAACCGGATCGAAAGTCCCCCCCAAAATCGCTACTTTTTCCATACAAAGTGGTAGTCTTGGTAAATCTTTGTGGGTTTCACCCCACATCGGGCTTCATTCAGTTGACTGTTGACTGTTGACTGTTGACTGTTGACTGTTGACTGTTGACAGCTTGAGGGCAACCTCTACCTAAAAGGAAGAGAATTGGAGTAATGAATCGTCTGATTTTAATTTTTCCCGATCAGGGCTCCGGCTTTAAACCAATTCTTTGGAGTAAAAACATCGCGGGGAATGCGCTGACGTATCCCAGCACAGCCAGGGGATGGAAAAAAATCATACAGGAATATGCGATCGCCCAAAATCAGTCTATTGCCCCAGACCCCAAACCCCATCCTCTCTAACCTGCAATTTTATAGTTGTGACTATTCCGGAAATCTACTCCGTACCAAGTCATATAGGATACAAGACAAACCTCTCTACAAATCCCGAAATTTAGGGCGATCGCAGAGAATTGTGTACAAAAATCTACAGCGAACTGTATCCTGAAAAAATAATTCTTGATATGATATCGCGTGTTATTGGCGTGATGTGGTGTGTGAGGAGCGAAGATGCCGAGTTCTGTTGATTTCAGCGGTAGACCATTTCATTTCATCGGCATTGGTGGGATAGGGATGTCAGCCATTGCCTACATTCTAGCTAAACGCAAGTTGCCGGTGTACGGCTCCGACATTAAATCGAGTCACATAACCGAGCGCTTGCAAGGAATGGGAGCTCATATTTTTTGGAGTCAAGATGCCAGCAATTTTGAAGTATTTCAAACGGCCCTCAACGGTAGCAGTCCTGACAGCGAGATGATTGGGGTCGTATCCTCGACAGTCGCTGGTACGGTAGGAACTTCCGTCGCGACAGCCGAAGCTCTCAAATTCAACGGCAACGGTTCAAGCGCCCAAGCAATTGGGGGATTGCCTCAAGTAGTCTGTTCGACGGCAATTCACCCGGCAAATGCCGAATATCGAGCTGCTTTAGATTTAGGCTGTCCGATTTTTCATCGATCGGATGTGTTGGCAGCCTTAATTCAAGATTACGAAAGCATAGCCGTAGCCGGGACTCACGGCAAAACTACTACTAGCAGCTTAATCGGTTTCATGCTGATGGCTGCGGGTCTAGATCCAACGATCGTTGTAGGAGGCGAGGTAAATGCTTGGGAAGGCAATGCCCGTTTGGGAGAAGGCCCTTACCTAGTTGCCGAGGCTGATGAATCCGACGGTTCTCTCGTCAAGCTAGTAGCCAAAATTGGCATAGTGACGAATGTGGAACTGGATCATCCAGACCATTACGATACCCTCGACCAGGTAATAGACACATTTAAGGTGTTTGCCCAAAACTGTCAAACCTTGGTAGGCTGCATTGACGACGAAATCGTCAAAGACTGCCTGAAGCCTCATGTCAGCTACAGCTTGCAGCCCGACAAGGGTGCTGACTACACGGTTTCGAGTGTGGAGTACGGATCTGAAAGCACCAAGGCTCAAATTTGGGAGCGAGGAACTCTCCTGGGGGAAATGGAGTTGAAGTTGCTAGGCAAACACAATCTCAGCAATGCGCTAGCTGCGGTAGCAGTGGGTCGATTGTTGGGGTTAGAGTTTTCGGCGATCGCCAAAGCAATTGCTGGCTTTGAAGGCGCTCGCCGCCGTTTTGAGGTGCGGGGTTTTCACAATGACATCTTGTTTGTGGACGACTACGCCCACCACCCCAGCGAAATTCTTGTCACCTTGGCCGCTGCTCGCTTGCGGATCGCAGGTAACGAAAAGAATCCGAAATCCCGAAGAGTAGTTGCTATTTTTCAACCGCACCGTTACAGCCGGACTCTGACATTTTTGCCAGAATTTGCTCAGTCTTTTGGGGATGCCGATTTGGTTGTGGCTTGTGATATTTATAGTGCTGGGGAACCGAATTTAGGAGAGATTACCGGGCAGCAGGTTGCTGATTTGATTGCTAAACAAGGCCGAGAAGTTGTGTTTGCGCCTTCTCTGGAGTCGGTAAGTAAGTTCTTAACCGAAAATCTGCAACCGGGGGATTTGGCTCTGTTTTTGGGTGCTGGTAATCTGAATCAGATTATTCCAGAGGTTATGGCTTTTTATCAAGCAGCCGATCGCCCGGATTAGCCCGCGCCTGCGAGTCGATCGACATCTAGGGCAGTGCAGGTTGTACCGACACTGCTGCTGGAGGGCGACTCGCTCAAAATGGCTGCCCGGCCACCGATAAATGAATTTTCAACTGCGTATTCGAGCGAAGGTATTTTTAAGGATTTTCAAGATGGTGACAATCTCGAATGACTCCTCTGTTAAGGAAAATCGGCGAGTGTATTCTCCTATTTCTTTGCGGGGAACTGACTGTAAGATTAACTCCCAAGTGGCGCTGGCCGGTCTGACTTCCTTCCGAGTGGGCGGGCCGGCCGAGTGGTACGTGGCTCCCCGCAGTTTGGAGGATTTACAAGCGAGTTTTGCCTGGGCACAGGATGAAGGGCTGTCGGTGACTCTGTTGGGTGCGGGTTCTAATCTGTTGGTGAGCGATCGGGGTTTGTCTGGTTTGGTTGTCGGCACCCGCTACCTGAAACAGGTAAATTTTAATGCAGAAACAGGTCAAGTTACAGCCGGGGCGGGTGAGTCAATTCCCCGCCTCGCTTGGTTGGCGGCTAAACGGGGCTGGAAAGGCCTCGAATGGGCAGTCGGCATACCGGGCAGCGTGGGAGGGGCTGTGGTGATGAATGCAGGGGCTCACAGGGGCTGTGCTGCTGATATTCTGGTCAATGCTCGTGTGCTATCCCCCGGTGGTAAGCTGGAAATTCTCACACCGGGAGATTTGGGCTATCGCTACCGGACTTCTCTGTTGCAAGGGGGCGATCGCCTGGTAACAGAAGCGACTTTCCAGTTGCAACCGGGATTCGATCGATCGCAAGTAATGGCAGAAACTAATCACAATTTCAGCCAGCGGCGGACGAGTCAACCCTACCATCTGCCTAGCTGCGGCTCAGTCTTCCGCAACCCCAGCCCAAAGGCAGCAGGTTGGCTGATCGAACAAGCGGGACTTAAGGGATATCAGATCGGCGGGGCTCAAGTAGCTCAGCGTCATGCTAATTTTATTCTTAACTGCGGGTCGGCAACGGCCAATGATATTTTTCAAGTGATCCGCCACGTTCAACAACAAGTCGAACAGCGGTGGTCGCTGTTGTTGGAGCCAGAAGTTAGAATACTGGGAGAGTTCCCCTTCTAAGGCATTATTGAAGTAATGCGGAAACGGCAAACTGCCAGCCTACACACAATCAGAAACTAGCTATGACAAAATCAGGACAAGGATTTGGCTTCGGCCTCGGCAAAATGAAAGAACTGACTGAAGCTTTCAAAAAAGCTCAGCAAGTTCAAGAAGGAGCTAAAAAACTCCAAGAAGACTTAGATCAAATGGAAATTGAGGGAACTGCCGGCGGCGGCTTGGTTAAAGTTTTTCTCAGCGGCAACCAAGAACCCCGCCGCGTGGAAATTTCGCCGGATGCGATCGGTGAAGGTGCTGATGTGGTTTCTGAACTCGTCACTGTGGCGATGCAGGATGCTTACACTAAGTCTACGGCAACGATGCGGGAGAAAATGGAAGAACTCACCGGCGGACTGAATCTCCCCGGTTTCGGTTAGTCATTAGTCATCAGTCAATTGTTGACTGTTGACTGTTGACTGTTGACTGTTGACTGTTGACTGATTAAACTTTCTGGAAAACCCCTATATAGCCTTTCTCAGGTACATGAGGTATGTAATAAGGCTTGAAAGTCCCGATATTCATGGAATCTCGTGTACCTCATCTTTCTAAGAAAGGCTATAGTAAGGTGCGTCGCTGCTCCATGTTCGATGGAACTTGCAGATTGACTCTGAAAGCGACGCACCCTACAAATTAGCACTGTTGACTGTTGACTGACTAATAACTAATAACTAATAACTAATAACTAATAACTAATAACTAATAACTAATGACTAAACTATTATTTGTCTGTCTGGGAAACATCTGCCGATCGCCTTCAGCAGAAAATATTATGAATCACTTGATCGAAAAAGCGGGTTTAGGCGATCGTATCACCTGCGATTCTGCGGGAACAGCCGGCTATCACATTGGTAGTCCTCCTGACAGTCGGATGGCAATGGCTGCGAGGAAGCGGGATATTGAATTGTTAGGCGCAGCCCGCCAATTTCAAAAGAAAGATTTTGAAGATTTTGATTTGATTCTGGCGATGGATCGGGAAAATTATCGGAATATTCTTGCTCTCGACAAGGCGGGAAAATATCAAGATAAAGTGCGGTTGATGTGCGATTTTTGCCAGAAATACGACCTTAAAGAAGTGCCAGATCCTTACTACGGCGGCGCGGATGGATTCGATCGCGTAATTGATTTGCTGATGGACGCTCAAGCGGGTTTGTTGGAGTACATTATCAGTCAGGAAAAATCAAGAGTTGGCGGCCAGGAATCAATTTAAAAAAGTGCCTTTTTAGGTCGGAATATTAGCAATAGTGTAGGCGGGACAACGGTGATTAAACCTGCAACTAAGGAGATTAGTTTTTTTGCAGCTCCCCCTCCCAAGATAATAGTTGTTGATAAACAAAAAGTTAAACTTGTCAATACAAAATTGGGAGAATTGATACTCAAAGCAGCAATTGGCAGCAAAATAGATGGATACCAAGGCATTAGCCAAGGTGTAGCAAACAAAAACAAAGTGAGAGTCGTCCATCCAATATCTGATACCAAATTAATTTCCGAATCATTTTGGCGAAAGTATGATTTAATTAACGTCCATGTGTAGAAGACAATCCAACCTAAATATGTGAATTGTTTGAGGAATGATAGAATACTTTGGCTCGTTTCAAAAGTGACATTGGGAAAGAAGCTCATACCTACATTAATCACGTGGTGAAACGATCGAGCTGTAGCCCCCGACACTCCTGGATTTAACAAACTTCTCCAAGCTGAAACTGTTGGTAAAAATGTAGAAGTTATCACCGCGATAATTAATAAAGAAAGCAAGACTGATGCTGCTAAATCTTTCCACCGACGCTGCTTGCAGAGGAAAGCAACAACTAATGGCAGCCAAATAATAGGTAAGGTTTTGACGAGAAAACCCACCCAAATTGCTAAAACTGCAAAAACATAACGTTGGTAATAAATACATCCTATTAAAACAATCAAGGTATTAGCCAGCAAAACGTCAAGGTGAGCATTAGCTATCTGCTCGTTTAACAACATTGGATTGATTAAATAGGCCATTGTTATGAGGTTACGGTTTGGCGAATTTGTTAGCAACCTCCAAATTAAGTAGGCATTGAGTGTATGTACCAACACGCAGATTAGTTTAAAAATATAAACTCCCAGTAAAGGGCTAATTGGTACAGCAAGTGCGGACACCGAAAAAAACAATAGAGAAACAGGGCCGTAGGTAGAAGTTTGCAACCAGTGGATGAAGGGAGATATAGCAGAGACAAAGCTATCGGATGTATTCAGATAAGGATTGATTTTATTTAAGGTCATCACTCCGTAATGCAAGTACATATAAATGTCATTGCTTTGGGGATAAGTGATCAGGGTAAGCGCCAGAAAGGGGATTGCATACTTCCAAATGTCTAGAAAGCTGGAACTTGTATGTTTTTTTTGAATTAACCAGATAATATATGTAACTATTGCTATCAAGTAGGAACCGTTAATTAGAAGTCTGATGACACTGAAACCGCTGGTAGGGAAATCGTTATAGTTTTCTCCCCCCTGTAAAACGCTGTAAAACTTGGTGATTCCCATTGATGTCATGGAAATACAGAATATTATGGAAGCTGCTAGTGCGACAGCATATAGAATTTTCTCATTTTTTAAGTAATTTTTGAGCGTGCTGTTATTCATATTTGTGGGATAAGTGCAGGTAATTTTCGTGCCAAAAGCGGTTTGCGGTTATCTGACTAAATGGTGTTCCATCGCAAAGCGCACGAGTTCTGCACGGTTGTTTCTTTCAGTTTTTCTGAATAAGCTGCTGACGTGCTTTTCGATGGTGCGAGGACTGAGGTGGAGCCGATCGCCTATGAGAATATTAGAAAGACCTTCTGTCAGCAAATCTAGCACTTCTTGCTCCCGCTGCGTCAAAGTCAGAGCATTTTGGCGGAGAGATGCACGGGCGGCGGAGCTATCCCGTAGGGAATCGCCCGTTTTTGACTTTTGAGTTAAAAAATCGGCTTCTGGCCTGCCAGTGGCTCTGCTGCGTGCCTCTGTTAGCGTCGGTTCGGGTTCCGGGGAACGAGACGGTGCCTGAGCAATTAGAGCATAGCGATCGAGCAAAGAGCGAATTACCGCCCCCAATTCCTGGAGTTCAAAAGGCTTAGCTAGATAATTGTCACACCCCATCTGATAGCCGCGAATCCGTTCCTCCGTGCTCGTGCGTTCCGTCAAAAAAATCACCGGTAGCAAGCGGAAAGCGGGACGAAGCCGAACTCGCCGCACAAATTCGTAACCATCCATCTGGGGCATTGTAATGTCGGTGACAATCAGGTGGGGCTGAAATTCCTGTACCAACCCTAAAGCTTCTTTGCCGTTCTCAGCAGCGATGACAGAGTATCCGATAATTTCCAGATAATCGGTAATCGACAAGCGAGTCGCGAAATCGTCGTCAGCAACCAGAATCGTCAGGGGCATGGGGAGACATTAAAAATTAAACAGTGAACATTAAAAATGAGTAATTTCACTTTTAATTCTTAATTCTACTGTTTAATTCTCTTGATAACTTGCGGTTAAAGTAGCAGGCTGCGCTAATTTTCCCTGCAAAGCTACGCCGCGCCCGTTGGCTGCCAAATGTCGCAGAGTTTTGTAAATTGTCTCGATTTTCTCTGGTTTTCCGGCTTTTTTGGCTATTTCTGCTACAGACAGAGGTGTTTGAGCATCTTTGAGCACTTGCAGTACCTGTTTTTGCAAATCCAATACAGCAGCGGCTGCTTTTTTGCCGGCTTCCACGCCCGGTTGGTGATAGGCGTTGACATTCACTAAGGAACCATAAAAACCTACTGCTCTTTCGTAGAGGGCGATTAATGCTCCTACTGTCCGAGGGTTGACTTGGGGAATGGTGACTGTGATTGAATCTCGATGATTTTCGTACAAAGCTTGTCGAGTTCCCTGCAACAAACCAGATAAATAATCTCCACAAGTGACTCCGGTTTCTACTTCCACAGAAATGCCTTGTCTGTCTTCCAAAACTTCGATAAATGTGAGGAAGAAATTCGCCACGCCGTCTCGCAGTTGCTGGACATAGGCGTGTTGATCGGTTGAACCTTTGTTGCCGTAAACTGCGATTCCTTGATGAACTGTGTTGCCGTCTAAATCTTTTTCTTTGCCTATAGATTCCATGACTAATTGCTGCAAGTAGCGGCTGAACAATAGGAGGGAATCTTTGTAAGGCAAAACTACCATGTCTTTTTCGCCGCGTCCATTGCAGGCATAATACCAGGACATGGCTAAAAGGGCGGCAGGATTGTGTTTAATGTCGGTAATTCTGGTAGCTGCGTCCATAACTTTCGCACCTTCGAGCATCGCCCGAATGTCGATGCCTTGCAAAGCTGCTGGCAAAAGTCCTACTGTTGAGAGTTCTGAAGTGCGTCCTCCCACCCAGTCTGCCATCGGGAAGGTGGTAATCCAGCCTTGTGATTTGGCTAATTTGTCTAGTTGGCTGTCTGTGCCGGTGATGGCAATTGCTTGTTTGGCGAAGTCGAGTTTTTGGGCTGCGAAGGCTTTTTGAACTTCGATCATGCCGTTGCGGGGTTCGGGGGTGCCGCCGGATTTGGAGATGGTAATTACTAGGGTGCTGACGAGTTTGTCTTTGATTTTGTTGAGGATGCGATCGATCCCGGCGGGATCTGTGTTGTCGATAAAATGAATTGCTAGGGGCGGAAAGTCTGGGGATAGGGCTTCGGCGACAAATTGGGGGCCGAGGGCTGAACCGCCAATGCCGATCGAGATTATATCGGTAAATTGCGGAGCAAAGGGCGGTTTGATATCGCGGCTTTGAACTTTCTTGACAAAATCTTCGACTTGTGCTATGCCTTCAATTATTTCTTGTTTTAATTCTGGAGTGGGAGCTAAATCGGGGTTTCGCAGCCAGTAGTGCCCCACCATACGGTTTTCGTCGGGATTGGCGATCGCGCCTGCTTCTAAAGCTGCCATGTCTTTGAAAGCTTTGTCAAACTTGGGCTTCAAGGCTGCTGCGAAAGCGTCGTCAAATCCCATCAGGCTGATATCGAGGTAAAGTCCCAATCCCTCGTGATAGTAAAGCCAGTCTTGATAGCGTTGCCAGAGTGCTGTGGCGTCCATAGGAATCTCTACAATTTTTTTAATGTTCGATCGGGCTAGTCGGGAATCCAACAATTGTAGTTTAAAACTTACCGAAGAACACCTGATCTTAAGAACAGGCTCTTATAGCCTGTTCCACAAAGAGTCAGTGTTATTGTGGGATGGGCAGGAGAGCCCACCCTCGAATCTTAACAACAGGTTCTTATAGCCTGTTCCACAAAGAGTCAGTTTTATTGTGGGGCTTGTATTCATTTTTTACTTTATTCAAGTATAAATACTTAATGTTGTAGAATATACAGATATTAGAATTCAAGTGCGATCGACTATGCTTACCCTATCACCAGAATTAAAAGAAAGATTAGCAACTCCGCTCAAAATCGGCGATTTGGAAGTAAAAAGCCGCGTCCTGCAATCGCCCTTATCAGGCGTTACCGATTTAGTATTTCGCCGCCTGGTGCGCCGCTACGCGCCGGATTCGATGATGTACACCGAAATGGTGAATGCTACGGGTTTGCACTACGTGAAGCAATTGCCGAAAATTATGGAAATTGACCCAAACGAGCGCCCGATTAGCATTCAATTATTTGACTGCCGGCCGAATTTCTTGGCAGAAGCGGCGCAAAAGGCAGTGGCAGAAGGAGCGGATACTGTTGATATTAATATGGGCTGTCCCGTTAACAAAATTACTAAAAACGGTGGCGGTTCTTCGCTGTTGCGAGATCCCGAAAATGCCGAGGCAATTGTGCGGGCGGTTGTGGAAGCTGTAGATGTTCCTGTGACTGTTAAAACTCGCATCGGTTGGAGTGACAAAGAAATTAATATTTTGGACTTTGCGAAGCGGATGGAAGATGCGGGAGCAAAAATGATTACCGTGCACGGCCGCACTCGATCGCAAGGTTACACTGGCCCGGCAAAATGGGAGTGGATTCGCCGTGTTAAGGAAGTTTTGTCGATTCCTGTGATTGGTAACGGAGATATTTTTTCAGTGGAAGCAGCGATGCGGTGTCTGGAAGAAACCGGCGCTGACGGAGTGATGTGTTCGCGGGGAACTTTGGGCTATCCTTTTATGGTGGGAGAAGTTGATTATTTCTTGAAAACTGGTGTAGAAAAGATACCTCCGACACCAATTGAACTCCTGGAATGTGCTAAGGAACATCTGCGGGGTTTGTGGGAATATAAAGGTGAAAGTGGTGTCTGTCAAGCGCGCAAGCACTTAACCTGGTATGCTAAGGGTTTCCCCGGTGCTGCGGAATTGCGGGGCCTGTTGGCTGTGGTAGAAACGGTTGAGCAAGGTTGCGATTTGCTCGATCGCGCGATCGAGCAATTGCCCGCATAAACCTTGAAACAAAACCCGCCTCTGCCGGCTAAGATTTAAGACACAGTTAGAATTTTGTGTGTGGGGAAAGCATGGATTCATTAAAAGGGCGAGATTTATTAAGTCTGGCAGATTTAAGTATTGACGAATTAAATTATTTGCTGGATCTAGCAGCCAGTTTAAAATCAGGAATGGTCAAGCTGAAACGCAATAAAGTTCTCGGCTTGTTATTTTCCAAAGCTTCAACGCGAACGCGGGTGAGTTTTACTGTGGCAATGTATAAATTGGGAGGGCAAGTAATTGACCTCAATCCCAACGTTACGCAAGTCAGCCGCGGCGAACCCTTGGTAGATACAGCCAGGGTTTTAGACAGATATTTGGATGTTTTGGCAATTCGGACTTTCGATCAAAAGGATTTAGCAACATTTGCCAATTATGCAAAGATTCCTGTAATTAATGCGCTAACAGATGACGAACACCCCTGTCAAGTGCTGGCGGATTTGCTGACAGTTAAAGAGTGTTTTGGCAAGCTGGAAGGAGTGACATTAACTTATTTTGGCGACGGTAATAACATGGCAAATTCGCTGATGTTAGGCTGTGCAATGACAGGGATGAATGTCAGAATTGCTTGTCCTGAAGATTTCCAGCCAAATCCTGAGATTGTGGCAAAAGCTCAGGCAATTGCTAATGGAAAAACAGAAGTTACTGTGACTTCTGATGCGGAAGCGGCGGCTAAGAATGCTCAAGTAATTTATACTGATGTTTGGGCGAGTATGGGACAGGAAGAGGAAGCTAAAATCAGGATTCCTTTGTTTGAGCCTTATCAGGTAAATGAGCGATTGCTGGAGTTTGCCGATCGCAATGCAATTGTACTGCACTGTTTGCCGGCACACCGGGATGAAGAGATTACGGATGCGGTGATTGAAGGTTCGCGATCGCGCGTTTGGGATCAAGCCGAAAATCGGATGCACATTCAGCAAGCTTTGTTAGCTGGTATTCTCGAAAGCGATTAGGAATAGAGAAGAGAAGAGAAGAGAAGAATCAGAGAAGAATCGGCGGTTGAAACCGCGTCTACACAAACGAAAAATCGGCGGTTGAAACCGCGTCTACACAAACAAAGTCCGCCTGCGCGGACTGAAGAATAAGAGAAAAGCCAATTATCTCTATCTTTCTCTCTTCTCTTTCTCTGCGCCCTCTGCGCCCTCTGCGGTTAAAAAAAATCTAATTCAAAAATGAATGAAGAGAATTGATACAGCCCTTTTCAATTTGATATAATCGGTGGCAACATTTCCCCAATTGCGATATTAAAAGCGGGAAATTGCAGCGGTGAAATCCGGGAAAATTCCCCAAGAATGACTTCGCTTTGATACCCATCATCAGCCGGTTCTCGAAAAACGTGCAGTTGTCTCTCATTCACATTTAGTACCCAATAATCGGTAATTCCCGATCGCGCGTAGATTTTGGCCTTAATTTCGCGATCGTAAGCCAAGCTGCTGTCTGCCACTTCGATAATTAGATATACTTCTGAGGGAGTCGGATGGTGAGTGGCGTAGTCCAAGGGATCGATTCTGACTACGGCGATATCGGGTTCTGGTTCGGAATTGTCATCGAGGGCGATCGGATCTTGAGTATAGACAGCAGCCAGGTTTTCGAGAATAGCACGCAGAAGCGTCGCAGTGCGTCTAGTTGCGGAAGTATGGGCAGTTCCTTTTGCACTCATTCTGATAATATTTCCTGAAATTAATTCGACTCGTTCCTCTGGGTGAAAAAATCCCATCTCTCCCAGCTTCTGATATTCTTTAACCGTCCATTGGCGGAGCGTGAAAGGGGCTTCTGTTATTAGCATAGCTTCACCAAAAAAATCACAATTTGATGCAGGATAATTTGATTATAGCCTGGGATTATAGTTTAATATAAGGAAAATTGGAGAAGACTCGGCGGTTGAAACCGCGTCTACACAGACCAAACCCGAGCTCAGAGGGGTTGAAGAAAAGCCCTACAGGAGAAGACTCGGCGGTTGAAACCGCGTCTACACAGACCAAACCCGAGCTCAGAGGGGTTGAAGAAAAGATGACAATTTAGAGGGTAAGGTGGGCAGCACCCTACAGACTGATTAAGAGGCTCCGAAATTCACCTTTGTTACTTCATCGGCGACAACATTAACTGTTTGTTGAATCTGACTGCCATCAACTTTTAACTGATAGGTTCCCGGCAAAAGCTCGATCGCCCCAAACCATCCTTTACCATCCGCGCGCAGTTGACGCACCTTGCCACCAGCATTAATCGCCTGCAATGTCAAGCCCGCGCCATCGCAAGTTCGCTCGCACCGCTGCAAATTTCCGGCGATCGCCCCAGCAGTAGGCCGCGACTTCCAAGGCATATCAGGAATCCCCACCGGAGTCGCCCACACAGGCTGAGTTTGAACGGTTTTGCCCGTCGCGCCGTCAACGTATTGACTAGGCTGCGACAGCGCGGTGTAAAACAAATCGTTGCTTTGCGGCAGGTATTTCCAAGGCTGGCGGGGCAAATCTCCGCTGCCGCCCGATCGCCATTCGACGTTGGCGTACACGTTGCTGCTAGCGTAGGAATACAGCACCGTACCCGCGACGTTATTTCCTTTCGCAGAGGGCGCTTCGGCGCGCCGGATTTGCGCGAGGGTGTCTTCGATGTAGTTGAGATAGTTGCCAGGCCCGATCGCAATTTGGCGGTTGTACTGGTGGTTTTTGGCGTACTCGATCCAATTGTCGTAAGCGACTTTTTGCGATCGCTTGTATTCGCGCTGGTAAGTCATCGGCATCGCCATGTCGAGAATACCTTCTTCTAGCCAAGCGCGCCAATCTTGCAAGACTTCTTTGTAAGGTTGCGTTTGCATCCAGTCGCGATCGTTTTTCGGGCCGTCGCCCCAGGCGATCGTGGCGGCGGTAATTTTCACGCGCGGTTTAATCGCCATCGCTTCTACATAAAGCTTTCGCACTAAATTTGTCACCTGATCCCGCCGCCACTGCATCCACAGGGGATCGCTGGCCGCCGGTTTGCCCGATCGACCGTTTTGCTGGTTGAAACGGGCGATCGCCGTGGGATTGTAGCCCCAATTCGGCCCGCCGTAGCGCACGTAATCTAGCTGTACGCCGTCCACATCGTAGCGCTTCAGCAAGTCCAAATAGACGGAAACAGTATAATCTAACGCGTCTGGATTGCCGGGATCAAGAAAACCTTTCGCTTCGCCACCCGAAGTCAGCATCGCCCAATTGTCCTTTCCTGGGGCATTGGGCCCGTGTTGTTGCCAAACGTGATTGGCGGGAAGTTTGCCACCGGAAACCACCGGCAGCGTCACCATCCAAGCGTGTACTTCTATACCTGCGGCGTGGGCTTTG